>PJUF01001498.1_pt1 | contig 11581 bp, 10 predicted proteins | sample 1512191 | NCBI WGS metagenome assembly PJUF01 (sample SAMN08177673, study PRJNA422409) | Feces metagenome, whole genome shotgun sequencing project. | isolation source: Chicken feces (3) enriched on wood chips | host: Gallus gallus | place: USA: Madison | collected 2015-01-15 | reverse complement strand
GGAACAATGCTGGGCTATGGTGATTTGGTAGTTGATTATCGGGGGATTCCGGTAATGCAAAACTATGCTCCGGTAATTTTGGACATTACCCATTCACTTCAACAGCCCAATCAGGCAAGTGGTATAACAGGCGGGAAGCCGGAACTTATTGAAACCATTGCCAAAGCCGGAATCGCAGTGGGTGCAGACGGGATTTTCATCGAAACACATCCTGACCCTAAACATGCCAAAAGTGATGGAGCCAATATGTTACATTTAAATTTGCTGGAAGATTTATTGAGAAAACTGGTAAGGGTAAGAGAAGCCATTTTGTGATTTTCGAAACAATCTAAATCAGAAAACGCTGCCCCTCCTATCTAAAACGACTTAACATTTTTTTTCTTAATTTTATAGAAATTCACTTCTATGAAAATCATCAGTCAATTTTTTCGGGTCGGTTTAATTCTAATAATAATTAGCTGTAATTCAAAGAATTCAACTCCTCAAACTTCCACTCAGAATTTGGGTGAATTACCGCCAGTTGAAACCGAAGCGCCCAACTCTAATTATAAACCGGCATTTGATGGTCAAACCCGAATCAAAGGTGTAAAAACCCAAACGCCTTATCAGGTTGACAAATTAGCTTCAAGTCTTCATAAGCCCTGGGCAGTCATTCCTCTACCCGATGGCCGATTGCTTATTACTGAAAAAGCGGGAAAAATGCAAATCTATGACGGAACCGGATTGAAGGTAAAAACCATTGAAGGTTTCCCTGAGGTGGATGACCGCGGACAAGGCGGTCTGCTCGATGTTGCTTTGGATCCTGATTTTCAAAATAATCAAATGATTTACTGGTCTTTTTCTGAAAAACAACCTGACGGTAAAAACCTGATGGCGGTTGCCAAAGGAAAATTAAACGAGGCTGTTGGGAAAATTGAAAACCCAAATGTTATTTTTAGGGCTATTCCCGCAATGGACAGCTCATTACATTACGGTTCCCGGTTGATTTTTGACAAAGATGGATATCTGTTTGTAAGCACAGGAGAACGCTCCATCATTGAAGGAAGAGTTCAGGCGCAGGATTTAAAATCAGGATTAGGTAAATTATTTAAAATTACAAAAGATGGTAATCCTGCTCCCGGAAATCCATTTACCAATCAAAAAGATGCGGTTCCACAAATTTATTCATTTGGACATAGAAATGTTCAAAGTTTGGACATTCACCCGGAAACCGGTGATTTGTGGGAAGCAGAATTCGGACCGCGAGGCGGAGATGAATTAAATCGAATTGAAAAGGGAAAAGATTACGGCTGGCCAACAATAACCTACGGAATTGAATACAGCGGCGAACCTATTGGTCAACCTATTGTACAGCAAAAAGAAGGAATGGAACAACCGGTTTATTATTGGGATCCGGTAATTTCACCAAGTGGAATGAGTTTTTACAAAGGTGATGCAATTCCGGAATGGGAAAATAATTTATTTATTGGTTGTTTGAGCGGACAACATATTGCCAGAATTGTCATCGAAAACAACAAAGTTGTAGGTGAAGAGCGTTTATTGGAAGATAAAAATCAACGCTTCAGAGATATTGCTTATTTTGACGGGATGTTGTTTGCCGTGACGGATCAGGGAAATTTATATAGGATTAAAAAGAAGTGATTTACACTCGTAACCTCAGCCCTGTTAGGGTTTGAAACCCTAACAGGGCTTTCACATTAACAGGAACTCCCTAAAATTAATTTAACTTCTTCACCCAACAGCGGCAAATACCTCTCCTGAATAACATTAAAATGATGAATCTGATGGCCGATAATCGAATATCCCAAAGCGAAAATAGACATTTGGTTTTGATGACCATCCCCATAAAAATAAGGCTTCATTAAATCTTCCTTGTCATAAGATTGAAAAAGTGAAGTTGTAGCACTTCTTACTATAATAAAATCATCAATAATACTTTCCAAGTTTCTGGAATTGGCTTTGGAATTTGCAGCCATTACGTCCTGGTCATGGCCGGGCGGACGATTTTCTTCCATTCGCACGTACATTAAGCTACGGTAAGAAAAAACCCGTTCCCAGTCAATAATGTGCTGCAAAATTTCTTTGACAGTCCATTTTCCAGGCGCATAAGTTTGATTTCCTAATTCTTTTAATACAGTAAGATTTAAATTCTGAACATTCGCCAAATGTTTGTCAAAAGCCGCTTTCAGCGGTAAATCTTCCACTAAATTTATATAATCCCAATAATGAACGGGTTGTTCTTTTAAGTCTGATTTTTTCATCTGATGATTTTTATTTGTTTTTCAATTGCCAAATGGAATGCCATAAATTATTTCTACATTTCATAAAAATTTCGTGAAATGGCGTCTCATTTTCCTAAGTCATAAATTTCCATGATTTCTTCCAATTTCTTTTTGAAATCAACTTTTAAATCAATCAGTTTTCCATTTTTCATATCAAAAACCCAAGCATGAACCTGCAAATCTCTTCCTAAATAAGCTTTTTGAACGGCAGCCGTTTTCATAAGGTTGTAACATTGTTCCTCCACATTCAGCTCCACCAAACGGTTATAGCGTGCATTTTCATCCTGAATGGAATTGAGTTCTTTCTTATGCATACGGTACACATCCCGAATGTTTCGCAACCAGGGATTTAAAATTCCCAAATCTTTGGCTTCCATGGCCGCTTTTACACCACCACATAGATAATGACCGCAAACCACAATGTGCTTAACCTCCAGAAAGTCTACGGCATAATTCACCACTGACATCATGTTCAGATCAATGCTGATGACCATATTGGCAATATTGCGGTGTACGAAGATTTCTCCCGGGTTGGCACCCATCAGCTCTTCGGCCGAAACACGGCTATCCGAACAGCCTATGTACAGCACTTCAGGACTTTGACCGTCTGAAAGTTTTTTAAAATACGCTGAATCAACAGATAGCTTATTATCTATCCATTTCTGGTTGTTTTCAAAAATTGTGTTTAAATTCATTTCTCTAATTAATGTTTAATTCTTTTTTAAGTAAATTAAATTTTTCCACAATATTGGTTTTATCCGTATGAATTGATACGTTCATTGTAGAATCAGTGTTATGAAGTATAAAAATACTTCCTGCATTGCTATTTAGCTTTTCCTGTATTTTTGCGTTCATTAATTCTTTAAAAAATTCACTTAAAGCCTGCTTTTCCTTATCTTTAAGTAAGATTTTATTTTCAATATCTAAAATAGTATCATTGTTATAATAATAACTAATTGAATCACAATTAAATTTATATTTATCAAAATGTAAAACAAATTCATTTTCTTTGTTTACATAAATTTTAAAAAATTCTCTAGGACCACCCCATTCACCACAATCATCAATAATTACCGACAAATATATTGTATCAGGTTTAATGTCTCCGTATTTATATTCTTCAAAAAAATCATTTTTATTTATATATTCTCTTTCCTGACTATTTAAAGTTATGTCAACAAGCGCTTCATCCTTTTTATAACAGGAAAAAAAGAAAAAGAAGACAAATAACATTGCAGTAAATTTGCTCATACTACGAATTTACTAATAAATAAAAAGCCGACAATCAATTTGCCGGCTACTACTTGTAAATAATTTATAAAAACCAGTTATATTATTCTTCTGAGACGATTTTAGCACTTAAAAACTCTCGGTTCATACGAGCGATATTCTCCAAAGAAATTCCTTTTGGACATTCTACCTCGCAGGCACCGGTATTGGTACAATTACCAAATCCTTCTTCATCCATTTGGGTCACCATATTTTGCGCCCTTCTGGAAGCTTCTACTCTTCCTTGTGGCAATAAGGCAAATTGTGAAATTTTAGCGCCCACAAACAGCATAGCCGATCCGTTTTTACAAGCGGCTACGCAGGCTCCGCACCCGATGCAAGTTGCGGCATCAAAGGCATCATCGGCATCTTTTTTGGGAACCGGAAGTGTATTGGCATCAATGGTATTTCCGGATGTATTAATGGAAACGTAACCCCCGGCCTGTTGAATCCGGTCAAATGACGAGCGGTCGACAATCAAATCTTTGATCACAGGAAACGCGATTGACCTCCAGGGCTCTACATATATAGTTTCACCGTCTTTGAACATACGCATATGCAGCTGACAGGTTGTAATACCGGTATCAGGGCCATGCGGACGGCCATTAATATACAGCGAACACATTCCACAGATTCCTTCGCGGCAATCGTGGTCAAATGCAATAGGTTCTTTTCCTTCTTCAATTAATTGTTCGTTCAACTGATCTAACATTTCCAGAAATGAACTGTCGGTGGAAACATTGTTCAGCTTGTATGTTTCCATTTGTCCTTTGGCTTTGGAATTTTTCTGTCTCCAAATCTTCAGGTTGATGTTTATATTTTTTGATGCCATATTCTTAATTAATTTAGAATTCAGAAATTAGAATATCTTTTTTCTATGTTCTATACTCTTTTTATTTATAGCTTCGAGCTTTCAGCTCTATGAATTCATATTTCAGTTCTTCTTTGTGCATCACTTCCTGGTTGATGTCTGCTCCTTTGTATTCCCATGCTCCCACAAATGTAAAGTTCTCATCATCACGCAAAGCTTCCCCTTCTTCGGTTTGGTACTCTTCACGGAAATGTCCACCGCAAGATTCGTTTCTTTGCAATGCATCCATTGCCATTAATTGTCCCAATTCCAAAAAGTCAGCTACACGTGTGGCTTTTTCAAGTTCGGGATTCAATTCGTCAGCAGTTCCCGGAACAAATACGTCTTTGTAGAATTCTTCTCTCAATTCCGCAATTTCTTTGATGGCTTCTCTTAATCCTTCTGCATTTCTTGCCATTCCCACTTTGTTCCACATGATGTGTCCTAAAGCTTTGTGGAAACTATCAACAGAGCGTTTTCCTTTATTATTAATGAAGAAATTTATTTGATCTTGGACCGCTTTTTCAGCTTCATTAAATTCAGGAGAATCGGTTGGGATTTTTCCGGTACGGATGTCCGCAGCCAAATAATCGGCAATGGTATAAGGCAACACAAAATAACCATCTGCCAGTCCCTGCATCAAAGCAGAAGCTCCCAAACGGTTCGCGCCGTGGTCAGAGAAATTGGCTTCTCCCGCTACGAAACAACCCGGTATGGTACTCATTAAATTATAATCTACCCAAACGCCGCCCATGGTATAATGAACAGCCGGATAAATCTTCATAGGCGTTTCGTATGGATTTTCGTCGGTAATTTTCTGGTACATTTGGAAAAGGTTTCCATATTTGTCCTCAATCCATTTTTTTCCTAATTTTTCAATCTCCTCATCGGTTGGATTGTGATTTCCGTTTGCATAAGCTACCTCACGGCCTTTCTTTTTGATTTCGGTAGAGAAATCGAGAAATACACCTTCGTTGGTATCATTATTTTCAATTCCGAAGCCGGCATCGCAGCGTTCTTTTGCCCCACGCGAAGCAACGTCACGCGGCACCAGATTTCCAAACGCCGGATATCTTCTTTCTAAGTAATAATCTCTTTCTTCTTCCGGAATATCTTTTGCTTTTTTTCTTCCTTCGCGGATGGCTACGGAATCTTCAATATTTTTCGGAACCCAAATTCTTCCCGAGTTACGCAAAGATTCAGACATTAAAGTCAATTTGGACTGATTGGTTCCATGAACCGGAATACAGGTCGGGTGAATCTGAACATAGCATGGATTGGCAAAATAAGCTCCTTTTTTATGAATTTTCCACGAAGCCGTTACGTTGGAACCCATGGCGTTGGTCGAAAGAAAATACACATTTCCGTATCCGCCCGAAGCAATAACCACCGCGTGCGCTGAATGTCTTTCAATTTCTCCAGTCACTAAATTCCTGGCAATAATTCCTCTTGCTTTCCCATCCACAACAACCAAATCCAGCATTTCATGACGGTTGTACATTTGAATTCTTCCCAAACCGATTTGATGGTTCATTGCAGAATATGCACCCAACAACAATTGTTGTCCGGTCTGTCCTTTTGCGTAAAAAGTACGGCTCACCTGAACCCCACCAAATGAACGGTTATCCAAGTATCCACCATAATCGCGGGCAAAAGGAACGCCTTGCGCTACACATTGGTCAATGATATTAGCAGATTCTTCCGCCAATCTGTGAACATTGGCTTCACGTGAACGATAATCACCACCTTTTACCGTATCATAAAATAATCTGTATACAGAGTCATTGTCTCCTTTATAATTTTTGGCTGCATTGATACCCCCTTGTGCAGCAATGGAGTGTGCACGTCTGGGAGAATCCTGGTAACAGAAAGCCTTTACTTTGTAGCCCAATTCTGCTAAAGTGGCAGCCGCGGAACCACCGGCAAGGCCGGTCCCCACTACAATTACTTCAATACGGTCGCGGTTATTAGGCGAAACCATATTCAAATGCGCTTTATGGTTACTCCATTTTTCGGCTATGTCTCCTGCAGGTATTTTAGAATCTAACTTACTCATAATACGTCAATGTTTTTAAGGTAACTTATAATAGCAATCAACATGAATCCTACAGGGATAACGATTGCGAATATTTTTCCGAATGATTTTATAAAGGGAGTATATTTTCTGTGATTGGCTCCAATGGATTGAAACGCTGATTGAAATCCGTGTAACAAGTGCATCATCAATAGAAAAAATGCAAATACATAAGCCGCTACGCGAATTGGGTTACTAAATTTATGCATCAACTCCGGATAATAACGGGTCGGGTCTTCCGGTGAAAATTCCACATATTTATAAGATAGTTCTGGAATCCAGAAGTCTATAAAATGCAAAAGTAAAAATGCGAGAATCGTCGCGCCGCTCCAAATCATATTTCTTGACATCCAAGTAGAATTGGCTGCTTTATTGCTGACCGCATATCCAACCGGCCCCCTCGCTTTTCTGTTTTGAATTTCAAGTACAAATCCCATTATGAAATGAAAAATCACGGCAAATGCCAAAATGGGCTGAAATACAAATTGAACAATCGGGTTGTAGCCCATGAAATGAGAGGCTTCGTTAAAAGCATCGGGACAGATAACCGAAAGGGAATTAATGATAAAATGTTGTAAAAGGAATACCAGCAAAAATAATGCTGACAAAGCCATTGCAAACTTTTTTCCGATGGACGACCGGAACAATGATTCTTTTGCCATAAAGCAGTATTTGATTTGAAAGTAACAAATTTAGAAAAGTTAAAAAGCTTTAACAATGAAAAATGTCATTCAATTCCGCTCTGACAGTAGTTTAGATTAATTCTTAATAAATTCTCGGCCAAATAACCTGTCTTCAATAGTTTCTTTCTTTTACGAAAAAATGAAGTGACGATACTTCCATCAGAATTTACTTCACTTTTTCCAATACTGAATAATAGAGTTGTTCATACAAGGGAAGCACATTTTTCTTGTCAAATTTTATCGCCTGTAATTTCGCATTTTCTTTGAATTCCGCCAATCTTGATTCATTTTTCAAGAGCATAATCGCCTTATCGGCCATTCCTTCCACATCACCTATTGGCAAAACATATCCGGTGACACCATCTATGTTGACTTCTGGAATTCCGCCCGCGTTGGAAGAGATTACCGGAACTCTCGCTGCCATTGCTTCGAGCGCAGCCAACCCAAAGCTTTCTTTTTCAGATGGCAATAAAAATAAATCGGATGAACAGAGTACGTTGTACAAATCATTTACTTTTCCCAGGTTTTTGACTTTATGTGCAATGCCCAACTCTTCAATCAAGCTATTGGCACTTTCCCACTCGGGGCCCTCACCCACAATGATTAATTTCGAAGGAATTTCTTTCTGGATTTTATAAAAAACTTTGATAACATCGGGAATTCGTTTCACCTTTCTTAAATTCGAAACATGCACAATCACTTTTTCCTGATTTCCTGCCATTTTCTCTCTACAACCACAATCAAAACAAGAAGCAAATTGTTCGTTGTCTATGAAATTAGGAATGACTTCTATTTCGTTTTGAATAGAAAAAAATTCATAAGTTTCATTTCTTAAACTTTCTGAAACCGCCGTTACTTTATCAGAATGATTGATTGAAAATTCCACTGCCGGTTTGTACGCCGGGTGATTGCCTACCAAAGTGATATCGGTTCCATGAAGTGTGGTAATGACCGGTAATTCAATTCCTTTTTCAAGTAACATTTGTTTGGCGAAATAAGCAGCATAAGCGTGTGGAATGGCGTAATGAACGTGCAGTAAATCCAGTCCGTGAGACTGAGCAATATTGACAATAATGGTACTCAGTGCAAGCGAATAAGGCTGAAATTCAAAAAGAGGGTAGGCTTCCACGCTCACTTTATGAAAATAAATATTGGATAGTGTAATGTCTAACCTTGCCGGCAAACTCGTACTAATGAAATGTACTTCGTGGCCGCGTTCCGCCAGATCCATTCCCAGCTCCGTTGCTACAATTCCACTTCCGCCATAGGTCGGATAACAGACAATCCCTATTTTCATTTGTGTGCTTTTTATTGTTTTTTAATTGTCAAATAGAATTCGCCATTAAACATCTTCGTTCGGTAAGAGATTGATTCTGGCTCACTTCATTTGCTGAATTTTCTGCTAAGTTAACCCAAAGTCAAGAATTGATTTTATTTTTTAATTGTTAAAATTTATGATACAAAAGTTATAACATTTCGCTGCTGTCCCATTTAATTAATTCTGGCGCCTCATACAAATTCATCTGACTGAGTAAATCTTCAATCGAATCGCTGATGAGCAGCATTCCTTTGTATTCGCTTTTCAATAATCCTTCCTCAATCATTTTTTCGACCAATTGAATCAGTGGGTCATAATAACCTTTGATATTTAAAATTCCAATCGGTTTTTTGTGCAAACTCAATTGCGCCCAGGTCAGGATTTCAAACAATTCCTCCATCGTTCCGAATCCGCCCGGCAAAGCAATAAAAGCATCGGACATTTCATGCAATTTGGCTTTACGTTCGTGCATGGTTTTGACTGTAATTAATTCGGATAAGGAATTATGGGCAATTTCTTTGGTTTTCAGGAACTCGGGAATGATGCCGGTTACTTTTCCGTTTTGGGACAATACACCTTCGGCCACTTTCCCCATCAGACCGACCTGCGCGCCGCCGTAAATTAATTCGATTTGATTTTCCGAAAGGGTCTTTCCCAGCTCATAAGCCATTTCTGCGTAAATAGGATTCTTTCCCATACTTGACGCACAAAATACACAGATGGATTTCATTTTAGATTTTAGATTTTAGATTTACAAAGTTAAGTTTAACTCAATCTTTTAAACAAAAAGAAATTGCATATTATTGTGAATTGAATCAATTTTATTTTGGATTCATTTTTTCAATTGCTTTTGTCCTAACCTGTTTTTTCCACAGAAACTTCGCACGATTCACACTTCCCAACGGCCAAAAAGGCTGGCTTGATAAAGAAGGAAATGAATATTTGGATGAATAAAATCCAAAGCCTTGTCAAGGTTATTTTCGTATTGAATATTAACCTTGACAAGGCTCATATTTTACTGAAACCTCACAATCGCATCGTATAATTTCTGACGGATATTTTCCCGTACTTTCTTACTGTTAATCAATTTATTATCCACATCGGGGTTAACACGATTGGTTAGAATAACAAAAACCAATTGCTCATCGGGGTCATTCCAAACCATTGTTCCGGTATAGCCGGTATGTCCATAACTATTTTCAGAAGGGCCGTTTTTTCCCGGGTTTGAAATCTTGTCAAACCCCGCTCCTCTTCTGTTTCCCGGATATTGTTTTCTGGTAAATTCCGCAATCACTTCCGGTTTTATAAATTGAACTCCACCATAGCTCCCGCCGTTCAGGTACATCTGCATCAGTTTTGCCAAATCTTCTGCCGATGAAAACAATCCGGCATGGCCCGCTACTCCACCCATCATGGCCGCACCTTCGTCTTGCACAAATCCGTGTAATAATTGGTTGCGATAGATTTTGTCTTTTGTTGTGGCAATGATTTGATCCAAATCGAATTTATTTCTTGGCAAATACGTCGTCGTCTGCATAAACATCGGTTTGTAAATCTTTTCCTGCACCAATGAATCCAATGATTTTTTGTACTTTTTTTCTAAATAATCCTGAAACAGATAATAACCCAAATCGCTGTATTCATACTTTTTACTTCCCAATGGTGCGTACAAAATATCGGTCATAATCGTGTCCTTAATTGATCCGATGATATAAATATTATCGGTGACTTTGATCGGATGCTCTTCATCCTGTTTTCTTGAATAATAGTCTAAGTATAAACGGGCGTTTTTTACATTGACAGACTCTTTGTAAAACCCGATCCAAGGTGGTAAACCCGATTGGTGTGCCAAAATTTCGCGAAGCTTCAAAGTTCCTTTATTGGTTCGTCCGGTTTCGGGTAAAATGCTGGCTAAATTCTGATCCAAACTGAGCTCACCTTTGCTCACCTCTTCCATCAAAAGCGGAAGGGTTGCAGTCACCTTGGTTACAGAGGCAAGGTCATAAAGGTCTTTGTTGGAGACTTTTTTTTTTCGCTCTACGGTTTGGTAACCAAAAGATTTGTCGTAAACGATTTTCCCATTCCGGGCAGCGACTATCTGCATTCCAGGCGTAGCCCCTATATTGATTGCCTGTTGTGCCAAATCGTCTATTTGTTCCAAAATATCAGACTTCATTCCAACGGCTTCCGGGACTGCAAATCCTAATCGTTGAATACTTTGGGTCTTGATTGATTTACCATATTTCCATTCTGAACTTACATCAACCGGCAATTTGCCTTTGGCTCCTATGGCTCCAAAAATTAAATCGCAAGCCGCGTTTTGGGTCATATTTAAATTTTGATACAAAACCAAAGCCGCTTTGGTATCACTTAAATCCAAATCCATTAAACCATAAGGGCTTCCAAAAAGCGCCACAATTGTATTGTTCTGAGCAGAAACCGCTTTCACAATTGATTGGGATTTAGCAGATATTTTAAAACTTTTGTAAATTGTTTCATTTGATTTATGCAGGCCGACAATTACATAATCATACTCTTCTAATTTAGAGATTTCGGAAGTTGAATTGATTTTAATCAAATCTGTCGGAATATGGAAATTCAGATCCTGATAAAAAACTTCATAATCAGACTCTTCTAATGGCACATACGCGATTTTAATGTTGGCTAAATTTTTAATGGGCAATAAATTTTCTTCATTTTTGATAATCGTTGCTGCATTCTCATAAATTTTGGCCGTCAAATGCTGGTAGGCAGGTTTGTTCAGATTTGCGATTAAATCTTTGGAATCGAGTGGTTTGTAATGATTCAGTCCGACAAAATATTTGGCCATCAGTATTTTCTTTACGCTCTCCGCCAAGCGTTCTTCTGAGATTTCACCCGAATTGATTTTTTCGATAATTTTTTGTTTCGCTGTTTTTACATCCTGCGAAAAAAGTAAAATATCATTTCCAGCTTCAAATGCTTTTAAATCAACGATTCCAGGGGAGTATGATTTTGCCACACCGTCCATATTCAATGCATCGGTCACAATCAAACCTTTGAAATGCATTTGTCCTTTCAGCAAATCGGTTATCACATTTTTTGACAAAGTAGTCGGAAGTCCGC
>PJUF01001496.1_pt1 | contig 11587 bp, 14 predicted proteins | sample 1512191 | NCBI WGS metagenome assembly PJUF01 (sample SAMN08177673, study PRJNA422409) | Feces metagenome, whole genome shotgun sequencing project. | isolation source: Chicken feces (3) enriched on wood chips | host: Gallus gallus | place: USA: Madison | collected 2015-01-15 | reverse complement strand
GCCCGACGATGCCGCCTACATCATGAAGAATGCCGGCAAGGTCATCATCGTGCCCGGCTACGGCATGGCGGTGGCACAGGCGCAGCACACGCTGCGCGAGATGGCCGACCTGCTCAAGAAGGAGGGCGTCGAGGTCAAATACGCCATCCATCCGGTGGCGGGCCGCATGCCGGGGCACATGAACGTGCTCCTGGCCGAGGCCAACGTGCCTTATGACGAGGTGTTCGAGCTCGAGGACATCAACTCCGAGTTCGCGCAGACCGACGTCGCCTTCGTCATCGGCGCCAACGACGTCACCAACCCGGCGGCCAAGACCGACAAGACCTCGCCGATCTACGGCATGCCGGTGCTCAACGTCGAGGACGCCGGAACCGTGCTCTTCATCAAGCGCGGCATGTCGGCGGGCTATGCGGGCGTGCAGAACGAGCTGTTCTTCCGCGACAACACGATGATGCTGTTCGGCGACGCCAAGAAGATGACCGAAGAGATCGTCAAGGCGCTCGGGCACTGAGCCTGCGCATCATGCCGGACGAGGCCCGCTTCGGCGGGCCTTTTCATTTCGGGGCAGCTTGAGGTCGGGCCGGCCAGCCCCATATTCCGACATGTTTGGCGGCCAGGGTGGCGGCGGGCGAGGACGTGGCGTTGCGGATATTCCGGGGACTCTGGCGGCGGATCGGGCTGGCGCTGTTCGTCGCCGGGCTGGTGCTGTCGCCGAACCTGCTCGACGCCATAACGGTGCTGCGGCTGGCCGGCGAGGGCGCCATTGCCGACTACCGGCTGCGGCTCGTGCCGCCGACGCGCTACGCCGCCGAGATCGAGGCGGCGCTGGCGGCGGGCGACGGCGACATGGCGCGGGCGCTGCTGGCGCTGGCGGCGGACCAGGGCGTCGTCGTGCCGGCGGCGCTCGCGACGCAGGTGGCGGCGCTGCCCGGCGTCGATCTCGGCCACGTCGCCGCGCAGGGCTGGGCCTGCATCGTCGATGGCGCGTTCGACAGCGAGGCCGGCTTTGCCTGCGTCGTGGCCACCGACCTCACGAGCATCGGCGACGTGCGCGACCTCGTGGGCGAGGGCGGCAACTACCTGCTGGGCCAGCCCGTCAACTATTTCACGCTCGGCATCTCGGCGGTCGGCCTGTCGCTGACCGCGGCGACGATCGGCACCGGCGGCGGCCTGCTGCCGCTGCGGGTCGGGGCCTCCTTCCTCAAGGCGATGAACAAGGTCGGCAAGCTGCCGCCGCGGCTGGCGCGCGAGGTCGGCGCAATGCTGGCGCGCAGCGTCAATCGCGGCGCCGTGGACGAGGCGGTGGTCCTGGCGCGCAGCCTGCGCTTCGGCGAGCTGCACCGGCCGGCCGCGCGGCTGTTCGATCCGGCGAGCGTGGCGGCGCTGAGCGACCTCGCGACCGATATGGGGCGCATCGGCCAGGTCGGCGGCGTGCGGGCGATGAAGCTCGGCGTCGAGGCGGCGGATTCGGCCCGCGACGTCAAAGTGCTGGCGAAGACGGCGGAGAGATACGAGGGCACGTTCCCGGCGGTGATGAAGCTGCTGGGCAAGGGCGCGGTGCGCCTCGCCGACCTCATGTGGCGGATCGGCGGCTGGATCGTCGCGGCCGTGTTCTGGGGGCTGAGCATGGCGTGGTTCATGCTGCGCGCGACCACGGCGACGGCCCGCTTCACGGGGCGCATGCTCAGGCCGCGGCGGCGGCGCCCGGCCTGACGGGCACAATGCCGTGCCTGCTTGCGCGGCGCGGCCGGCGGGGCCATTTTTCCTCCATGTCCCGCACACTGAAGATCGATCTTTACACCGACGTCGTCTGTCCCTGGTGCCTCATCGGCTCGGCCCGGCTCGATGCGGCCCTCGCCCAGCTGCCGGCGGGCGTCGCCGCCGATGTCGAGAACCATCCGTTCTATCTCGACCCGACGACGCCGCCCGAGGGCTATGACGTGGGCGAGATGCTGCGCAGCCGCTACGGGCGCGAGCCCAGGGAGATCTGGGCGCGGGCCGAGGAGGAGGCGCAAAAGACCGGCATCGCCCTCGACCTGTCGCAGCAGCCGCGCACCTTTCCCACGCAGAAGGCCCATACGATCGTGCGGCTGGCGCGTCCCAAGGGCACCCAGCACGCGCTCGCCAACGCCATCGCCGCGGCCTATTTCCTCGAGCACCGGCAGGTCAACGAGGACGAGGTGCTGGCCGATCTGGCGGTGGCGCACGGCTTCGGCCGCGACGAGGCGCTGGCCGCCATGCACGATGCGGCCGAACTCGCCGTGACGCACGAATTGGCGACGGAGGCGGCGCAGCAGGGCATACGCGGCGTGCCCTTCTTCATCTTCGACAACCGCTTCGCGCTGTCGGGGAGCCAGCCGCAGGAGGTTTTCAGCGCGGCCGTGCAGAAGGCGCTCGATACGGCGGCTTGATCGGCGGGTCGCTCTCGCGCCAGATGGCGGGGGAGGATTCGCCCATGAAATGGCTGCGCCGCATCGCCCTCGGCCTCGTCGTCGTCGCCGTGCTCGCCTATGCGGGCGGCATGGCGTTCCTCTACCTCTTCCAGCGCAGCTTCCAGTACGAGCCGGAGGGCAAGTTCCTCGCCCTGGGCGAGACGCTGCTGACGACCGCCGAGACGGTCGAGATCCCCACCTCGAACAATGAGCGCATCCGCGGCTGGTATGCGCCGCCCGCGCCGGGCAAGCCGGTGATCGTCTACTACAAGGGCAATTCCGGCAGCTTCTCGGACGAGCATTTGCGCTACGAGCAGTTCGTGGCGGGCGGCTATGGGTTCCTCGCCTTCGACTATCGCGGCTTTCCCGCCTCGCCGGGCCTGCTCAACCAGGAGAACGTGCTGAAGGACGCGATCGCCGCCTTCGCCTTCGCCGACGCCAAGGGCTTTCCGGTGGTGATCTGGGGGCGCTCGCTGGGCTCGGGGCCGGCCACCTATGTGGCGAGCATGCGCCGGGCCGCGGCATTGCTGCTCGAGACGCCGTTCGACTCGGCGGTGGCGGTGGCGCGCGACCGCTACGGGTTCTTTCCCGTCGGCATCCTGATGCAGGACCAGTATCCCGTTGACCAGTGGATCGCCAAGGTGGACGAGCCCGTCTTCGTCGCGCACGGCACCGCGGACACGACCATCGGGGTCGCGCATGGCGAGCGCGTCTATGCGCTGGCGCCGAACAAGGCGGAGCTGTGGATCGAGGCGGGGGCCGGCCATTCCGACATGTGGGACCGCGGCATCTGGGCGCGCGCCCGCGCCTTCTTCAGCGCGGCGCTGCCGGCGGCCGACCGGTCATAGCAAAACGCCGGCCCGATGGACCGGCGTTCCATAAGCGATGGTCGACCCGATCAGTTGAGGGTCAGGCGCGTCCAGGTCCAGGACCAGTTGACGCCGATGGTGCCGGTGACGGACCAGGGCTGCAGCGCGATGGACTTCTTCGAGCCGCCGATCAGCCAGTTGCCGCCCAGCCCGAGGCCGAGGCTGGCTTCGGCCGAGGCGCCGACATAGGTGCCCGAAAGCGCGCGGCTCGGAACGTCCTTGTTCGCGGCGAAGACGAGCCAGGCGATCTTGCCGCCGCCGGTCACGCCGATGTCGATGCCGAGCTTGTCGATCTCGCCCCGATAGGTCTCGGTCTTGTGGCCCTTGCGGGTGAACTTGCAGTTCACGTCCTTGGACGAGCCGAAGATCAGGCCGACGCCGGGCTCGACGTCGCAGGTGAGCACGCCGACCTGGACGTTGCTCGCGGCCTGGGCGCCGCCGGTGGTGAACGCCATGGCGGCGACGGCCGCGGCAGCGATGAGCTTCTTCATTTCAGTACCCTCAACAGTTTTTGAAGTTGTCTGACGCGTTCCGGTAGGTTCCGGAAACAATCCCTAGGTCACTGGTCGAACGCAAAGCGCCGCCCGAGGGCGGCGCCAACTTGTCACGAGCGGGGGGCGGCGCGCGCTGCCGCAGACGGCGCGGCCGGCAGGCCGCCCTCGCGCTGCGCACGCTTGCGGGCCAGCTTGCGCGCACGGCGCACGGCCTCCGCCTTCTGGCGGGCCTTCTTCTCGGAGGGCTTCTCGTAGTAGTTCCGGAGCTTCATCTCCCGGAAGACACCTTCGCGCTGCAGCTTCTTCTTCAGCGCGCGCAGCGCCTGATCGACATTGTTATCGCGAACAACTACTTGCAAGCGGAACCGCCCTTCGTAAATCGAATCTCGTGTTTGAATTCGAGCGCTTTCGCCAAAGGCAATCGCGCCGACCGGCCGAGCCGGTCACCGTGGAGGCGGCTTATAGTTCAAGCGCGAGGGCTTGTCCACGGGGGATTGCGCAGAAAAATGCCTAATTCCGGGGCGTTTTGAGGGCAATCCTGTTGATGTGGCCCATCTTGCGGCCGGGCCGCGACTCGGCCTTGCCGTAGGCGTGCGGGCGGATGCCCGGGCCGAGGGCGGCCGGGATGGCGGCGATCTCGTCGCCGACGAGGTTCTCCATCACCACGCCGGCGAGCCGCGTCGGGTCGCCCAGCGGCCAGCCGGCGACGGCCCGGATATGCTGCTCGAACTGGTCGGTGACGCAGACGGCCTCGGTCCAGTGCCCGGAATTGTGGACGCGCGGGGCCATTTCGTTGACCAGCAGGCTGCCGTCGGCGAGCACGAAGAACTCGACCCCGAGCACGCCGACATAGTCGAGCGCCGCGGCGATGCTCGCAGCATGGGCCTGCGCCGCCGCGGCGGTTTCGGGCGGAACGGCGGCGGGCACCGTCGAGGTGAAGAGGATGCCGTCGCGGTGGACGTTCTCGGCCGGGTCGAAGGCGGCGGTGGCGCCGTTGCGGCCGCGCGCCAGCACCACCGAGATTTCGGCGACGAAGGGGACGAACGCCTCGAGCACCAGCGGATGGGGGTGCAGCTCCGCGGCGGCGCGCTCGGCCTCGGCCAGCGAGGCGAGCTTGCGCTGGCCCTTGCCGTCATAGCCGAGCCGGGTCGTCTTGAGGATGGCGGGGGTGCCGAGCGCGGCGAGGGCCGGCGCGAGGTCGGCGGCGTCGTGGATGGCGCGATACGGGGCGACGGGGATGCCGAGATTGCCGATGAAGCCCTTTTCGGCCAGCCGGTCCTGCGCCACGGCCAGCGCGTTTGCACCGGGGCGCAACGGCTTCAGCTCCGCGAGGCGTTCGGCCGTGGCGGCGGGAACGTTCTCGAACTCGTAGGTCACGACATCGACGGTGGCGGCGAAGGCGGCGAGGGCGGCGGTGTCCTCATAGGCGGCGACGGTGCGGTGCGGCGTGACGTCGAAGGCCGGGCTCGCCGGGTCGGGGCAGTAGATGTGGGTCCTGAGGCCCAGCCGCGCCGCGGCCAGCGCCAGCATGCGGCCGAGCTGGCCGCCGCCGAGGATGCCGATCGTGCCGCCGAGCGGCAGGGGCTCACGCATCGGTCGGAAACTCGGCGACGCGGGCCGTCTGCTCGGCGCGGTAGGCGGTGAGCGCCGCCTCGATGCGGGCGTCGGAGAGGGCCAGCACGGCTGCCGCGAGCAGGGCGGCGTTGGTGGCGCCGCTTTCGCCGATGGCGAGGGTGCCGACGGGCACCCCGGCGGGCATCTGCACGATGGAATAGAGGCTGTCCTGGCCGTCCAGGGCGCGCGTCCGGATGGGCACGCCGAAGACCGGCAGAATCGTCATCGCGGCGATCATGCCGGGCAGGTGCGCGGCGCCGCCGGCGCCCGCGACGATCACCTTGAAGCCTTCGGCGCGCGCGCCCTTGGCGAAATCCACCAGCCGGTCGGGGGTGCGGTGGGCCGACACGATCCGCGCCTCGTAGGCGATGTCGAGGCCGTCGAGGGTGTCGGCGGCGAGGCGCATCGTCGCCCAGTCGGACTGGCTGCCCATGACGATTGCGACGAGCGGCGTGCCGAGCATGTCAAAACCCCCGTGAAACCGGGCGTGTAGCGAAATTCGCCCCGCGCCTCAAGCGATGATGTCGGGCAGCAGCAGGTTCTCGAGCTGCACGATGCGGTCCTTGAGTGCCAGTTTGCGCTTCTTGAGGCGCTGGATCAGCATCTGGTCGGCGAGGCCCGACGCGGCGAGGGTGTGGATGGCCGCGTCGAGATCGGCGTGCTCCTGCCGCTTTGCGGCAAGTTCAAGGCCGAACGCGGCTTCCTGTTCCTTCGACAGCGACAGCATGCCGATCCTCGCAACACCCGGTATCCCGGCGGATCATGCTCGATCGTTACCCTATCGGCGCCCGATTCACACCGGCTTTTCCACGCCGCCGCGAGGCCGTCGACAAGCTCCGGGTCTTTACCTAACATCCTCCTGTTCGAAACGCTTGAAAGGAGTTGTCATGACGACTGAAGGCCATATCGCCGCTCTCGAAAGGCGGCATAAGGAACTCGAGCGCCAGATCGACGACGAGATGACCCATCTCGCGCACGACGACACGGCGATCTCGGCACTCAAGCGCAAGAAACTCGAAATCAAGGACGAACTGCGCCGCCTGCAGATGAGCGCCGTCTGACGCCGGCGACGGACGAGGGATCGTGGCCCGGGCTCCTCCCCGGGCCTTTTCATGTCCGGGGTCAGGCGGCGGGGCCGGCGAAAAAGACGCCGAGCCAGCCGTCGTAGACCAGCTTGAGGGCGATGAAGAACACCAGCACATAGGCGATCCTGTAGAAGGCCTCGGCCGAGATGCGGCGCACGAGATAGACGCCGACGAGCATGAAGACGATGGCGACGGGCGCGAGGATGGCGCCGATCTCGAGATTGGCCAGCGAGAGCTGGCCGAGGAAATAATAGGGGATGAGCTTGCTGGCGTTGATGGCGGCGAAGAAGACGACGGTCGTGCCGGCATAGACGTTGGGCGCCAGCCGCTGGGGCAGCAGGTAGATCTGCGCCGGCGGGCCGCCCGTATGGCTGATGAAGCTCGTGAGCCCCGCGGCGCCGCCCCACACGATGCCCCAGGGCGTCGAGGGCGGGGCGCCCTCGGCCAGCCGCCGGCGCCAGGGCACGGCGGCATCGAGGATGAACAGCAGGGTGATGATGCCGACGATCAGCAGCACGGCGGCATCGGAAATGACGCTCCACAGCACCCAGCCGACAAGCGTGCCCGCCAGCCCGCCGACCAGCATTATGCGGATGTTGCGCCAGTCCACCTCGCGCCGGAAGGCGATGAGGCCGATGACGTCCATCACCAGCAGCAGCGGCAGCAGCATGCCGGCCGCGTCGCGGGCCGGCATGACGAGCGCCATTATCGGCACGCCGACCATGCCGAGGCTGCCGAGCAGGCCCGACTTGCTGAGCGCAATGATGGCGACGGTGCCCACGGCGAGGGACCAGAACAAGGGATCTGACATGGGCGGTGGAACTCGGGGCAGGCGGGAGGGGCGCCAGCGGACCCTCCGGCACCGGCGTTGTCAAGCCACGCGGCGGCGGGCCTATTCGGCGGCGTGGCCCTCGCTGCCGCGGCGCGCCTCGGCCTCGTCGCGGTCGGCCCGCATCACCTCGTCGAGCATCTCGGTCGATTTGCGCACGAAGCCGATATAGGCGTCGCGGTCGTCGCGCAGCTCGTAGGAGTCGTGCAGCAGGCGCTCGTCATGCTCCTCGAAGGTCGCGGCCATGCGGTGGGCCTCCTCGACGGGATGGCCGAGGGCGACGAGCGCCTTCTCGCCCAGCGCGATGGCCCCGCGGAAGGTTTCGCGCTCGAGCACGTCGACGCCCATGGCCATGAGCTGGTGCGCGTGGCCCCGGTCGACGGCGCGCGCGGCGATGGCGACGCCGGGGAAGTGGCGGCGGATGAGCTGGGCGATGGCGAGGATGCGCTCGCCCCCGGCGACGGCGATGACGATCATCTCGGCCTCGGCGCCGCCGGCGGCGCGCAGGATGTCGAGGCGGGCGCCGTCGCCGTAGAACACCTTGACGCCGAACCGCTTCATCAGCTCGATCTGGGCCGGGTCGTCATCGATGAGGGTCATGGAATAGCCCTGGGCGCGCAGCAGGCGCGTGACGATCTGGCCGAAGCGGCCATAGCCGAGCACGATCACCTTGTGGGCGTTGGGCATGTCGGCGGGCACGGCCGGCCGCGGCGGCGTCGCGTTGACGCGCGGCACGACGAGACGGTCGAAGGCGAGCAGCAGGAACGGCGTCAGCACCATCGACAGGGCCACGACCACCGTCCACAGCTCGATGTTCTGCGGCGCCATGGCACCGGCCGAGCGCGCGAACTGGAGCACGACGAAGGCGAACTCGCCGGCCTGGCTCAGCAGGATGGCGAGCAGCAGCCGGTCGGCGACGTGCATGCGGAAGAAGCTCGCCAGCACGTAGAGAACGGTGATCTTGATGGCGACGACGAGGGCGACGAGGCCCAGCACCCGCAGCGGCTCGGCGATCAGCACCGAGAAGGCGATGCCCATGCCGACCGAGATGAAGAACAGGCCGAGCAGCAGCCCCTTGAAGGGCTCGAGATTGCTTTCCAGCTCGTGTCGGTACTCGCTGTCGGCCAGCAGCACGCCGGCGAGGAAGGCGCCCAGCGCCGGCGAGAGCCCGATGCTCTCGGTGCCGAAGGCGGCGCCGATCACCAGCAGCAGGCCGAGCGCCGTGAACGCTTCGGGCAGCTGGGCGGCGGCGACCCAGCGCATCAGCGGGTTCATCAGGTAGCGCGAGGCGAGCGTCGCGGCGACGAAGGCGCCGATGATGACGAGGGCGATCCACCAGCCATAGCTGGCGGCGGCCTCGGTGGCCTCGACGAGCGTGGTGTCGGACGCGGTGAGGCGGCGGGCGGCGCCCAGCAGCGGGATCACCGCGAGGATGGGGATCACGGCCAGATCCTGCACCAGCAGCGTGACGAGGGTGGCGCGCCCGGTGTCGGTCATCGTCAGCGAGCGCTGCTCGACCGACTGCATGGCGATGGCCGTCGAGGACATGGCAAGGGCGAGCCCGATGATGATGTCGGACTGCCAGTTGATGCCGAGCATCAGGGCGGCGGCCGCGAGCAGCGCCGCCGTGGCCACCATCTGCGTGACGCCGAGCCCGAGGATCTTGCGGCGCAGGCGCCACAGATCGAGCGGGTGCACCTCGAGCCCGATCAAGAAGAGCATGATGACGACGCCGAATTCGGAGACGGCGTGGATGGTCTCGCTGTCGGCGATGAGGCGCAGGCCGTAGGGGCCGACGGCAACGCCGGCCGCGAGGTAGCCCAGCACGGTGCCGAGCCCCAGCCATTTGAACAGCGGAACGAGTGTTACGGCGACGACGAGAAGAACGAGGACTGCAAGAAGTGGATTTCCCGAGACGTCCATCGCTGCTCCTGATCGTTCGCCGAGGCTACTCTCGGTCGGCGCTGTCGCCCAGCGACTTGAGGCTGGAGAACACCGAATCGGCGTCGATTTCCTCGTCCTGCTCGGGCCGGCGGCCCTCGCCGGGCGGCGGCAGGTCGGTGGCGCCGGTGCGGCCATTGGCCGTGGCCAGCGCTTCCTCGGCGGTGAGCAGCATCGTGCCGGTGTCGGCCTCGTCGGGGGTCGTGCCGCCCTTGTCGGCGCGCTTCACCTCGAGGTCGAGGTCGATCTGGCTGCACAGGCCGAGCGTGACGGGGTCCATCGGCTGGATGTTGGTGGCGTTCCAGTGGGTGTTGTCGCGCACCGAGTCGATGGTGGACTTGGTGGTGCCGACGAGGCGCATTATCTGCGCGTCCTTGAGTTCGGGATGGTTGCGCAGCAGCCAGCGGATGGCGTTGGGCCGCTCGTTGCGGCGGGAGATCGGGGTGTAGCGCGGGCCCTTGCGCTTGGCCGCGGCGACGCGGACCTTGGGCTCGGAAACCTTCATCCTGTAGGCTGGGTCGGCCTCGGCCTTGTCGATCTCCTCGCGGGTGAGCTGCCCGTTCTGGATGGGATTGACGCCCATGATGCCGCCCGCCACGTCGCCGTCGGCGACGCCTTGCACCTCGAGCGGATGCAGGCCGCAGAAGGCGGCGATCTGCGCGAAGCTCAGGGACGTGTTGTCGACGAGCCAGACGGCGGTCGCCTTGGGCATCAACAGTGTCGTAGCCATGATAAAACTCGCTTTCCGGTGCGGCCGGGCTTCACCGGCACGCCCGCCATTCGGCACGATGCTGAAGGGGGAATTGCGCCAATATACGGAGTCGTCCTGCGGTTTTCAACGATTTCCGAACGCGGTGACGAGCACGATCTTGCCGTAATGGCTGCGCGCCGCCATGGCGGCATGGGCGGCGGCGGCCCCGGCCAGCGGAAATCGCCCGATCCGCGGGCGTGGCAGGGCGTTTCCGGCAAGGCCCGGCCAGATCTGCCGGCGCAGATGCGCCGCAATCGCCGCCTTGGTTTCGGTGGACTGGTGCCGGAGGGTCGATCCCGAAATCGTGAGCTGGCGGGCCACGAGCTTGTTGAGCGGCAGGGTGCCGTCGCGGTCGGCGAGCGTGGCGACGAGCACGATATGGCCGCCGCGCGCCACGGCGTCGACATGGCGGGCCGTGGCGGCGCCACCCAGCATGTCGAGCACGCGATCGGCCCCGCGTCCGCCGGTCAGCGCGCGGGTGCGGGCCACGACGTCTTCCGCGTCGTGGCGGATGACGGCGCGGGCGCCGAGAGCGAGGGCATAGGCCGCCTTCTCGGCCGAACCGGCGAGCGCGATGGGGTCGGCGCCGACGAGGCGCGCCAGCTGGAGGGCGGCGCCGCCGAGGCCGCCGGCGGCGCCGGTGACCAGCAGGCTCATGCCGGCGCCGAGGCCGGCGCGCAGCACGAGCGTCTGCGTCAGGGTGAACCAGACTTCGGGCAGGGCGGCCGCGTCGACGAGATCCCAGCCGTCGGGGACCGGCAGCACCTGGCCGGCCGGCACGGCGACATATTCGGCGTAGCCGCCGCCATTCGTCAGCGCCACCACCCTGTCGCCGGCCGCCCACGCGCCGGCGGGCGTGACGATCTCGCCGGCGACCTCGAGCCCGAGCAGTGGCGAATGGCCTTCGGGCGGCGGGTAGTCACCACGGCGCTGGGCCAGGTCGGGCGCGTTGACGCCGGCCGCGGCGACCCGAATCAGCACCTCGCCCGGGCCGGGCCGGGGCACCGGGAGGCGGGCGGGGCGCAGCACCTCGGGCGGGCCGGCCTCGGCGGCGATGATGGCGGTCATGCCGGTATCGATCATGGATAAGACTTGATCGGGATTGGGCTTGTTCCGCAAGGCGCCGGCGCTAGAATTCCGTGTCCGGCAGCAGGAGCGTGGCGATGTTCGACGACGAGGAGGTCAAGCGGCCGAAGGCGCACGAGATCGGCATGCTCCTCGACGCGATGTCGGTCGAGGAGCTCACCGAGCGCATCGGGCTGCTCGAAGCGGAGATCGCGCGGCTGCGCGCCGCCATCGACAGCAAGCGCCAGAGCAAGTCGGCTGCCGACGCCTTCTTCAAGCTCTAGCTGCCGATCCGTCGCGTCTCCGCACCGGAAAACCGCCGCGCTCAGAAGTCGGGCAGCGCCTGGGACAGCGTTCCACCGATCCGCACGGGGCTGAGGCGTGTCGTGAGGCCGGTCCTCGGGTCGGTCTCGATGGCGATGCCGCACAGGGTGGCGGCGCCCTCGGAGGGCGTGAAGCGGCCGTTGGGGATGCCCGTCAGGAAGCGGTTGAGCGGCTCGTCGACAT
>PJUF01001486.1_pt1 | contig 11662 bp, 11 predicted proteins | sample 1512191 | NCBI WGS metagenome assembly PJUF01 (sample SAMN08177673, study PRJNA422409) | Feces metagenome, whole genome shotgun sequencing project. | isolation source: Chicken feces (3) enriched on wood chips | host: Gallus gallus | place: USA: Madison | collected 2015-01-15 | reverse complement strand
GGTCGGTGCCTATCCTTATTCAATATACAAGAAAGATAGCAAGAGCTGCAGGTAGTAAACACCTGCAGCTCTTGTGCTTTTTACAGGATAATGAAACCGAATCAGCCGCTTCAAACCATACAAAACCAGACCTATTGCCAAAGAGGATTGCTGGGTTGTTCTATTTTTGGGGATGTATCCTTTCTGGTATTTACATCAGTTACTCTTATCAATAATTGGCGAGTGTATTTAAAAGTTTGAAAATCTCAAGTTGTTTATTTAAATTCTTTCTAAATAGCCTCAATTGACAAAGGGTTGACACATGATTAAAATAGCTATCATACTTTTGTGGTTATTAATAAAAATAGAGTTGAAGACTTTAAAAGTTATAGCATTTACGCATAAACAGATAGAATTAGAAAAACTGGGTTGTTTGGTTTTGTGCAATGATGCTATTGATCATACGCTTCGTTTTATAAAAGATAAGTTTAGTATCTCTGAGATTTTTTATTTAGGAACGTGTAATAGAGTGGAGTTTGTGTTTACGTCTGAAAGAAGCATAGATTCTAACTTTGTTTGTGACTTTATTGGCGCTTTTCATAAGTCGGAAGTTAGAGGTAGCGAACTTATTTCTATGGTTGAAAACTCTAATGTATATGAGGATGAGGAAGCGTTAAATCATCTTATGAGAGTGTCGAGCTCTTTAGAGAGCCTTGTAGTGGGTGAGAAAGAAATCTTAGCTCAGATAAGAAAGGCTTATGAATCTTGTAGAGAAAAAGGATTTACCGGTGATTTTTTAAGATTGGTAATGAATAGAGTGGTTAAAACTGCAAAAGAGATTTATACCTATACCAATATTTCTAAAAATCCTATTTCAGTGGTTTCTATAGCATATAGGAAGCTGAAAAAGATAAATATTCTCCCTAATAGTAAAGTTCTTATTATAGGTGCTGGTGAAACTAATCAGACTATAGCTAAGTATCTTCAAAAACATAAGTACCATAATTTTTCGGTGTTTAATAGAACCTTTTCTAAAGCAGAGTTATTAGCTGGTGAATTGGGAGGGAAGGCTTATCCTTTAGAAGCAATAAAGGATTTTAAAGAAGGCTTTGATGTATTGATTACCTGTACAGGATCTGTTGACGCAATAATTACTGAAGATATATATAAATCTTTGCTACAAGGAGACGATAGCAAAAAAGTTATTGTGGATTTAGCAATGCCGAACGATGTTGAAGAGTCTATTGTAAATAACTTTAATGTAGAGTATATAGATATTAAAACTCTTCAGGGTGTAGCAGATTTAAATCTGAAAGAGCGTTATCAGGAGCTGGTAAAAGGCGAAGCAATTATTGACGAAAATATTAAAGAGTTTAGACCTATATTAAAGCAGCGCCGAGTTGAGTTGGCTATGAAACAAGTGCCTGAGAAAATTAAAGAAATAAAATCCAGGGCCCTTAATGATGTTTTTGCTGCCGAAATTAGTTCTTTAGATCCAAACTCTAGAGAGGTGCTTGAAAAAGTGATGACTTATATGGAAAAGAAATATATTAGTGTACCTATGGTTATGGCCAAAGATATATTGGTTCATAATTCGTAGAGAATTTATATTTTTCTTTCTTTTTATTCGTTTCATCTAAAATAAATATAAACCATTGGACAGAGTTTTCATTATAGGTACAAGGGGAAGTGATCTTGCGTTATGGCAAGCCAACCACATAGCTGCCAGGCTAAATGAAGCAGGAGTAAAAACCGAAATCAAAGTTATAAAAACCCAAGGTGATAACATCTTAAATCTTAGGCTAGATAAGTTGGAAGGCAAGGGTTTCTTTACTAAAGAATTAGAAGAACATTTATTGGTGGGTGATATTGATATGGCGGTTCATTCGCATAAAGACTTGCCTACTGAAAATCCACCAGGATTGGTGATTTCTTCGGTTTCAGAGAGAGAAGATCCGTCAGAAGTGCTTTTAATTTTAAAAGACTGTGTAGATACTTCTAAAAAACTATCTGTTAAGCATAATGGATTGGTAGGAACTTCATCTAATAGAAGACAATCTCAAATTTCATCGGTAAGGCCAGATTTAGAATTTGAAGATTTACGCGGAAATGTAATTACGCGCATACAAAAGCTGAGAGATGAAAAATACGATGCTATTGTTTTAGCAAAAGCAGGTATTAGTAGGCTAAATTTAGATTTATCTGAGTTTTACATTGAAAATATAGAGCCTACGGCAGAAATGATTCCGGCGCCGGCACAAGGCGTATTGGCTGTGCAAATTAGAGAGAGCGATAAAGAGTTGGATGAGATATTGAAGAAAGCCGTTCATAATGAAGAAGTGGCAGAATGCATAGCTGTAGAACGTAGGGTACTTAATCTATTTAACGGGGGGTGCCACATGCCTCTGGGCTGTTATTGCGAAAAGGAAGAGGGCGTATTTAAAGTGTGGACATCTAAGGCCGACTCTGCTGAAGAATTTGTAGATAGACTGTATGTAGAATCTGCTTCAACAGAAGGTTTAGCTCAAGCGATTGTTGATAAGTTTAATCTTGAACAACGGAAATTACCCAAAAGTGTTTTTATATCCAGAGAGCTTACAGCGCATAGCTATTTTTATAAAGCATTGACTAAGCATGATATAGAAATAGATGCCAGGTCTTTGATTAAAACTGTTCCTACTGTCCATAAACTAGATTCTTATATTTTTAAGCACTTAGATTGGATATTTTTTAGCAGCAAAAATGGGATAGATTATTTCTTCAGGTTGGAGCCTATTCTGCCTAAAGATATCAAATTTGGAGTTGTAGGGCGTGGCTCTGAAGATGCCTTGAGGAAATTTGGAAGAATTCCTGATTTTGTAGGTGAGAATAGTGATACGGCAGAGGTAGCGCAAGAGTTTGCTGCTGTAGCAAACGGAACAAATGTTCTTTTTCCCATAGCGAAAGATTCTTTAAGAAGTATACCAAAAGGGTTGTCTGAGAATACGAAAATCTCTGAAATGATTATTTATGAAACTATTTTATTAGAAGATATAGATAAAAGCTATTCGGATGTTTTGGTATTTACCAGTCCATCAAATGTTGAAGCATATTTCAAAAATAATTTACTGGATCCGGAGCAAAAAGTTGTTGCCATAGGATTATCAACTGGCAAGAAACTGGAAGAAATAGGAGTGTCCTATGTGCTGCCTGCATCTCCGGATGAAATAGGTTTAGCAGAAGCAGTATTCGGTATTGATATATAAAGTTAGACTAGCAAATCCTACCATAAAAATAAAATGATGTTGAACAGGCCAAGAAGAAATAGGAAATCGCAGGTAATACGAGATATGGTACAAGAGAACCGCCTGCATCCGTCAAACTTTGTTTTTCCCTTATTTATTATAGAAGGCGAAAATAAGAGGACAGAAGTAGCATCTATGCCTGGGATTTACAGGTATTCTATAGATTTATTATTAAAGGAAGTTGAAAGCTGCCTGAAATTGGGTTTAAAAGCGTTTGATCTCTTCCCAAATATAGAAGAATCGTTAAAAGATAAGACCGCTTCAGAAAGCCTCAATAAAAATGGATTATACCTGCGAGCAATCAGAGAAGTAAAAAAATATTTTCCAGAAGCTTGTGTAATTACAGATGTAGCTATGGATCCTTATAGCTCTGATGGACATGACGGATTGGTGAAAGACGGTGAAATCTTAAATGATGAAACTTTAGAAATCCTCTCAAAAATGGCTTTAGCCCATGCAGAAGCTGGAGCAGATATTATTGCCCCGTCTGACATGATGGACGGTAGGGTACAGTATATCAGAGAATCTTTAGATGCTGCTAGTTTCCAAAACGTATCTATTATGTCTTACACGGCCAAATACGCCAGTGCTTTTTATGGCCCGTTTAGAGATGCATTAGAATCAGCACCTAAGTTTGGCGATAAAAAGACTTATCAAATGAATCCGGCCAATCAGCGTGAAGCTTTAATAGAAGCATCTTTGGATACAGAAGAAGGAGTAGACTTTTTAATGGTGAAGCCAGCTTTGGCCTATTTAGATGTGATTAAATTATTGAAAGATAATTTTGATTTGCCTATTGCTGCCTATAATGTAAGCGGGGAATATGCAATGATAAAGGCTGCTGCACAAAAAGGATGGTTAGACGAGCAGAGAGCCATTACAGAAACTTTAATGGGAATAAAAAGAGCTGGAGCGGATGTTATTTTAACTTACCACGCTAAAGAGGTATTGGAAAATAACTGGATATAGTTGAAAAGTAACAATATAAATTTAGAACCATGTTAGATTCGATTAAAAAAATATTTACAGGGAACGACGAAGAACTTCCGCCTGTGCATAACGGAGAGAAAAGTGATATTGCAAGAGTTAAATCTGCGGAACTATATGAGAAGGCAAAAGCCTATTTTCCGGGCGGCGTAAATTCTCCGGTAAGAGCTTTTAAATCTGTACATGGAGCTCCTTTGTTTATAGAAAAAGGCGATGGTTGTTATTTATGGGATGCCGATGGTAATGAATTTATAGATTTCTGTTGTTCATGGGGACCATTAATTTTGGGGCATAACCATCCTAAAGTAAAAGAAAAAGTAGTAAACACCATTCAGAATGGGATGTCTTTTGGGGCACCTACTGCTTTAGAGAATGAACTTGCCGAGCTTATACTGAGCAATAATAAATATATCCAAAAAATAAGGTTTACCAGTTCTGGAACAGAGGCAGTTATGTCTGCAATTAGACTTGCCAGAGGTGTTACAAAACGCGATAAAATAATCAAATTTGAAGGATGCTACCATGGACATTCAGATTCTTTGCTGGTGAAAGCGGGATCGGGATTGGTAACATTTGGAGAAACCTCTTCTGCGGGTATTCCAAAAGCGTTTGCTAATGAAACAGTGGTTCTTCCATTAAATGATTTCGAAGCTGTTAAACAAGCTTTTGATACTTTTAAAGATCAAATAGCAGCAATTATTATAGAGCCTGTGCCGGCTAACAACGGACTTCTTCTTCAAGATCAGGATTATCTGGAATTTTTAAGAGAAATCACCAAAGAAAATGGTGCTTTATTGATATTTGATGAAGTTATTTCAGGTTTCAGATTAGGTTTTGAAGGCGCATCCGGGTATTATAATATTCAACCTGATATTATTACGTATGGTAAAATTATTGGAGGAGGATTACCTGTAGGCGCTTACGGTGCTTCTGCAGAAATTATGTCAAATATTTCGCCAGATGGGGGAGTTTATCAGGCCGGAACCTTATCTGGAAATCCGGTTGCTATGGCTGCCGGCATTGCGCAATTGTCTGAATTAGCGAAATCGGGTTTTTACAAAGAGCTTAATAATAAAACTGCCGAGTTTACAGAATCTATACAAAGATTTGCTACAGCCAGAAATTATAAGCTTAAGGTATTCTCTATCGGCTCTATGTTCTGGTTTGCATTTACAGAAAAAGAAAAAATACAATCTGCTGATGATATAGATGCATCCAGCATGGAGAAATTTAAGCAATTCCACCGCGAGTTATTAAATAGAGGCGTTTATTTTGGCCCTTCTGGTTACGAAGTTGGTTTCATATCATCGGTTCATACCAAAACAGATTTAGAAAGAGCAAAGCGCTTAATCTTTGAAAGCCTTGATGTTCTTTTTAGAAAGAAATAATGTTTAACTTGTGAGGTACATGAGGCCGTTAACTATCTTCTATATTCTTGTCTCTTATGTAGTGGCACAACTTTTTTGGTGGGCGGTATTGTTAATTTCTTTCGAGCCTTCCAGAAAATGGATGATTATAGGAGAAGGTCTTGTTTTCCTTTCTTTGTTGGGGGTAGGCGCATACATGTTGCATAAAGCTTTTAACAGAGAACGTAGAATGAATGTACAGAAAAAGAATTTTCTTTTATCTGTTACCCATGAGTTAAAATCACCTTTGGCTGCTATTAAATTGTATTTACAAACCATTATTAAAAGAGAGCTGGATATTGAAACGCAGAGAAGCTTTATCAGGAAGTCTCTATTAGATATAGAACGGTTGGATGATATGGTAGAAAATATGCTATTGGCATCTAAAATAGAAAACAATTCTTATAGTTTTCCTAAAGAAGAATTTGATTTTTCTGACCTGGTACAAAAGATTGTGAACCGTTTGCAAATCCACGTTTGCAGCAAAGACAGCCTGATAACAGATATACAGCCTAAGATATTTGTAACAGGTGATAAATTTTCTTTAAGTTCTGTAGTTACCAATTTAATAGAAAATGCTGTGAAATATTCATCTAATTGTGTACCTATTCATGTAAGCCTCAAAAAAGACGCTAATGGAAAGGCATGTTTTAAGGTAGCAGATTTGGGGCTAGGAATACCAGATGAGGAAAAGCCGAAGATTTTTAACAGGTTTTACCGTGTAGGCAGTGAGGAAACACGTAAAACTAAAGGCACAGGTTTGGGGTTATTTATTGTGAAACAGGTGCTAGATAATCATCAGGCACAAATAAAAGTTAAAGACAACAAGCCAAGAGGGACTGTTTTTGAGGTTTCTTTTGGATAAAACAATTTTATCATGGTAAATAAACAAAGAATCTTACTGATGGAAGATGAAGATCATCTTTTGGAGGCTATTAAATTAAATCTTGAGATGGAAGGCTTTTTTGTAAGAGCTGTTACAGATGGAAAAAAAGCTTTAAAGGTTTTTAAGGAAGAGAAATTTAACCTGGTGATTTTAGATGTAATGGTACCTGAGATAGATGGTTTTCAGGTTGCAGAAACCATCAGATTGGAAAATACAGAGGTTCCTATTATGTTTTTAACCGCTAAAAATACATCGGAAGATAAAATTACTGGATTAAAAAAAGGAGCCGACGATTACTTAACTAAACCTTTTAATCTGGAAGAGCTTATTTTAAGGGTAAACAACCTGATTAAAAGAAGCATGAAAGGCGATGAATTGAAAGAGCTTAATTCCTATAAAATTGGCGACAAAACTATATATTTTAACTCTTTTGAGCTCAAAAATGAAGACGGAACTATTACGCCGTTAACTAAGAAGGAGACTATGCTGTTAAAACTCCTGATAGAACGTAAAAATGAAGCGGTTTCCAGAGAACAGATACTTGAAACGGTTTGGAATTACGATGTTTATCCATCTACAAGAACTATTGACAATTTTATTCTTACGTTTAGAAAATATTTTGAGCCAGATCAGAAAAACCCCATATATTTTCATTCTATAAGAGGGGTTGGCTACAAATTTACAGACGCAGGCTAATGTTTACCAATCAGGCAAGATTTATAGTTTGCTGCTTACTTGCTGTAAGCGCTTTACTTGCTTTTTATTACAAAGTTTACGAGATAAGCCTTTTAGGCGTATTTTTTATATTTTACGTAATCTGGGGATATTATAAGGAAGGCACCGTGGTTCTTGCTGCCCGAAAATATAAAAATGAGCATTATGCAGAATCAAAAGCACTTTTATTATCTATTAAAAACCCAGAATTATTAAGTAAAAGAAGATTGCCTTATTATGAATTTATTTTGGGTAGTATAGCGCTCAAGCAAATGGATTACAGCTTGGCAGAGCAACATCTTAGTAGGGCTGCTGTATTAGGTTTAAGAGCCGGAGATATTATTGCAGCATTGTTACATCTGGCCAATATTGCATTAAGAAATCAGGAAAGAGAAAAAGGGCTGGCTTGGATTGCAGAGGCCAGGAAAATGCCTTTATCATCCAGACAGAAAAGTATTTTAGAGAACATAGAAAAAGAATTATTAAAGGTAAAATGAAGGATTCGTTATTTATTAAAGCTGCTTTATCGCAAGAGACAGAACGCCCTCCGGTTTGGATGATGCGTCAGGCTGGAAGGTTTATGCCAGAATATTGGGAAATCAAGAATAAGTATTCTTTTCTTGAGATGTGCAAAACACCCGAAATAGCAGCAGATGTAACAATGCTTCCGGTAGATTTATTAGGAATTGATGCTGCCATCCTTTTCTCAGATATCTTGGTTACCGGAGAAGCCATGGGCGGAGATTTAAGTTTTGAGCAAGGCGTAGGTCCAAGGTTTGCAAACCCGATTAAAACAGCGCAAGATATAGAAGCCTTAAATACAGATTGTCTGGATAAATTGCAATACGTTGCAGATGCTATTAAAGTCATCCAACAGAGATTATCTGCATTAGGCGATAAGCAAATTCCGTTAATTGGTTTTGCTGGAGCTCCGTTTACCGTGATGAGCTATCTGGTAGAAGGAGGATCTTCCAAAGACTTCAAAAAAACTAAACAACTTATTCATAATCAGCCAGAGTTGGCTCATCAGTTACTTTCTAAACTTGCCGACGTAACTGTAAATTATCTAAATATGCAGATAGCGGCCGGTGTTAATGCAGTGCAGATTTTCGACAGTTGGGCATTGGCATTAAGTTGGGATGATTATCGCGAGTTTTCGCACCAATATATTTCTCAAATTATAGCTAAACTTAACAGGAAAGATGTTCCGGTAATTTCTTTTTGTAAAGGAAGTTCTGTTTTTGCACCTATGATGGCAGAAGCCCAGCCAGATGTTGTTTCTATAGATTGGAATGCTGATTTAAAAAATATTAAGCAAATTTTACCACAAGGGATGGCAGTACAGGGAAATTTAGATCCGTTCCTGCTGTATGCAGACAAGAAAGTGATTAAAGAAAGAATCCTAAGATTGTTTGAACGTATGCGTGGCGAAAAAGGATTTATATTTAATCTGGGGCATGGGATAATGCCAGATATTCCTTTTAGTAACGTAAAATACGCGGTAGAAGTTATAAAAGAGTTTAGGTATTAAGTTTACTTAGCCTAAAAAAGGGTTCCCCGAATTGGAATGTCCAAGTCAAAACCACGCAAGCTGAGGTTAATAACTAGTGAATTTAATGTCTAATAATTAATCGTACTAATATGTACAGATACTTTTTAGCGGCGCATATAGTTTTTGTAGTAAGCTGGATGGCTGGCTTATTTTACATTGTGCGCCTGTTTATTTACCACACAGAAGCTAATGACCGGCCTATAGCAGAGCGTGATATTCTGCAAGATCAGTTTAAAATGATGGAAACCCGGCTGATGAATATTATCACAACGCCGGCTATGGTTCTTTCTGCAATTGCGGGTATTTATATGATGTATTTAAACCCGGGCTTGCTAAGAACCGACTGGATGTGGGTGAAAATTGCTTTTGTTATAGGTTTAGTGCTGTATCATCTTTTCTGCATACGCATCATTAACCAATTAAAAAGCAACTTTTTCTTGATGAGCAGTACTCAATTACGCTTATGGAACGAGCTGGCCACAATATTTTTGGTAACTATTGTTTTTACTGTGATATTAAAAAATGCAATAGATTGGATATACGGCTTAATAGGGATCGTATTATTTTCTGCCGTGATTATGATAGCTGTGAAAATTTATAAATACTACAGGTTAAAAGGTTAAAGCCTAATAATTGTTTTATACAAAGAAGGCCGCGAGAATATTCTTTGCGGCCTTTTTAATCTAATCTATGTATAAAAATGAAAACGCTATATAGTCTTAGAAAATGCTAAAATTTTTTCAACCACTTCTTCTGACGGATTTTTTAGCAGCGAATTTAAAGAAGGCTTAATGTCTTCATAAAAATCTATTTCGATTTCTGTTAAGGTATTCATGTCAGCGTCTTTATAGTCGTTACAGAATGAGTTTTGTTGAATAAAAGTAGAGGTTTTCATCATATTTTTTTATTTGTCTATTGATATAATAGAAACGATAACTATGAGCGCTTATTTTACCGAAACCAAAATATAATCTATCTTTTTTGATTTTTGTTTAGTTATGAGTTTATTAAGATGTTAAAACTCAGAAAAGCATATAGGTTTGTAATGGAAAATTATATAAATCGTTTATTGTTTGTATTATACAATAAGGGCTAATTGTTCATTTAATGTAGGATGGATGCAACCGTACTACAGAGGTTTTAGGTGTGAATAATTAGCCTTAGCCATTTATGATATCCTTTATTTTAACGACATTCAGTTCTTGCTAGATTTAGCCTTAGAGCGAAGAGAGGAATAATGAGGCGGGGCTCAGGACAAGGCTCTGAGAGTTTCAGGCTGGCTCTTTTGCAGTCAAAAATTCATTAGAATAACCAACAAAGGCAAAATGCATATAGCTTTTGCCTTTGTTGGTTAAATGTTATTAGCTTCTTACAGATAATTCTTTTTCGGCAATCATTTTCCTGAGATTGTTTAAAGCATAGCGCATTCTACCCAGCGCAGTATTAATGCTAACTTGGGTAAGATCGGCAATTTCTTTAAAAGACAAATCTCCAAAATGGCGCATAATCAACACTTCTTTTTGCTCAGATGGTAACAGGTGAATTAAAGATTTTACGTCTTTATAAGTCTGTTCTTTAACCATTTTGTCTTCTGCACTTTCGTCATACATGCCCAGCACATCAAAAATATCAAAGCCATCGCTGTTGGTAATAATCGGCGAGCGTTTTTGTTTTCTAAAATGATCAATTACCAAGTTATGTCCAATTCTTAAAACCCAGGGTAAAAATTTACCCTCTTCGTTATACCTTCCGGCTTTCAGGGTTTTTACTACTTTCATAAAAGTATCCTGAAAAATATCCTCGGCAAGGTATTGGTCTTTTACCAGCAGGTATATAGAAGTATATATTTTTGATTTATGCCTGTTTATTAATTCTGTAAGAGCATTTTCATTACCCTTAACGTACAGGGTAACCAATTCCTGGTCGGTTTTTTGCTGAAAGCTCATAGTTTCTCCTCCTTAATTTTTCCCTTTTTATATGTTTGGTTTAAGTAGAGATTTTATCCTATAAGCAATTTCTTTTTTTTAGACAAAGTGTTTGTGCAATCAAATGAACTCATTATTTTATAAAAAACAAAATCAAAAATGTTAATTTTTCTTAAATCTGTCAATAGTTCATTAGTTGTGTTTGCTATTCGCCATTAGTTTGTTTGTTAATAGCGAAACCATTTAAATTTGACTTTTCACCGTCAAACAAAAATCAATAAGGTTAAAAAAACAATTTTTTAAGCCTTACTTTTGTAAGACGTAAATCTTTAGTAAAGGTTTAATATACTGGGCAAAATATAAGAATGGCAGAAGAGAAAGATTCATTACATAAAATCCTTATCAAAGGAGCAAAAGTTCACAATCTAAAAAATATTGATGTTGCAATTCCTAAAAACCAGTTGGTAGTTATAACCGGAATGTCAGGTTCCGGAAAATCATCACTGGCTTTTGATACATTATATGCGGAAGGGCAGCGCCGCTACGTAGAAAGCCTGTCTTCTTATGCTCGCCAGTTTTTAGGGCGTATGAACAAGCCCGATGTAGATTATATCAAAGGCATAGCCCCTGCAATAGCTATAGAGCAGAAAGTAATTACCTCTAACCCACGTTCTACCGTTGGCACATCTACAGAAATTTACGATTATCTGAAGTTATTGTACAGTCGTATCGGCAAAACTATTTCTCCGATATCCGGAAATGTGGTTAAGAAAGATTCGGTTACAGATGTGGTTAATTACATCAATGCTTTGCCGGCAGAATCTACAGTAACGGTTTTGGCTCCATTGCATCCGCATAATAATCGTACGCTTAAAGAAGAATTGGCAGTATTGCTGCAAAAAGGTTTTTCAAGAGTAACGCTTTCTGGG
>PJUF01001482.1_pt1 | contig 11695 bp, 9 predicted proteins | sample 1512191 | NCBI WGS metagenome assembly PJUF01 (sample SAMN08177673, study PRJNA422409) | Feces metagenome, whole genome shotgun sequencing project. | isolation source: Chicken feces (3) enriched on wood chips | host: Gallus gallus | place: USA: Madison | collected 2015-01-15 | reverse complement strand
TTAGACAGATCTTCAACTTTTTTATTTGCCCAGTGCTGTATTTCCAGCTTTTCAAACCAATAACGTAAACGTTTTACAGCTTCAGGACGGTCTAAACCTTTTAACCTTGCCAGGTAAAGTACCTGTTCTGCAATTTCCATTTTCTTATACAGCCCACGTTCTTCTGGCATATAGCCAATTTTTTCGATATGGCGGGGATGCAGTTTTTCAGTGCCGAAAAGAATTTCTCCGCTATCTGGTGCTGTTATCTGGTTTATAATTCTAATTAAAGACGTTTTTCCAGCTCCATTTGGTCCCAGTAAACCGAAGATTTTTCCGCTTTCTATCTCCATGCTTACATCATCCAGGGCTTTGTGTTTGCTGTATTCTTTTACAATGTGTTGTATACTTAACATGTATGTTTGTTGTGCTGATAAGATAGTTCTTTCGGGAATTTGTTACAAGTTTTTCTATAGATTTGTGCGGGGTTTAATAAGCCAGGGAGACAGAAAAAGAAGTTTACTTGTTGATAGTAGAATGTGTAATTTGGTATGATAGACTAACTAATTTACCACGCTCAAATTTTCATTCTACAAAAACTCAATAAACAGGGACCAATTTAAACACTCTGCCCGGATTTTCTACAGCAATGTACAAATAGCCATCAGGACTGAGTCTGACATCCCGTAAACGACCAATATTTTTAAACAAAGTTTCTTCGTGAACTATTTTGTCATTCTTAATCTCGCATCTGTTAAGGTATTCAAAACGGAGCGAACCAATCATCAGGTTGTTTTCCCATCCTTTATACACAGAAGAAGAAACAAAAGCTATTCCGCTGGGTGCAATAGAGGGTATCCAATATTTCTGCGGCTGCTCCATTCCGGCTTTCTCTGTGATATTGGTAAAAGTAGTGCCGTTATAATTAATGCCATAGGAAATTACCGGCCAACCGTAATTTCTTTTAGGTTTTACGATGTTAAGCTCGTCTCCGCCACGTGGGCCATGTTCATGAGACCATAACACACCCGTTACCGGATGGAAAGCCAGACCCTGCGGATTCCGGTGTCCGTAAGAATAAATAGAAGCAGGTACGTTTTTATCCTTTAGGAAAGGATTACTCTCTACCGGCGAACCATCTTCCTTAATTCTATGGATTTTACCCAGACTGTTTTTATCGAGGTTTTGAGGGTTTTCCTTTTCTCTGCCGCGTTCTCCAACAGATAAATATAAATATCCATCTTTACCAAATGCCAGTTTCCCGCCATAATGATGTTGGGTAGGCAGATAAGGCTCGGCAATAAAAATGTCTTTTTGCTCGCTTAATTGATGGCCTACCAGCTTAGCCCTCATTACAGCGGTAGTTGCCAGTGTTCTGCCTTCGCCTTCCTTAATTTTAGAATACGACAGATATATGATTTGATTTTCTTTAAATCTAGGATGTGTAATTACTTCCATTAAGCCGCCTTGCCCTCTGGCCAGCACTTTAGGTACACCGCTAACTGTTTGTGCCTTACCGTTTTTGCTTACTCTGGTTAAGGTGCCGCTGCGGTCTGTTACCAATACATCGCCATTAGGGGTAAACGCAATAGACCAGGGGGTTTGTCCGCCCGTGTAAACCGTATCTAATCTAATAGTTAATTTCTCTGTTTTATATAGATTTTGTTTCGGCTTTCCGGATTTTTGCCCTTCGTACTTATTTACATTTTTTATGCCTTCTAAAATATAATCGGTAAGGTTGTATATCTCTGCATCTTTAAAGGTTTGGGCAAAAGCCGGCATACCGTCATTAATGTATCCGTTTTTGATAGATTTAAAGATAGCATCTCTGGAACTTCCGTACTTCCATTTGCGGTCTGCAAAGGCCTCCATTTTTTCTCCATGGCAGCTGGCACAATAGCTTTTGTAGTGTATGGCCGCATGCTGAAACTGTTTTTGTTGTTTAAAAACTGTGATTTCTTTTTTATCACTTTTAGAGAAACCAAAAATGCCAATAACGGCAACAAGAGAAAATATAACGGAGAACTGCTTAGTCATTTTTATTTTTTTGGAAATCTAATATTAGTAATATTTCACTTCTTAACAAAATAAAGAGAAAAGTGATTGCAGGGTAATTGAATTTATAAAATAAATTACTCCGTTTTTAGGTTTAAGACTAACGAAGATTAAGAAAAGCTCTGCCAGCCGGGAGAAAAAAAGGGAATCTAAAAAAGACTTTATACCTCCTCAGATTCCCCGAAAAACTAAAATTGTTTTATTTAATTTCTTCTTCTACAGTGCCGCAAGCCATCATTTTATCTCCGTAATACGGATTTCTGATTTCTTTTTCGCTAGCCAGCCACGAGCCGCCATTGTCGTTATTAGCCATTGGGCAGTGTTGTACATAAATAGTACCCGAAGAAGGTTTGTGCGCCTTGAAATAATCGCTAAGCTGCCCGCTTAGTTTATCTAACAAAGCTCTTTTTTCTTCCAGTTCTGCCGCATCTTTAATTTTTGCAGCCTGATCTGCAATAGCACTTTGCTCTGCGGCAATTAATGCTTCTGTTAATTCGCCGGCACCTTTTTGTGCTTCTTCGTTATTATGTTCAATCAATGCATCTTTTAAGTGCAGGTAATGGTGATAAACGTTGCCCGCTTTCTCGTCCGTAAAAGAAACTTCTACCGCTGCTTCTGCATGCGCATGCCCATCATGGTCGTGGTTATGGGTGTCATGAGATTGATTTGCGTTGTTACATGCCGTTAAGGCTCCAATAGTTAGTGTTGTGAAAATTAAGTGTTTCCAGTTCATATTTTTGAAATTTAGTTTGTTAGTTACTAGTTTGTTAGCTAAGCTCATTTGTCAATAGTTACTGTAGTGCTTTATGTCCTTTGTGTTCTTTGTGGTTATTTTATTTAGTTCATTAGTCAATTGGTACTTTACTTTGTGTCCTCTGCGCCCTTTGTGGTTATTATGTTACCTTTCAATAGTTCAAAACTGCAAGTTACCTTTTTTTAATTTGTATTCGCTGTATAATAGATAGACACCGCTTACGGCTACTTCTTCTCCGGCAGATAAGCCAGATTCTATAATCACCAGATTTTCATCTTCTGCACCGGTTTTTACAAGTCGGGGTTCAAAGGTATTTTCATCGCTTTTTACCCATACATGCTGTGTGTTTTCATCTCTGATGATGGCATTAACCGGCAATTTTAAAACGTCTGAGACCGAAGAGGTGTGCAAATCTGCCTGTGCATACATACCTGCCTGATAGTTGCCATTTGGATTAGGTACAGATGCTCTTACCCTAACTTTCTGGGTATTATCATCTAATTGCGGACTGATAAAATCAATTTTAGTGCTTACCGGATGATGCTCGTAGCCATTGATGTAGGCCGTAATTTTTTGCCCCAAAGTAATCTGTGCTAAATCAGCAGGATAAACATCGGCTTCCAGCCATAGCGTTTGCAGATTATCTATCATTAAAACCGGGCTGCCTTCTGTTACGTAGCTGCCTTCGCTTACGTTAACTTCTTTTACTATGCCAGAAACTGGTGCAAATACAGTTATTTTTGCGTCTGTCTTACGTGTCTTTTGCAATAATGCTATCTGCTGATTTGTAAGGCCGTAAAGCTTTAATTTATTCAAAGCAGCCTGCGTAAGTTTTTTATAAATGCTTTCATCAGGGAAACTTTCCTGTTGTTTCAGATTTAGAAGATAATCTTGTTGCAATGCCAGCAAATCTTCGCTGTAAACCGAAAAAATAGGTGTGCCTTTCGCTATCTGTATACCGGTTTCTTTAATGAAAAGCTTTTCTATACGGCCCCCGTATCGCGAAGAAATTACTTCGCTGGCTTCGGGGTTGGCTTGCAGCGTTCCTTTTAGCAGCATTGTGCCTGTGTAATTACCGTTGCCTATTTTTTTAGTGCTGATATTAGCCAAAGCTATCTGACTATTGCTCAGCATGAGCGAGGGTTTTTCTGCTTTACCAGGTGTCGTTTCTGCTTGTGTTGCGGGCTGCGGTTTATCGCAAGCACTTAACAAATACAGGCTTATCGCTGTAAACAACAAACAAAAGCTCCATTTTTTTAAAGTGTATTTGGTGTAATTCCTGCTTATATAATAGTTCCACTTTTTCATGGCGTTCATTTTTCAATTAATCATTATTAGTCAGTAAAAATCCTTCAGAATCCACCAGTAAAGAAGCTTGTTCTGCAATCTTTTCATTATCAGTAAGGCCTTCTTTTACCAATATCTTATGGTTTAGTGTAGCTCCAACAATAATATTTCTGGGAACAAGTTTACCTCCCGAAAGCGTAAATACCACCTGCTTGTTTCCGGTGCTGTAAACCGCAGAGGCAGGAACCCATAATCCTTTGATAGGAGCAGGGCTAATTTTTCCATCTATTAGCTGACCGATTTTAAAGTCTTTGCCACTTACGAAAATCCGGGCAACCGTAAAATTCTGACCGTCTTTATAATAGGGTTGCAGATTTTGAATCCGATATTTTTGCTGTTGGATGCTGATTTCGTCGCCTTTGTTAACTAAGGGAGCTACAGAAGCCGGTAAATAAAACTCAGCCCATAAACCAGACGCATTGTACACGTTAAAGATGCTTTGTCCGGAATTTACGTACATGCCCTCTCTTAAAGTTAATGGTGTATTGGTAATTGCACCTGGCATAGCGCTGGCAGAAGAAGCGCCCATTTCATCACTCATTGGCGCAGTAGCATTCATCGTGTTTGCAGCGCCCGGGCTGTTTTGGCTGTTTTCTACAATATAGCCATCAGTTTTACTGTAAATAGCAAAGCGATAGTTTACCTTTCCGCTATTTAACAATTGTTGCACTTGCTGTTGCGTAGCGCCCAATAACCTGAATTTATTAATCGCTTTCTGTAGGAGTTCAGGGTCGGTACTGGTTTTCAAATACAGTATTTCCTGCTGTACGTTTACCAAGTCTGGACTGTAGATTTCCATAATCTTTTGTCCTTTATTTACAGCCTGGTAATTGTATTTGATATACAGTTTCTCTATCCTCCCGTTAATGTAAGACGATATAGTTTGCTGGTTATTGCGGTTATAAGTTACCGTTCCGTTTAAAGAAAGGGTATCGCTTATCGTCAATATTTCCGGATAGATGGTCTTTACATCGCTTAGTATGGTTTCATTCACCGGTTTGGTTAAAGCCAGCACATCCTTGTCTACAGTCATGTCGGCATTGCTGTGTACCGGAACCAAATCCATAAAACAAATAGGGCAGGTAGAAGCCTCGTGTTTGATAATATCAGGATGCATAGGACAGGTGTAAGTCATATCGCTGGATGCCGACTGCCGGTTACAGCTATTTAATATTAAAGAACAGGCCAATAATATATATATCAGCTGAAGTTTCTGTGTAAACAGCTTTCTAAAGCCCATTGGTATCCAGTTATATTTCAATACTCTTTTCATAGTCAACAATCATTTTATAATAATTATCCAGCTCGGTAGTATAATCCAGCTGTGCTTTATTCAGCGTTTCCCAGCCATCAATTACCATGTTAAGATTTTCTTTGTTTTCCTGATAATTCAGCATCAGCACATCCAGGTTTTTCTGCATAGCCGGAATAATCTTCTGCTCAAAATTCTTTACCCTTTTCTCCATGGTCATAATATTACGCTCCATAGATTTTACCATGCCGTACATGCTGTTTATCATTGCAGCTTTTTTATGCTCCATGGCTTCAACTTCCAGTTTATTAGCCTTAAGGTTGGCTTTGTAAGATTTTGCCGACCATGGCGCCAGCGGAATACTGAGCATAGCCATAGCAGAATATTGCTGCGGCATCATAGAAGAAAGCGGCGACATGTGGTCTAAGCGCAACCTTACTTCCGGGTTGGCTTCGTTTTTTATCATATCAGCATCCAGCTTCATGCTATTGATTTCGTTTTCGGCCATTTTTAATTCGCTAATGTTGCTGGTCAGGTAAGCAGAGTCTAAAAGTGCTATAGGTTTAAAAAGAATAGCCGCATCCGGCGGGATGTTAAACGCTGTCTCCGGGTTTCGGTTCATCAGTACATTAATGTTAATTTTTGCCGTTTTGATGCTGCTTTGCACTTCTTCTATCATGTTCTGCATTTCGTAAATGCGTCCTTCTGCTTTGTAAATCTGGCTTAAGCTGCCTTTATTGTATTCGTAGCGTATTTCGCCCAGTTTTTTCATGTTGTTCATGATAGCCAGGCTTTCTTCAGTTAATTTTAACCGCTTCTGATTAATAATTAAACTATAATAGTTCTGTTTGGCTAAAGAGCGCAAATCATTCAAAGCCATGCCTTTTTTCGCTTCTGTAATGGCAGCGAGCGAGCTTAGGTATTTTTCCTTTGCCTTGTTCATACGGCTGTTGGGCAGGCCCTGTTCTAAAGTGAACATTAAAGCGCCTTTATCCATGGTGTTCTGTCCGGGATAGGGCGTCATAAATGTTCCTGCACCTACCATGGGTGCCATCCACGATTTAGCGCCCGCCACTTTTGCCAGTTGGCTCTCTTTCTGGTAATCGTAGGCTTTAAGTTCCCGATTGTTTTCTTCTATTTGATGCAGAATTTCATTCAGGCTTAATGATTCCTGTGTATAACCCTTGCAGGTAATAGCTATCAATATCAAGCTTAGTAGTAGCCTTTTGATATTAGATAACACATGGGTTGTTTGCATATTTCTAATGTTTCGCATCTATCACCTCCATTTTTCCGAATTTTTTCAATTCGTATTCTTTTGTCATTAAAAATATAAGTGGTGTTACCAGTAAAATATGTGTTGATGAGGTAAGTACACCGCCAATCATCGGTAAAACTATCGGAAGCATAACGTCGCTGCCTACGCCACTGGCCCATAACACCGGAGTTAAACCAAATAGAGATACGCAAACCGTCATAATTTTCGGCCGTAAGCGTTTAGAAGCGCCCATAATCACATATTCTTTAATATCCTCATTGGTGATGGTTTCTTTGCTATTGCCTTTTTTGCGTACCAGTTGCTGCATGGCATCATTTAAATAAATAACCATTACTACGCCTGTTTCTACTGCAATTCCAAATAAGGCAATAAAACCTACTGCCACCGCTACCGATAGATTTGCGCCATAGAAAAACACCATGTAAGCGCCTCCAATTAACGCAAATGGAATGGTAATCAAACTCAGGAAAGCTTCTCTTACAGATTTAAAAGCCAGATATAGCGATACGAAAATCACTATCAGAACTACCGGAATAATCATTAACAGCACTCTTTCGCTACGTATCATGTTCTCGTATTGCCCGCTCCATTCTAAAAAATAGCCATTGGGCAGCTTCAGCTCTTCGTTTATTTTGTCTATAGCGTCTTTAACGGTAGTCCCCATGTCTCTGTCGCGAACGTTAAACATTACCGCGCCGCGTAAAATGGCATTGTCTGAGGTAATCATTGGCGGGCCGTCTGCAAAACGAATTTCGGCCACCGAAGAAAGGGGAACAATGCCAGCATCGGCAGAATTTAACGGAATACGCCCCAACTTTTCTATGCTGTTTCTAAAATCTTCGGCCAACCTAAGCTGTACGCTAAATCTCTGCCGGCCTTCAATGGTATTGGTAATGGGCATGCCGCCTAAAGCGGTTTCTACCGTCATGTTTACATCTTCTACACTTAACCCATAGCGAGACAGCTTATCCCTGTCTATGTCAATCTCCAGATACCTGCCTCCGGTAACGGGTTCTACAAACAAATCATGTACACCGGGTACATGGGTTAATGCATTTCTAACCCGTTCTGATACCTGCTGTATGCTGTCTAAACGTTGCCCGTAAACTTTAATGCCCACATCTGTTCTAATGCCTGTGGCCAGCATATTAATCCGGTTGATAATGGGCTGCGTCCATCCGTTAATTACACCCGGAATTTGTAATTTGGCATCCAGCTCTTCTATAATTTTCTTTTTGGTCATTCCTTCCCGCCATTCTGATTTGGGCTTCAGCATAATAATGGTCTCAATCATGCTCATGGGCGAGTTGTCTGTGGCGGTGCTGGCCCTTCCGGCTTTGCCTAGAACCTGCTCCACTTCGGGTACCGATTTGATGATTTTATCCTGTACCTGTAAAATACGCTTGATTTCTGAGTTAGAAACATCGGGCAGCGTTACCGGCATAAACAGTATAGACTGCTCATCCAGCGGTGGCATAAACTCTCTTCCCAGGCTCATCAACATCGGGATGCTGATTAATAAAGCAATGATATTAACCCCAATGGTGGTCTTCCTGTACTTTAAGCAGGTTTTTATGATGGGCGTATAAAAGCGCTCTAAAAAACGGTTAATTGGATTGGCGTTTTCTGGTTTGAATTTTCCCTTCATAAAGAAAGAGATTAAAACCGGAGCCAGGGTAATCACCAAAAGCGCATCAATAATCATAATGAACGTTTTGGTATAAGCCAGCGGGTGAAAAAGCTTGCCTTCCTGCCCGTCTAACAGAAAAACCGGTAAGAAAGAGGTGATGATGATGACGGTAGAGTAGAATACCCCTCTGGACACCTGCTTGCTGGATTTTTCTATAATCTGCATGCGCTCTTCCTTGTCTATCTCAGGATAGCTTTCCTTTCTCTTTTTGCGGAATATGTTCATTGTCGTTGTTCGTTATTTGTTGTTTGTTGCTCGTGTTTCGTTGCTCTTTTTTTGTTTAGGAGCTTTGTTCCTGTTCTTTAAGCAGTTCTTCCTGCCGCATGGATAAATGTTTGTAGGCGTTCTCTGTCATGATGATACCGTTGTCTACAATTACCCCGATAGCTAAAGCGATTCCTGTTAAGGACATGATGTTTGAGCTGATATCGAACGCGTTGAGCAAAATAAAACTGGTAGCAATGGTAATTGGGATCTGGATGATGATACTGATAGCACTTCGCCAGTGCATAAGAAACAGAAATACAATAATGGTTACCACTAATATCTCTTCTATAAGCGTAGTTCTGATGGAATTGATAGACTCCTGTATCAGTCCGCTACGGTCGTACACAATGTTAAAAGATACGCCTTCGGGTAATCCTCTGGCTACTTCGTCCATTTTAGTTTTTACAGATTGGATAACATCATTGGCATTCTCGCCGTAGCGCATCACTACAATTCCGCCTACGGCTTCGCCTTTTCCGTCTAAATCAAAAATTCCCAGACGGCTTTCGCCGGATAGCTGCACCGTAGCAATATCGCTAACCCTTACCGGAATGCCGTTTTGCGTTTTAATATGCAGATTTTGTATCTCTTCCTTGTTTTTGATATAGCCATTGGTTTTAATGATGTAGCCAATGTCGCTCATCTCAAACTTACGGCCGCCCGCTTCGTTATTGTTGCTCCTTACAGCGGTCATAACATCATCAATACTCAGCTTGAAATAGTTAAGCTTATTAGGGTCTACACTAATTTCGTACGACTTTCTGAAGCCGCCGAAAGAAGCAATTTCACTAACGCCCGCTACGTTTTGCAGCGCAAACTTTACGTACCAGTCCTGTATGGCTCTTTGTTCGCCCAGGTCCATTCCTTTTGCTTCCAGCGTGTACCATAAAATATGTCCTACGCCGGTTCCATCCGGGCCAAGGGTAGGGGCTACGCCTTCGGGCAAGGTACTATTTACCGTACTCAGTTTTTCCAATACCCGGGCTCTGGCCCAATAGGTGTCTACATCATCTTCAAAAATCACATAGATAAAGCTCATCCCAAACATAGAGTTGGCCCTTACATATTTTACATTGGGGATGCCCTGCATACCTGTTACCAGTGGATAAGTTACCTGGTCTTCAATAATCTGTGGGCTTCTTCCCATCCATTCGGTAAATACAATTACCTGATTTTCTGATAAATCCGGAATAGCATCTATCTTATTGGTTTTAACCGCGTAAATACCAAAGCCAAATAGTATGGCAGCAACCAGCAAAACCAGATAACGGTTTCTTAATGAGAAGCTGATAAGTCTCTCGATCATCTTCTTTTGTTTTAAAAAGTAAATAATTTTTTTAACCGCAGAGTAGGCTAAGAACACAAAGTATATAGCTAAACTTTGTTTCTTGTTCTGCTTACAAGTGTACGAGGGAGAAATTTAAACCATGATTATTATAAAACACCCTTTGTGTGCTTTGTGGTTTAAACTTCAAAAATTCTAATTACGGAATTGACCTAAAAGAATGTAAAGACCTTCTTTTAGTAGGGGGACTAATGACAGTTTGGGTTTATCGTCATCAGTATCTTCTATTTCAAATGCTAAAAAGCTTAAGATATAACTTTTTAAAAAAACAACAGATTGAACAAAAGAGCTGTCTTTTTTCACAGATGTATCTGCTTTAAGGGGAGCTTTAGCTTTAACCTCTGCATTTTTGCAGCAGTTCTTATCGCTTTTGGCATCGCAGCCTTTTTGCTTATCGCAATGTTTTTTCTGTTCTTGTTTTTTTTGTTGCGCGGCTTTTTTGCAGCAGTCGCTCTCGTTCTTTTGTAAAGTAACTTGTTTAAGGTCGTTAGCGCAGAAATGAAGATTAAGCGTCATACCTGTAGATGCAAGGAATACCATTGCCATCAAAAACAGGGTTAATATTTTGTTGCTTAATTTCATTTGGAAACAAAACTAAAATAAAATATTTGGATTTAAAAATTTAAAGTGATGGATTATGTGCTAAAGGTAATTATTCCCGGATCATTCAACATTAAAAATTAAAAATTAGACATTCAACATTCAGCATTAAAAATTAATCATTTAGCATTAATATTTAACCACCTTACCACCGGCACATCCGCCTCCGCCCAATCATAAGCTTTTAAATTAGCCAAAGATTCCCATTTCACCTGTGCATGCTCTCTGGTTTCTAAATTACCGCCGACATATTGGCAAATAAAAGGGTAGAGGCGCAAGGAAAAATCTGGATAATGATGTACAATTGTTTCTAGTTCTTTGCCTACTGTAATTTCGATATTCAATTCTTCCAGAATCTCCCTTTGCAAAGCCTCTTCTTTACTTTCTCCTGCTTCTACTTTACCACCGGGGAATTCCCATTTCAACGGCAGTTTCATGCTTGCGCTGCGTTGGGCAATTAGCACTTTGTTGTTTTGGAAAATAATAGCACAGGTTACGTTTAGCATGAAGGCAAGATAAGAAAGAAGCTGAAATATTTATAGATTGGTTTTATATGTACTTTAATTCCTTGCATAACTCCTTAAAAATATCCATTATTGCCTTAGCATCATGCAGGAAACCCTGAATAAATATCTACAAGCTTTTACTCGTCTTAAGCGAGGTAATACTCCGTTGGGTATCGCACCTCATAAACCGGTATTGCTGATATCGCTCATAGAGCTTATAGAAAAAGGTATTGTTACAGAAAATAAAATATATGTTAATGCAGATCTGGTAGGTACTTTTAAAGAGAACTGGCAATTGTTGGTAGATACCCTGCATCAGGCAGATTTTACGCAGCCTTTTTATTATTTACAGAGTGACAAAGCCGCAGGTAAGCCTTTCTGGTTTCTGGTGGCTCATCCCGGATGCCAAATTAATAATCCTATTAAAAGTGTAAATACGCTAGCTGCTACGGTAGCTTATGGTTATTTTACTGAAGAGCTTTTTCTATTGTTAAGTGATCCCATCTCACGTCATGCTATCAAAGCAACTTTACTCAAGACTTATTTTCCTGCCACGCAGCACCGTTTGCAAGGTGGCGAAAAGGCGGACGGTTACATCCATCAGTTAGAAGATTATATTTT
>PJUF01001480.1_pt1 | contig 11697 bp, 11 predicted proteins | sample 1512191 | NCBI WGS metagenome assembly PJUF01 (sample SAMN08177673, study PRJNA422409) | Feces metagenome, whole genome shotgun sequencing project. | isolation source: Chicken feces (3) enriched on wood chips | host: Gallus gallus | place: USA: Madison | collected 2015-01-15 | reverse complement strand
TACTTTGCTAGCCTCGGGAGTAGGACAGACATCCCGTGTTGATGCTCTTAAACAAGCTATTGAAAAGGCTGTTTCTTTTGGATTTGACCTTAAAGGCTGTTCTATGGCATCAGATGCTTTTTTCCCTTTCCCAGATTGTGTTGAAATCGCTTCTGAGGCAGGTATCGCTGCGGTATTGCAGCCCGGAGGTTCCATCAAAGATCAATTGTCCATCGATATGGCCAACGAAAAGGGAATTGCGATGGTCACCACAGGAGTTAGACATTTTAAACATTAAATCACACTAAAAAAGAGCTACTGATTGGACTATTAAGTAGCTCTTTTCGTTTCTGAATATATTATTCTGCATGGCTTTGAAGCAGCAATAGGCGATCCCGGTGGCAGTTGCTGCTGATGCAAAGCTAAGGGTTTAGTTTTGCTGTTTTGCAACCAATTTTTGCAGCTTATACCGCTCTATTTCTTCCGAAAGCTTTCGCATGGCATAAGCCACAATCGCAACATCATCAAGCCAGCCGCCAACCGCAATAAAATCTGGAATAGCGTCCACAGGGGAGATCACATATAGAATCGTCCCAATAATAATGGTCAAATTCCAGCTATTCATTTTATATTTACCGCTGAGTACATCTTTGCACATGGCAATCAGCAATTTAAAATCTCCCACGTAACTTCCCAGATTTTTTGCCTTTGATTCGGCCTGTAGCAATTCTGTTTCGGTTATCTTCCGATGTCTAAACTGCTCAAACAGTCCTTTGGCCATCTTTTTCATTCTGCTGTTCATAACTCAAAATTATCATATTTTTTTAAATAGCAAAGCCCGTGCCCTAATCACGACAATACCGTTTCAATCAACATGGTCCCATTAAACTCCCCTCAACTCCCCCCAAGTCCCTTAAAGCCCGTACAGTATCCGAGAACGGTTGGGGAACGATTCGGAACAGCGCCGTATCATCTCTGCAGTATCATCGGCCCTCCTCCGGCACTTCCTGTACCGTTCGCTGGCAGCGCTTCGGTACAATGACGAATCCACGTCAAAGGATAGTCGGAGTTATGCCAAACCTGTACCGCAGCAGTCCCAAAGCAATCTCGAAGGCCGCCCGAAGGTTTCCCGAAGCAACACCGAAGTCAGGCCAGACAGAGTTTAAGCTTTTGGCTACGAACAGTCTGTAACGCAGTTCGATAGGCTACGAGTGGATAGCGACACGCTCCGATATATACGAAGCCGAATCTGGTTGGCACAATTTTATTATTTTTGCATTTTGTTGTAGCAAAGTGTTACTTACCTCCGTATAATAGACAACACAAACGCAATGTGTTCATCGATTAACAAAAGTTTAATATTACACGATTATGAAAAACTATAGATTATTTAATTTTATTGCAATCGCAGTCGCAACATTCCTGCTATCCAGCTGTCTGAAAGATGATGATAATGATCAGTACATTCCAACTGGCGTATTCACCATGGTGAATGGCTATAGTGATGCCAACGCGGTAATCTATTATGCAGATGGGGGGTATATTCAACAACCTTACTATCCCTTAAATTTCAAAAGTTACAACCAAGTATTCCTATTTACCGGAACACGAAGAATCTCCATTTCATCGGAATATAACAACGTTTTGCTGGATACGACAATAACGATCAAGGACAGCACGCTGTACACGTCATTTGTGTACGGAAACAAAGCAAAACCAGCTCAGGTAATCACGACAGACCGTGTCAATAAAGATATAAAAAATACCGAGTCAGGCGTACGATTCTTCAACCTTGCGGAAGGCACTGATCAGGTAACCCTGCAAATAGGTGACCAAGCATCACCAGCGGAATGGTCCAATAGATCCAAAGAAACGCAGACTTCTGCAACTGCCCATCAAGGATTCATCGCACAAAAAAGCGGTACCTATACGCTGACGGTCAAAGATAAAACAGGTAAAAGCATTGCTACTCGAAAAGATGTGAAATTGATGGAAAATCACTACTATACATTAATTCTGATTGGTAAGGCGAACGATCAGAAAACACCGCTATACATTGGTGTGGTGTCCCCAGGAGCGAATTAAAGATCCCATTTTCTATATACTAAAAGACCATCCCGATATGAGGATGGTCTTTCTATTTATACGTCGTACATTTTTTGCTAATCGATTACAAGGAGTATCATGGCGTTTCCTTAGCTGGCACTTTCGAAACCACGTAAATATCCTCATTGTCTTTTTTCATTTTGTATTTCTCACGGGCAATACGTTGCACTTCCTGAGGATTTGACCGGATATCATTAATGGTTTTAATAATAGCTGCGTTTTCCTTTAAATAAAAGGATCGCTCACTTTCTAGATTCGCTTTTTGCTTTTGATAGCTGTATTGCGTGGCAAAATCATTCCGGTCAAAGAACAACATCCAGACCAAAAAGGCCAACGTGGCTATCAAATACTTATTTCTTATTAAAGACCATAATCGTTGCATAGGACAAAAATACTATTTAGCTTTTATACTCACGATATTTTCTTCCAAAGTTAAACATCTTTAATAAAGATATGGAATAACGACATCAATTTCATCATATCATTAGATAATATTATCTTTAACTGTTCAAAACATCATTCCGCTGAACGTCCGTGCGCTGGGACACAGACAAACTGTTAGGGCCTGAAGATGTTGAACAAAAAACCCACTTACATATGAAATACTATCTTATTGCTGGCGAAACTTCAGGTGACCTTCATGGTGCCAACTTAATCAAAGCGTTGAAGGCTGAAGATCCGCACGCCACATTTCGCATTGTTGGCGGCGACCTGATGCAGGAAGCAAGCGGCGAAAAAGCATTGATACACACCGCCGAAATGGCTTTTATGGGTTTTGTTGAAGTATTGAAAAATCTTGGCAAAATCGCGAAAAACCTCAAAAGGGTCAAAAACGATCTGCTGCAGGAAAAGCCTGACACGGTTATATTGATCGACTTTCCGGGCTTCAATCTGAAGATTGCGGACTTTGCGAAAAAACATGGTATCAAGACCTGTTATTATATTTCTCCGAAAGTTTGGGCGTGGAACCAAAGCCGTGTAAAAAAAATCAAGAGGGTGGTCGATCACATGTTCTGCATATTACCCTTCGAAGTGGATTTCTATAATAAGTGGCGTATGCACGTGGATTATATTGGTAATCCGCTCTTTGATGCCGTAGCCAGCTATCGCTTCAATCCTGCTTTTAGGCAACTGAATGGCTTTGGAGACAAGCCAATCATTGCCCTATTGCCCGGCAGCCGTGAAATGGAGATTTCCAGGCTGCTACCCATTATGGCCGAGCTGCCTTACTTCTTTCCCGTCCACCAGTTTGTAATCGCTGGTGCACCAAATTTCGAGGAAGCTTATTATAAGCAATTTTTAAGAGGAATCGATATTCCTGTGGTTTTCAACCAAACGTATGATATTCTCAACAACGCTGAGGCCGCAGTAGTAACCAGTGGTACGGCCACGCTAGAAACCGGGATATTGAAAGTGCCCCAAGTAGTGGTATATAAAGCAAATGCACTTTCAGTACGTATAGCTAAACTCGTTATTAAAGTCAAATTCATCTCTCTGGTCAATCTGATCAATAACTTTTTGTCCGTCCGAGAACTTATACAGGAGGACTGCACGGCTTTTGACATTGCACATGAGCTAGGAGAACTGATCAACAATAAAGCGCACCGCGCAAGTGTCATGGAAAACTACGATATCCTCGCTGAGAAACTAGGTTCACCGGGAGCTTCAGAACGGGCTGCGAAATTAATTGTAAAATATTTAGTCAATAATTAAACCCTTTGGCACCTCAATTGTCAAAGTATTAAATAGTTACAAATAAGAACATAGTTATGAAACTGAACTTTGTTTTAGGTTTTCTTTTTCTTGTCTCCTTTACTTTTGTATGTAAAGCACAGGAAACACAGCATTTTTCCAAGCTCGAAATCGGAAAAAAAGCCAAAAAAAATATTGACAGCAGGGATTCCACTGCAATCATCCATATCGACACACTGATTATGAAGGATAAGGCGACGTTGTCATTTTACGGAAAGAAAGATGTAAAGCTCATCGTCGATTATGCAGAAATTGGTGACAAAGCCACACTATATGGCTCTGACGGTAAAAACAACGGCAGTAATTTTGACATAAAAGCTAATTTCCAGAAACTGGGCTCTTTATATATTATTGCTAAAGGGGATGATGCTTTCAATGGTACCAAGACTTTCCCAAACGGGAATGGCGGAAAAGTCAAGATAACATTAATGGAAGGCAGCCTGAAGCCGCAAACGACAGATAAAAAAGCTACAAATTATATTTACGCTGATGTTGTCGCTGGAGGAAGAGCCGTCAATGCGAACACCGATTTAAGAAATATTTACGATCGCATCAAAACAGCTCCGACAGGACTGAGAGGATTGCCACAGGGTCAGATCTACTCTGGCAGTGCGGGTAATGAGGGTTCTTTTGAGCTGATTTCGACACACACAGATAATTAATAAAACGCTGCACAGGACTGGAAAGTTGGTGCAGCGTTCTTTTTATACGGTCAACGGCATCCTCTTTCCTTGAGCGCATATGCGAGTACCAGCCTGGTCATGCGATCGTATCTCGCCAAGCCCTCTTTTTGATTATTATGGGTTAGGTATTGGTTGTAAAAGATTCCCATAAGGTTGTTGAACCACCCTGTATAATGAATCCAAAAAAGGCGTTCCGCTTCGATGTCTCCCCGGACTGGCTCACTTAATCGCCGCTGATACTCTTTCGCAAGTACGGGGTACATCGCTCCCAATTCCCGGAGCATATATAAAGTTGTTTGCAGGTAAGCGGAATAACGGTAAAAAGCCTGCGGATGATGCTGCAGCCGTACAAACGCGATAAAGTTTGCTTCATCTTCGAACCCGACCCCCTGCTGGTGCGCAAGTTCATGCACAAAAGTAAAGGGGAAAGATAGTACCGGCATGGCATAATTGACCTGTGCTTCATGCGTAAACGGATTAAAATATCCAGAGACACCAAAATACGAAACCAGGGTACTATTCAAAGGCGATTTGGCATGCACTTGGCTGACCGATAAAAAAGATGCAAAGGTTGTATCATTTTTGACCCATTCGGTCAGGTCCTTTTGTATTCTGGTCCTCTGATTTTCCCATTTCGCAGGACTGACCTGCTGTCTAAGCATGTTTGTGCTATCCAGATATTCATCGAGCACGACGAGATAATCTGCCAGCTTTAAACTGTCTACCTGCAAGGATGCATTTACGCTGATAGGCCTTCGGTAGTAGTTAAGTCCCCAAGACAGATAAAAGAATGCATATAGGCCCAGCAATAAATTAACGACAGAAAAAAACGCGAGCACGGCATCCGGCCATTGTCTCAACCATAAATTTCGGAGCATTCGGACTGTGAAGTAACTCAGCACGACAAACACAGCAGCATAGAGGAGATCCCCCATACTAAATGGAATATACCCAAGGAAATACTTGGGAATATGCCCGTAGTACCGGTAAAAATAGCGGGCGAAATTGAGCTCGATCCAGGAGCTATCGCGCTGGATCAGTGACAACAGGCCTATCAGCACTAGTAATAATACACATACGATCCCTGCTATTTTATTGCACTTTGCCATAGCTCATCAAGCTTCATTTTCGAAATATAACTTGTAGTAGTTCATCCCTTTCTCTTCATCAAATCCTTTTTCGAGATATTCGCGTTTTCCGTGCACATAAATATGGAAATTTTTATCCAGTTTCAGCACGGATTTATAGGAGGCTTCCATCTTTTTGACCGCTTTGTCAGCAATTTCGAAGCTAGCCTGAAAAGGCGATTCAAATTCATCTTCAAAACCAGACCTAAAATCCTGAAACAAGGCGATTGCCTGTGGATTACCCAATACTTCTTCCTCAAATTCCTCCTGAACAAAGGTTTCCTTTTCCTTGAAATAATTCATCGATTTATTCATCAGATCAATTTTGTCAGCTTTTTCAAGTTCGAAGGTTTCGTCCAGCTTCTCCTCAACGAAATTTTTATAGACTTTCAGGTAATTGCCGGTCTGGTTAAAATTATCGTTGCGTACACGTAGCTGCAGGAACTCGTCCTTCCAATACACCGCTTCCTGCTGTCTGTTGGTCTGGTCAAGCACAAGAACCTTGTACCCCTCCTCCTCCTCTGCATTGATGATAATACAGCCTTTGTCCAGCTTATTGATATTGATCGCCTCCTGTTCGTACTCAAGCATAAAAGCGCCCTGCTCCGGATATACCTTCAGGTAAGTTTCTTTGTTTTCGGACTTAAATATCCCGATTGCATCATGTTCTTCACCTTCTATCTGTATATTCTTCAAGGCAACCACATATACCTCTCCGGCTTTAATTTTAGGATGATTGGAGACTTCATAGAGATGTTTGGAAATCTGCTGGGACAAATCATGAAACGGAAGCAGTTGATTAAAGTACTGACGAACAAAATAAAAGACCTCATTCAGTTCCAGCTCGCCATTGGGGTGATATAAGCGGTATACCTCATTGACCTTTGCAAAAGGGCTCATAAAGTACTGTATGAGCAGACCGGGCAATATTTCATCGCCCTCAAGCGATACGGGAGCATCCGACAGAATGTAAAATTCATCGTGTGCTTTGTTACCTACCCTGTGTATGGATAAAGCTTCAAACGTTGCGTCCTGGTGAAAAAACATATTTCTATTTTATAAATTGTACAAGTTTATTGCGATGTTAAATGTCTGACAGTGGGCGTCCACGATGTCTTTGATCTGCGGGGAATACCCTCCTCCCATGCTGACCTGAACAGGAATACCAAACCGTTGGCACGTACCCAACACCAATTCGTCCCGACGGCTACAGGTCTCTGGTTTCAAATTCAGTCTACCCAGCTTATCGGTGGCGAGGATATCGACTCCGGCTTGATAAAATACAAAATCCGGCGCAAAATCCAAGAATAAAGCGGTAAGATTGTCGTCCAGGATCCGGAGATACTCCACGTCGGTAACAGTTTCGGCAAGTCCGATATCCAGATGTGACTTTTGCTTAATAAAGGGATAATTTTTCTCCCCATGCATGGAAAAAGTGTAAACCTCCTGTCGGCCGGCAAAGATATCCGCGGTGCCATTCCCCTGATGCACATCCAGATCGATAATCAGGATACGCGTAGCCAGCTTGTGCTGCAGCAGATATCCTGCAGCTGTAGCCTGGTCGTTCATTAAACAGAACCCCTCACCGAAATCATATCCGGCGTGGTGCGTTCCGCCAGCGACCGAAAAAGCGACCCCATATTCGATTGCATATCGGGCAGCTTGAATAGTTCCGTCCAGAATATAACGCTCTCTATCTATTAGGCTCTGACTTAAAGGGAACCCGATGCGGCGCACCATCTTGGCGTCCAGCGTCAGATCAAAAAGGCTCCTGACATAATCAGGATCATGTACCAAGCAGCAGGTTTCGAAACTGGCCAGTGCCGGACTGAAAAAATTCTCTTCAACGGCCAGTCCCTGATATTTCAACTGCAAGGGGATCAGCTCGTATTTCAGCATCGGAAATCGGTGCCCCTCCCTAACTGGGTGAACAAATTCTGAACGAAAAGCAATCTTGAGCACGTTAACTATTTTTATTTCATGCGAAGATAAGAAAACTATAGGAATGCTTACGCCGGCTGACGGGATCCGTCAGACCTGCATCGGCAGGGATTTACGCGCAAATTATCAAATAATATCCCGCCAATCTTTTGGAGTTGTATTGGAAAAAGGCCATCTTTGGGTAAGAGCTCGTCCTGGTATGGATACGACTTAAAATCTTGCATAGACTTATACATGATCATACATTTTTGTTAAGAGAATACATGGAATCGACGAATTTACCCCAATTATCTGCAATGGAGCAACGTGTACTTGGCTCGTTAATTGAAAAAGCAAAGGTAACCCCTGAGTATTATCCAATGACTGTCAATAGCTTACTGGCGGCTTGTAATCAGAAAACTTCACGTAAACCTGTCGTCCAATTTACCGAAGAAGATATTGTCACCACCTTGGATATTCTCAAGAAAAGAGGGTTAATCTCCACAGTCGTCGGTGGCGGATCCAGAGTGACGAAATACAAACACAATTTTGCCATCCAGTTTCCACTGGTGCCCTCCGAAGTAACAATTATCTGTTTATTACTTCTTCGCGGGCCGATGACAGCTGGCGAAATCAACTCAAATTCAGGAAGGTTATATGAATTTGACTCATTAAACGAAGTCAATGAACAGCTTGAGAAACTTGCTTCGGAAGGTTATCTGAAAGCCCTTCCGAAACAAGCAGGACACAAGGAAGTCCGTTATATTCACCTATTGGGTGAAGTTAATATTGAAGCTTTCGAAAACGCTGGCCCATTACCGCCGACTGTTGCTGATCAAGCTTTGCTGGAACGTATTGGGCAACTGGAGCAGGAAGTAGCGGAGCTAAAACAAAAGTTTCAGGAATTATGGGATGAATTACATTAATACATGATTGCTAACCAAACTTCCAAGGCAGGACTATCGAGATCAACCTTATGGTTAATGACCATCGCCACCGGCCTGGTTGTCGCTAATAATTATTACAATCAGCCTCTACTGGCACTCATCGCCAAAGATCTGTCTATAGATGAAGCCACGGTGAGCAATTCGGCCATGCTGACCCAGATTGGATACGCCTGCGGTTTACTGCTCATTGTGCCACTAGGCGATATGTTCAAAAGAAAGAAAATGATTCTGATCGATTTCATGTTCATCATTCTCTCTCTCGCCGGCATGGCGTTGTCTACCTCGATTGTCTCCGTACTGCTTTTTAGCTTTCTGATCGGCTTCACCTCGGTTATACCGCAAGTATTTGTTCCTATGGCCGCAGAACTTGCGCGTAAGGACAAACAGGCGTCTGCCATTGGTATGGTGATGTCCGGCTTATTGCTCGGGATTTTGCTGTCGAGGGTCATCAGCGGATTTATCGGTTCGTATTTCGGCTGGCGTGAAATGTACTGGATTGCCACGCTTCTAATGATACTCACGGCCGTAGCAATCGCGGCAAGGCTTCCGGAGGTATTGCCAAACTTCAGCGGTACTTACAAGCAACTGATGCTTTCCGTTTGGAGGTTTGCCCGCACCCAGCCCGTCCTCCAGCTGGCCGCTTTTCGGGGCGCAATGGGCTTCGGTGCATTTTCGGCCTTCTTTACCACGCTGGTCTTCCATATTGAGGGGCCTCCGTTCTATGATGGGCCAGCCACTGCCGGTGCATTTGGTCTTGTCGGTGCCTGCGGGGCGTTGGCAGCGGCTTTTGTCAATCGAATAACGGGTTATATCAGCAAAGCCAAAATCATCTTTTACGCGATATTAATGATGCTGCTGAGCTGGTTGCTGTTTGGATTGTTTGGCCATTATTACGCAGGACTGATTATGGGTGTTATCCTGATTGACCTAGGCTTACAGTCCATGCACATACTGAATCAAAGTGATTTTTACGCTCTCAATCTAGGTGCAAACAACCGTCTGAATACGGTCTATATGGTGAGCTACTTTATCGGGGGCTCAACGGGCACCTTTTTCGCTGCTCAGGCATGGCAGCACTTTCAATGGCCGGGAGTGGTTGCCGTTGGCAGCAGCTATACCTTACTGGCATTACTTGCACATGTAATATTTGATCATAAATTAAGAAAAAACTGATATGAAATTTGGCCAAGTAGATCATCCCGAAGAAGTGGATTTCACCTTACCACCCACTTCAGCAGACACCTTAAAATTGCTTCAGCATTTTAAGAACGACACGGCTTTTGAAGTTTATGTAGGCTGTGCAAAATGGAACAAACAGGATTTAAAGGGCTTCTATCCAAGGGGTACAAAGGACGAACTGGTCTATTATGCAAACCAATTTAACAGCATCGAACTGAATGCTACGTTCTACAATTCTCCGACGCTGGAACAAGTCGAAATCTGGAAAAAGAAGACACCAGCAGACTTTAAGTTCTTTCCAAAAGTCCCCCAGTCCATCAGCCATTTTAGTAGGTTGCTGAATACGGCTGACAAAGTAAAAGTATTTACAGATTCGGTCGTGCGATTTGAGGAGAAGCTTGGCATGGTGTTTTTACAGATGCACGACAACTATGGGCCAAAAGATATGGCACGTCTTCAGTTATTTCTACACGATTGGCCCAAAAACGTACCCTTGGCGCTGGAAGTCCGCAATAAAGAATGGTTTTCCAAGCCCGAAGTGGCCAAGGAGCTATATACCTTATTAGAGGAGACCGGTGTGACCAATGTCCTGGTGGATACGGCCGGACGAAGGGATATGCTCCACATGCGTCTGACGACTCCCATCGCATTTGTTCGCTATGTCGGGGCCAATCACTCTTCCGATTACGAGCGTCTTGACCAATGGATAGAGGTAGTTAAACTATGGCGTGAAAACGGCCTACAAAAATTGTATTTCTTCATTCATCAGAACATAGAAATTGAATCGCCACTACTTGCCGTGCACTTCATCAAGAAGCTTAACGACAGTTTCGGACTCGACCTGAAATACCCCAATAAGGCGGCGGACACCTTGTTTTAACCGATATCGCTTAACGTCCATGCCGCGCTGCAGGCGCGAGCACGGGTTTAAGGAGCGAAATCGTCCATAAAAAAGGCGAATCAGTTGATTCGCCCTTTTTATATTTTATATAGACCCGAGCCTATTTTTTGGCGTATTTAAAGTCCTTGCCGATGAAACGGGCATTACCACCCAATTCTTCTTCGATACGCAGTAACTGATTGTATTTCGCCATACGGTCCGAACGAGATGCTGAACCCGTTTTGATCTGGCCACAATTAAGTGCTACCGCAAGGTCAGCAATGGTAGAATCTTCGGTCTCACCTGAACGGTGGGACATAACTGATGTATAACCTGAGTTTTGCGCTAAAGTCACAGCATTGATGGTTTCTGTCAATGAACCAATCTGATTTACTTTAACCAAGATGGAATTAGCAGTGTCCGTATCAATACCTTGCTGCAGACGTTTGGTATTTGTAACGAAAAGATCATCACCTACCAACTGTACACGGTCACCGATTTTGTCGGTCAACGTTTTCCAGCCAGCCCAGTCATCTTCTGCCATACCATCTTCGATGGAGATAATAGGATATTTAGCTGTTAGTTCAGCCAGATAGCTTGCTTGCTCTTCACTGGAACGTACAGCGCCTTTATCGCCTTCAAATTTCGTGTAATCGTATTTTCCGTCTTTGTAAAATTCAGAAGAAGCGCAGTCTAATGCTAAACAAACATCTTGACCTGGTCTGTAACCTGCAATCTCGATCGCTTTCAATACCGTTTCAATCGCATCTTCAGTACCTTCAAAAGTTGGGGCAAAACCACCTTCGTCACCCACAGCAGTCGAAAGACCTCTATCGTGCAGGATCTTTTTCAAGTTGTGAAATACTTCAGTTCCCCAGCGCAACGCTTCAGAGAAAGAAGGAGCTCCAACAGGCATGATCATAAACTCCTGAAATGCAATCGGCGCATCCGAATGCGAACCGCCATTAATGATATTCATCATTGGGATAGGCAAGGTATTGGCGTTAACTCCGCCGATATAACGGTATAAAGGCTGACGGGATTCTTGTGCAGCTGCCTTAGCAACAGCCAATGATACACCTAGAATAGCATTTGCACCCAAATTTCCTTTATTTTCACTGCCG
>PJUF01001475.1_pt1 | contig 11735 bp, 7 predicted proteins | sample 1512191 | NCBI WGS metagenome assembly PJUF01 (sample SAMN08177673, study PRJNA422409) | Feces metagenome, whole genome shotgun sequencing project. | isolation source: Chicken feces (3) enriched on wood chips | host: Gallus gallus | place: USA: Madison | collected 2015-01-15 | reverse complement strand
TCAACGGCGGCGTGATCTCGCTGGACGGCAAGGGCGAGACCGAGCTGGCCAAGCCGACCGCCGACGGCGTGCGTGAGCCGCTGAACCGTCGCGCCACCGTCGACATCAACTTCTAAGCCCTGAGGGGGCCGGTCTCGATCGGCCCCCGAAGGCTTTGTTGATGAAGGGTCAAGGCCGCCGAGCTCCGACGGGTTCGGCGGCCTTGATTCAATAGCTTAGGCCCAAAGGTGGTCCCCATTTCGCCTTGCCAATACGTCGGCCTGGCTATTAATAGGGCCTGCTTTCGAGAGATATCAGCGTTTGCTCGCGCCCTTTGACCCCGACCAGTCCGAGCTAAGTCTTCAGATCTCTGTGGATCTGACGGGCCGTCGCTTTCTTATCGTGTCCGCGCCCTTCGGCCGTTTCGGACGCGTGCTGGCGCGCGCCATCGAGTCGCGCGGCGGCGAGGTGCGACGCATGTTGTTCAATGCGGGCGACGTGTCGAACTGGAGGCGTTCCGGCGGCCTGGCGTTCCGCGAGAAGGCGGAGCTTTGGCCTGAACGGCTGTCCGCCCTCGCCGCCGATTTCACCGACATTATCGTGTTCGGAGAAGGCGGCCCGTACAATCAGGGCGTCCTCAGCCAGGCGGATCGCTTGAAAGCGCGTGTCTGGGTGCTCGAAAACGGGTACTTCCGGCCGGACTGGATCACCCTGGAGCGCAACGGCGTCAACGGTTCCAGCGCCCTGCCGCGCTCGGCTGCAGGCTATCCGCCGCCGCCGCCGGAATTGCCGGTGTCTCGACCTGTCGGCAGAATCCTGCCGCATCATGTCATCAACATCAGTCTCTATCATGCGGTTCAGCCGCTGGGGCGGCTGCTGTTTCCCCAGTACCGCCATCACTATTCGGCCCCGCCCTGGCGTCAGTGCCTGGGGCACGTGCGCCGCTATCTTGAGTTGGGCCTGCGCCCCCGAGGCGCCAGCGACGCCGGGCGTCTGAAGGCCAAGGGCCCCTTCTTCATCGTCTGCCTGCAGCGCGACGGCGACGCCCAACTGCTGCGCTATTCCGACATTCACGACAACCTGTCCTTCCTGGCGCAGGTGATGGACAGCTTCGCCGCCAGCGCGCCGGCAGGCAGCCGCCTCGTGGTCAAGAATCATCCGCTTGATCCGGGCATCATCAATCTCGCGCGCGAGACGCGTCGGATGGCCGAGGCGCGCGGTCTGCAGGACCGCGTCGACTTCATCGACGGCGGCAATCTGGCTCAGCTCTGCCGCGCTTCGCAGGGGATGGTGGTCAACAATTCCAGCGCCGCCCTGTCGGCTCTGGGTTTCGGCACGCCGGTCAAGGTGCTGGGGCAGGCCTTCTTCGATTTCGAAGGGCTGGCGGATCAACAGCCGCTGGACGGTTTCTGGAGGGCCCCGAAGCCGGCCGATCTCAAGCTGTTCGCGGCGTTCCGCGCCTATGTGATCAATCGCACCCAGATCAACGGCAACTATCATGAGCCGCGCGCCATGATCGCCACGGCCGAACGCGTGGCCGACGCCTTGGAGACTCGGCTGGCCTAGGTCGCCGAACGGCTGTTTCCGGGTGTGGCTCTCAAGCCACCCTTTGGCGCTGTCATCATTCTGTCATCCAGTTGTCGCCCGAGCTTCCCAGAGCGCGCTTAAGCCCCCGACATCGAGCGGCCGCATATGGGCGGCTTGCACGGCATTCCGCCTCCATCTCTGGGGATACAGACAGATGACCATCCGCAAACAGCTGTTCTGGGCAAGCACCGCCCTGATGAGCAGCTTCTTCATGGCAGAGACCGCTTCGGCTCAATCGACCGGCACGGCCGCCGTTGAAGTCGAACAGGTCGTGGTCACGGGCCGTCGCGGTCCGCGCACCATCGACGGCGCCATGGTGGCTGAAACCGTCGGCAAGTCGCGCTCGAGCATCACTCAGGAGTTCATCGAGACCCAAGCCGCCGGTCAGACCATCAACGAAGTTCTGAACCTGGTTCCGGGCATGAGCTTCACCAACAACGACGCCTATGGCTCGTCGGGCGGCAACATCCGTCTGCACGGCTTCGACGGTCCGCGCATCTCGCAGACCTTCGACGGCATGCCGATGAACGACTCGGGCAACTACTCGCTGTACACCAACCAGCAGTTGGACTCGGAACTGATCGGCACGGCTTCGGTCAACACCGGCACGACCGACGTCGACTCCCCGACGGCCTCGGCTTCGGGCGGCACCATCAACCTCAGCTCGATCGCACCGACGACGGAATTCGGCGGTCAGATCAAGGGATCGCTGGGCGATGACGACTTCCGTCGCGTTTTCGCCCTGGTGAACACCGGTGAGGTCGGCCCGTGGGGCACGCGCGCTTGGCTGGCCTATTCGGACCAGTCGTACGACAAGTTCAAGGGTCTGGGCGACCTGAACAAGACCCAGTACAACTTCAAGGTCTACCAGCCGATCCGCGACAACGGCGACTTTGTCTCTCTGGCCGGTCACTGGAACCGCAACCGTAACAACAACTATGCGGACCTGCAGCTGAAGCGCAACGCTGACGGTTCGGCCAGCTTGGCCGACGGCGTGACCTGGGACAGCGATTTCGACACCGATTACACGGCGCCGACCTATCGTAACGGCGAGGCCGATATCGACGGCAACTCCAACCGTTACTGGGCGCTGCGCCAGAACCCGTCGGACACCGGCAACATCCGCGCCCAGTCGCGCTTCACCCTGCGTGAAGGCCTGATCTTCACCTTCGATCCGTCGTTCCAGTACACCCTGGCGACCGGCGGTTCGGGCCAGTTCGTCCTGTCGGAAACCGATCGTGCGCTTCTCGGCTCGTCGGGCACGGGCGGCGTCGACCTGAACGGCGACGGCGATACCCTGGACAGCGTGCGCGTCCACGCCACCAACAACACCCACACTCAGCGCTACGGCATCAGCTCGTCGCTGATCTGGCGGATGTCGGACACGCAGACCCTGCGCGCCGCCTATACCCTGGACGACGCACGTCACCGTCAGACCGGTCTCTACGGCCGGGTCGACTTCTCGGATCCGACCAACCCGCACTTCTTCGATCCCTTCGCGGGCCTGCACGACAAGGATCACCGCATCGTCAACCAGGACGGCTATGAGCTGCGGACGCGTGACCGCCTGTCCTACGCCATCCTGAACCAGTTCGCCGTCGAATACGCCGGCCGCTTCCTGGACGACACCCTGCGCGTCAACGTCGGCGTCCGTGCGCCGTTCTTCAAGCGCGAGATGAACCAGAACTGCTATTCGCAGTCCAAGAGCAGCTCGGTGGTCTGCTCGACCGAGAATGCCGTCAAGCAAGCCGACGGCACCTACAAGCTCGGCACTCGCACGCAGAGCTACATCGCGCCCTATTCGCGTGAAGTGAAGTTCGACGACATCCTGCCGAACATCAACGTCAGCTGGAACTTCAGCGGCAACCAGTGGGTCTACGGCTCGTTCGCCCAGTCGCTGACCCTGCCGCGCACCGACAACCTGTACACCGTCTTCTTCGACACGGACGGCGACATCACTTCGCCGATCACCGAACCGGAAAAGACCACGACCTACGACTTCGGCTATCGCTACCAGACGGGCGTCCTGATGGCCTCGGCCAACGTGTGGTACACCAAGTTCGATAACCGCATCGTTTCGCGTTACGATCAGGATCTGGGCGTGTCGTTCGACTCGAACGTGGGTGACGTCGACCTGTACGGCTTCGATTCGCAAATCGGCTGGTCGCCGATTGAAGGTCTGTCGCTGTACGCCACGGCTTCGTACACGGACTCTGAAATCGCCAACGACTATCTGGATGGCACGACGGTCATCAAGACGGGCGGCAAGTCGCTGACGGAAACCCCGGATTGGACCTTCGGCGGTCGCATTCAGTACGAAACCGGTCCCCTGCAAGTCGGGGCTCAGGTCAAGTACACGGGCGAGCGTTGGGTGACCGACGAGAACGACCTGTACACCGAGGCCTATACGGTCGTGAACGCCGACGCCAAGTTCGACCTGGGCTACTTCGGCTACAAGAACTCCAGCCTGGCCCTGCGCATCGTCAACCTGTTCGACGAGAACTACTTCGGCTCGATCTCGGGCGCCTACAACGCGTCGCGCAACACCTACGCCTACCGCGGCGCGCCGCGCACCATGCAAGCGACCCTGACCTACGCCTTCTAAGACGTAGCTGGGATCACCAGCATAAAGAAAGGGAAGGGCGGTCCGGCGACGGGCCGCCCTTTCTTCCTTTGGCTCAGGACGAACTCCGCCTTGCCGCCATTGAACCCGGGGCAGTCAGGGCCTATCTCGCCCCCTTCGTGCTTCATCCCTTTATGTGGACGTTTTCGCCCCATGACTTCGCCCATGACCCTGCCGATTCCCGCCGAATGGACGCCGCATCGCGCGATGTGGGTCGGTTGGCCCAGTCACGCCGATCTGTGGGAGGACAACCTCGAACCGGCGCAGGCCGAGGTCGAGGCCCTGGTCCGCGCCCTCGCTGGCCCCGGCCGGGAGCAGGTCAAGCTGATGGTCGGCAATGAGGAGGCCCTGGCCGACGCCCAGGCGCGCTTCGCCGACGTGGCGGGGGTGACGGTTGTGGCCGGACGCTTCGGCGACATCTGGCTGCGCGACACCGGGCCGATCTTCGGCGCCGGCTCGGCCTCGGCTCAGGCCTTCGTCTTCAACGGCTGGGGCGGCAAGTACGACCTGCCGCATGACGACGAGGTGGCCGACCAGATCGGCGAACAGACGGGCGTCGCCCTGACCCGTCACGACTTCATCCTGGAAGGCGGCGCCGTCGATCATGACGGCGAGGGCACGGTGCTGACCACGCGCCAGTGCGTGCTGAACCGCAACCGCAACACCGGCTGGACGCAAGATGCGGCCGAAGCCGCCTTCGCGCAGGCTCTGGGCGCCACGAAGGTGCTGTGGCTGGGCGACGGCCTGCTGAACGACCACACCGACGGCCACGTCGACAACCTGGCCCGCTTCGTCGCGCCGGGCGTGGTCGCCTGTCCGATCGGCTTCGGCCCCAAGGACCCCAACGCCGACGTCTATGACGAGACGGCCCAGGCCCTGTCCGCCATGACTGACGCCGCCGGCCGCCCGATCCAGGTGCTGCGCATCCCTTCGCCGGGTCTGGTGCTGGACGAGGACGAGCGCCCGGTTCCGGCCAGCCATATGAACTTCCTGATCGCGGACGGCGCCGTCGTCGTGCCGACCTATGGCAATGACATGGCCGCCCGCCTGGCCTGCGAGGCCCTGGCGACCGTCTTCACCGATCGCGAGATCATCCCCCTGCCGTCGACCGCCATCCTGTCGGGCGGCGGATCGTTCCACTGCATCAGCCAGCAGGAGCCCGCCTGATGACCCGTCAGATCACCGTCGCCGCCATCCAGACCGCCTACGGCGAGGACATGCAGGCGAACATCGACAAGACCATCGGTTTCATCCGGGAGGCGGCGGCCAAGGGCGCCCAGGTCATCCTGGCGCCGGAGCTGTTTCAGGGGCCGTATTTCTGCGTCTCGCAGGAGGAGAAGTGGTTCGGCGCCGCCTATCCGTGGCGCGAGCATCCGGCCGTCACCCAGCTCCAGCCGGTGGCCAGGGAACTGGGCGTGGTCCTGCCCGTCTCCATCTTCGAGCGCGAGGGGCCGCACTACTTCAACAGCCTGGTGATGATCGACGCCGACGGTGAGTTGATGGGCGTCTATCGCAAGAGCCACATCCCCGACGGCCCCGGCTATCAGGAGAAGTACTACTTCCGCCCCGGCGACACCGGCTTCAAGGTCTGGGACACGCGCTTCGGCCGTATCGGCGTCGGCATCTGCTGGGACCAGTGGTACCCCGAAACGGCGCGGGCGATGATGCTGCAGGGGGCCGAGGTTCTGCTGTACCCGACCGCCATCGGCACCGAGCCGCACGATGATACCCTGGACACCGCCGCCCCGTGGCGACGAGCCATGCAGGGCCATGCCGTATCGAACGTCGTGCCGGTCGTCGGCGCCAACCGCATCGGCCACGAGCAGGTGACCGAGGCGGGCCAGACCTATTACGGCCACTCCTTCATCGCCGATCATCGCGGCGACCTGGTCGAGAGCTTGGACCGGGAGGAGGGCGTGCTGGTCCACACCTTCGACCTGGACTTCCTGGACCGTCACCGCGCGGCCTGGGGCTTCTTCCGCGATCGTCGGACGGATCTGTACGGCGCCCTGGCGACAGGCCGCCCAGCCTGACCCGGCTCTAACGGAAAACCAGATCCAAAAAGAAAAGAGGCGGAAGACCGGGGTCTTCCGCCTCTCTCATTTCACGCGTTGAACGCTATCAGAACTTCAGCGTGGCGCCGAAGGTGAAGTAGCGGCCGATCGCGTCGTAGGTCTGCGGGAAGGTGTTCCCGTTGTTCGCCGACGTGGTGCCGATCTGCGAACCGACGACTGGCGGGGCCTTGTCGAACAGGTTGTTGATCGTCGCCGTCAGACGGACCGTCTGGGTGATGTCCCAGCGGCCGCTCAGGTCGAAGTAGTCGTAGCTGTCGATCTCGGCGTACGGCGCATACCAGTTGCCGCTGCCCGGCTCGACTTCAACGCCCGAAAGGTGACGCCAGTTCAGCGAAGCTGAATAGTCGCCCATCGTCCAAGTCGCGCGGCTGTTCCAGCGTTGTTTGACCTTGGGCTCGTCGCACGACACAGAATAGTAGCCGACGCAGTCACGCAGCGTGGACGTCGGCGTAGCCTGCGTCTCGTGCTTGGTGAGGATGCTGCCGTTGACGCTCAGATCAACACGACCGATGTCCCAGCCGAAATCGGCCAGTTCAATGCGGTAGTTGGCGGCCAGGTCGAAGCCCGAAACGCGCTCGTTGCCGGCGTTGGTCAACGGACGGATCACGCCCTTGGCGTCAACGCCGTTCAGCGAGCCGTTGACGGCGCTGCGCTGGATCGCCGCACAGCTGTCGTTGAACGCCAGAGTCGGGTTCAGGGCCTTATCGTAGCAACCGTCCATGACTTCAGCCAAGCTGGGGCTGTTGATCGTCTTGTCGATCTTGATGTCATAGTAGTCGAGGCTCAGACGCAGGCTCGGCACGAAGGCAGGTTGCCAGACGGCGCCGATGGTCCAGGTGTCGGCTTCTTCCGGCCCCAGGTTCGGGTTGCCGCCGGTTTCTTGGTTGACCTGGCCAGCGTTGGGCTTGGCGACATAACCGATGGCGGCTTCCGGCACGCCGGTCAGACGGCACAGGTTGCTCAGCGTACCGGCTGTGTTCGCATCGGCGGCGTTGATGAGGTCCAACTGGCACGGATCGACGGCGCGGTTACCCAGGCCGGTGACCCGCGGGTTGAACAGTTCGCCGATGTTCGGGGCGCGGGTAGCGCGCTGATACATGGCGCGGATACGAACATCCTCGATCGGGGACCAGTCGCCGCCGAACTTGTAGCTGCCGTAGTTGGTCTTCGAGCCGCCGGCCTTGAATTCGGTCTGGCGGTAGCCGGCTTCCAGGTTCAGGCTGTGGATGAAGGGCATGTTCTCGATCAGCGGCACTGCCAGTTCGGCGAAGGCTTCCCGCATTTCGAACTGACCCTCGCGGTCAGGAACCGGTGCGCCGGTGCCCAGGACTTCGCCGTTGATCTGCGAAGGCTGGTCGCCGCGGGTGGCGGCGCTTGAGCGGCGCCATTCAGCGCCGAAGGCGACGGCGATCTGACGCTCGCTCCACGGGCTGGACAAGTGCTCAGGCAGAAGGCCGGAGATAGAGCCCGAGGCCACGTCCTGCTTGATCGTGGTTTTACTCATCGACGACAGGTTGATGTAGTCGATCATTTCCTGGGTGATCGTGCCTTCAGGACCGAAGACGTTGATCGGCACGCAGCCTGCGACTGCGGCCGAGGCGCCGGGCACAATACACTCGGTGGCGGAAATTGTGTTCAGGGCGTTACGCAACTTGGACAGCGAGCCCCAGTTGCGGCGTGTCAGCAGCTGTTGGGTTTCGCCATGCGAGATATAGGCGTCGTAGTTCCAGTCCGGATTGAAATCGCCACGGACGCCAGCCAGCAACTGGATCGTCTTGTTCTCGATGTCGACCGGGCGAGTGCCCATCTCTGTGAAGCGACGGTTGATGGTCAGATTCATCATGGTGTCGCCGCCTACGCCGGCCACGCACTTGGCGGGATCGATCAGCAGGGTGTCGCAAAACTGCTGACGCATGGCGTCGGGGATGAAGGGATTGCCGATCGGAACCGCATAGGAGTTGCCGAAGGTGCCGCTCGACGCATTGTCCAGCGAGACGTCGCTCTGGACATAGGTCAGGTGGCTGTAGACTTCAGCAGCCGAGTTGATCTTGAAGCTGCCGAGCGCATTGATCTGGTAACGGCTCAGCGGCGTTTGGTAGAGGTTGTACGGGTTATAGTTGTAACCCGCCTTGTTGTAGTTGTCGTGGTTGAAATCGATCAGCGCGCCTGTGGTCGGGTCCAACTCAGCGCCTTCAGGCAGGGCGACGCCCTGACGGATGACGTTGCCGTCAGCGTCTTTGATCTGTGCAGGGGTCAGGTCGAAGCGACCGGGGACCGAGGTGCCAGAGCCCATCGGCGTGCCATCGACTGACGAGAGAGCAACCTCACCCCAGGGACGGCGTGCCTGATACAGCGGATCGGTCTTGGTGTAGCCGAAGCTGACGACGGCGTTGCCGCGGTCCTCGGCGAAGTTGCCGCCGACGGTCAGGTCGAACTTGCGACGGACAGCGTCGTCTTCACCCGAGAAGCCGTAGGAGGTGTTGAGCTCAACGCCTTCGAAATTGTTCTTCAGGATGAAGTTGACCACGCCGGCGACGGCGTCAGCGCCGTACACGGCCGAAGCGCCGCCGGTGACGGTATCGACACGCTCGACCAGGGCCAGCGGGATGGTGTTGGTGTCGACCACCCCCTGCAGGTTGAACGGCACGACGCGGCGGCCGTTGATCAGCACCAGGGTGCGGTTGGTGCCCAGGCCGCGCAGGTTGATGGTCGCGCCGCCGCCCGAGCCGTTGTTGGTGGCCGAACCGACGGCCGGCACTGCGGCCGGCAGGTCCTTGACCAGTTCTTCGACAGCCACCGGCTGCGACATGGCGATGGATTCGGAGCTCAGCGACGTGATGGGGCTGGACGCCTCATAGCCCGGCTGGCGGATGCGCGAGCCGGTGACGACGATAGAGCTGACTTCGGAAACTTCTTCTTCGACCGATTGGGCGAAAGCCGGCGTGGCGGCCATGAAGCTGAGGGCGGCGCCCCCGATGATGGTCGAGGCGAGCAAGGACTCGCGGATAATTCTCTTTTTCAAAAGAGACCCTCTCCTGAACAAAACAAGCCGTCGCCCGCCCCCTTACGACGAGGGCTGAACCGACGGCTCGCGGCACATGCAGGACCGTGTGGCCTGCGACGGAGACATTACGGCGAGGCTTGCCTCAGACAAGTCAGAATTGCGTCAATAATGGCACAGGCCGGAAAAAATTACCATTATTTGAAGCATATTCGGAAATATCAGCAAAAATTACGCTCATTTTCTGAAATTGTGGCTAACGATGTTCTCTGATGCGCCGTCCCGGTCATCGGCGCTGCTGCCCCAGGGGTAGCCCCTGTCGGCCCCGCAGTAGGGACGGCGGCCCTGTCGGGCGTTCTCGACCACCAGGCGCGGGCGCAGGCGGGCGGCGCCCGTGAAGACATTGTCGGTGATGACATTGTGGGAAGGCGTCTGGTGGCGGATGACGCCGCGCTCGCCGCAGTTGCGATAGAGAAGGACGCCGGGACGTCCGCCCAGTTCGAAGCGGTTGCCCGTGATCCGGTTTCGGGCCGAGCCGTCGACGGCGATCATCTCCCGCCCGGTGCGCGTGCGAAAAAGGTTGTCCTCAATCCGATTGTCGGCGCTTTCAGCGTCCAGATAGAGGGCGGTGGCGACGCTGCGCCCCTCCAGGGTCGAGCGGGTCAGGCTCACCCGCGTGACGCCGGGACCGACATAGAGGGGGATGGAGCCCGTGCCGCGAACGGTCACCTGTTCGAGGATGATGTGGCTGGGCGCGGCGGCCTGGGCGACGGACGTATGTTCGGCCGTGCGGGACGAGGCGCGCAGGTCGTCATAGCTCCCGTCCGCCCCCATGCCCCAGATTCGCACCGAACCGTGGATCAGGCAGCGCGACAGCCGCACGTCGGTCGGGCGGCTCCAACGGTCGGCGGCGAGGCGGCGCGACCAGACGGCGATGGTCGGCGAGCGGGTGGTGACGGCGGCGCCGGGGCGGCCGACGGCGCCCCCCGCGCAGTCCAGCCCCGCGCCCGAGGCCTCGGCGCCTTCGATCAACACGGGGCGCACGACCGCCTGTCCTGGCGTCAGAACCGCGCGACAGGTCAGGCGATAGGGGGTCGTCGTCTCGGCCGTCAACTCGCCCAGTTCCGAGGCGGAGCAGGGACGGGCGGCAGGCAGGGACCAGGTCTGAAGGCCGCCGGCCAGGATCATTCCCGCCAGCAGCATCGCCATCAGGGCAGGGGCGCAGCCAGCGCCAAGGCCTCGGACGCGCAGCCGGGCGCTCCAGCGCCTTGCGCCCGCAGAGCCGCCAGTTCGGCGCGGGCGGCGGCCAGGTCGGTTGCGAATTCCGGCTGGTCAGCGGCGCGGGCGTAGACGACGCGCCCCAGATCCTCGCCGGCGGCGACGTCGCTGGGATAGTGCATGCCGCACACCAGCCGACTCTGGCCGATCTCATGGGCCATGCCGCGAATCTCGGCCGCGCGGTCGGGGGCCAGGGCGGCGAAGGCCTCGCCATAGACGACGGCGACCGTCGAGCTGCCGGACGGATAGGAGGCGCTGCGCCGACCGGCCTCGGTCAGGCGCTGGCAGGCCTGACGGGACGGATCGTCGCCCACCGGTCGGGCGCGGAAGGCGCGCGCCTTGACCGTTTCCGCCGCCGCATCGGCGTCGTGGAACAGGCGTTGCATGAGACGGGTCAGCTCAGGCGTCTGCTGCGGCTCCAGCCGCACGCCCAGGACGCAGTTGAAATGCTGCAGCGCCAGGGGCGGGCGCAGTTCGGCATGGGCCGTGGCCAGCAGCCAGCGGTCGGTGTTCTCCAGCGTCGCCATGCGCGTCGAACGATCCTTGTCGGACTGATCGACGGTGGAGCCGGGCGCGGGCGGCGGGGGCGCGGCGACGGCCAGCGCCTCCACCTCTGCGGCGTCGAGGTAGCCCGGCGGCGCGGCGGCGACCCGCGCCGCTTCGGGACGCAGAGCCGCGGGAGTGCCGGCGCAGGCGCCCAGCAGAAGCGCCGCCGCCGCAGTCGTCGCCAACGCCGGGTGGCGGATCACGCGCCGCTGTTCCAGCTCAGTTGCACCGAGGTCAGGCCGCCTTCGCCCGGCGCGGCCACGACCTGAAGGCTGGCGCCCTTCTCGGCGCGGGCGGAGGCGCCGTAGGCGCGGGCCTCGCCCTGGTTCATGGCCATGATCGGAGACAGGCCGGCCTTCTCGGCGCGCTGGCGATAGAAGTCGATCACCGCATCGGGCGTGGCGTCGGTGGTGAAGGTGATGATGCCGCCCGGACCTTCGGGGCCCGACGCCATGAGGGGCGCGCCGTCGGTCTGGGCGCCGGGATAGAGGGCGGCGAAAGCCGGCGCGCCGTCGATGGCGGCGCCCGGCGTCTCGGGCGCCTCAGGCGTCGGAGCTGCCGCAGGCGCGGCGGTTTCGGCCGGCTCGGCGGCGGCGATCGACGGCGATTCGCCTTCGGGCGCGGCCTGACTGCGGTCATCGCACGC
>PJUF01001474.1_pt1 | contig 11741 bp, 13 predicted proteins | sample 1512191 | NCBI WGS metagenome assembly PJUF01 (sample SAMN08177673, study PRJNA422409) | Feces metagenome, whole genome shotgun sequencing project. | isolation source: Chicken feces (3) enriched on wood chips | host: Gallus gallus | place: USA: Madison | collected 2015-01-15 | reverse complement strand
GTGGCGATCCAGGAGAAGATCTTCACGCCCGTCGGCACCGCGATGACCATGGTGGCGGCCACGAAGTAGCGCTGCACGTCGAGGCTAAGGCCGGTCGTGTACATGTGGTGGGCCCACACGACGAAGCCGACGAAGCCGATGGCCACCATGGCATAGGCCATGGCCATGTAGCCAAAGACCGGCTTGCGCGAGAAGGTCGCGACGATGTGGGAGATGATGCCGAAGCCCGGCAGGATCATGATGTACACTTCGGGGTGGCCGAAGAACCAGAACAGATGCTGGTAGAGCACCGGATCGCCGCCGCCTTCGGGATTGAAGAAGGTGGTGCCGAAGTTGCGGTCGGTCAGCATCATGGTGATGGCGCCGGCCAGCACCGGCAGGGCCAGCAGCAGCAGGAAGGCAGTGACGAGCACGGACCAGGCAAACAGCGGCATCTTGTGCAGCGTCATGCCCGGGGCGCGCATATTGAGAATGGTGGTGATAAGGTTGATCGCACCCAGGATCGAGCTGACGCCGGCGACGTGGAGCGAGAAGATCACGAAGTCGGTTGCCGGACCCGGATGACCCGAGGTCGAGAGCGGCGGATAGGCCGTCCAACCGCCACCGAAACCGAGCGCGCCGGCCGGACCTTCGAAGAACATCGAGAGGATGGTCAGCAGCAGCGCCGGGGGCAGCAGCCAGAAGGCGACGTTGTTGATACGCGGGAAGGCGGTATCGGGGGCGCCGACCATGAGGGGGGCGAAATAGTTGGCAAAGCCACCCATAGTTGCGGGCATGACGGTGAAGAACACCATGATGAGCGCGTGGGCGGAGACGAACACGTTGAACATGTGCTTGCCGCCATCGAGCGCGGCATCGCCTTCAAGGCCGTAAGCCATGGCCGCAAGGCCGTGGAAAATCTGGATGCCCGGCTCCTGCAATTCGAGACGCATGGCGCCCGAAAGCAGGCCGCCGATCACGCCGGCGATGATCGAGAACACCAGGTACATGATCCCGATGTCCTTGTGGTTGGTCGAATAGACCCACCGACGCCAGCCCGTAGGCGTGTGATGATCGTGACTTGCGTGGTCGTGCCCGGTGGCATGGGCTTCGAGGTTTGCGGTATTTGCCATTTGGTTTTCCTCTGACCCTTGTCTTACAGCGGCGGCAGCACGGCGGCGGCCGTCGCATAGTCACGGCTTTCCTCGAAGGCCGCGATGAATGCTTCATATTCTTCGACGGTCACGACGCGGACGCCGATCGGCATGAAGGCGTGATCCTTGCCGCACAGCTCCGAGCACTGGCCGTAATACATGCCGGTCTCGCGCGCATTGAACCAGGTTTCGTTGAGACGGCCGGGAACGGCGTCGACCTTGATGCCGAAGGACGGGACGGCGAAAGCGTGGATCACGCCGCTCGGGCTGGCAGTGACCTGCATGCGCACGGTGGTGTTGACGGGAACGACCAGCTCGTTGTTGACCGCCAGCAGCCGCGGCTGGCCGGGCTTGAGCTCGGCGATTTCGGCTTCCGACAGGATGTTGGAATCGAAGGCCAGGCCCTGATCGACATATTCGTAGTTCCAGTACCACTGCTCGCCCGAGGCCTTGACGGTCACGGTCGCGGCAGGAACATCAACCTCGCCAAGCGAGAAGATGTTGGCACCCAGATACTTGCGCTCGCCATCAGGCACGGTCATCTGGTCCGAGAGCACGCCGAATGAGGGAATGGCGATGACGACGAGGACCAGGATCGGCACAACCGTCCAGATCACTTCGATCATCGTGTTGTGGGTGAAGCGCGCCGGGACCGGATTGGCCTTGGCATTGAAGCGCACCATGATGATGACCAGAAGGGCCAGGACGACAAGCACGATCAGCGTGATGGTCCACATCAGAATGCCGTCGTGGAATGCCACGATCGAATCCATGATCGGGGTCACCGATTCCTGGAGGTGGAACTGACCCGGCTCGGGATGGCCACGACCGACCTGCTGGGCCGATGCCATGGTCGGCACCAGTGCCAGTGCGGTTGCCGCGACGGCACCCATCTTCCTAAAGAACTGCCCGGTCACCATATACCCCCTATCGACATGTTCTGGCGGCTTGCACCGAAGCAGGCGAGGTCAAATAGCGGCATAGCGAACGCCGCCCCGACTCAACTTCGGAGCGCAAAACTCGTGTTTGACCTAAATCACATTGCAATGGCCGAGTCTATTGCGGCCTTGGCCTCCGCCACTGCGGCAAATTGGTGCCCGAAGCGGTCGCGACCGCCTCAACCCTGCCGCAGTTTGACCTGAAAACCGGCCGGAAATCCGGGCTTTGGTTGACACATCGGAGCCTGTGTCGGAAACAACCCGAATGCATGCGCGAGGCGCCGATTCGGCAGGAGCAATGATAGAAGTGATGGTCTGGTCAAAGCGGCTTGGTGTGCTCGGTGCAATCGGATTGGCGCTGCTTGCGGGACCGGCGATGGCGCAAGGAACGGTTCGTGCCGAATATGGCGACTGGCAGATGAGCTGCGACACGCCCCCGGGCGCCAGTTTCGAGCAATGCGCCATCATCCAGAACGTTCTGGCCGAAGACCAGCCCAATGTCGGCCTGTCGGTGATCGTGCTGCGCACTGCCGATCGCGAGGCGCGGCTGTTGCGCGTCCTGGCACCGCTCGGCGTGCTGCTGCCCAATGGGCTCGGCCTCAATGTCGACGGGACGGATATGGGTCGCGTCGCTTTCGTGCGCTGTCTCCCCAATGGCTGCATTGCCGAAGTCGAATTGGACGAGGACATCATCAAGGTCCTGTCCGAAGGGACCGATGCGATCTTCGTCGTGTTCAAGACCCCGGAAGAAGGCGTGGGTATCCCGGTATCGCTGGATGGCTTCGCGGAAGGCTTTGCCGCCCTGCCCTGATGGGTGGCTGGAGGACCCATGAGCGAGGACCATCGCGCGTCGCAGCGGCATCGAACCCTCAAGGGTGGACGCATCGTCGTCAATGACGGCTTCTCAACCTATGACTGCACCATCCGCAACCTATCGGAAACCGGCGCAAAGCTCAGCGTGACCAGTTCTATCGGCATTCCGCAGCGGTTCGACCTTGCCTTGCAGGATGGCCGGCGCTTTGCCTGCGACATCGCCTGGCGCACCGAGACCGAAATCGGCGTGCGCTTCGTCTGACCGATGAAAAAGGCCGGACACATGCGCTGCATGGTCCGGCGAGTTGGTCAGGAAACGGGGCCAGTGGCAAAACCAGCCCGGAGATGGGACGCCCACCGGCAAAAGTGTTCGCCCCAAGGGTGAGGCGACCGCGACGACGGCCGCCAATTCGTCAGATGCGGGCGTTACGGGCCCGCGCAGCGTTGAGGACCATGCCAGGGGTGCGCCCGTCGCGGGCGATCATGGCCTCATCGAGATCCTGGGCCGTGATGCCCAGATCGCGCAGACGCGCAGCATCAAGGCCGCGCAGACTCATCAAGGCAGTTCGGCGGGCACGATTGGTCTTCACCTGCTCGATCCAGGCATAAAGGGCACGAAGAGAGGTGACGTGCGAGCCGGCCGCGACTGACCGCTCGCCGGGAAGCGAGAGAGCCATTGGTAATCTCCAGGGTCAAAAAGGATCGTCCGGGAGGGGGAGGCCCGCCGGATGTATCGACACGACGCTGTATCGATGACCAATCGAATACGCCGCTGGACATCCATTCGTCCAACAAATAGATTTCATCCTGACGATCAATTTGGGTGATGCGAAATCATGACCTCCCCTCTAGACCTCGATCAGCTACAGAGCTTTTGCGCCATCGCCGATTGCGGTAGCTTTACCGAAGCAGCGCGACGTGTGAACAAGACGCAGTCGGCAGTTTCGATGCAGATCAAGCGGCTGGAGGAGCGCCTTGGCCACTCCCTGCTGACCCGCGATGGGCGCAGCGTCAGCCTCACCCATCATGGCGAGGTGCTCTATGAGCGGGCGCGCAAGATGCTGCGCACCAATGCCGAAATCCTCGACCACTTCAATGACGGAGATCTCGCCGGATCGATCCGCTTCGGCGTGCCCGACGACTATGCCGTGCGCCTCCTGCCCGTGATCCTGTCAAGCTTCCAGCGTACCCATCCCAAAATTGCGGTCGATGTGTCCTGCATGGCCTCCGAGCAATTGCTCGAGGGCATGAAGGCGGGCCGTTATGACCTCATCGTCTTCACCCAGGGCACGGACCACAATTTCGGTGAACTGTTTCGCACCGAAAAGATGTTCTGGGTATCGAGCCATGGCGGGCGGGCGTTGGCGAGCGAGCCGCTCGCGATAGCCTGCGGCCCCAATTGCTGCATCTGGCGCAAGGATGCCATGGAGCAGCTCGACCGGACCGGTCTCGATTACCGCGTTGCCTATACATCGTCCAATGCCACTGCGATTTCTTCGGCCGTGCTGTCCGACCTTGCTGTCGGCTTCCTGCCGGAAAGCGCCCTGCAGCCAGGCATGCGGGTTGTCGGGGACGAATATGGACTGCCGCGCCTGGCAGACGCCCAGATCGCCCTCATGCGCTCGAGCCATGCCTATGGCGGCATCTACGACGCCTTGGCCAATCACATCGTGCAATCCATGGGCAATCTCGAACAGCCTGCGCATGTGGAGGCTGCCGAGTAGAGCCCCTGCCCGCTTGACCCTGCGGCCGCTTTGGCGCACCAGAGACATATGTCTCAAGTCCTCACCAATGCCGCCGAATTCACCGTTTCCGAAATCGCTCAGGCGGTCAAACGGACGGTAGAAGACGAATTCGGGCATGTGCGGGTGCGTGGAGAAATCTCGGGCTTCAGGGGCCAGCACTCGTCCGGACACGCTTATTTCACGCTCAAGGACGATACCGCCTCGATCGACGCCGTGGTGTGGAAAGGCAGCTACGCACGCCTCGCCTTCAAGCCGGAAGAAGGCCTCGAGGTTATCGCAACGGGCCGGCTGACCACCTTTCCGCGCTCATCGAAATACCAGATCGTCATCGAGAATATCGAGCCGGCCGGTGCCGGGGCGCTGATGGCGCTGCTCGAGGAGCGGCGCAAGAAGCTGTTGGCAGAGGGGCTTTTTGCGCGCGAGCGCAAGCGAGCGCTGCCCTATCTGCCACGGGTCATCGGCGTCATCACCTCGCCAACCGGTGCAGTGATCCGAGACATCCTTCATCGTCTCGACGATCGTTTTCCCAGCCATGTGCTGGTCTGGCCGGTGCGGGTGCAGGGCGACACCTGCGCCGCCGAAGTGGTCAACGCCATCGAGGGCTTCAACGCCATGCAACCGGGCGCGTCCATCCCGAGGCCCGATATCCTCATCGTCGCGCGAGGCGGCGGCTCGATCGAGGATCTGTGGGGCTTCAATGAGGAGGCCGTGGTCCGGGCCGTGGCGTCGTCGCAGATCCCCGTCATCTCGGCGGTGGGACACGAGACCGATACGACGCTGATCGACTATGCCTCGGACATGCGCGCGCCGACCCCGACAGCGGCAGCCGAAGCGGCCGTGCCGGTGCGGGCGGAGCTGATCGCCTATGTCGACGACCAGGGAACACGCCAGCGTCAGGCGGCCCGGCGCAGCCTGGCCAGCCTCAAGGACCGGCTGCGCGCCGCCGGCGCCGGCATGCCGCGACCGGCCAATCTTGTGGCCACCCAGCGCCAGCGCCTCGACATGGCCGGAAGCCAGATCGGAGGGGCGCTGCGCGACTTCGTGGGGCAGCGGCGCCTCGAATTTTCGCGAGTATCCGCACCGCTTCAGCCTCGCTTCATGCGGCAGCGCCATGCCGAACTGGCCGACAGACTGGCAAACCTGCAGCGTCATGGTGCCAGTGGCCTGGTCAAATCCGTGGAACGGGCGCGCCTGAAGCTCGATCCATGCGCCAGGCAGTTGCCGACGGCCGTCGCCACGGCCTTCGAGCGCAAGCATGCCGTTTTGGCCCGGCTGCTTCCCCGGCTTTCCGACAAGCCCCTGCGCGCCGAGCTGCGCCATGCACGCGCCAGTCTTGTTCCACTCGACCAGCGACTGGGCCAGGCCGGGAGCCAGTTGACCGTGCAGCGCGGGCAGCAATTGGTGCAGCTGGGCAAGCTTCTGGAAACCCTGAGCTATCGCAATGTCTTGGCACGCGGCTATGCCCTGGTGCAGGACAGTGCAGGTCATGTGGTGACGAGCCAGGCCGATACCGGACCCGGCGATGCGTTGAAACTCACTTTCGCGGATGGCGAGGTGGCGGTTACGGTAGCCGGGGCGCCGCCGGTCCGTCGCAAGGCAACTCGCCCCGATCCGGATGCCGGATCGCAGGAAAGTCTCTTTTAACGGGCAGCGCCCACGTCCATATGATGAGCCGGAACAGCGAGGATTAAGGGCATGAACATTTTCGACAAGGGATTTGCCCCAGCCGAAGCGACCCTGCGCTATCTCGACGGGGACTATGTCGTGCTCAAGCCCGGCACCTTCGTGCGCTGCGCCATCACCGGCAAGCCCATCCCGCTCGATGAGCTCTTCTACTGGAGCGTGGACCGGCAGGAGCCCTATGCCGATGCCGTGGCTGCCCACACCGCCTTCGAGCGTTTCGGCCGGGGCAGTTAAGGGTGAGCGAGGCGGCGCCGCGTCAGCGCTTCCTGATCATCTCCAACGGGCATGGCGAGGACGCCATTGCAGCCCAGTTCGTTAGCCGCCTGCCCTCCCGGGTTGCGGTCGATGCCTATCCCATGATCGGCAGCGGCAAAGCCTATGACGGCATCTGCCCGGTCGTCGGTCCCCGCGCCACGCTCGCCTCGGAAGGATGGCGCAACGTCAAGGGGTCGCTGCGCCGCGACATCGTCAATGGCGGCCTCATGACCATCCCCCCGGCTCTGCGGTTCCTGCGCAGCATGCGCGGGCGCTATGACAGGATCATCGTGGTGGGCGACATGGTCGGGGTGCTGGCCTGCCTTGTCACAGGCAATCGCGACCTCGTCTATCTCGATGTCTACAAGACCGGCGCGGCGCGGCTCTATTCGGAGATGGAGCGTCGCGCCATCCGTCATGCCTGTGCGCTGGTGTTCTGTCGGGCCGAAAACCTTGCGGCGCTTTTGCGCCAATCGGGCGTGGATGCGCGCGCGGCCGGCAACCTGATGATGGATACCATTCCGCATGGCGCATACCATGCCGCGTCCCGGCGCACCCAGCCGCTCGCCGTCACATTGCTGCCCGGCAGCCGCGCCCTGACCGGAGAGAGCTTTGCGTTGCAGATCGGCGCGCTGCGCAAGGTACCGGCGGAGCTGCGGCCCGATATCTTCCTGGCCGTGGCGAGCAGTGTCAGCGTCGAAGACCTGGCGCGTGCCGCAGGCCTCAGCCGGGTGCCGCTGCTCAGTAGCGAGCCGGACGATCTTGGCCTGCTCGAAGGCGACGGGATAAGGGTTCACATGGCGCGGGGCCGCGCCATGGGCAACCTGCTGGACGTTTCCGACGTGGTGCTGAGCCAGGCCGGCACCGCCAGCATCCAGTCGCTGGGTCTGGGCAGGCCGGTCATCACCTTCGTCAATCCGCGCGACCGGCGGTCGCGCTTCGAGGACGAGCAGCGACTGTTCGGCGCCGCCCGGATCGTGGTGGATGCGGAGATCGGCAATGTCGCGATGGCGCTCACCGATCTGTTGCGTGACACGGACGAGCGCGCCCGCCTCGGCGCAGTGGGGCGCGAACGCATCGGCGGCCCGGGAGCTCTCGGTGCCATCCTCGCGGCGCTGGGCCTTGGCACCGAGGCCTGATGATTACTCGCCGGCCGATTCGGGGTCGAGCAGGCGATGCAGATGGACGATGAAGTAGCGGGTCTGGGCGCTGTCGACGGTCTGCTGGGCCTTGGCCCGCCAGACCTTCTCGGCGGCGGCGTAATTGGGATAGACGCCGACGATGTCGACCTGGTCGAGATCGGCGAAGGTGACGCCTTCCAGGCTCGAGAGTTCGCCGCCGATTACCAGGTGCAGCAGTTGCTTTTCGGTCTTGTCAGCCATCGGTCAATCCCGCGTTTGAGGCAATGTCATATCGGTCGTCGCGGCGCCTTCGGTGGGCGGACAGCCATAGACCTTGAGCAGGGCCGCGTGAACGAGGGGTTTTAGGCTCATGTCGCCAAGGGCCGCAAGCGCCCCGTGGCGCACATCTCGTTTGTTCAATTGTGGGAACCCGGTGCAGACATCGGCAAAGTCCAGCCCGCTTTCGGAGAGGATCACGGCGGCGCCGGCAATGTCCCAGTCCTGCGCGCCGCGCCGGGCCACCGCGGCATCGAGCTTGCCTGTGGCCACCTGTACCAGCCGATAGGCCAGCGAGGGATAGGCGGGCCCGCGCGTATAGTCGAGGCCGGCGGCCTGCAGTTCCTGGTGAACGGCGCCCGGCGCAGGGATGAGCGGCGCCGAACCGGCGCGGCGGGTGCGCTGCAAGGGCTTGCCGTTGAAGCGGGCGCCGCCGCCCTTCGAGGCGTCATACATTTCGTCGCGTGCGGGAGCATAGACGACGCCGGCCACCGGCACGCCATTTTCGACCACGGCAAGAGACACGGTCCAGTAATCCTCGCCGCGGAGGAAAGCGCGAGTGCCGTCGATGGGATCGACCACGAAGACGCGTTCGCAGTCGAGGCGGCTGGGATTGTCCACGGTCTCTTCGCTGAGCCAGCCGTAGTCGGGTCGCGCCTGGAGAAGGTTGGCGGCGAGGAAACGGTCGACAACGATATCGGCCTCGCTGACCGGAGAGGCATTCTCCTTGGTCCAGCTCTTGATATCGCGCCGGAAATAGCTGGCCGCGATGATGCCCGCCGCCACCGCGGTGGAGCGGAGCAGTTCGAGGTCGTCACTATAGGGTGGGGCGAAAGCCGGCATTGTGCGGGCCTTTTAGGCCCCGCCCGGCTTTTCGACAAGAGCGCGGCCGGATCGAGCAAAAATGCCAGGGTAAACAGGGTGGCAAGGGACGCAGTTAATCTCTTCTGACTGGGTGCAATACCCTGCTAACCCTCCGGGAAAACAACATAAACTTAACCGAACCGATTAAGGGCGTGGGTAAGGGGCTGGGGTAGATTGGCCTCATAAACGGAGCGCAAAAAACAGCTCTCGAAGTTACAGGAAGGCATCAAAAATGGTTCATGGCGTTGCGATGGAAGGATCGTCGGTAGTTCTGGCCTTCGGCCGCCCGGCGATTGCCGAGCGCCGTTTCATGGCGGCCAACGACAATGGCCCCAAGGATCCGGTCAAGACCGTAACGGTCCGCAAGCAGCTCGAGCAGAGCGGCGTGGCTGTCAAGATCAAGGTGCCGGTGACCGAGTATATCGGTGTCGCCGTGGCCACGTCGATCTCCGAAGACGGCATGCTGACGAGCTCGATCGAGCTGGTCCATTCGGATTCCGAACTGAATTACAAAGTCTTCGAAGAAGAAGGCAATCACAACGTCGTGGCCGAATGGCAGAACTGGGGCAAAAAGCTCCGCCTGCCGCTGTTCATCAAGGCCGGCGATGGCGCCTATATGCCCTATGGCCAGCAGGTCGACGGCGTGATGTTCGGTGGCGCCGCGCCCCGGCGCAAGCTGGCCGCCGATGCCTCGCGCCGCCCGCGCTTCCTCAATCGGCGCAAGCCCGGCCAGGACATGGCCAACTAATCTACCTGCCTCCAAAGCAAGCGAAGGGGTCGACCGGTGGTGCGGTCGGCCCTTTCGCTTTTGCGTCCTACCAGACCCACTCGGCCAGAAACGCCAGCGTCAGGGCCACGCCCACATAGTGGTTGTTGTAGAAGCGGATGAAGGGGTTGCGCGGCACTTCGGCATCGAGCGTATAGAGCTGCCAGGCCAGAAGGCCTGCGGGAACGAGCGAGAGTGCGGCAAAGATCGCCCCGCCTCCGGCCAGGAGATTGGCGATGTTCCACAGGATGAAGGCGCCGGCATAGAGCGCGGCCACTGCAGGCCGGACATTGCTGCCGAAGAGCCGCGCAGTGGACTTCACGCCGACCAGGGCGTCGTCCTCGATGTCCTGGAGAGCGTAGATCGTGTCGTAGCCGATGACCCAGAGAATCGTGCCCGCATAAAGGACTACCGCCGCCCAGCCGAGACCGCCGGTCTGGCTCGACCAGCCAACCAGCGCGCCATAGGAAAAGGCGAGGCCGAGGAAAAGCTGCGGCCACCAGGTGATGCGCTTCATGAAGGGGTAAATGGCGACCAGTACCAAGGAGGCAACGCAGGCCCAGACCGTGAACCGGTTGAACTGGAACAGGATGGCCGAAGCCAGCAGGGCCTGGGCGACCATGAAGACAGTCGCCTCCCTTGCCGTGACCTGGCCGGACGGAATGGGACGCGAGCGCGTTCGCGCCACCTTCATGTCGATGTCGCGGTCGACGATGTCGTTGAAGGTACAGCCGGCGCCGCGCATCAGGATGGCCCCGAAAAACATGAGGATCGCGGCCCACCAGCCAAAACCGAATTGCGGCTGGGCCACGGCCGCAAGACCGATGCCCCAGGCGCAGGGCCAGAACAGCAGGTAGAAGCCAATGGGCCGATCCCAGCGCGCCAGCCGGCCATAGGGTTTCACCGCCTCGGGGGCGTAACGATCGAGCCAGTTGCCCTTGGTGGCATCGGCCACGGTGCCGGTGGGATTTGGGGTGTTCATGCGGGACCTCTTGGCCTCTTCAACCCCTCTCCCCTTGCGGGAGAGGGACAGATTCTCTGCGTTCAGCAGAAAATCAGGGTGAGGGGTTCTCTCCACGCATACAGCGTTTATGGTGACGGCTGGAACCCCTCATCCGCCCTTTGGGCACCTTCTCCCGCAAGGGGGGAAGCGAAGAAAGAATTATGCCCCGCACTCACGCCTCCCTGCCCCGCCTGTTTGTCGAATCAGACCTTGTTACCGCGGCCGGCCTGACGCTGGGCAAGGAGCAGTCGCTTTACCTGGCGGCGGTGTTGCGCAAGGCGGTCGGGGATGAGGTCGTGCTGTTCAATGGACGGGACGGGGCATGGCGTTGTCGCCTCACCGGCGATTCCAAGAAGGCCGTCAGCCTCGAAGTCGTGGACAATATCGCGCCGCAAACGCAGCCATCCGATCTCTGGTACGGATTTGCGCCCCTCAAGAGTGAACGGCTGGATTATGTGATCCAGAAGGCGGTGGAGATGGGGGTGGGGACGATCCAGCCCGTCTTCACCCAGTTTACCCAAAACCACCGGCTCAAGGCAGAACGGCTTCAGGCCAACGCCATCGAAGCCGCCGAGCAGTGCGAAGTGCTGAGCGTGCCAGTCATCGCGCCCGAAACGGGGCTTGGTGCCCTGATCGAGAACTGGACCGCGGCACATGGCGATCGCGTCCTGCTGTTTGCCGATGAAGGCGAGAGCTCCTCGTCTCCAGTTGCTGCTCTCGAGGCGCTGCGTGGCCGGCGGGTGGGCCTGCTGATCGGACCGGAGGGCGGATTTTCAGATGATGAACGCGCGAAACTTCGTGCGGCCCCCTTCGTTGTGCCCATCAGCCTGGGGCCACGCATTCTCAGGGCAGACACGGCCGCGGTCGCGGCGCTGGCAGTTATCCAGGCAATCATCGGCGATTGGCGATAATCGGCGATTGCTTTCCGCCTTGCGGTCGCTATTTTGCCGCCGCAGACTACACCCCTCAGCCAAGAGGACTTCATGGCCGGTGCCGACACTCCTTCGCCCCAGATCGAATCGCGGGCAGACCTGATCGAGGCCATGGCGCGCGGCTGCAAGCCGGAAGCGGAATGGCGCATCGGCACCGAGCACGAAAAGCACGTCTTCCACACCGATCCGCTGCGGCCGGTCGCCTATGAAGG
>PJUF01001468.1_pt1 | contig 11773 bp, 9 predicted proteins | sample 1512191 | NCBI WGS metagenome assembly PJUF01 (sample SAMN08177673, study PRJNA422409) | Feces metagenome, whole genome shotgun sequencing project. | isolation source: Chicken feces (3) enriched on wood chips | host: Gallus gallus | place: USA: Madison | collected 2015-01-15 | reverse complement strand
TAAGAAAACAAGATAATATTCTGTTTTGGCAAGAAGGCTATCATGCTGAGGAAATTACGAGCCTGGAGTTTTACAATGTGAAACAGGATTATATCCATTACAATCCTGTTAGGGCAGGTTTAGTGACAAAAGAAGAAGATTATTTATATAGCAGTTGTGGACAAATTTATGGTGTAAGGGAGGGAATGTTAGAACTGACTGAATTTATATGAAAATCATTAGGAGTGGATTTATAAAATCCACATCATTTGATAGTTCGACATGCCCTGCGGAACATGTCGAACAGCAGGATAATTTTATGGAGAATATTCCTAAGAAATGGTTTAGCTTTCATCAATATAAAATTCACGCTGTTCGGGATGTTAGCCCAAGGGCTCCGTCCGAAATGCTGGAACTCGCCGCTTTTGCTCTTACACACATATTTCAAATGCTTTTTTTCTTCCATTTACATAAAGAGAATATCAACAATCCTAAAACCGAACTAATAAACAGTACGCCGTAATATAAATTCTTTTTATTGTTAACTTTCTGTTGTTCCCTAACATTTCTTAAATTTAAAATATCTTGCTGCAATTCATATAATGCTTTATTTGTTTCTGATATACTTAAAGCGTAATCTGGTATTTCTCCGGCAGGCGGTGGAGCTGGTAAATTTTCGCTGTTAATGGAAAAAGGATGAGAAAAACTTCTCGACCACCCACAATGGCTGACATAAAATTTGCCGTCCTTTTCTTTTTTGGAATACATTAACCACAACTCACTACGTTTAGGTAAAACAGAGCAATAATCGCCTAAAAAAATTCGGATTGATTCGCTTTCATCTCCTTTAAAGGATTCGATTATTCTTACTTCAAAATAATCTTCATAAACATCAGTTATTTGGCCTAAAAAGATTCGGTCAGATAATTGGTAATCCTTTTCTTTGGATATAGTTTTGCAATCACAGGCAAATGAGTATGCAGTTAATGTTGCAAATAACAAATTTAACAACAGTTTCATTATTTTATTTTTATATACTTAAAATACATAGCCTGATAAGGCTCCCTCTCGTTGAAGTCTTCCAACGGACGAATAAATGCTCTTTTGAAATCAAGGACTTCGTCCGAAATATTGGAACTCAAACTTGTTCAATATTATTACCGCTTGCCGGACAGAGCCCTCTGTTTTCTAAATAAAAATTTCAGAGCCCGCCACGGCGAAAATCCTTATAGGTGCAATTTCTTCAAAGACAGATGTATTAAATGATTTGAGTTTGGTTAATTTTATCAATCCTAATTCACTAAAAAACGTGTTTTTTTAATTAGTTCGCATATTAGCTAAAGATTGCTTTAAGGCTGTTTCTGCTTTTTCTATATTAGCTTTTGTAAACCCTGTTGTACTGTATTTTATTACTCCCTTATCTATAATAATATTGGTTGGATATGCAGCAATATTAAACTTCCTGGCTATTGTAAGACCATTAGGAATCTGTTTATAGGCAAAAGGGGTTGTTTTCATAAACTGCGTAATGGTGTCGTTATTATCCAAACATACGGCAATAAATATTAGATTTTCCCTTTCCTGATATTTCCAAAACAGCTCGTTTAAAAGAGGAATTTCTGCTTTACAGGGGGCACAGTTGGTAAACCAAAAGTTTAAAACAACAATTTTATCTTTGAGTATGTCATCCCAATAATCATTGCCTTTCAGGTCGGTCATATAAGGGAATTTTATCTTTTTACCCAAGAAGCTTCCTGAGGCAGTGCCGTAGATTTGTTTGTTTTCCTGATCGGTTGTACTTTCTCGCCCAACTATAAAATATTCATCACTTGTCTCCTTATTTTTTATCAATTTGTATTCGCCGGTTTTTATTAATGATGACCAATTTTCATACGTATAAACCAGCCCCGTAGAGTCTTTAATTACAGATTTTTCTGATAATGGAATCCGTTTGGTTTGACCATAGCCAGAAAAACTTAAAAGTATAAATAAGGCCGGCAGAAGTATTTGAATCTTTTTCATTTTACTTTATTAAAGTTAGCGTTTGTGTTTCTGTTCCTGCGTAAGAAAGCGTTAACTGACTTTTGTTTTTATTGGGGATATATTGCAATGAAACATCAGTAACCAGCATATTCATAAATTTAAAGTCTAACTTTTCTAATCCTTTTACCGACCAATATTTAGGATCTACTGCTTTACCACTTTCATAAAGAGTAATTTTGCTGGTATCTACTTCTTCATTGGAGATAATACGGATTTTAAAATCGAACTCTTTTTTTTCATCGGTAAAAAAGCCTGATTTACAGTTGTTAACATCATTTAACGGGCTGAAAAATTGTAAGTGTGTATAGTTTTTAACAGCTTGTCTGGTGCTTTTTTCCAGATACCTAAAAACAGGCTGATAATCGTTGTCCAATTCCAGGGCATGTAAAAAGTCTTTTATGGCTTCTTCTGTTTTCCCCATTTTGTAATAGGCAAACCCACGGATATTATGAGCGTCTGCCGAGGGAATAGTTTGTGTCTCGATTTGATCAGTAATAAAATCTACGGCTCTGGCATATTCTCCTTTATAAATAAAAACTGTTGCAAGGGTAGGGTATGCATACTTAACCTGCTGAGGGTCACTAAGTGCTTGTTTTAAATCGGCTTCTGCTGCTTCCAAATCTCCCTCATATAAATTTAAGCTTCCTCTTGCCATGGCGGCAATTTTACTTTTAGTTTCAAGAAGTAAAGCAGCGTCTATTATGCTAAAAGCTTTATCAGCGTCGCCTTGCATATAAGCCACTACAGTTTGCCCTACCAAAGGGTAAGCGTTTCTGGGACTTACATCTATAGCTTTTTTATAATAAATTTCAGCATCTTTAAATTTACCTATTTTACGTAATTCGTGTCCCACGTTATTTAAGGCGGCAGAAGAATTTGGGTTGAATTTTAGATATTCTTCATAGTATTGCAGTGTTTTTTTATAATTGCCTATTTGTGATGCACATTGTGCTGCCGACATATAAGTGCTTGATGATTTTCTTGTTAATAGCAGCATTTCGTAGTCAGAAAGTGCTTTTTCGTATTTACCTTGTCTTCTGTATTCGGCAGCTCTGGCTTGTAGGAGTAATGGAGAATCATATTTTTTATAAGCATCTGTCAATATTTTTAAAGCCAGGTCATTTTGTTTTTTGGAGCCGGCAGAAGCAGCACTATACAAAATAGAGGGAATATGATCTGGATAAAGCTCTATATTGAGCTTTGTTAAACGATTGGATTCTACCGTATCTCTACTCGCCTGATAGGCAAATGCCAGAGACAAGCGGGTGTTTGGATTTTCTTCTAGTTCCAGAGCCTTTTTATAATCAGTAATTTCGCTTTTATAATTTTTAAGCTGATGATAAGCTTTCGCCCGTAAAAGATAAGCTTCTGCATTTTCTCCAGATGCCAGAATTTCGCTTGCCTGGGTAATTACACCTTTATAGTTTTTATTGTTAAGTTGTTGTTTAACGGCAGATAAATCCTGCGTAAAGGCAACAGCTGGTAAAAGAAAATAGAGGCAGAAGGTAAATCTAAATTTCATATTTTAGGTTTGGTTATTTTGCAATCAAAATCTGCATAAACATCGAGAAGAGAGAAATACTGACTTGCAGCTATTTAATAACAGCTTAATTTATTGGTTTCTCATGTTAAAAAATACAGATAAATATTTCTTTCGGCATAAACGTTTATGATGAGATAAATATAAAATGAAATTTTAAAACAATGAGCTTAATTTTTGAAAAATATATTTTTACAGGAAGATGTGTTTTGAGACTAAAAGCTATTGCGGATTTTCTAATTCAATTTACCGGTCTGGCGTAAGTCCTTACCGGCAGAGGACTTAGTACGGTAAACGGCAGTAGCGTTGAACAAGGGTGAATTCTAACATTTCGGACGGAGCCCTTGGTTTGAAAAGGCTTTCATATACATAAAAATGAAAGGTAATTGATTAGCAAGGCACAGGTGTCCATCACACAGGATCGGGCTACATATCTGCCATTTGGCTACATACTCATGCGTCATTTTTGGGGCCATTTGGCGATCTGTCATAAGTCTTCTGAGGGTAAGCGACAAAGGAGACTTGTGCCGTACAGGCAGAGCCTTTTACTCATTACCAACACAAAAGCTACCTTCCACCCGGTGCGCAATGCTCCTTCAGAAATTTGGTAAACGTTAAAGAAAGGTGTTTTTGCGTCCCTTCGCCTTCAGAGATACTGTGCGAGCGGTTTGGGTAACTCATCATCTGGAAAACCTTACCATGTTTAATCAGTTCGTTAATCATTTGCTCGGCGCTGTTGTAGTGTACGTTGTCATCTCCCGTACCGTGGATAAGCAATAAATTACCTTTCAGGTTTTTGGCATGGCTTATCGGCGAGCCTTCAATAAAATATTTCCGATCTTCTGGCAACAAGCCCATATAGCGTTCCTGATAAATATTATCGTAATTTAACTGATTGTGTACTGCGGCAATAGAAATGCCAGTTTGGTAAATCTCCGGATATTTCAATAGCAGGTTTAAAGTAGTAGAACCACCGCCGCTCCATCCCCAAACGGCAATTCTTGAGGCATCTACAAAATCCCATTTCAGAATTTCTTTAGCCGCCATGGCCTGGTCGCGTATGTTTTGGATGCCAATGTTTCTGTAGATGGACTTACGCCATTCTCGCCCCTTTAAAGCCGGAGTGCCCCGCCCTTCTACCGATATATAAATGTAGCCGTCTTCTGCCATATCTCCCTGATACAACCTGTTTCTGCCAATTCCGTAAGCGTTTCTTACGGTTTGCGATGCCGGCTCGCCGTAAACATAAAATACAACAGGATATTTCTTTGCAGGATTGAAGTTTTTTGGTTTTACCATCCAGCCATCCATCTCTATACCGTCCTGGGTTTTTACGGTAAAAAACTCAACCTCCGGTGCGTCTTCAGGCAAGCCGGGTTTTTCTGTTTTGGTTAAAGATTGATGAGCGGGCAGGCTAACCATTCGCTCAAAAGGAAACTGCTGAACGCTGGAAAAACGATGTATGGCAATCTTCCCGTTAGGGGAAATATCATAATAGTGAGTGCCTTTTTCTGCAGAAGGACTAACTTTTACGGCTTTAGACTTTCCATCCATATTTACCCGGTACAGGTAAGATTCTGTTGCATTGGCTGGAGATGTCATGAAATACACAAGCCCCGCCTGGTTATCAACCAATTTAATAGAGGCAATATCGTAATTGCCAGCAGTAATTAAACGTTCTTTGCCCTTTAAATCAATAGCGTATATATGGCGCCAGCCATCTTTCTCGCTTACCCATATAAATTCTTTGCCCTGGTTAATCCAGTCCCAGCCTTCCGGGCCGTTATCGCTCCAGCGCTCTTTAGTATCTATCCAGGCCGTTTCTGTTTCTTGGTGAATGATTTTTGCCGAAGCGTTGGTAATATCAGCTATCATGATTTTGCTGATATTCTGGCGGCGGTTTAGCTGCTCCAGAATAATTTCTGAGCTGCTGTTTGCCCATTCCATTCTGGGGATATAATGCTGCGCCGGATCGCCAGGGACGTTCATCCATTTGGTAATCCCTCCTTCGGCAGCAACCACACCTATACGGCATTTGCTGGGATCTTCTCCTACAACGGGATATTCCACCGGAATGGTAAAGGGATATAGCGAATCGGTATTATTAATCATCAGATAGTTTTTGATTTGCGTAGCATCCAGCTGCCAGTAGGCAATGTGTTTTCCGTCTGGCGACCATCTGAAGCCGTCTCTGCATCCAAATTCTTCTTCATAAGCCCAGTCAAAAGTTCCGTTAATTAATCTGTCTGTACCGTCTGTGGTTAAAGCAGTGGTTTTTCCGTTAACTAAATCCTCCACATAAATATTGTTTTTAGAAACGTATGCTACTTTTTCGGCGTTGGGAGAGAACTTGGCAAACATTAAAGACGATGCAGGCTGTTGAGTGCCAAGTTGATTGAGCTTATGGGTTTTTCTATCATATACCCAATAATCGCCACGTGTTTCATAACGCCATACTTTTTTGGTATTGGTATGGAGTAAAACTTTTTGCTTATCGTTGCTTAATGCAAAGCGAGCTATTTTTAGTGGCTTTTGTCCGGCGGGAGTAAGGTTTGATGATGGGATGAATATTTTTCTCTCCTGCGCATTTTTAGCATTAATCTCTATAATGCCATCTTTTGAAATTTCGTAATAAGAGTTTCCGTCTGCAGACCATTGAACGGTATAATATTGTGCAAAAAGCTGGGTTGCTGTACAGATGAAAAGGAAAAATAAGCCTGTTCTCAGGGCAAGATTTGTCATGTATCTTTATCTAATTATCAATCGGGAGGGGGTGTCTTTGCTAGAAACTATAGTTTCTGCGCCAATAGCAATTGCTTTAATAACAGCAATTATATTTTCTGGACTTAGCAGGTGCACCTCGTCTTTTACGGTGTGGTAAGTCTTGTCTTTATTGATTTGAACCGAAGAAATGGTATGCGCAGGAACGCCTTGTTGTGCTAAAGGTTTATTGTCTGATCTGAAGAAGAGTTGTTGTAAAGGGTAAGGATCAGGATGGATTTTATAGGCAGTTCCTTCCAGGTTTCTCTGCATAATTTTACCTAAATCAGAGTATTGGTAGCCTGTCATGTAAGCGGTGTTTTTACCAAATTTGGATACTTTGCCTACCATCTCTATGTTAAACATAGCAATAACCTGCTTGGGGTTAATATGCTTTGCAAAATGCTCCGAGCCAATAAACCCAATTTCTTCAGCGGTAAAAGAGACAAAAAGGAGTGTTCTTTCATTATCTCCTTTTTTTGCATAGTATTTGGCCAATTCTATCATTGCCGTTACGCCAGAGGCATTGTCATCTGCACCATTGGCTATAGAGTCTTGCCCAATGGGGTTAATAATACCAATATGATCGTAATGGGCAGAGAAGATAACAAACTCATCTGCTTTGCTTTTTCCCGGTAGTATCCCCAAAACATTATTTAGTTCATGCGATATACCTTTACGCTTAAAAGTAAGTGCTTGCAGGTAAGAACCTGTAGTCTCATTAAAAGGTTTTAATCCGGCTTTTTTAAACTCTTCAGAAATAAAGGAGGCAGCTTTATCTATATCTTCTTTAATAAGTGGATTTCTTCCTCGCATATCGTCAGACGCAAGCGTATTTAATAATCGGGAGACCTCTTCTAAAGAAATTTCAATATTCTGGCTTTGAGCTTTACAGGCGTAAAATCCCAATAGAGAAAGGGCTAAGCAGGCGTATATTTTTATTTTTAGTATAAATTTCATTTTAAAGTTTCAAATAAAACTCAAAATACAAAAATCATTGTAGTATTGGTGAAAAACAAAAATCCCCGAAGAATTTACTCCGGGGATTTTTGTTTATTTAGTAGAAAAATATCGGTTATTCTTCTTTAAAATCTTCTATAATGCGGCCGCCCTTATAAAAATATCTTTTGTAGTAAGGCTCATCTAAATCGCTTATCATTACACCTCTTGAGCTGGATGCATGGGCAAATCTATTATCTCCAACGTAAACGCCTACATGTGTAATACTGCGGCTTTTTATCTTAAAGAATACTAGGTCTCCTACTTTAAGCTCGTCTTTAGACAGGGGGTCTGTCATACTGAATATATCTCTTGAGCTGCGTAATATGCTGGTGTTAAATACCTTGTCGTACATTGCCTTTGCAAAGCCAGAACAATCTATTCCTTTTTTAGTGTTGCCGCCCAGGCGGTAAGGTGTGCCCAACCAATCATATACAAACTGGTACATCTTTGTGTTAGAAGTAGCCGAGATTGCAACTCCCATTACCTGAGAGAAAAATTGGCTTGCTAAATTATCAGGGTCAGAAGTTTCTGTTTTTGGAGCGCTATTTGAAGAGGTAGATTTAGAACTTTGGGCTTTTCCTGTAAGCATGGTGCTAACCAATAAAAGCGTAAAGATTAATATTTTCTTCATTTAGAATATTTTAGGGTTTAACGTTTGTCTCTAACGGACCTTTACAAATATTATTTTGCGACGGCACAAAAGTAACTCATCTGTAGTATCTAAACAACACTATTGTAATTTTTTTAACACTTTTTAACAGCGCTATATAAAATAGTTGAAATAAACACATTTAGAGGTTTTTAAATTTGTTGATATTTGATAGCTTTGCTGTCCCGTTTAATTAGAAAATATAAGGCGAATGAGTTCAGTTGCAATAACAAAAGAAACGTACCTGTATTGGTACGAACTAATGCTTCTGCTAAGAAGATTTGAAGAAAAAACAGGTCAGCTGTATGGTCAGCAAAAAATCAGAGGATTCTGTCACTTATATATCGGACAGGAAGCTGTAATTGCAGGAACCATGTCGGCAATAAAAAAAGGAGATAGCTTAATAACAGCGTACAGAGATCACGCACATGCTATTGCGTTGGGTATGTCTCCAAAAGTGGCTATGGCAGAAATGTACGGAAAAGCTACCGGTTGTTCTAAAGGCAAGGGAGGCTCTATGCACTTCTTTGATAAAGAAAATAATTTCTACGGAGGACATGGTATTGTAGGTGGCCAGATTCCATTAGGCGCAGGTGTTGCCTTTGCAGAAAAATACTTAGGTACAGATAACATAAACGTTTGCTATATGGGCGATGGAGCCGTACGTCAGGGCTCATTAAATGAAGCCTTTAATATGGCTATGTTATGGAAATTACCTGTGGTATTTGTGGTAGAGAATAATGGCTACGCTATGGGAACTTCTGTTGCCAGAACATCAAACACTACAGATATTTATAAATTAGGTTTAGGATACGAAATGCCTTGTGCGCCTGTAGATGGTATGGATCCGGTTGCGGTACATAACGCTATGGACGAGGCTGTACAAAGAGCAAGAGCGGGTGAAGGGCCAACTTTTCTGGAAATCAGAACTTACAGATACAAAGGGCACTCCATGTCAGATCCTCAGAAATATCGTACTAAAGATGAGGTGGAAGAATATAAGGCAAAAGACCCTATTGAAGTGGTAAAATCTAAAATTCTTGACGAAAAATGGGCAGAGGAAGTCTGGTTTGAGGAAGTTGCCGCAAAAGTGAAACAAGAAGTAGACGAGGCTGTGAAATTTGCCGAAGAGTCTCCATGGCCAGATCCATCTGAACTATATAAAGATGTGTACGTTCAGGAAAACTACAGTTTTGTAATGGACTAAATTTATTAATTAACCGGAATTTTAGCATAAAACATAAATTCCGGTTTTTATGTTAATATCAATTAAATAAGAATTAGATAAATGGCTGAAGCAATAAAAATGCCTAAGATGAGCGACACCATGACAGAAGGTGTTTTAGCTAAATGGCATAAAAAAGTTGGAGACAAAATAAAAGCAGGTGATGTAGTTGCAGAAGTGGAAACAGATAAAGCAACTATGGATTTTGAATCTTTCCAGGAAGGTACTTTACTTCATATTGGTGTTGAAGAAGGTCAGGCTGTTCCGGTAGATACAATTATTGCTGTTATTGGCGAAGAAGGCGAAGACTATAAATCTGTTTTAGAAGCAAGCGCTGCTTCGGCTGCTCCAGAAGAAAAAGCTGAAGATATTAAAGAAGAAGCTGTTGAGGAGGAAGATGACATTGATGTTTCTAACATTCCTGCTGCGGTAATTCGTATGCCTTTATTGAGCGATACGATGACCGAAGGTGTTATCAATAAATGGAATTTTAAGGTTGGCGATAAAGTTAAAGCCGACGATTCTCTGGCAGATGTGGAAACCGACAAAGCCACCATGGAAGTTGTTGGCTATGAAGAAGGCACTCTGCTTTATATAGGGGTTGAAGAAGGTAAAGCGGCTCAGGTAAATGATATTATTGCTATTGTAGGTAAAGAAGGAACTGATATTACTCCTTTATTGAAATCAGGAAAATCATCCGGAGCTAAAAAATCTGAAAGCAAATCTGAGGAAGCACCAAAAGAGGAAGTAAAAGAAACTAAAGCAGAAGCATCATCTGCTGAAGATTCAGATTCTCGTGTTAAAGCTTCTCCTTTGGCTAAGAAATTAGCTGCCGAAAAAGGTATTAACTTATCGGAAGTAAAAGGTAGCGCAGAAGGTGGACGTATAGTAAAGAAAGATGTTGAAGGGTTTACTCCGTCAACAAAAGAAGTAGAGCAGGCAGCAAAAGCAGAGAAATCTATTTCTTTACCACAAGTTATTGGCGAAGAAAGGTTTACCGAAAAGCCTGTTTCTCAAATGAGAAAAGTAATAGCTAAACGTTTATCAGAAAGCTTATTTACAGCGCCTCACTTCTACTTAACTGTAAGTATTGATATGGACGGTGCAATTGCTGCTCGTACGCAAATCAACACCATTGCTCCTGTAAAAGTATCTTTTAATGATATTGTAATTAAAGCAGTAGCAGTAGCATTAAAGCAACATCCGGCAGTAAATTCTTCATGGAAAGGCGATAAGATTCGCTTTAACGAACATGTGAATATTGGTGTGGCAATGGCAGTTGAAGATGGTTTGTTAGTGCCTGTAGTGCGTTTTGCAGATGGTAAAACTTTATCTCACATCTCTGCAGAAGTTAAAGATTTCGCACAAAAAGCAAAAGCTAAAAAATTGCAGCCAGCAGATTGGGAAGGCTCTACATTTACAGTTTCTAACCTGGGTATGTTTGGTATTGATGAATTCACATCAATCATAAACTCGCCAGACGGAGCTATTTTGTCGGTAGGTGCCATTCAGCAAGTTCCGGTTGTTAAAAACGGAGCTGTGGTGCCAGGTAATGTAATGAAGCTTACCTTAGGATGCGACCACAGAGTGGTTGACGGCGCAACTGGTGCAGCATTCTTACAAACTGTAAAAGCATTGCTAGAACAGCCAATCAGACTTTTAGCATAAAAGACAATTTATATATATTCAGAGAAGCCTTTTTGTACCAAATACAAAAGGGCTTTTTTTGTTATGGGCCTATTGTTGATGTATAGAAACATTTTTAGATTTATCTTTTGGCCGCGGCATACTTCTGCCTATGCTTTTTATTTTTTATGTATTTTGCAAAACATAATAACAATCTTTTTCTTTATAATAGATACTAAATTTAAGCAAGAAAAATCTGCCAATGAATATTGATCGTCTAACAGACAAGGAGTTGATAGAAGTTTTAACTTTTTCGGATGACGCAATAGCTGTATACGCAACAGAAAATTTGATAATACAGACAGCTAATGAGACTATGCTGAATTTGTGGGGAAAAGATAAAACCGTAATAGGTAAACCCTTACAAGAAGCTGTTCCAGAGCTGTTATCAGATTCATTTTTGAAAATACTTGGAAGTGTTTGGCAAACGGGAATTCCCTATCAGGCACAAGGCGTACCCACCACATTCAAAAAAAGCAATCAGCTTGAAACCTTATATTTCGACGTATCTTATAAGCCTGTACAAAAAGATGGTAAAACATATTGCATCATCCACAAAGCGATAGATGTAAGCCTTAAGCAACATCAAAAAAACGATACGGAAGAGGGGAAATTTAAAAATTTCGTAATGCAGGCACCTGTTGCCATTGCTGTTTTAAATGGGAGAGATTTTGTGATTGAGGTGGCAAATTCCAAAATGATAGATGTATGGCGCAAGAAAAAGTCTGTTGTTGGCTTACCGCTTATAGAAGCTCTCCCAGAATTGAAAAATCAGCATTTTTTAAGCTTGCTTACAGATGTTTATGAAACTGGAGAGCCTTATTATGGCTATGAAACCAAAGCATATTTAGAAAAAGATGGCCAGTTGGAAGGATACTATTTTGATTTT
>PJUF01001465.1_pt1 | contig 11798 bp, 7 predicted proteins | sample 1512191 | NCBI WGS metagenome assembly PJUF01 (sample SAMN08177673, study PRJNA422409) | Feces metagenome, whole genome shotgun sequencing project. | isolation source: Chicken feces (3) enriched on wood chips | host: Gallus gallus | place: USA: Madison | collected 2015-01-15 | reverse complement strand
TCCATTTCTTACCTGAGAAATACCTACAGTGCCAGAAAAAGGCGCTCTTATAACAGAGCGGTTTAAATTAGTTAGCGCTGTAGTAACCGTAGCTTTTGCCGCCAATACTTGTGCTTCCTGATTATTTAAATCTGTTTCTGCGTAATCTAAAGTCTGTTTTGCAATCGCGTCTTGCTCTGCCAGCTTTCTGTATCGTTGTACATCCCGTTTCACTCTATCTAAATTAGCTTCGGCTATTTTTAAATTAGCTTTGGCTTGGTCTGCCGTTGCAGCATAACGCGTTCCGTCTATTTCGTAAAGTTTATCGCCTTTATTTACGGTTGCACCATCTGCAACATAAATATTGGTGATATAGCCGCTTACTTCGGCCCTCAACTCGGTTTCATTCACCGGAACAATAACCGCCGGATAATTTTCTGAACCAGATACTTCTTCCTGAGTTACTTCTACGGCTGTAACCGGCACAACTATTTCCCCTTGCTGTGCTTGCTTTTGCCCTTTGTTTTGGCAAGATTGAGAAAAAATGCCTATGCTTAGAAAAGCCAATGCTGTTAAGTGTGTTGTATTCATGATGGTCTTCTTCAACTTCTATAAATATTTAGGATGCTATTCTGTTACAATTGTTCCGAGAGATTTCTGAACATCTAGTTTGCTGACTAATACAGCATACAAATTGTTCAGATAGTTTAATTGGCTGGTACGCAAATCTGTCTCAGCCGTCATTAAATCCAGATAGGTTTTTATGCCTTCATCATATTGAAGCTTAATAGTATTATAAACTTCTTTAGAGAGTTCTACATTTTCTTTAGAAACCTTCCAATCGTTTAAATTGGAAGAATAAGTAGCCATTGCCAAACTGTATTGGCTGTTAATCTGATTTTGCAGATTTATCAAATCCCAATCTAAACGTTCTTCTTGTAATTTAGATTTTTGTATTTGCTGATAGCGTCTTGTACCCTGAAAAATAGGCAGAGATAAAGTTAAACCAGCCGCAGATCTGGGAAAGCTCTCATTATAAAGATTATTGAAAGAACGATTTCTGTAATCCCAGGCATGGTTATAAAAAGCGCTTAAATTAGGCAAGAATGTAGATTTTTGATATTGCGTATTGATACGCTGCAAGCTCTTTGCCGTTAGCAACTGCTGGTACTCTATTCTGCTTTCATAAGATAAGTTTGTGGTAGTATCTAACAGAATCTCATTTTCCATATTATTATCAGCAAAGGAGAGCGAAATATTATCTGTAGCTCCCAGCCCTAATACTTGCTTTAAATACTCGTACTTATACTTTCTGAGCTCATTGGTCCTCTTTTCATCTGCTTTAGCATTACTTAAAGCAATTTGTGCTCTTTTAAAATCGGTTTTATCTACCAAACCTGTTTCGTAACGCACTTTAGCATCGTTGTATTGCTTCTGTAAACGAGCGATGTTTTCCTGAATAATCTTTACCTGCTCTTCGCTGGTTAGAATATCATAATATGCCTTACTTACATCTACAACCGCATTTATTTTAACGTTTTCTGTATTTTGCTCATTTTGCTGGCGAATAAATTTTGAAGCTTTAGACGCCTGTATCAAAGACGGATTTAACAATTGCTGATCGGCCTGTAATACCAAAGCACTGGTATTTTCTTGCCCCATCGCAATATTCTGCCCGTTAATAAAAGTGGTAGGAATTTTAATGTTATGGGTGTAAGAGCCATTTGCGGAAATCTGCGGAAACCAACCAGACAATGCCGTAGCAATGTCTTTTTGCCCTATTTCCTCATCAATTCCGGCTTGTTTTACTGATATTTTATTTTCTAAAGCATAGTTTATAAGCTGTTTTAAGGTTGCATTTTGTGGCAATGCCGGCTTGCTTATTTGCTGTGCTTCTGCCTTACCCAATAAAAGGGGTATAAAAAGTAAGTTCGCGAATATATGTCTGATCTTCATGATAATTTATTTCTTTATTCCGTTCCAAATAATTTCAATGATGTAATGGAAGCTATCTTGATGCATGGGATTTAAACCATGTAAATTTCTTTTCACAGTAGACACTGCCGTACCAATAAAAACAGTGCTTACAATATTTACATCGGCATTTTTAATATATTCCAGTTTAATTCCTTCATTTAAAAAAGAAGAAACAGAGTCCTCTCCACACATAGTTTCTTCCACAAAAACCCGGTTTAGAAATGGAGAGGAATAAAACTGCTCCATAAAGCTTAAAACTTGTGGGTGCTCTATATAATAATGCACAAAATTAAGCCAAAGGCTGTAAAATCTTGTTTTAAAATCTATGTCTGGGTGATCATCCCTGAATATTTTTTCTGCGATAATGCCTCTGCAGTATTTAAACAGAGCAATAATAAGCTCATCTTTAGACTCGAAATAATGGTAAATAGTACCGATTGCCACACCCGAGTTTTGAGCAATCTGGCTCATGGGCGTCCCATGAAATCCATTTTGATGAATAAGCTCCAAAGTAGCTTTGAAAATTACTTCTCTCTTATCTGTATGTGACTGAACGTTCATTCGGTTGCAAAAAAACTGATTTTAATTGAGTATAATATCATTTAAAAAACATTTCGCTTTTTTATAACAAAATAATTACGTTGATGGGAGTATACCCTAAAAGTTGAAATGTGTGTAATAAGGAGAGGTTGGGGACTGTGCTACCATGCTGTTATCTTTACAAACTTTGAAATATTAGTTTTATCAGAATTAGCATTTCAAACATGATTTAGCTGTTTTCGGTTCTACTTTCGCAAGGTTCTGTTTAAGAGACTCCGCTCAAATAAAAAAGAGACATCCATTATAGGTGTCTCTTTCTCAGTAGCCCCGAGCAGAATCGAACTGCTATCAAATGTTTAGGAAACATCTATTCTATCCGTTGAACTACAGGGCCAAACCTGCTTTTAAGCTGTGGCAAATATAATTAAAAGATGATTTATCTTACCACGCTTCCAGCATTAAATTTATCTGTCGGAGCTACAAAACATAGTTTTCCATCGGCATTTTCCGCCATTAAAATCATACCCTGAGACTGAATCCCTTTAATCTCCCGGGGTTCCAGATTAACCAAAATGCTAACTTGCTGACCGATAATATTTTCTGGCTGATAATGCTCCGCAATGCCAGAAACCACAGTACGGGTATCAATTCCAGTATCTACCTTTAATTTCAGTAGTTTTTTAGTTTTTGCTACTTTTTCGGCTTCTAAAATCACCCCTGTTCTAATATCCATAGCCGAAAACCGGTCGAAAGTAATGTTTTCTTTAGCTGCGGCAACCTCCTCTACAGATCCTTTTGCTTGCTCTATGGCTTCTTTCTTAGCTATCAGTTTTTGAATTTGCTGCGAAATTAAATCATCTTCTATTTTTTCAAATAGTAGCGTTGCCTGATTTAACTGATGCCCTGCTTCAAAAACAATTTCTTCACTAAATTTAAACTCCGTTTTCAAATTCAACATACCGAATATTTTCTTTGCAGCGTTGGGTAAAAATGGCTGTAGACATACCGCTGCATGTGCTATGATATGCAAACAGTTATGCAATACTTCTCTGGCTGCCTCGGGGTTTTCTTTATACGATTTCCACGGCTCATTCTCTGTCAGGTATTTATTTCCCAAACGGGCAATATCCATAGCATTTATCAGCGCCTGCCTAAACTTGTAGGCCTCAAAAGATTGTTCTACTTCTTTATACAGAGATGCGATATCAGATTTAATCGAGGCATCTTTCAGCTCCATTCTTTCTGCAGTATCTATCTTACCATCAAAATATTTCTGCATTAGAATCATCACCCGGTTTACAAAATTACCCAGAATAGCCACCAGCTCATTATTTACTCTTGCTTGGTAATCTTTCCATGTAAACTCGCTGTCGCTGGTTTCTGGTGCAATACTGGCTAAATAATATCTCAATTCATCTACACGCGTAGGAAAATCTTCTAAATACTCATGCATCTCTACGCTCCAACCTCTGGAAGTCGACATTTTGTCGCCTTCTAAATTCATGAACTCGTTTGCAGGCACATTCTCCGGAAGAATAAATTCTCCGTGAGTTTTCAACATCACCGGAAATACAATGCAGTGGAAAACAATATTATCTTTCCCAATAAAATGCACTAACTTAGTATCCTGATCTTTCCAATAAAGCTCCCAATCTTTATTATTATCTATAGCCCATTGTTTAGTTGCAGATATATACCCGATAGGCGCATCAAACCATACGTAAAGCACTTTCCCTTCTGCATCTTTAGCCGGAACCTTAATTCCCCAATCCAAATCCCGGGTTACCGCCCGTGGGTGTAAACCTCCGTCAATCCAGCTTTTACACTGCCCATAAACGTTGGTTTTCCAGTCAGATTTATGTCCTTCTAAAATCCACTCTTTTAAAAAATCTTCGTACTTATCCAGCGGCAAATACCAATGCTTGGTCATCTTTTTAACTGGCTGGTTTCCTGTTAATGTAGATTTAGGGTTAATCAGCTCATCCGGACTTAAAGAAGTTCCGCATTTCTCGCACTGGTCGCCATAAGCATTTCCGTCGCCGCAGTTAGGGCAAGTACCTTTAATATATCTGTCGGCCAAAAAAGCCTGTGCTTCTTCGTCGTAATACTGGTCAGAAGATTCTACTTTGAATATATTCTTTTCATCAAGAACCCTAAAAAAATCTTGTGCAGTTTCATGATGGATAGGTTCGCTGGTGCGATGGTAAATATCAAAAGAGATATCCAGCTTATCAAAACACTCCTTAATTAATGTGTGATACTTATCAATGATTTCTCTGGGCGTAGTATTTTCTTTCATAGCCTGATTGGCTATGGCGGTGCCATGCTCGTCAGATCCACAAACAAAAACCACATCTCTTTCTTTTAATCTAAGGTACCTGACGTATAAATCTGCCGGAATGTAAGCTCCTGCTAAATGCCCAATATGTTTTGGCCCGTTTGCATAAGGCAAAGCTGCTGTAACGGTATATCTTTTAATATTATTCTGATCCAATGCTGTTATTTTATTGATTTGCAAAGATAAGCGTTACGGTTAAAATAGAAGGGATTTATTTCTTTTTCGGGCTTTGTTTCTGATATTCGTTCTAAAATCCTTAAAATTGCTTTCCGCTTTATTGTAAAGAAACTAAGAATGATTCAGCCCCCCTATCTCAAAAAAGGCGATAAGGTAGCCATAACTTGTCCAGCTAAATTCCCGTCTAACGACATGGCCCCGGCTGTATCACTATTAGAATCATGGGGATTTGAAGTGGTAGTTGGCAAAACAGTACAAACCAGGTTCCATCAGTTTGCCGGCAATGATGAATTTAGAGCGGCAGAAATGCAGAACTTCATTAACGATAATTCTATTAAAGCCATTTTTGCGGCCCGTGGCGGCTATGGCAGCGTCAGAATTATTGATAGAATAAACTTTAGCAATTTATTAAATCATCCCAAATGGATAGTGGGATTTAGTGATATTACTGTATTCCATTGTCATTTAAACAGATTGGGCATACAAAGCATACACGGACAAATGCCCGCTACTATCCCTGATAGCACCACAGGGGGACTTGAATCTTTGCGCAAAGCCTTATTTGGAGAAAAAATTATTTACCCTGTAAATGGTACTGAGCTATTTCCTAAAGCGGAAATCATTGGTGGAAATCTAAGCATTTTGCTGTCTGTATTAGGCTCTGCCAGCGACCCTATATACGATGGAAAGATTCTCTTTATTGAAGATATTGGTGAATATTACTATGCTGTAGACCGAATGCTAAGAGCATTGGACAGAGCCGGCAAACTTAGAAACTTAGCTGGCTTAGTGGTAGGCGGTTTTACCGCTATAAAGGATAACGATATCCCGTTTGGATTTTCTATAGAAGAGATTGTAATGGATGTTGTTTCAAAATACGATTATCCGGTGATTTTTGATTTCCCGGCAGGACATATTGAAGACAATTGGGCTTTGGTGATGGGAGGGAAGTTTAAAATTTATTGAGTCAAAAAAAGCGCCTGTACTATGTACAAACGCTTTTTATATAGTCTCTATAAGATGCTATTGAGGATTATTTGGTAGAATAGCTGGATTTGCATCTATCTCTGCTTGCGGAATCATAAATAAGAATTTATTATCATTTACTGGAATGTTAAATTTGCCATACGCAGGATGATTAGTTCCAGAATAATCTCTTACAACACCTTTTTTCAGCCTTTTAAGATCGAACCAAGCAAAACCTTCTCCCCATAGCTCAATTCGCTTTTGGAGGATTATCTCATCAATTAAATCCTGACCAGTTTTAGTAGATCTTACATAAGCGGGATCACGTTTACTGGTGATTTCAAATAACACATCTTTTGCCCCCTCCTCATTATTTGATTTAGCTAAACCTTCAGCTTCAATATAATACATTAGGGAAGATCTTAAGTAAATATAGTCTCCTTCTGTTCTATCAGGAGTTAAATCTCTAAATTTTAAACTAATGTAAGGCTCGTACTCAACTTCTTTATAAATTCCGCCTTCTTCACCAAAAAACATCGACTTTCTATAATCTGTCTCTGGCATCGCATCGTACAAACGCCTGTCAATCGAAATATTCCCTCCTTCAGAATACCCTTCATTAGTATTGTCAAAGTGAGAAAAGAAACTGGCAACAAATGTTGTCAACTCCCCATTAATATCTGCTCCCCACATGGTTTCATTCTGATCAATTTTATAAAACCCGCTTTTCCAATCCGCCTCATTAAGTAATTCGTAAGGTTGTCTGGCGGCATTAGCCATCGCTGCAGCTTCCTCATATTTACCTTTCTCTAAGTAAACATCGGCTAAAAATGCCTGAGCAACACTTTGGTCAATTAACTCCAGACTGGGTCTTGTGTAACCTTCCAATGCTTCAACCGCTTTTTCCAGATCATCTTCAATCAAAGCATAAACCTCTTCTACTGTATTTCTTTTTGAAGATAGCACTTCCGCATTTATAGGTATGCTCAACGCAGAACTATTTCCAACGTAAGTGGGTCCATAAATTCTAGCCAACATAAAATGGAAATAACCTCTCAGTGCAAGAGCTTGTCCTAAAACCGCCCTTAATTCTGCATCCTCTGTATCTGCATCTATAAGTTTAATAATTGTATTTACGTTCTTTATTTGAGTATAGTAAGTAAACCAAGGGTAATGACTTCTGGAATTTGTTTGAACTCTACCATTGTAATTATAGTTAAACCCACCCCAGTTTAAGTAGTTCATTACAACATCATGCCCCATCAAATCTAAAACAGATAGCACTCCTTTATGTCCGTAATCCTCATGACCAGCATATCCTGTCGTTTCTGCAGATCGCAAAGTTGCCATAACGCCTCTAATGGCACCTAAAGAGGCTACCGAAGAGGATTCTAGTTGTTCTGTATTAATCGTTGATTGCGGGTCAACCTCTAAAAAATCCTTGCTGCAAGATGAAAACAACATCCCGGCAGCGAGTATATATATATATTTATTCTTTTTCATCTTTTTATAATTAGAAATTAACTGATAGGCCTAAAGACAAACTTCTTAATAGTGAATAGGTATTCAAAGATAAGCCATTATTAAGTTCTCCGCCCAACTGCATCATCCTTGGATCTAACCCCTGACGCTTAGACCACATATACAGATTATTTCCAATTAAGCTTAATCTTGCATTTCTAATGCCGATTTTATCAAATGTAGGGTTTGACAAATCGTAAGAAACGCCTACATTTTCTAAACTCAAATAACTAGCTGATATCAAAAACAAATCCGAAGTTCCATATTGAGTCATGTCAACACTTGATAAAATAGGATACTTAGCAGAAGGGTTTTCAGGAGTCCAAGTATTGTACACATCTTTGTGATAGTTAGCTCCACTACTTCCCATACCAGCGCCTTCAGAAAATAAGCCTAAATAAACATCATCGAATATATATCCTCCTATTTGATAAGCAAAACCTATATTAAAAGAGAATTTTTTATAATTCAAATCGAATCCAAAACCTCCGTATAAATCTGGATTTGCAGTTTTATTACTTAAGAATTGTGTCGCTGCAGAGTGAGTTTCTGTAGTTGTTTTAGTTCCTGTCGATTTTCCTGTAATCGGATCCTTATCTCCAACATACCAGCTACCAAAACCAGTTTCTGGGTCTACTCCCGCGAATTCTCTTAAATAGTAAGTATAAGCACTTTCTCCTTCAACAAATCTGAATATACTAGAAACAAATGGTTTCGGTAAACTTGTGATTTTATTTTTATAATGTGTCGCATTTACCCAGGCATTTAACTTCCAGTCGTTATTACGCATAATATCTCCATCTAAAGCAATCTCAACTCCTGAATTTTTCATATCTCCAATATTCTTGGATATAGCTGGAATTCCAGACGAGGGCTGTTGAGGGAAATTATACAACATATCAGAAACTTTTCTTACAAAATATTCAACGTCTAAGTTTAATCTGTTATTAAACAAGCCTAATTCAAACCCAGCATTGAAATTTTTAGAAACTTCCCATTTCAAATCTTTTGTTCCAGTGTATACCTGGGATATAGAAGGATTTCCTTCTGCATCTGGAGTAATCTCATACTGATCCATATATGGGTAATAATTTCTAGAGAACCCAAAATGGGTTCTATGATTCATATTCACATACGACGGGTAGTAAAGATTATCATTACCTTGCTCACCATAGCTCGCCTTTAATTTTAAACTAGATATTTGGTTTACTGAACTTAAGAACTCTTCGTTAGAAACTATCCACGCCCCACCGATACCGTAAAAATTCCCCCATCTATGGTCAGGATGAAACACAGAGGAACCATCTCTTCTAAAAGAAGCATTTAAGTAATATCGGTTTGCGTAGTTATAGTTCACTCTAGATAAAAATCCCTCTACCTTATACAAGTCTCCATATCCGTTTAATGCGCTATATTTACTAGCATTAGATAGGAACAACTGGTTAGGTACAACGATTATGCTTTTAGAACCAGCTAACATATCCCTGGTATAATCAGTAGTTTCATGTCCAACCAAGACATTAATACTGTGATCACCTATTTTATTATCGTAAGTAAGTAGCTGTTGATTAGTTAAAGTTCTTACTCGTTCAACAGCATTAGTGATTTGGCCCCCATAAGGAGCCGCGTCTCCACCTTCTCCATTCGTGTATCTTAAGCGATTTCCTCCTAGGTAATCATACCCAAGATTATAAGTAAAATTAAAATGCTTTAAGAAATCAAATGAGGCAAACGTCCTCATACTAACATTTGTATTGTTATTTGTCTGTATATCTAACAATGTGGATGCATAAGGATTCATATTTGTTATATATGGCCTTCTTGTAGCCGATCCATCAGGATTTATAGTCTCACCTGTACCCCAATCATACAGTCTCCTTCCTACATTATTATGTAATATATTCCCTTGAGCATCTCTTGCAAAAATAGGATATATTGGTGCAATATTCCTTGCCCATCCAAAAAGGTTGGAGAATGTAGACGTTGCCTTCCCAGCTTGAGGGTCTCTAGATTTAGTGCCTGCGAAATTAACGTTAGCTCCTATTTTAGCAAACTGATAGGGCTTAAATTCTACATTAGCTCTTGCAGATACGCGTTCAAAACCAGAATTAACTACATATCCATTATCTTTCAAATACCCACCAGATAGATATGAACTGATTTTCTCATTTCCATATCTTAGATTTATAAGGTGTTCTTGCCTAGTGCTATTGTCAAAAAGATAATCTGCCCAATCATCTTGATATAATGGTGCTACTCCAGGGTTTATTTTCCCGGTAGCAGGATTTATAATTGCGGTGTTTCCAACGTTAAAAATATTATAGCCTAGATCAGTCACTAAACTATTTGTAGCCGTATTTCTTGCATCGCTATCTGAAGCCCCGTCTGCCAATTCACCTAAACGTAGGCGTTGCCACCTTAATTCATAATACTCAACTGGGTCTTTAATGATATCGTAATCTTTAACCGCTCTAGAGTTAAATCCAACCCTTGATTCATATGAAATATCTATTTTATCACTATTTCTTCCTTTCTTTGTAGTGATGATGATAACTCCGTTTGCTCCTCTACTTCCATATAAGGCATTCGCCGCAGCATCCTTTAGAAAGGAAATCTCTTCTATATCTTGTGAAGAAATAGCAGCTATATCTCCATTGTACGGAACTCCGTCCACTACATAAAGAGGATCATTTGATGATGATATAGAGCCTATACCTCTAAAACGCACTGTTGGCGCAGAACCGGGCTGTCCAGTAGTTGAACGGATTTGTACACCACCAACCTTTCCTGCTAAAGATTGAACAACATTAGATGTTTGAATTTGCTCTAAATCCTGGCTTTTAAGCGTAGAGATAGAGCCGGCAATTGACTCTCTGGTTTGAGTGCCATAAGCAGTAACCACCACTTCACTCAACTGCGCTGCATCTGCCGCCAACTTAACATTTAATACATTTGAGGCTGACACCCTCACTTCCTGAGTAGTGGTTCCTATGAAAGAAAATACTAAAACCGGATTAGAGACATTCGTCTTAATAGAATACTGTCCATTCACATTAGTTTGTGTACCTGAAGTAGTTCCCTTAACAGAAACAGCTACACCCGGTAATGGCAAACCGTCTTCTGCAGAGGTTACTGTACCTGTAATAGTCCGCTCTTGCGCTATCACAGAAGTTACTGCAAACAACAAAATGAATAAACTTTGCACAAGTTTTTTCATGCTTAATAAAAAATTAGTTAAATAATAGTGTTAATAAATGTTAAATATAAAGTTATATTATGCATACATAAAAATTTCGACCTAACTTTTTAAGTAACGATTTTGAAATAAAACACCAACCCACAACATATTATTGATTATCAGTATATTAAATCAATACCGATAACAAACGAATACCACTATAAGTTTTAATAAAAGTTTTACCGTCCCTGGTTAATAATTCCAACAATAAAAAATATGCTTCAACACCCCTTGCAATTACATGACAATTTAAAACTTTAAAACACTAATAAACAGAAGTTTAGATGAGACAACCCGTTACCATAACGCTACGGCAAGCAGACATAAAAAAAACTGGTGGCGAGGTGGTTAGCAACAGGGCTGAAATTAGCCTATCAGGCATAAAGATACCCGCCATACGGGAAGTATTTTATCAGAAGGAAGATACCTTAGGGGTTTAAGAGTTAGCAAAGCGGCTCTTAAACCCGTAATTAAATCCAGAATTTAGCCCGGTAAATAGCAATGAGATAGAGTCAAGAGTTTACAAATCTTTTCAATTGTTTCTCCCTGATCAGCGCCTCGGTTTTTGAAATTCATTGCTCCACATATATAAGCTTCCAGGGCATCTTCTGCTTTGTATAGCGGCTTTTCCCCAGATTATGAGATTCTAACCGCCGCATATAGTCAGATGTATAGCCTTTGTAAAAAGTACCATCTTGTTGACTCTGAAGGATGTAAACGTAGTAGCACATAACAAAAAAAGGCTAACTTATTAAGTTAACCTTTGCGGAATGGACGGCCTGTCCCGCTAAGGGCGGGAGACTCGAACCCGTCTCGCCTCCGGGCGAGATGACAGGCATGTATTCTAACCAGTTGAATTCCTGATGAGGTTAGACGGCTGGCCACATAACCATTCTATATAACTTCTGTTATATCTTTTCAATTGTTTCTCCCTGATAAGCGCCTCGGTTTTTGAAATGCATTGCTCCACATATATAAGCTTCCAGGGCATCTTCTGCTTTGTATAGCGGCTTTTCCCCAGATTATGAGATTCTAACCGCCGCATATAGTCAGATGTATAGC
>PJUF01001461.1_pt1 | contig 11866 bp, 10 predicted proteins | sample 1512191 | NCBI WGS metagenome assembly PJUF01 (sample SAMN08177673, study PRJNA422409) | Feces metagenome, whole genome shotgun sequencing project. | isolation source: Chicken feces (3) enriched on wood chips | host: Gallus gallus | place: USA: Madison | collected 2015-01-15 | reverse complement strand
GCGCCACGGCGTTTTCCTCGGTGCGGTTGAGCAGGTGGAGCGGCGCGATGCCGCGCGCCCGCAGGGCCACGAGCACGGCGCGCGCCGCGCCGCCGGCGCCGAGCACGATGGCGGCGCCGAGCCCCTTGTCCCAGCCTGGCACGCTCTGGTCGAGATTGCCCAGAAAGCCGAGATAGTCGGTGTTGAAGCCGTGGAGCCCGTCGGCGCGGCGGACGAGCGTGTTGACGGCGCCGATGGTCACCGCCAGCTCGTCGCGGCTGTCGACGGCGGCAAAGACCGCCTGCTTGTGCGGCACGGTGACATTGCCGCCGACGAAGGCGCCGGCGCGCAGCCGCGCCAGGAAGGCGGGCAGGTCGGCGGGGGCGATGTCGAGCGCCTCGTAGCTGCCGGCGACGGCATGCGCCTCGAGCCAGTGCGTGTGAATCAGCGGCGAGCGCGAATGGGCGATGGGGTGGCCGATGACGAAAGCGCGTTTCACGTGAATCGCAGGGCCGGGCGGCCCTCTCCTTTTTTCATGGACTCGACTCGCAGGTTCGAGTCCGCCCGGCAATCCCTGCCCTGCCGGCGGCGCCATTTTCCCGCGCCGCGGGGCGGCCGGCAACTTGTCCCCGCACTCCTTCAAGGGCGCGGGCGGCGGGCTGTGGACAGCCGCGCGATTTCCGGCGGCGGGCGGGTTGCGCCCGCTGAGGCGGTTTTGCGTCCCCAGCCCGTGCCGCGGGAGGTTAACAACATCTTAACGCGAGCAGCGGGGATAAGCCGGGCCGGGCGCGGGGCGGCGCTCCACAGCTTGTCCCCAGACGGAATGGGCGGCAGCAATGGTTAACGCTTCGTTAATCCCGGCCTGTCGCGGGGCCGGCCAACGGATGCACGACATGCCATCCACAGGCCGCGGATGCGACTCTTCGCGCGCCGCGCTTTGGCGGCGACGGCTGGTCCGCCGCCATGAATTCCTGCAAAACACCGCCATGATACTGCTGATAAAAGATTCAAGATCTTTCTTGAGGACCCGACTGTGAGCGCCGCGAGCAAACCGCTGCTGGCGACGGTACGCGGCGAACGCCAGGCGCGACCGCCGCTCTGGATCATGCGGCAGGCCGGACGCTACCTGCCCGAATACCGGGCGGTGCGCGAGCGCGCCGGCGGCTTTCTCGAGCTCTGCTACACGCCCGAGCTCGCCGCCGAGGTGACGCTACAACCGCTGCGGCGGTTCGAGCTCGATGCGGCGATCCTGTTTTCCGACATTCTCGTCATTCCCGATGCGCTGGGCCGCAAAGTGGCTTTCGAAACGGGGGAAGGCCCACGGCTCGAGCCCATCGCTTCCGCCGATCTCGACCGGCTCGCGCCCGAGGCCGTGCTGGAGCGGCTGGCGCCGGTGTTCGAAACGATAAGGCGGGTGAAGGCGGCGCTGGCGCCCGACAAGACGCTGCTGGGCTTTTGCGGCGCCCCCTGGACCGTCGCCACCTACATGATCGCCGGGCGCGGCTCGCCCGACCAGGCGGCGGCGCGGCTGTTCGCGCTGGCCGAGCCGGCGGCCTTCGCCCGGCTGATCGACATCCTCGTCGACGCCTCGATCGGCTATCTCGTGGCGCAGTTCCGCGCCGGGGTGGACGCCGTGCAGCTGTTCGAGAGCTGGGCGCTGAATCTCGACGAGCGGCAGTTCGAGAGCCAGGTGATCGCCCCCAACCGGCGCATCGTCGCTGGCGTCCGCGCCGAAATCCCGGAGGCCGCCTTCATCGGCTTTCCGCGCGGCGCGGCGGGGCTGGTGGCGGCCTATGCGGCGGGCACGGGGGTCGATGCCGTCGGGCTCGACACGGCGATGCCGGTGGATTTCGCCCAGCGGGCGCTGCCGGCGGACCTGCCCGTCCAGGGCAATCTCGATCCGCTGCGGCTCGTCGTCGGCGGGGCGCAGATGGAGGCGCGGGCGCGCGAGATCATTGCCGGCTTCGCCGAACGGCCGCATATCTTCAATCTGGGGCACGGCATCGTGCCGCAAACGCCGATCGGCCATGTCGAGCGGCTGGTCGAGATCGTCAAAGGGGGCTAACCGATGGACTGGACGCTGTTCGCGGTGACCTGGATCAAGGCGCTGCACGTCATCTCGGTGATCGCCTGGATCGCCGGGATGATGTATCTGCCGCGCCTGTTCGTCTACCACACGGCGGCCGCGACGGGCTCGGTGCAGTCCGAGACCTTCAAGGTCATGGAGCGCCGGCTCTATCGCGGCATCATCCGCACGGCGATGATCGCCACCTGGGTGTTCGGGCTGGCCATGGTGCTGACCCCGGGCATCGTCGACTGGTCGCAGGGCTGGCCCTGGGTGAAGGCCGTCGCGGTGATCGCGCTGTCGGGCATTCACGGCTATTACGGCGGCCAGGTGCGCAAATTCGCCGCCGACGCCAATACGCGGCCGGCCGGCTTCTGGCGGCTGATGAACGAGGCGCCCTTCGTGCTCGTCATCGTCATCGTCGTCATGGTGATCGTGAAGCCGTTCTGAGGCGCGGCAATCGGCGGTCGGGGCGCGCCCGGCCGTTTCACGTGAATCCGCCCACCCATCCCATGTCCGGCCGGCCATAGCCGGCTGCCGTTTCCCTGCCCTTCTCCCTTGAACAATTCGTCGCTTCCCGCTATTTGAAGCGCCGTCGCACCACTCACGCGTACGCCGCCCGGCGTTCCCGCGGTGCGCCCCCTCCCAAATCACGACATCCCCCGGGTCCTCCCTCATGGAAAATCTGAAGCTCAGCGAGCTGAAGGCAAAGTCTCCCGCCGATCTGCTCACCTTTGCCGAGCAATACGAGGTCGAGAACGCCTCGACGATGCGCAAGCAGGAACTGATGTTCGCCATCCTCAAGGAGCTGGCGGCGCGCGAGGTCGAAATCACCGGCGAAGGCGTGGTGGAGGTGTTGCCCGACGGCTTCGGCTTCCTGCGCTCGCCGGACGCGAACTACCTGCCCGGTCCCGACGACATCTATGTGTCGCCCTCGCAGATCCGGCGCTTTTCGCTGCGCACCGGCGACACCGTCGAGGGCGAGATCCGCTCGCCCAAGGAAGGCGAGCGCTATTTCGCGCTGCTCAAGGTGGCGACGATCAATTTCGAGGATCCCGAAAAGATCCGGCACAAGGTCAATTTCGACAACCTCACCCCGCTCTATCCCGACCAGCGGCTGCGGCTCGAGCTGCCCGACCCCACGGTCAAGGACAAGAGCGCCCGGGTGATGGATCTGGTGGCGCCCATCGGCAAGGGCCAGCGCGCGCTGATCGTGGCGCCGCCGCGCACCGGCAAGACGGTGCTCCTGCAGAACATCGCCCAGTCGATCGCCGTCAACCACCCGGAATGCTATCTCATCGTGCTGCTCATCGACGAGCGGCCCGAGGAAGTCACCGACATGCAGCGCTCGGTCAAGGGCGAGGTCATTTCCTCGACCTTCGACGAGCCGGCGAGCCGGCACGTGCAGGTCGCCGAGATGGTCATCGAGAAGGCCAAGCGGCTGGTCGAGCACAAGCGCGACGTCGTCATCCTGCTCGATTCGATCACCCGGCTGGGGCGCGCCTACAACACGGTGGTGCCGAGCTCGGGCAAGGTGCTGACCGGCGGCGTCGACGCCAACGCCCTGCAGCGGCCCAAGCGCTTCTTCGGCGCGGCGCGCAACATCGAGGACGGCGGCTCGCTGACCATCATCTCGACGGCGCTGATCGATACCGGCAGCCGCATGGACGAGGTGATCTTCGAGGAGTTCAAGGGCACCGGCAACTCCGAGATCGTGCTCGACCGCAAGGTGTCGGACAAGCGCATCTTCCCGGCCATGGACGTCACCAAGTCGGGCACCCGCAAGGAAGAGCTGCTGGTCGAGCCCGACATCCTGCGCAAGATGTATGTGCTGCGGCGCATCCTCAACCCCATGGGCACCGTCGACGCCATGGAGTTCCTGATGGACAAGCTGCGCCAGACCAAGACCAATTCGGATTTCTTCGATTCGATGAACACCTGAGGGCGCGGGGGATGGCGCACGGCACCTCCCCCTCATCCGGCGCTGCGCGCCACCTTCTCCCGCGAGGGGAGCAGGGCTCTGACTGCCAACGTCGAGGCGAGCGGCCTTCTCCCCCTGCGGGAGAAGGGGCCCGAAGGGCGGATGAGGGGGCAGCCTCTCCATGACCTCCGATACCGATACCATCGTCGCCCTCTCCTCGGGCGCCCTGCCCGCCGGTGTCGCGATCATCCGCCTCTCCGGGCCGGCGACGCGCGCCCTTCTAGAACAGCTTTCCAGTCCGTTGCCGGAGCCGCGGCGGCTGGCGCTGCGGACGCTGCGGCTCGCCGGCGTGCCGGTCGATACCGGGCTTGTCGCCTGGATGCCGGCGCCGCACAGCTTTACCGGCGAGGATACGGCGGAGCTGCAGGTGCATGGCTCGCCCGCCGTGGTGCGGGCGCTGCTGCGCGGCCTCGCGGCGCTGCCCGGCGTGCGGCTGGCGGCGGCCGGCGAATTCACGCGCCGCGCCTTTCTCAACGGGCGGCTCGACCTCACCGAGGTCGAGGGGCTGGGCGATCTCATCGCGGCCGAGACCGAGACGCAGCGCCAGCAGGCGGTGGCGCGGCTGGCCGGCGGCATTTCGGAGCGGGTGGCGGGCTGGCGCACAACCCTGCTCGACGCGCGCGCCGAGATCGAGGCGCGGCTCGATTTTTCCGACGAGGGCGACGTACCGCCGGCGTTGCCGCCGCAGCTGCATGCCGAAATGCGGGCGCTGGCCGCCGAATTGCAGGAGGCGGCCGAATCGGTCGGGCGCGGCCGCATCGTGCGCGAGGGGCTGCGCGTGGCGCTGGCCGGGCCCCCCAATGTCGGCAAATCGTCGCTGCTCAACGCGCTGGCGCGCTCGGACCTGGCCATCGTCAGCGACGAGCCGGGCACGACGCGCGACGTGCGCGAGGTGGCGCTCGATCTGGGCGGGCGGCTGGTGGTGCTGGTCGACATGGCGGGGCTCAGGGCCACGGAAAGCCGCGCCGAAGCCGAGGGCGTGCGCCGCGCCGAGGCGGAGATCGCGCGGGCCGATCTCGTCCTCTGGCTGCTGGCGCCGGACGTGACGCCCCTGCCCCTGCCCGCCGCCGCCCCGCTGTGGACGGTCGGCACCAAGGCCGATCTGGGGCCGGTCGCGGCGGACCACGTCCTGTCGGTCGCCACCGGGGCGGGCCTCGGCGGGCTGATGGCGGCGCTCACCGGCTTTGCCGAGGCGGCGGCCGGGGCCGGCGCGCCGGCGCTGGTCAGCCGCGAGCGCGACCTCGCGGCGCTGACGGCGGCGCAGGCGGCGCTGCACGGCTTTCTCGGCGAGGCGGCAAGCGACGAGATCGCCGCCGAGCAACTGCGCCAGGCCGGGCTGGCGCTGGAGCGGCTGGTCGGGCGCATCGACACCGAGCAGGTGCTGGACCGGCTGTTCGCCGCCTTCTGCATCGGTAAATGACCGGCAAGTGACCGGCAAGCGCGCCGGCGCGCGCCGCGAATCGTTGATTGATTCACGTGGAACATCTACACCCTCGCGCCATGAGCGATTTCGGCGTCATCATCGTGGGCGGCGGGCATGCGGGCGCCGAGGCGGCGGCGGCGGCGGCGCGGCTGGGCGTTGCGACGGCGCTGGTCACGCACCGGGTGGCGACGATCGGCGAGATGAGCTGCAATCCGGCCATTGGCGGGCTGGGCAAGGGCCATCTGGTGCGCGAGATCGACGCGCTGGACGGGCTCATGGCGCGCGTCGCCGATGCCGCCGGCATCCAGTTCCGCGTGCTCAACCGGCGCAAGGGCCCGGCGGTGCGCGGGCCGCGCGCCCAGGCCGACCGGGCGCTCTACCGCACCGCCATGCAGGCGGCGCTGGCGGCGCAGCCCAACCTCACGCTGATCGAGGGCGAGGTCGACGATCTCGTCGTCGCGGGGGGTAATATAACAGGAGTCATCCTGCTCGACGGGCGGCGCTTCTCGACCCGGGCGGTGGTGCTGACGACGGGCACGTTCCTGCGCGGGCTGATCCATCGCGGCGAGGAGACGACGCCGGCGGGCCGGGCCGGAGAAAGGCCGGTGCTCGGGCTGTCGGGCCGCCTCGAGGCGCTGGGGCTGCGGCTCGGGCGGCTGAAGACCGGCACCCCGGCGCGGCTCGACGCCGATTCGATCGATTTTTCGGGGCTGGCGGTGCAGGCCGGCGACGATCCGCCGGAGCCCTTTTCGGCCCTGACCAGGCGGATCACGACGCCGCAGGTCGCCTGCCACATCACCCGCACGACGGCGGAGACGCACCGCATCATCGCGGCCAACGTCCACCGCTCGCCGATGTATTCGGGCCGTATCCAGAGCCGCGGGCCGCGCTATTGCCCGTCGGTCGAGGACAAGATCGTGCGCTTCGCCGACCGCGACAGCCACCAGATCTTCCTCGAGCCGGAGGGGCTGACCGACAGGACGATCTATCCCAACGGCGTCTCCACCTCGCTGCCGGCCGAGGTGCAGGACGCCTTCCTGCGCACCATTCCGGGGCTGGAAGAGGTGCGCATCCTGCGCCACGGCTATGCCATCGAATATGACCATGTCGATCCGCGCGAGCTGAAGCCGACGCTGGAGCTGAAGCGCCTGCCGGGGCTCTATCTCGCCGGCCAGATCAACGGCACCACGGGCTATGAGGAGGCCGCGGCGCAGGGGCTGCTGGCCGGCGCCAATGCCGCCTATGCGGTGCAGGGCGCAGCGCCGCTGGTGCTGTCGCGCACCGAGTCCTATCTGGGGGTGATGATCGACGATCTGGTGACGCGGGGGGTGGCCGAGCCCTATCGCATGTTCACCTCGCGGGCCGAGTTCCGTCTGCATCTGCGCAGCGACAATGCCGACCAGCGGCTGACGCCGCTGGGCCTCGCACGGGGCCTCGTGGGGCCCGAGCGGCAGGCGGCGTTCGAGGCACGGCACGCGGCGCTGGAGGCCGGGCGGGCGACGCTGGCGCGGCTGACGATCACGCCCTCGGCGGCGCGCCAGGCCGGGCTCGCCGTCAATGCCGACGGGCAGCGCCGCAGCGCCTTCGACCTGCTCGCCTACCCCTCGGTGGAGATGGCGCAGATCGCGGCGCTCTGGCCCGAGGTGGCGGACATTGCCGCGCCGGTGCTCGACCAGCTCCATATCGACGCGCAATATGCGGTCTATCTCGAGCGCCAGCGGGCTGACGTCGCCGCCCTGCGCCGCGACGAGGGCATCGAGATGCCGGACTGGCTCGATTATAACGTGATTCAGGGGCTGTCGCTCGAGCTGCGCCAGAAGCTCGCGGCGCAGCGGCCGACGACGCTGGCGCAGGCGCAGGCGATCGACGGCATGACGCCGGCGGCGGCGACGCTGCTGCTGGCGCTGATCCGGCGCGGCGGCCTGCGCCAGGCCGGATGAGCAGCACCGATCCCGACATGGCGGGCTTCGTCGCCCTGCTGCGCAAGTGGAATGCGACGCACAACCTCGTTTCACGTGAAACAGTCGAGACGGTCTGGCCGCGCCATGTCGCCGATTCGCTGCAGCTGCTGCCGCTGCTGCGGGACACGGACCGGCGGATTCTCGATCTGGGCTCGGGCGGCGGCTTTCCGGCCCTGCCGCTGGCCATCGCCACCAAAGGGAGCGGGCGGCATTTCGTGCTGGTCGAGGCCGCCGCCAAGAAGGCGGCGTTCCTGCGCGCCGCGATCCGCACCTTCGGGCTGGATGCGGAGGTGTGGGCGGTGCGGGCCGAGGCGATTGATTCACGTGAAACATTCGCGTGCATCACGTCGCGGGCGCTGGCCCCCCTGCCCGCCTTGCTGCGCCTCGCCGCCCCGCTTTTGGCCCCGGATGGCCATATGTTGCTGCACAAGGGCCGGAATTATCGGCGGGAAATCGACGACGCGGCTCAACAGTTCCAGTTCGATGTGCTAGTGCATCCGAGCGGGACCGATGCCGAGGGCGTCCTTCTCGAGCTGACGACGGTGCAAGTAAAATCAGCCTCTTAGCGGCAAGGACGGGCGGCGTGCCACGGATCATCACATTGGCCAACCAGAAGGGTGGGGTCGGCAAGACGACGACGGCGATCAACCTCGCTACGGCGCTGGCCGCCATCGGCGAGCGCGTGCTGATCGTCGATCTCGATCCGCAGGGCAATGCCTCGACGGGGCTGGGGATCGACCGGCGCGACCGCGACGTCAGCTCCTACGACCTGCTCGTCGGCGAGGCCGGGGTGGCGCAGGCGGCGACCATGACGGCGGTGCCGCGCGTCGCCATCGTGCCCTCGACGCTCGACCTCCTGGGTGTCGAGCAGGTGATCTCGCAGCAGCCCGACCGCGCCTTCAAGCTGCGCACCGCCTTCAAGGCGCTCGACGCGCTGCGCATCGAAGGGCAGCCGGTGAGCTATGTCATCATCGACTGCCCGCCCTCGCTCAACCTGCTGACGGTCAATGCGCTGGTGGCCGCCGATGCGGTGCTGGTGCCGATGCAGTGCGAGTTCTTCGCGCTCGAGGGGCTCAGCCAGCTGCTGCAGACCATCGAGCAGATTCGCTCGACGCTCAATCCGCGGCTCAAGATCCAGGGCGTGGTGATGACGATGTTCGACCGGCGCAACTCGCTCAGCGAGCAGGTGCTGAACGATGTGCGCGGCACCATGGGCAATCTCGTTTACGACACGGTCATTCCCCGCAATGTGCGGCTGAGCGAGGCGCCGTCCTACGGCAAGCCCGCCCTGCTCTACGATCTCAAATGCGCCGGCAGCCAGGCCTATCTGCGGCTCGCCACCGAAGTGATCCGCCGCGAGCGGCAACTCAACGCGGCATGAGGCTGAAATGACCGAGAAACCCTCCCGACTTGGCCGCGGCCTCGCCGCTCTCATCGGCGACATGGCGCCCATCGACGCGCCGCGCGTCGCCGAATCGCCGATGGGCGGCCAGAAGCGCCTGCCGCTCGACTTCGTCGTCGCCAACCGGGCCAATCCGCGGCGCGATTTCGACGCCGACCAGCTCGAGGAGCTGACCAGCTCGATCCGCGAGAAGGGCGTCATGCAACCCCTGCTCGTCCGCCCCACCGACGATCCCAACCTGTTCGAGATCATCGCCGGCGAGCGGCGCTGGCGGGCGGCGCAGCGGGCCGGCCTGCACGACGTGCCGGTGATCATCCGCGAGGTCGACGACAAGGAAGCGCTCGAGCTCGCCATCATCGAGAACGTGCAGCGGGTCGATCTCAACCCGCTCGAAGAGGCGCAGGGCTACGAGCAGCTCATCGAGCAGTTTTCCTATACGCAGCAAGACCTGGCGCAGGTCATCGGCAAGTCGCGCTCGCATGTCGCCAACACCATGCGGCTGCTGAAGCTGCCGCGCGACGTACGCGACATGGTGAGCCGGGGCGAACTCACGGCGGGCCATGCGCGCACGCTGATCACCGCCGACGATCCGGCGGTGCTGGCGCGCCAGATCGTTTCGGGCGGGCTGTCGGTGCGCGAAGCCGAGGCGCTGAGCCAGCGCTCGGGCGCGCCGCGCCGGCCGGCCGAGCCGGCACCCAAGGACGCCGACACGCGGGCCATCGAAAAGCAGCTCTCCGACTTCCTCGGGCTGCGGGTGTCGATCGACCACAAGCCGACGGGCGGCAAGGTCGAGATCCGCTACAAGACGCTGGAGCAGCTCGATTCGGTGCTGAGCAAGCTCACCGGCTAGCGAGCGGCTCCAGAAAAGACGGCGCCGCGGCAGCTTTCAGGGCTGGGCGGCCATCTGGGCGAGGGCGAGGAAGACGCGGCGCATGATCGTCTCGGCGCGGGCATAGGTCCGGCGCGACTCGCCGGTCGCCGCATGCAGCCTGTCGGTGGCGCGCGCCAGCGCCGCATCGGACCACAGGCGCAATTGCTGCTCGAGCGCGGCGCGGCGCGAAAAATGCGGGCGCGGGCGGGCGGCATCGAGCACGTCGCGCGGCGTCCGCCCGGCCTCGACATCGGTGCGCCAGCGGCGAAGCTGGGTGAAATGGCTCATCACGGCGGCGAGCAGCTGCTGCGGGTTGATCGCCGCGGCGAGGGCGCGGCCGAGCGCGGCGTCGAGCTTCTGGGCATGGCCGGTGCCGATGGCGTCGGCCACTTCGTCGAGCACCAGCGCGGCATTGTCGGCGCACAGCGTCAGCACGTCGTCGCGCGTCAGAACCTTGTTCTGGTCGGCGAAGAGCACGAGCTTTTCGAGCTCGCGCCGCGTCACCTCGCGGTCATTGCCGAGCTGGTCGCGCAGCGTCGCGGCGACTTCGGGGCCGGCGGCGATGCCGGCGCCCGCGAAGGTCTCGGCGATGAGCTTCAGGATGGTCTCGTCGCTGTCGGCATAGCAGGGCAGCGCGCGGCCGACCTTGCTGGCCTCGACCAGCGCGCGCAGCGCGTCGCGCGGGGCGAGGTTGCCGGCCTCGACGACGACGATGGCATCGAGCGGATCGGCGGCCAGCGCGGCGAGCGGCGGCGCCAGCCCCTTGCCGGCATTGCGCACGCGCACGACGCGCCGCTCGCCGAACAAGGACGACGTTCCAGCTTCGACGAGCAAGCGGCCGGGATCGCCGTCGAGCTCGGCGCCGTCGAGCGTCACCAGCCCCATGCCGTCGCTGCCGGTGCCGGCATAATGGCGCACGAGGCGCTGCGCCGTCTCGCGCACGAGGCCGCTATCGGGGCCGTAGACGAGCAGGATGCCGGCCTCGAGATCGGGGCGCCGGACGAAGCGCTCGACCTCATGGGCCTTGAGCGCCGTCACCGCGCCAGCACCGCGAGCAGCTCGAGGCGGATCGTGTCGGCCAGCAGGCGGGCGGCCTGCGCCGCCGCGGCGTCGGCGGCCTGGGTGCGGGCGAGCAATTGCGGGCTCGTCGTATAGTCGGCGGTCTGCGCGCGCGTGCCGGAAAAGAGCGTCGTTCCATCGGGCGCCGTCACCGTGACGCGGGCGCTGACCGTCACCTGCCGTTGCGTACCGGGAGCGGTGACGCCGTCATTGGTGAGGTCGCGCCCGCTCGAGGTGGCGGCGACGGTCACCAAAGGCGCGTCCGCGGTGGCGGCGCCGAGGCGCAGCGCCAGATCCTGATAGATGATCTGCTCGAGCCGGCTGGTGGGCGCCGCATAGCGGACGGCGACGCGCTCGGCCATGTCGCCGCGCGCGCCATAGACGGGGGTGAGCCCGGTGCAGCCGGCGAGCGGCAGCATGAGCGCGAGGCCCGTCAGTGCGGCCAGGGCGAGCCGGCTAGGCGACAACATTGACGATCCTGTCGGGCACGATGATGATCTTTCGCGGCGCCTTGCCGTCCAGCATGCGGGCAACGGGGGCGAGTGACAAGGCCTCATTCTCGACCAGCGCCCTGTCGGCGCCGACCGGCACGACGATCTCGCCGCGGCGCTTGCCGTTGACCTGCACTGCCATCGCCACCGTCGCATCGACGAGCAGCGCGGCATCGACCGCCGGCCAGGCCGCGTCGGCGACGAGCCCCTGCCGGCCCAGCGCCGCCCAGCAGCTCTCGGCCAGATGCGGCATCATCGGGGCGATGAGCTGGACGAGCTTTTCGACGCCGGTGCGCAGCGTCGCGGCGCCGTTGGCGGTGGGGGCGGTCTCGAGGCCGGCGGCGAACTTGCCCAGCCTGTTGCTCAGCTCATAGATATGGGCCACGGCGCTGTTGAAGCGCAGCGCCTCGATATTCTCGCCGACGGCGTGGACGGTGCGGTGGATGAGCTTTTCGATCGCTTCGAGTTCAGCGGCGGGGGTCGCGCCGGCGGTGGCGAGCCCGGCGATCCCGATGGCCTCGTTGACGAGCTTCCAGACACGCTGCTGGAAGCGGCTGGCGCCCTCGATGCCGGCCGCCGTCCACTGCACGTCGCGCTCGGGCGGCGAGTCGGAGAGCATGAACCAGCGCGCCGT
>PJUF01001454.1_pt1 | contig 11907 bp, 10 predicted proteins | sample 1512191 | NCBI WGS metagenome assembly PJUF01 (sample SAMN08177673, study PRJNA422409) | Feces metagenome, whole genome shotgun sequencing project. | isolation source: Chicken feces (3) enriched on wood chips | host: Gallus gallus | place: USA: Madison | collected 2015-01-15 | reverse complement strand
TCCAAGGCGGCGGTGATCGGCCTGACGAAATCCATCGCCGCCGACTTCACCGACAAGGGCATCCGCGTCAACGCCATCGCCCCCGGCACCGTCGAGAGCCCCTCGCTGCACGAGCGCTGGCGCGCCACCGGCGATTTCGAGGGCGCCCGCAAGGCCTTCATCGCGCGCCAGCCCATCGGCCGCATCGGCCGCCCCGAGGAGATCGCCGACCTCGCCCTCTACCTCGCCACCGCCACCTACACGACGGGCCAGGTCCACGTCATCGACGGCGGCTGGACCGCCTAAGCCATGACGCGCCCCGCGTCGTCGAAGCGGTAAATGTGCGCCGCGTCGGCCGAGGCGTAGAGCGTCGCGCCGGGGGCGTGGCGCACCTCGCCGAAGAGGCGCGCCGTGAGCGTGCCGGCCGTCTCGGTCTCGAGATAGATGTTGGTGTCGGCGCCTAGATGCTCGACATGCACGACCTTGCCGCGCCACGCCCCGGCCTCGGGGCTCAGCGTCAGGTGCTCCGGCCGCACCCCGATCGTCGTCGCGCCCGCCACGCCGACCGCCGCCGCGTCCATGAAATTCATCTGCGGCGAGCCGATGAAGCCGGCGACGAACAGGTTCGCCGGGCTGTTGTAGAGCTCCATCGGCGTGCCGATCTGCTCGATGCGCCCGGCATTCATCACCACGATCCTGTCGGCCAGCGTCATCGCCTCCACCTGGTCGTGCGTGACGTAGATCATCGTCGCCTTGAGGTCGCGATGCAGCCGCGCGATCTCGAGCCGCGTGTTGACCCGCAGCGCCGCGTCGAGATTGCTGAGCGGCTCGTCGAACAGGAACAGCTTCGGCTCGCGCACCATGGCGCGGCCGATGGCGACGCGCTGGCGCTGCCCGCCCGACAGCTCGGCCGGCCGGCGCGCGAGATAGGGCTCCAGCGACAGGATGCGGCTCGCATCCGCCAGCCGTGCCTCGATCCTGTCGCGCGGCTCGCCCGCCTGCTTGAGCCCGGCCGTCATGTTCTGCTTCACGGTCATGTGCGGGTAGAGCGCATAGGTCTGGAACACCATGGCGATGCCGCGCTTGGCGGGCGGCACGGCGTCCACCCGCTCGCCGTCGATCAGCACGGCGCCGCCGCTCGAATCCTCCAGCCCCGCGATGATCCGCAGCAGCGTGGACTTGCCGCAGCCCGACGGCCCGACGAAGATCACGAACTCGCCGTCCGCGACGTCGAGGTCGATGCCGTGCAGCACCTTCGTGACGCCGAACGATTTTTCGACTTTCTGCAGGTTCAGCGATCCCAACGGTGGTCCTCCGGCTCGGTCGGTGTCCTTGTCCTCATAGCCGCACGACCCGTCCGGTGCGCACGCTCTCGTCGGCCGCGAGGCAGATGCGCAGCGAGGCCACGGCGTCGTCCATGTGGCGGCCGAGATCGATGTCCTCGGTGACGGCGCGATAAACGAAATCCTGCTCGCGCGCGCACAGCGCGTCGTGCCCCGGCTCGCCCGCCATCGACAGCACCTCGTCGCGCGCGGCGAAGCGGCCGTCCGGGCCCAGCCCCGCGCGGTGCACGCGGATGGCGTCGGTGCGCGTATGGGTCTCGTGCGAGTCCGATTTGGCCGCCGGATCCATGACGATGGAGACCGAGCCGTTGGGCGACATCACGTCTTTGACGAAGAACGCCGTCTCCGAGATCATCGGCCCCCACGCCGCCTCGTACCAGGCCAGCGAGCCGTCCGCGAACAGCACCTGGAAATGCCCGTAATTGTACATGTCGGCGGCGATCTCGTCGGAGAGCCGCAGGCCCATGCCGCGCACCTCCACGGCCGGCGCGTCGGTGATCTGGCACATGACGTCGACATAGTGCACGCCGCAGTCGACGATGGGCGAGGTGGTCTCCATCAGCGTCTTGTGCGTCTGCCAGGCGAGCCCGCTCGATTGCTGGTTGAGGTTCATGCGAAACACATAGGGCCCGCCCAGCTTGCGCGCCTCGGCGATGAAGCCGACCCAGCTCGGATGGTGGCGCAGGATGTAACCCACCACGAGCTTGCGGCCATTGGCCCGCGCCGCCGCGACGACGCGCTCGGCGTCGGCCACCGTCGTCGCCAGCGGCTTTTCGACGAACACATGCGCGCCCTGTTCCAGCGCCATCACGGCATAGTCCGCATGCGTGTCCGAATAGGTGTTGATCGACACCACGTCCGGCTTCAGCTCGCGCAGCGCCGGCGCGTAGGCGGGCAGGATGGCGTAGCCGGCGAGCGCCTCGGCCAGGCGCGGCGTCGAGCGGTTGACCATGCCGGCGATCTCGAATCCGGGATGGTTGTGATAGGCGAGGGCATGGCTGCGCCCCATGTTGCCGAGGCCCGCGACGAGGACGCGCAGAGTCATTTGACCGCTCCCGAAGTGATGCCGCGGATGAGCTGCCGCGAGAAGATGAGATAGAGGATGAGCACCGGCAGGATGGCCAGCGCCAGCGCCGCCAGAACGGCGTCCCATTCGCTGAGGAACTGGCCGAGGAACATCTGCGCCCCCAGCGTCACGGTCTTGCTCGACTCCGCCGGTGCGAGGATCAGCGGGAACCACAGATCGTTCCAGATCGGGATCATGGTGAACACCGCGACGGTCGCCATGGCCGGCCGCACCAGCGGCAGCACCATCCGGAAGAAGATCTTGTATTCGTTCATCCCGTCGATGCGTCCGGCGTTCTTCAGGTCGTCGGAGACCGTGCGCATGAATTCGGAGAGGATGAAGATCGCCAGCGGCAGCCCCTGCGCCGTGTAGACGAGGATCAGCGACCACACGGTGTTGACGAGCCCGGCCGCGGCCATCATCTGCAGGATGGCGACGGTCCCCAGCCTTATCGGGATCATGATGCCGAGCGCGAGGTAGAGGCCCGTCAGCGCGTTGCCGCGGAACCTGTACTCGCTGAGCGCGAAGGCGGCCATGGCGCCGAACAGCAGCACCAGCACCAGCGCGCCGATGGTCACGACGAGGCTGTTCTGGAAATAGAGCGGAAAGTCGCCGCGCAGCCACACCTTGGCATAGCCCGCCGGCTCCCAGGCGTCGCCGATGGGCAGTCCCAGCGGCGACGAGAAGATGCCCCTGCGGCTCTTGAACGAGTTGACGATCACCACATAGACGGGGAACAGCGCGATCAGCGTGTAGGTCAGCAGGATCGCATGCGCGGCGATCGAGCGGAGCGGCGAATGGGTCGCGCGGCGGGCCATCAGAACTGGTACCTCCGCAGCCGCGTCTGGATGCCGAACAGATAGATGCACACGCCGGCGAGGATGATGAGGAACATCACCGCCGCGACGGTCGAGCCCATGGCGCGGTCGCCGAGCTGGAGCTGCGCGCCGAAGAAGGTGCGATAGAGCAGCGTGCCCAGCAGGTCGGTCGAATAGTTCGGGCCCGCCTGCGCCCCTTGCGCCGCGTAGATGAGGTCGAAGGCGTTGAAATTGCCGACGAAGGTCAGGATGGAGACGATGCCGATGGCCGGTAGCACCAGCGGCAGCTGGATCTTCCAGAACTGCGCCCAGCCGGTGATGCCGTCGCATTCGGCCGCCTCGATCACCTCGTCGGGAATCGACAGCAGCGCCGCATAGATCAGCATCATCGGGATGCCGATGAACTGCCAGTTGGAGATCAGCGCCAGCGTCGTCAGCGCATAGTCCTCCTTGCCGAGCCAGGGCTGGTAGAGCCAGCCCAGCCCGACGCTCTTCAGCATGCCCTGCGCCACGCCCCAGGTCGGCGACAGGATGAGCTTCCACACGAAGCCGACGATGACGAAGCTCAGCAGCGTCGGGATGAAGAACACGGTGCGGTAGAAGCTGCGCAGCCTGAGCCGCGGATTGCTGAGCAGCGCCGCCAGCAGGATGCCGACGGGGTTCTGCACCAGCATGTGGACGATGAAGAACCACACATTGTTGACCAGCGCATTCCAGAAGCTGGCGCTGAGCCGCGGATCGGTGAACAGCATCACGAAATTGCCCAGCCCCACATAGGCCCAGTCGGGCGAGAAGAAGGACTGGTAGAGCGTCGACATCAGCGGGAAGATCATCACCGCCGTGTAGACGAGCGTCGCCGGGGCGAGGAAAATGAGGATGTGCCAGCGGAAGGGGCGCTTCACCGGCGCGATGCTGTCCGTCGCCATGCTGTCTCCCCGCTGCACAGGCGGCATTGCCTCGGTCCCGGCGTTGCGGGCGAGGGCAGGGGCGGGCCGGGGCCCGCCCCCTCCGGATGCTTACATAGCGCCCGGTGTGTACCAGCTATCAAGCCCTTCCTGCAGGCGCTTGCCGGCGTCCTCGGGAGATTCCTCGCCCTTGATCACCTGCACCGAGGCGTTCCAGGTCTCGTTCTCGAGGTTCGGCGTGCCGCGGCTGAGGATGGCGTAGGTCGACCGGATGGTCTTGTCGCACTCCTCGCGCCACGAGGCGAATTCCTGCGCCAGCGGGTCCTCGATGCTCACCGGCTCGTTGGAGAGCGGATAGAAGCCGGGCAGGGCGTTGGCCTCGATCGTGCCGAACTCGTTGGAGGCGATGAAGCTCAGGAACTTCCGCGCCTCTTCGGGATGCGCCGACGCCGCGTTCATGCCGATGCCGATATCGGTGTGGTCCGAGATGTAGCAGGTGTCGCCCTCGTTCTCGACCGGCGGCGGGAACGCCCCCATCTCGAAATCGGCGGTGGTGTTGAACAGCGAGATCTCCCACGAGCCGGCCGGATAGATGGCGGCGCGGCCGAGCGTGAACAGGTTCTGGCTGTCCGAATAGGTCTGCGCCTCGTAGCCGTCGCCGAGATAGTCCTTCCACTTGGCGAGTTCGCGATAGGGCGCCACCCAGCCCTCGTCGGTCAGCTTCTGCGTGCCGGCGATCAGCGCGAGGCGGCCTTCCTCGCCCTTCCAGTAGGTCGGCCCGATGTTCTGGTAGCCCATCGTCGCCGCTTCCCACTGGTCGTTGGTACCCATGGCGAGCGGGATGTAGTTGCCGTCCGCCTTGATCTTGTCGAGCACGTCGTAGAACTGCGCCACGGTCTTGGGCTCCTCGAGCCCCAGCTCGTCGAAGATTTCCTTGTTGTAGATGAAGCCGTGGATCACCGCGCCCATGGGTACGCAGAACACCGTCGACTGGTCGTCCGTCGACCATGCCGCCTTGGCGACCGACGAGAAGTTCTCCATGCCGGGCAGGTCGTTGAGCGGGGCGAGCTGGCCCTTGTCGTAGAGCGCCAGCGAGGCGTCGAACGGCCGGCAGGTGATGATGTCGCCGGCGGTGCCGCCGTCGAGCTTGGCCGACAGCGCCGCGTTGTATTCCGTCGGCACCATCGGCGAGAAGATCGCCTTGATGCCGGGGTTGGCGGCCTCGAAGGCAGGAATGATCTGGTCCTGCCAGATGGCGATGTCGTCGTTGCGCCAGCTCTCGATGGTGAGCGTCACGTCCTGCGCCAGGGCGGGGGCCGCGGCGGCGGCAAGCACGGCCGTCGCGCTCGCCAGCATAAGACTCTTGTAGAACGTCATTTGGTCTCTCCCTGTTGCATCCCCGCTTCCGTGCCGGGATGGTCGTTGGTTATGGAGAATCCTGTGCCCGCAGGCGCCCGAGCGCGTTGCGCACGTTCCCCTTCGTGGCGCCGAGGAGGTCCACGGCGTCGGCCAGGCTCTTGGCCCCGGCCGCGATCAGGATGGCGGGCTTCACGTCGCCATCCGATTGGGTGAGGGCGCGCATGGCGATCTCGGCCGGCGCCCCCGTGATTGTCGCGACGATGCGTGCGGCCCGGCCGCGCAGCTTGTCGTTGTCGGCCCGGACGTTGACCATCAGCCCGTCATAGACGTGCCCGAGCTTCACCCCGATCAATGTCGAAAGCATGTTGAGCGCCGCCTTCTGCGCCGTGCCCGCTCCCATGCGGGTCGAGCCCGAGATGATTTCCGGCCCGGTGTCGAGCAGCACGGCGACGTCGGCGGCGGCGAGCAGGGGCGCGCCGGCATTGCCCGCGATCCCGACGGTCTTGGCGCCCGCCGCGCGCGCCGCGCGCAGCCCCTCCACCGTATAGGGGGTCGAGCCGCTCGCCGAGGTGGCGATGACGCAATCGCCGGTCCCGATCCCGGCCGCCGCGATGTCGGCGCGGGCCCCGTCGCCATCGTCCTCGCGCACGCCGTTGAGGCGCGTGGCGATGGCCGGTCCGTCGGCCAGGATCAGCACGATTTTGTCCGCTGAAATGCCATATGTTTGCGGAATTTCGAGTGCATCCGCGAGCGACATCAGCGCCGGGCTGCCGGCGCCGAGATAGGCCAGCCGGCCGCCGCCGGCCAGCGCGTCGGCGCCGAGCCGGGCCGCCCGGGCCAGGGCAGGGATGGCGGAAGTAACGGAATCGATTGCCTTTTTCTGCCCCGCAAGCAGCGCGGCGAGGATCTCTGCATCGGGCTTCGTGTCGAGTCCGAGGGCGGTATCGGCCATTGCCTCCGTCCTCGGCAGCGCTACTGTTGCACCGGCGGCCATCGCATGCTCCCTTGTGCTGTATTAATGCCAAAAAAATACCACTTGTCTAGACGCCGCCGACGCGTTCTATAAAAAACTCCGGCTGCATGGGGCTTTGGGACAGGGCAGGCGTGCGACGGAAAAATCGCTTGGTGATTGGTATTTTATTGGTATCATAAGCCGGGCCTGGAACGGAGACGCAATGAATGGCTGATGCAGCCGAAACCCTGTTCGGCGCCGAGTCGATCACCCTGCCGCAGGGCGGCCCGCTGTATCTGCAGCTCAAGCGCTGGATCGAGGATGCCGTGCGCCGGGGCGCCATCAAGCCCGGCGAGGCGCTGCCCTCCGAGCGCGACCTGGCCGCCCGCGTGGAAATGTCCCGCGTCACCGTCCGCAAGGCCGTGCAGCACCTCGTGCGCGAAGGCGTGCTGGTGCAGCGCCACGGCTCGGGAACCTATGTCGCTGCCCAGCCCAACCGCGTAGAGCAGTCGCTGTCGCAGCTGACCTCCTTCACCGAGGACATGGCCCGCCGCGGCATGACCGTGCGCTCCGTCTGGCTCGACCGCGGCATCTATGCCCCCTCGCCGGAGGAGACGGTGACGCTGGGCCTCGGCTCGACCGACAGCGTCGCCCGCGTGGCCCGCCTGCGGCTCTCCGGCGATACGCCGCTCGCCATCGAGCGCGCCGCCGTGTCGGCTGGCGTGCTCCCCGACCCGGAGGCCATCGGGACGTCGCTGTATGCGCATCTCGACAAGACGGGCAACCGTCCGGTTCGCGCCATCCAGCGCATCCGCGCGGTGAGCCTCGATGACGACGACGCGGCCCTGCTCGAGGTGGCGTCGGGCGTTGCGAGCCTGCATATCGAACGCATTTCCTATCTCGCGTCCGGCCGGGTGGTGGAGTTCACGCGCTCGATCTATCGCGGCGACACCTACGATTTCGTGGCCGAACTGCGCATCGGCGACTCGCGGGAGGCCCGCTGATGGCCGCCCCCGTGACCCATATGCGCCGGGAGATCGACGAGATCCCCGAGGCGACGCGCCGCCTGCTCGAGACCTCCGGCGACACGCTGGCCGAGGCCGGCGAACGCCTGCGCGGGCTCGCGCCGGCGAGCCTTATAACCATTGCGCGCGGCTCGTCCGACCACGCCGCCTATTTCCTCAAATACGCCATCGAGCTGACGGCCGGCGTGCCGGTGGCCTCCATCGGGCCGTCGGTCATGTCGATCTACGGGCGCGAGCTGAAGCTCGAGCGCTGCGCCGCGATCTCGATCTCGCAATCGGGCAAGAGCCCCGACATCGTGGCCATGGCCCAGTCGGCGCGGCGCAACGGTGCGCTCGGCATCGCGCTCACCAACACGGCCGGCTCGCCCCTCGCCGCCGCGGCCGACATCGCCGTCGACCTCGCGGCCGGCATTGAGCAGTCGGTGGCCGCCACCAAGAGCTTCGTGAGTTCGGTCGTCGCCGGCCTCGCCATCCTGGGCCACTGGGTCGGCGACGCGCATCTTCTCGCGGCGCTGGAGCGGCTGCCCGAGCAGTTCGCGGCCGCCGCGACGACCGACTGGAGCCCGCTGCTCGCGCCGCTCGAATCGGCCGGCTCGCTCTATGTGCTCGGGCGCGGCCCGGCCCTCGCCATCGCCGGGGAAGCCGCGCTGAAATTCAAGGAGACCTGCGGCATCCATGCCGAAGCCTACAGCGCCGCCGAGGTGCTGCACGGGCCGGCGCGGATCGTCGAGGCGGGCTTCCCCATCCTCGCCCTCGCCGCGCGCGACGCCGCCGAGGCCGCGGTGACCGAAATCGCCGACCGGCTGGCGAAGCAGGGCGCCGTCGCCTTCGTCACCACCGGCCGCGCCACCGGGGCCGGGCGCCTGCCCTTCGTCGAGACGGGCCATCCCGTCACCGATGCGCTGGCGCTGATCGTGACCTTCTACGGTTTCGTCGAAATGCTCTCGCGCCGGCGCGGCTTCGACCCCGACAACCCTCCGCACCTCAGGAAGGTCACCGAAACCCTATGACCCGCATCGCCTATACCGGCGCCCGCATCTTCGACGGCGAGACCTGGTGGGACAACTCCGCGCTCGTCGTCGACGGGGCGCGGATCGAGGGCATCATCGCCGCCGATTCCCCCACCGACGCGCAGCGCGTGCCGATGGGCGGCGGCATTCTCGCGCCCGGCTTCATCGACCTGCAGGTCAATGGCGGCGGCGGTGTGCAGTTCAACCTGGCGCCGACGCTCGAATCCATCCGCACCATCTGCACGAATTTCGCGCGCTTCGGCACGACCGCGTGCCTGCCCACCCTCATCACCGACACACGCGAGGTGAACGCCGCCGCCATGGCCGCCGGCGAGGAGGCGGCGCGCGCCAATGTGCCCGGCTTTCTCGGCCTGCATCTCGAAGGCCCGCATCTGAGCCTCGCGCGCAAGGGCGCACACGATCCCGCCCTCATCCGCCCCATGGACGAGGCCGATCTGGTCGCGCTGGTCGAGGCGCGCCGGCGCCTGCCCAACCTCGTCGCCACCGTCGCCGCCGAGACGGTGACGCCCAACCAGATCACGCGCCTCGCCGGCGCCGGCATCGTCGTCAGCATCGGCCATTCCGATGCCGATTACGCCACGGTGAAGGCCGCCGTCGAAGCCGGCGCGACGATGGTGACGCACCTGTTCAACGCGCAGAGCCAGATGGGCAACCGCGAACCCGGCGTCGTCGGCGCCGCGCTCGATCTCGGCAGCCTCAATGCGGGGCTGATCGCCGACGGCATCCACGTTCACGCCGCCAGCATCGGCGTCGCCCTCAGGGCCAAGCGGGCGCCCGGCCGCGTCTTCCTCGTCACCGACGCCATGGCGCCGACCGGCACCGACGTCACGAGCTTCGAGCTGACCGGCCGCACGGTGCACCGCAGGAACGGCGCGCTGCGGCTGGACGACGGCACGCTCGCCGGCGCCGACCTCACCATGATCGATGCGGTCGCCTACATGCACGGCACCCTCGGCCTGCCGCTCGCCGAGGCGCTGCGCATGGCCTCGCTCTACCCCGCCGAGGCGCTCGGCGTGGCCCACGAGCGCGGCCGCCTCGCGCCCGGCCTGCGCGCCGACCTCGTCCATCTGGGCGACGATCTGAAGCTGCGCGGCACGCTCATCGGCGGCGAGACGGCCTGGACGGCATAGCCATTTTCTCAGGCGGCGTTCGGCTCTAGAACTGCGCCGAAGGAGAACTTGCATGAAGCTCGGCGTGCTCGGAACCGGCGTGGTGGGACAGACGCTCGGCGGCAAGCTGGTCGCGCTGGGGCACGACGTCATGATGGGCGCGCGCGCTGCCGACAACGAGAAGGTGCTCGCCTTTGCCCGCACCACCGGCGGCCGCGCCGGCACCTTCGCCGACGCCGCGGCGCATGGCGAGATGGCCGTCAACTGCACCCGTGGCGACACGTCGCTCGCGACCCTGTCGGGTCTCGCCGGCGCGCTGCAGGGCAAGGTGCTGCTCGATGTCGCCAATCCGCTCGACTTCTCGCAGGGCTTTCCGCCGCACCTGACGGTCTCGAACATGGATTCGCTGGCCGAGCAGATCCAGCGCGCGCTGCCGGCGACCCTCGTCGTCAAGGCGCTGAACACGGTGACCGCGGCCGTGATGGTCGAGCCCGCTCGCGTGCCCGGCCGGCATACGGTGTTCGTCTCCGGCGACGCGCCGCACGCCAAGGGCAGGGTGATGGACCTGCTGCGCAGCCTGGGCTGGCGCTCCATCCTCGATCTCGGCGACATCACCAGCGCCCGTGCCGCCGAGCAGATTCTCCCCCTGTGGGTCCGCCTCTACGACGTCCTCGGCACGGCCGATTTCAACATCGCGGTCATGAAGAAGTAGGCGCTTGGGGGCATTCCGTGCCGCAAATCGACCGTCCGCCTGCCACAATCGCCCCTCTGAAGCCCCCGGCGGGGCTATGGGAGCGGGGCGGATTAACCCGCGATTCAGGGGTATTAACAGGAGGTTTCGAATTCTGTGCTGAATCTGCAACAACGGGATCGCAACCATGACGGGAGGTCCACAATCCGGCCGTTATGCGATTGCCAGCCCGGCCGCCGTGGATAATGTGGCTACTGCGAATCCATGCATGGGATCGTTTGTCGGTCGCAACGCGACGACAACACACACTGACAAGTGTGGTCGCGTTTCGGCAAACCGCCGGGGAAGCCCGGCAAAAACGAATGACTGACTTTGGAGGTCAACAATGAAAATCAGGAGCGTACTTCTCGGCTCCCTGGCTGCCGTGGGTCTCTCGACCGCCGGCTTCGCAGCTGATCTGGGCGTCATCACGTCGCTCGACATCTGCGACGAGCTCGGCCTGTCCGGCCTGACGATCTCGTCGGACGACAACTGCCTTGCCATCACCGGCGGCGTCTCGTTCGAGTACAAGATCGGCGATTACGCTGATGGTTCCTTCCCGGGCCCGTTCTTCTGGGCGGCGTTCAACCGCGTGGGCTGGAACAATGACGGCGACGTCGATGTGCCGGATGCCGACGGCGGGGCTGACAGTGGTCTCGACATCGACGTGTGGCTGAAGTTCGTTGCCACCGCCGACAGTGACTTTGGTCCCGCCACGGCGACGATCAAGCTGCTGGCTGAGGATTGGAACGGCACCGGCGACATGCCCGTTCTGATCGATGAGGCCTGGGTCGGCATCGGCGACACCACCATGCTCATGGCTGGTAAGAAGGGCTCGATCTTCAACGACGGCGACGACGCCCCGCTGAACTATCTCGGCCTCTACAACTCGTCGAACGTCGACGCGGGTGTCGGCTTCCAGACCGAAGTCGATACCGGCGGTGCGGTTATTCAGGTCGTTTCGAACCTGGGTAATGGTGTCTCGATCGGCGGTGGTATCGAAGATCTGAATGGTTCGGGCTTCCTGACCGCCGTTGGTGTGCTGGCGTATGCTGGCGACGGCATCACGGCGCACGTGTCGTCCGCGTATGACACCGACACGGCGGATTGGAACATCCATGCCGGCTTCACCGGTGCCTGGGATCCGATTAAGGTCGTCGGTGCGGTTGCCGCGGATAGCGGTGGCTGGTGGAATGCCCTCGGTTCCGTGTCGGCCACCTTCGACATGTTCACGCTCGCTGCGTCGGCCGAGGCCACGTCCGCGAACGAGTGGGGCGCTGGCGCCTCGCTGTCGGCAGCCGTCAGCGACGGCGTGACCCTGAACATCGGCGGTCGCTACTTCGACGACGTGTCGGACATCTACCAGCTCGAGGCTGGTGTGTCCGCGGCCGTCACCGAGAGCATCACGCTCACGGCCGCTATCGGGACCGAGGCTCGCACGGCGGGTGGCATCATCCCCACAGACGAGCAGTACTTCTACGGCAAGGGCGGTTTGGCCTGGGCTCCGGGCGGCGGGTTCACCTCGTCGATCGAAGGCTATGTCAACAGCTACGGCGCCTACAAGGCGACCTTCAAGGCTGCCAAGGACAT
>PJUF01001440.1_pt1 | contig 12015 bp, 13 predicted proteins | sample 1512191 | NCBI WGS metagenome assembly PJUF01 (sample SAMN08177673, study PRJNA422409) | Feces metagenome, whole genome shotgun sequencing project. | isolation source: Chicken feces (3) enriched on wood chips | host: Gallus gallus | place: USA: Madison | collected 2015-01-15 | reverse complement strand
GCGCGGGCGGGCGGAAGGTTCGCTGTTCACGATCCCACTCCATGATCCAGGTTCCGGTCGCCCCGCCGCCGCGCCGCCGCAGCAGGGTCGCCGAAAAAGACGGCCGCCCCGGCGCCTCGCCTTCCAGGGGGTCTGAAGCACAGGACGCCACCGACCAGCGGGTCTCGGCCGCGCTGGGACAGGGCAGGGCGCTCGCCCGCGCCAGGAACAGGGTCGCGCCGCCCGTCTCGGCCGCCAGAGCCAGTCGGCGGCTGGCCGTCAGGCTGAATGCCCTGGCCTCGCCCCAGGCACTCAACAGCACGGCGCCCACGGCGGGACTGCGCAGGGCTTCTTCGCCGACGGCCAACAGGGTCTGCACGTCGCGCGTCCGCACCAGCAGCAGGTCGTGCGGCGATAACCCCATCTCATGCAGGCCCGGACCGTGCGGCCGTCCCGCTTCCTGGGCCATCATCTCATGCAGACCCCAGACGATGGGCCGCCCCGCCGCTGCTCGCAGCGCCAGGCCCAGACCGAAGGCGTTGACCGCCACCGCGTCGGCAGGGGCGGCGGCATAAAGATCATGCAGAACGCCCGTGGCCAACGGTGCGAAGGCGTCATCGCTTCCCGCGCGTACGCCCGCTCCGACGCGACGACCGCCGGCCCGATCCAGAGCCTCCAGACGAGTCTTCAGCGCCGCCAGAGCGTCAGGCTGTGAACAAATGTTCTTCATATGTTCTTGTATGCGCCCTGACCCAGGGAGGGAGTCAAGCGAGGCGGCGGCCCATGCTTCATTTTCGATTTCAGACGGCCTATGACCTAGGTCGTTCCCGAAGGGTTGACCGCAGCCTAGAAGCAGGCATCGCCAACTGTCGCAAAGAGTCAAATGAAGACCAGCCCACAAGTTGGCTGGGCGCTCATGACGCAACGAGATGATCGTCAGACGGACGTGAAAGGGCGGCCAACCAACGCAGTATCTCTAAGTCTTTGAAAGAGATGGTGGACGCGACAGGGATTGAACCTGTGACCCCTACGATGTCAACGTAGTGCTCTCCCGCTGAGCTACGCGTCCGCCTGTTCTGCGGCCCCTCGGCGTGTGCGCCGGTGGGCGGGAAGGCGGCGTCTATAACCCGCCGTTTGCGGGGGCTGCAAGGGGCTTTGACGCCTTTGTTCGACTTTTCTTTCGGTTAGGCCGCGATCATGCGTTCGACCTCGTTCACCAGTTCACGCAGGTGGACGGGTTTGGACAGGACCTTGGCCTGGGGCGAGGCCTGGGCGGCGCTGAGGGCGACGGCGGCGAAGCCGGTGATGAACATGATGCGCAGGCCCGGCTGGCGGGCGGCGGCGACGCGGGCGACCTCGATGCCGTCGGCGCCCGGCATGACGATGTCGGTCAGCAGCAGGTCGTAGGGACCCTGGTCCAGGGCGTCGATGGCGTCGTCGCCGTTTTCGCAGGCCACGACCTCATGGTCGGCCCGCTCCAGGGCGCGGGTCAGGAAGCCGCGAAGCGAATTGTCGTCTTCGGCCAGAAGAATGCGCGCCATGATCGAATCGAAACCGTTGGGGAATTGGCGTCCAGCCTAGGCCCTGCGGAGTAAACCGGCGGTGAAGACGAAGGCGGGCGCAACGGCTTCGGGCGCGCCTTTCGCGACAAAGCAGGCTATGGCCAAGGCATGGATGCGCATCAGCCGCCCTTCTGGATCGTTCCGGCCGAGGCCGGGCGGGCGACGCCCCTGGTGTTCGCCTCGCCGCACTCGGGCGACCTCTATCCCGAGGACATGCGGGCGGCGGCCTCGATGCGCGCGGTCCGCAGCGCCGAGGACGCGGCCGTCGATCAGTTGATCGACGGGGGGCCGGCAGAAGGCGCGGCTCTGATCGCGGCGCGGATCGGTCGGGCCTACGTCGATCTGAACCGGGCGCCGGACGAGTGGGATCCGGCGCTGATCGCGGACGCCGTCGCGCCGCGCGCCAGCGCCAAGGCCCAGGCGGGGTACGGCGTGGTGGCGCGATTGGCGGGGGACGGCACGCCGCTCTACGATCGACGGCTGACGTGGCGCGAGGCCGAGGCGCGGGTGGCGCGGGTCCATGCGCCCTATCATGCGGCCTTGCAGGAGATGATGGAGACGGCGCGGGCGCGGTTCGGGCGAGCGGTGCTGATCGACTGGCACTCCATGCCGGCGCGGGCGACGAACGGGGCGGTGGACGTGGTGCTGGGCGATCGACACGGGACCAGTTGCGAGGCGTTGCTGACGCGGCGGCTGCGGCGGCTGTTCGAGGCGCAGGGGCTGACGGTCGGCCTGAACCGGCCCTATGCGGGCGGCTATGCGACCCAGAGCTGGGGGCGGCCGGACGAGGGCTTTCAGGCGATCCAGGTGGAGCTGAGCCGGGGTCTGTACTGGGATGAGGCGGCCTGGGCGCCCTCGCCGGGCTGGACGCGATGTCGCTCGGCCTTGCGGCGGGTCATCGCCGGCCTGTGCGCGGACCAGAGCGTCTGACGACCGCGAACGAGGCAAAAAAAGAGCCGCGCCAAACGGCGCGGCTTTGGAAAGTCTATAGGGAGGAAACGCCCAGGAAGGGCAAGACGCTCGAAAGCGTCGAAAAACAAGTTAGTTTGCAGCGCACAAAAATACAAGCGCCGAGTCAATCTTATACAATCACGGGGTGTTACGAAGTCTGACGCCGCCTCTCGGCGGCGCGGGGCGGCGATGGCGATTTCGCATTTGCGAGATAGTCATCCGCGTTCAAGCAGACGGCGGGCCTGGCGAATGGCGCTGGCGGCGGGCGAGGCCAGCTGACGCCAGGCCAGAAGGGCGAAGACCGACACCGCGCCCAGCATCAGCCACAGCGGCCCGAACAACCAGGCGGCGGCGGCCAGGGCGAAATAATAGCCGCGAACGCCCTGGTTGAAATTGGTCAGTGCGGGGTTCAGCAACCGCCCCACGGCGCGGCCATAGGCGACGCGATCGGCCTCTTCGTGGATTTCCGGCGCGGCGCCGATCAGGGCCAGGGTGTAGTTCAGCTGGCGCAAGGCCCAGATGAAGTCAAGGAAACCGCGCGCCAGGCAGACCAGAACCAGGGCCAGCTTGGCCTCCATCAGGCGCGGAGCGACGGGCTCGGCCCCGACGGCGGCGAAACCGCGCATCGCCGCCTCGCCCCCGAACAGCACGCCGGCCACGGCGGCGATCAGCAGCAGATTGGTCGAGGCGAAGAAGGAGGCCGAGTTGATCGAATGGCCCATCAACTGGCTGTCGATCAGCCGCATCTCGCGATGGGTCATGGCGCGCATCCAGGCGTCGCGCACCGACAGCATGTCCATGTTGAGCGAGCCGCTGCGCCGCGCCACCAGGCGGATCAGCGGGCCATAGCCCAGCCAGGCGACGACGAAGACGAAGAGGGCGATCCAATCGAACAGACTCATGTCTGGATTGACGCCACGTCAGCCGTCGCAAGGCAAGCGTGATCGCCGCGACGCTTGCCGTAAAGCCGCGCAAAGCTTATCACGCGCGTCAATTCTCCCCGTTCGCACCTGCAATAAGAGCGTACCATGAACATCGACGCCATCCCGGTCGGCCCTAACGCGCCGTGGGACATCAACGTCATCATCGAAATTCCGCAGGGCGGACTGCCGGTGAAGTATGAGATGGACAAGGAGTCGGGCGCCCTGTTCGTCGACCGCTTCCTGCACACCGCCATGTACTATCCGGGCAACTACGGCTTCGTGCCGCACACCCTGTCGGACGACGGCGATCCCTGCGACGTGATCGTGCTGAACCCGACGCCCGTGGTGCCCGGCTGCGTCATCCGTTCGCGCCCGATCGGCGTGCTGAAGATGGTCGATGAAGCCGGCGGCGACGAAAAGATCCTGGCTGTGCCGGTCGACAAGCTGAACCCTTATTACACCGAGGTCTCCAGCTACCGTCAGTTGCCCGCCATCCTGATCGAGCAGATCGAGCACTTCTTCACCCGCTACAAGGATCTGGAGAAGGGCAAGTCGGTCAAGGTCAACGGCTGGGGCGACGCCGGCGAAGCCGCCGAACTGATCGCGGCGGGCATGAAGGCTCACCAGGCCAAGCTGGCCGCCAAGGCCGACGCCGCCGCCTGAGGCGAGCCTGTCGCTGAACAGAAGAAAGACCCCGTCGGGCGAGCCGGCGGGGTCTTTTTTATGCGTTGTCGCTCGTCCCCTTGAGCGCCGTTTCTGAAGGGGAGGGAGAGGGGCAGCCCTTCGCCCGGAACGCCGCGATCGCCTCGACGGTCTGGCGCACCTTGGCCTCGATGCCGGCCCAGTCGCGCGCCTGAATGGCGGCCTCGGTAATCAGCTTGGAGCCCATGCCGGTCGCCACGATGCCGGCCCCGAACCATTTGGCGATGGAGGCTTCGTCCGGGTCGACGCCGCCGGTCGGCATGATCTTGCTCCAGGGCATGGGGCCCAGAACCGCCTTGACGAAGTCCGGCCCGCCGACGGAGGCGCCGGGGAACAGTTTGACGATCTCGCAGCCCAGCTCCTGCGCCTCGGAGATGTCGCGCACCGACCCGCAGCCGGGCGAATAGGCCACCTGTCGCCGATTGCAGACCTTGGCGACGTCGGGAACCAGGCAGGGGCTGATGACGAAGCGCGCGCCCGAGGCCAGGTAGAGGGCCGCCGTCGGCGCATCCAGGATCGAGCCCACGCCCATGATGATGCCGGGATCCGTGCGGCTGAATTCCTTCGACAGGGCGGTGAAGGTCTCCCAGGCGAAGTCGCCGCGGTTGGTGAACTCGATCGCCTTGGCGCCGCCGCGGGCGCAGGCCCGGATCACCTCGGCGCAGACTTCCTGGTCGGGGTGATAGAAGACCGGCACCACGCCCTGAGTTTCAAGGGCGGTCAGCACGCTGAGGCGGTCGTGGCGCATGGAGGTCTCCTTCAAGATCCGAGGCCCGCAGATCGGCGCGCGACGCCCCTGACGTCAAGGGTAACCGGGATCAATCCTGGTAAGCGCCGCTATTCGGCGGTCGCCAGTTCCGCCAACCGCTTCACCATGGCGCTGTCGGGATCGGCCAGCGGGTCCAGGACGGTGAAGTGGTCGGCGCCCTCCACGATCTCGACGCGGGTATCGGCGCCCTTGCCGCCCCAGGCGGCGGCCATCTCGCGGCTCTGGCGCACGAACTCGTTGCTCTCGTCGCCGCCGACCCAGCAGTCCAGCGCCGTTCCGCCGGGCGTCGAGCCGTTCGGCGCGGGCCAGTGAATGGGCGACAGGGCGCGCGCGATCGGCGCGTCCAGTCCCAGGGCTTCGTTCAGCGAGGTGTGGACCAGCGGCTCCAGATCGAACACGCCCGAGATCGCCAGCGCCGCCCGCGCTCGGCCCTCGGACAGCATGCCCGCCGCCATATGGCCGCCGACCGAATGGCCGAAGACCAGCGGCCGCTTGCCGGTGCGGGCGCGGACCGCTTCCGTCGCCTCGCGCATCTGGCTGATGATCTTGCCGACCGAGACGCCGGGCGCGAGATCGTATCCCGGCACGGCGACGCTGATTCCATGCTCCAGCAGGGCGGGCGCGACCCAGGCGAACCAGCCCCGATCCAGCGACTGCCAATAGCCGCCGTGCATGAAGACGGCGACCGGCGCGCCGGACCCGGCGTCGAACCACTCCATCTTCTGCCGTTCGGACGGGCCGTATTCGATCGTCTCGGGCCGGCGGGCGTCGATCACCCGCAGCGATTCCTTGCGCCAGCGATCCAGAATGGCGGGGTGGCCCGGCACGCGGGCGCGGTTGTTATAGGCCGCCTCATAGGCCGCGGCCCGTTCCATCTGCGTCGCCTCGGGCGACAAAGCCTTACCCATGTCGTCTCCATCCGCTAGAGACCTCCGCTTGAACGGGAGGCTTGAAGGCCATGATGACCGCCATTTTCGTCTTCATCAAATGCGAGTTGGGCTACGCCAACGATGTTGCGGCCGATCTGGTCGATAATGTCGAGAATGTGAGCGAGGTCTATTCGACGTCGGGCCAGCATGACCTGCTGGCCAAGTTCCAGCTGCCCAAGGACGCCGACATCGGCACCTTCGTGACCAAGCAGGTGCAGACGCGCCCGCACATCCGCGACACCTTCACCGTCATCACCTTCTCGCCCTTCCTGCCCTCGAAGAAGTAGGGTTCCGTTTTCAAAAAGGACCGGCTAGCGTCCTTCCTAAGCAAGAACGCGAGGGAGGGCGGCCATGGCCGATCTGGAGACGTTCCGCGCGCAGACGCGCGCCTGGCTGGAGGCGAACTGCCCGCCGGAGTGTCGCGGCGCGCCGCCGCTTGAGGCGGACATGGTTTGGGGCGGGCGCAACGCCGTCTATCCGACCCCTGCGCACAAGATCTGGCTGGACCGCATGGCCGAACGCGGCTGGACTGCGCCGGAATGGCCGCGCGAATACGGTGGCGGCGGGCTGAATCGCGAAGAGGCCAAGGTGCTGGCCGCCGAGCTGCGCCGCATCAAGGCCCATCCGGCGCTCTACAGTTTCGGCGTCTGGATGCTGGGGCCGGCCCTGTTGGCCTTCGGCACGGAAGAACAGAAACAGCGCTTCCTGCCCCCCATCGTGCGGGGCGAGATCCTCTGGTGTCAGGGCTATTCCGAACCGGGCGCCGTGTCCGATCTCGCCTCCGTCCAGACCCGCTCCGTGGATCAGGGCGACCACTGGATCGTCAACGGCCAGAAGATCTGGACGTCCTACGCCGACAAGGCCGACTGGATCTTCTGCCTGGTCCGCACCGACCCGGATGCGCCCAAGCATCTGGGCATCAGCTTCGTCCTGTTCAACATGGCGACGCCGGGCGTGACGACGCGGCCCATCACCCTGATCAGCGGCAAGTCGCCCTTCTGCGAGACCTTCTTCGACGACGTGCGCGTGGAAAAGGAGAACCTGATCGGCACGCTGAATCGCGGCTGGGACGTGGCCAAGGCCCTGCTGGCGCATGAGCGGACCATGATCGGCGCCATGGGCGACACGGGCGTCGGCCGCCCGCTGGGACAGGTCGCGGCCGATAATCTGGGGCTGGACGAGGCCGGGCGGCTGGATGAGCCGCTGCTGCGCGCCCGCATCGCCGACTACGACATCGACGCCGCCGCCTTCCGTCTGGCGATGGAGCGGGCGGGCGATCAGATGAAGGCGAAACAGGCCCATCCGGCCATCGCCTCCATGTTGAAATATTATGGCTCGGAACTGAACAAGCGCCGCCACGAACTGGCCATGGCGGCGGGCGGATCGGACGCGCTGGAATGGGAAGGCGACCGCTCGAACGACGGCCAGGCCGCCCGCGAATGGCTGCGCACGAAGGCCAACTCCATCGAGGGCGGCACCAGCGAAGTCCAGCTGAACATCATCGCCAAACACCAGCTGAAACTGCCGGGAGCCTGAGCCCATGCCCCTGATCCTGACCGAAGAGCAGACTATGCTTCAGGATGCCGCCGACGGCTTTCTGAGCGAAAATGCGCCCATCGCCCACCTGCGCCGCCTGCGCGACAGCCGCGACCCTGACGGTGTCTCACGCGACCTGTGGAGGGCGTTTGGCGAGATGGGCTTTTCCGGCGTCGTCATCCCTGAGGAAGACGGGGGCTCGGGCCTCGGCGCCGTCGAGGCGGGCGTCATCGCTGAAAGTCTGGGCCGCATCCTGACGCCCTCGCCCTTCATGGGCTCGTCCGTGCTGGCGGCGACGGTGCTGAAGACGGCGGGATCAGAGACGCAGAAGGCTTGGCTGGGCCGGATTGCGGCGGGCGAGGCCATCCTCAGTCTCGCCGTCGACGAAGGGCCCAAACACGCCCCGGCGAAGATCGCTGCGCGCGCCGAACGCTCCGGCAACGGCTTCAAGCTGAACGGCGCCAAGGGCTTCGTGCTGGACGGCCACATCGCCGACGCCCTGATCGTCGCGGCGCAAACTGACGACGGCCTGACCCTGTTCCTGATCGATCCGGCGACGTCGGGCGTGACGGTCGAGCGCACCGTCATGGTCGACGCCCACAACGCCGCCCGCGTGACCTTGAGCGAGGTTCAGGTTGACGCCGACGCCGTCATCGGCGCTGTGGGCGAGGGGCAGGGGCCGCTGGACGCCGCCCTGACGCTGGGCCGCGCCTGCGCCGCCTCGTCGCTGGTCGGGGCGGGAGATCAGGCGTTCAGGACGACGCTGGACTATCTCAAGACCCGCAAGCAGTTCGGCAAGCTGATCGGCGAGTTCCAGGCCCTGCAACACCGCGCCGCCCATCTGTTCACCGAGCTGGAGCTGGCCAAGGCGGCGACGCTGGCCGCGCTTCAGGCCATCGACGCGAGCCGCCCCGACGCCGAACAGGCCGCGGGTATCGCCAAGGCCAAGGCCGGCCGCGTCGCCGAACTGGCGGTGCAGGAGGCGGTCCAGATGCACGGCGGCGTCGGCATGACGGACGAGTTCGACGTCGGCCTGTTCATGAAGCGCGTCCGCGTCCTGAACGAACTGCTCGGCGACGCCCATTTCCACGCTGAACGCCTGGCCAGGATGCAAGGATTCTGACGATTTCCGTTTGATCCAGGGCAAAGCCGTGCGGCTCGGGGTGACGGTTTCGCGGCGATCGCTTACATCTCCCGGCAAGGGAGAAACGACATGACGCGATCCAACGCGCCCGCCTATCAGAGCGGTTTCGCCAACCACTTCGCGACGGAGGCGGTGGACGGGGCCCTGCCGGTGGGACGCAACTCGCCGCAGCGTCCGGCGCTGGGCCTCTATGCCGAACAGCTGTCGGGCACGGCCTTCACCGCTCCGCGCGACCATAATCTGCGCAGCTGGCTCTATCGCCTGCGGCCGTCGGCCCAGCACGGGCCGTATCAGCCGTTCGCGCAAGGGAGGGTCCGCTCCGGTCCCTTCACCGAGACGCCGCCCAATCCCAACCGGATGCGCTGGGACCCGCTGCCCATGCCGGACCAGCCGACCGACTGGGTCGAGGGGCTGACCACCTATGGCGGCAACGGTTGCGCCGATTCCGGGACGGGGGTGGGCGTCCACCTCTATGTCGCCAACCGCTCGATGGTCGATCGGGTCTTCTATTCGGCCGACGGCGAACTGCTGATCGTGCCGCAGCAGGGGATGCAGCGCTTCGTCACCGAGATGGGCGTGATCGAGGCGGCGCCGGGCCATGTGGTCGTCATCCCGCGCGGCGTGCGTTTCCGCGTCGAGGTGGACGGTGAGGTTCGCGGCTATGTCTGCGAGAACTACGGCGCGCCCTTCCGCCTGCCGGACCTGGGCCCGATCGGCTCCAACGGTCTGGCCAATCCGCGCGATTTCGAGACGCCGGTCGCCGCCTTCGAGGACGTGGATCGCCCGACCGAGTGCGTTCAGAAATACGGCGGTCAGCTGTGGGCTGTGACCTTCGACCACAGCCCGCTGGACGTGGTCGCCTGGCACGGCAACTACGCCCCCTATCGCTATGACACGGCGCGGTTCAACACCATCGGCACCGTCAGCTTCGACCACCCGGACCCGTCGATCTTCACCGTCCTGACCTCGCCTTCGGACACGCCCGGCACGGCCAACTGCGACTTCGTCATCTTCCCGTCGCGCTGGATGGTGGCCGAGGACACCTTCCGTCCGCCGTGGTTCCACCGCAACGTCATGAGTGAGTTCATGGGGCTGATCTTCGGCGAGTACGACGCCAAGGCGGGGGGCTTCGCCCCCGGCGGCGCCTCCCTGCACAACCGGATGAGCGGCCACGGTCCGGATCAGGCCAGTTGGGACGGGGCGACCAGGGCGGACCTCAAGCCGCACAAGATCGAGAACACCCTGGCCTTCATGTTCGAGACGCGCATGCCCATCCGCACCACGGCCTGGGCCGAGCAGACGCCGCTGATGCAGCTCGACTACGACGACTGCTGGACCGGCTTCCAGAAAGGCCGCACGGCGTGAGGGGGAAATCGATCATCATGGCGGCGGGGCTTTCGGCTCTGCTGGCGCTGGTCGGATGCGCGCCGGTCGCCGAGAAGGCGACCGGTCAGTCCGCCGAGGCCGCGGCCTGCGCCGCTCGGGGCGGAGAGATGCGTCCCGTGGGACGGCTGCAGAGCGTCCAGTGCGTCATTCGCTACGCCGATGCGGGGAAGCCCTGCACCGACGGCGCCCAGTGTCAGGGGGACTGCCTGGCGTCCGCCGACGCCCGCCCTGCGGTCGACGCGGCCGCGAGCGGCTTCTGCGCCGCAGACAGCAATCGTTTCGGCTGTCGCACCGTGATCGAGCACGGCCAGGCCAAGCCGACGCTCTGCATCGACTGACGTCATGAAAAGGGCCCCGTCGCGATCACGACGGGGCCCTTGTTCTGTGCGAGGTCCGTTTAGGACTTCGGCGGGGTGTTCGAGGTGGTCATGCCGCCGTCCAGGTTGCCGGCCTCGGCCTTGATGGCGTCAGCCTTCTCGTCGGCCTTCTTCTGCACGGCGTCGGCCTGGGCGTTGAGGGCGTCGGCCTGTGCGTCGGTCGGGGCGACGTCGGCCTGGTTCTCAAGCTGCGTGGCGGTGACGTCGGCTTCTGCTTCCACGGCGTCGGCGCGAGCGTCCGCTTCCTTCTCGGCCGGGTTCTGGCAGGCGGCCAGGCCGGTCATGGCGGCGACGGAAACAGCGGCGAGAACGAGTTTGCGCATGGTTGTGCTCCAGATGGTTGAGCCTTGGAAACTCGCGGGCTCACAATCGGTTCACGCCTCTGTGATCACGTTTTTCAGCCTGCTTCGGCGAAGGCCACGCGCGCCGCGCCCAAAAGGGCGGCGTGTTCATGCAGGATCATCTTGGTGGGGATGGCCGCCATATAGTCCTGAAAACGTCCCTTGCGCTCGAACCGTCGGCGGAAGGGGCTGGCCTGGATGAAGGGCAGGATGCGCGGGACGATGCCGCCGGCGATATAGACCCCGCCGCGCGCGCCGGTGGTCAGGGCGATGTCTCCAGCCACGGCGCCCAGCATGGCGCAGAAGCGGGCCAGGGTGGCGCCGCAGGGACTGTTCGGATCGTCCAGCGCCTGGGTCGTGATCTGGGCGGGGTCGTCGATATGGCTCTCGCGGCCGTCGATCTCGGCCAGGGCGCGATGCAGGTTCAGCAGGCCCGGTCCGCAGATCAATCGTTCGATGGACACGCGGTCGTAGCGGCGGCGCAGGATGCGGAGCACCTCGTCCTCGACCTCGTCGCCGGGGGCGAAACAGGCGTGGCCGCCTTCGCTGGGCAGGGCCATCTCGCGCCCGTGGGCGTCGCGCGCCAGGGCGGACATGCCGAAGCCCGTGCCGGGGCCCAGCACGGCGATGGCGGCGTGCGGGTCGCCTTCGGTCGGCCCGCCCAGGGGCGCCAGCCGGTCAGCCGGCACGATCGGCGCGCCCCAGGCCAGGGCCTCGAAATCGTTGATCAGCCGAGCCGGATTGAGGCCCAGCGACTGGAGCTCCTTCTCCGACAGACGCCAGGGCGAGTTGGTCAGGTCGATGGCGCCGTCCGTGACCGGCCCGGCCACGGCGATGACCCCGCCTGCGGGCTTGGTCGCGCAGTCGTCGAGGTAGGCCTGCACCCCCTGGAGAAAGGTCGGATAGGTCTCGGCCGGGAAGCTGTCGAAATGATCAAGCCGAGGATGGCCGTCGACCATGCGGGCCAGGGCGAAGCGGGCGTTGGTTCCGCCGACGTCGCCTACCAATAGGGTCGCGTCCCTCATGCTTTCTCCTTCGCGGGTTCTCCTGGCGGGTTCAGGCGTCCACGGCGCGATCGACCAGGTTCGGATCGGGCGGGCCGTCGTCATGGCCGTTGGCGCCGATGGGCGAGGCGAAGCAGACGCTGGCGCCTTCCTCCGCCGTCGACACCGTCTGACGGAAGGCGCCGAACAGTTCACGACCATAACCCCAGGACGAGCCTTCGGCATGGGCGCGCGAGCGCTTCGTCGCCGGACGTGCGTCCAGATCCTCGATCCCCACAGTGGTCAGCACCCCCGCCTCGGGGTCCAGCCGGATCACGTCGCCGTCGCGGACGTAGGCCAGGGGGCCGCCGGCCAGGGCTTCGGGGCTGACATGGATGGCGGCGGGGGTCTTGCCGCTGGCGCCCGACATGCG
>PJUF01001437.1_pt1 | contig 12025 bp, 15 predicted proteins | sample 1512191 | NCBI WGS metagenome assembly PJUF01 (sample SAMN08177673, study PRJNA422409) | Feces metagenome, whole genome shotgun sequencing project. | isolation source: Chicken feces (3) enriched on wood chips | host: Gallus gallus | place: USA: Madison | collected 2015-01-15 | reverse complement strand
CTCGCCGCGACGCGGGGCGGGCCGATCGCGGCGGGGCCGCTGAGCGCCTTTGCGGCGCTCGCGCCGCAAGCCGGGCTCGTCGTCAACTGCTCGACGGTCGGCCTCGGCGGCACGCGCTTCGAGGGGCTGGCGCTGCACCGCCTGCCGCCCGGCGCCATCGTCAACGACCTCGTCTATGTGCCGCTCGAAACGCCGCTGCTCGCCGCCGCCCGCGCCGGCGGGCTGCGCCCCGTCGACGGGCTCGGCATGCTGCTGCACCAGGCCGTTCCCGGTTTCGAGGCCTGGTTCGGCGTGCGCCCGCAGGTGACGCCCCGGCTGCGCGCGCTGGTCGAGGCGAGCCTTTGATGCTGAAGCTCGGCCTCACCGGCTCCATCGCCACCGGCAAGTCGACGGTGCTCGACATGGTCGCGGCGCTCGGCGTGCCGGTCTTTTCCGCCGACGCCGCCGTGCACGAGCTCTATGACGGCGTCGCCGTGCCCGCCGTCGCGGCGCTTTTCCCCGATGTTATCCACAAGGGCGCCATCGACCGGCAGGCCCTCGCCGCCGCGGTGCTGGGCCATCCCGACAGGCTGAAGCGCCTCGAAGAGGTGGTGCATCCGCTGGTCCGCGCCCGCATCGCCGCCTTCCTTGCCGAGGCGCAATCCACAGGCGCGCCGCTGGCGGTTGTGGATATCCCGCTGCTCTACGAGAGCGGCCACGACTATGGCCTCGACGCCGTGGCCGTGACCTGGGTGGACCCGGCCGTGGCGCGCGCCCGCGCCTTGGCGCGGCCGGGCATGAGCGGGGAAAAGCTCGCCGCCATCCTTGCCCGCCAGCTGCCGCAGGCCGAAAAGATGCAGCGGGCCGACCACCTCATCCGTACCGGCGGGCCGCGCGAGGCGACGCAGGCCGCGGTGGAGGCGCTCGTGGCGACGCTGACGGCGGCGAAGGAGACAAGATGACCCGCGAGATCGTGTTCGACACCGAAACCACCGGCCTCAGCCCCGCCACCGGCGACCGCATCGTCGAGATCGGCGGCATCGAATTGTGGAACCACATCCCCACCGGCCGGCATTTCCACTGCTACCTCAACCCCGAGCGGCCGATGAGCGAGGACGCCTTCCGCGTGCACGGGCTCTCCGATGCCTTTCTCGCCGACAAGCCGCGCTTCGCCGAAGTGGCCGACGACATGCTGGCCTTTTTCGAGGACGCCACCCTCATCGCCCACAACGCGCCCTTCGACATGCAGTTCATCAATGCCGAGCTCGAGCGGCTGCGCCGGCCGGCCCTCGCCAACGCGGTGATCGATACGGTGATGCTGGCGCGCGAACGCCATCCGGGCGCGCGCGTCTCGCTCGATGCCCTGTGCAAGCATTACGGCGTCGACAATTCCCGCCGCACCCTGCACGGCGCCCTGCTCGACAGCGAGATTCTCGCCGACGTCTATCTCGAGCTGATCGGCGGCCGCCAGGTGGCGCTGGCCCTGGTCGAGGACGTGCGCACGACGCTGGGCGGGCCGGCCCGCATCGTCCACGCCGCGCCGCCGCGGCCCGTCCCGCTCCCCGGCCGGCTCGACCCCGGCGCGCTGGCCGCCCATCTGGCGCTCGTCGCCTCGATGGGCGAGGCGGCGATCTGGGGCGATTACGCCGATGCCGACGCGGCGGGCTGAGCGGCGGCGTCAAAACCGGGTCGAATCGGGGGCGGGCAGGGCCTATCTTCATGGCCATGACACAGCAGTCGCCTCTCACCCCTGCCGACGATTACGAGACGGTCCGCGCCGCCATCGCCTATCTGAGCGAGACCGGCGCGGAAGCCGTCGATCTCGCGCGCTTCGCGCGCTCGCTGGGCCTCAGCGAGCGCCAGCTCACCGACCTGTTCCGCCGCTGGTGCGGGCTCAGCCCCAAGAGCTTCGCCCAGGCGGTGGCGCTCGACCATGCCAAGCGCCTGCTCGGCGACAGGCAAAGCGTGCTCGCCACCACCTATGCCGTGGGGCTGAGCTCGACCTCGCGGCTGCACGACCTGTTCGTCGCCCATGAGGCCATGCCCCCCGGCGCCTTCCGCCGCCGCGGCGCCGGGCTCGACATGGTCTGGGGCGCCGCGCCCTCGCCCTTCGGCACCGCGGTGCTCGTCCTCACCGCCTACGGGCTCGCCGGCATCGGCTTTGCCGACGGCACGCTCACCGTCGCCGCCGCCTTCGAGGATCTGCGGGCGCGCTGGCCCGAGGCGCGCTTTGCCCGCGACGACGCGGCCGTGGCGCCGGTGGCGCGCCGCGTCTTCGATCCGGCGCGCTGGAACCCGGCCGAGCCGGTGCGGGTGGTGCTCATCGGCACCGATTTCGAGATCGCCGTCTGGCAGACGCTGCTCACGATTCCCGTCGGCCGCGCCACCACCTACCAGGCCGTCGCCAGCGCCATCGGCCGGCCGAGCGCGGCCCGCGCCGTGGGCGCCGCGGTGGGCAAGAACCCGATAAGCTTCGTCGTCCCCTGCCACCGCGTCGTCGGCAGCAGCGGCGCGCTCACCGGCTATCACTGGGGCGTGCCCCGCAAGCGCGCCATCCTCGGCTGGGAAGCCGGCGTCGCCGGGCAGTGAGGGCCCTTCCTCTCCCGGAAGGCGAGGGGGGCGAGCGGCGCCCAAGCGGCAGCGGCCTGCCTAGACCGTCACCGTCTCCACCAGCGCGCCGTCTTCGCCGATGCGATAGATCACCGGCTCGCCGGTGGCGATCTCGCGGGCCAGGATCTCGTCGGGGCCGAGCCCCTCGATCGCCATCACCAGGGCGCGCAGCGAATTGCCGTGCGCGGCGACCAGCACCGTCCTGCCGGCCTTGAGCAGCGGCACGATCTCGGCCTCGTAATAGGGCACCGTGCGCGCCGCCGTGTCCTTCAGCGATTCGCCGCCCGGCGGCGGCACGTCGAACGAACGGCGCCAGACATGCACCTGCGCCTCGCCCCATTTTTCGCGCGCATCGTCCTTGTTGAGCCCGCTCAGATCGCCATAGTCGCGCTCGTTGAGCGCCTGGTTGCGGACGATGACGAGGTTTTCGACGCCCATCTCCTCGAGGATGAGGTCGAGCGTGTGCTGGGCCCGCTTCAGCGCCGATGTGAACCACGCATCGGGCATGAGGCCCGCCGCCTTCAGCGCCCGGCCGGTGGCGCGCGCCTCGGCGATGCCCTGCGCCGTGAGGTCGGGGTTCTTCCAGCCGGTGAACAGGTTCTCGAGGTTCCACTCGCTCTGCCCGTGGCGCACGAGGATCAGCGTTCCCGCCATTCAGCTCTCCTTGAAGCCGAGCACGTCGGCCATGTCGTAAAAGCCGGGCGGCTGGTCGGCCGCCCACAGCGCCGCCTGCACCGCCCCGCGGGCGAACATGCCGCGGTCCTCGGCCCGATGGGTGATCTCTATGCGCTCGGTCTCGCCGGCGAGAATCACGCTATGTTCGCCCACGACATTGCCGCCGCGCAGCGTTGCAAAGCCGATGCTGCCGGCGACGCGCGGCCCCGTATGGCCGTCGCGCACCGTGACGGCGGCAGCCTCGAGGGCGACGCCGCGCCCGGCGGCGGCCGCCGCTCCCAGCATCAGCGCCGTGCCCGAGGGCGCATCGACCTTGCGGTTGTGATGCATCTCGAGGATCTCGATGTCGTAGCCCGGCAGCGCCCGCGCCGCCTGGCGCACGAGGCCTTCGAGCACATTGATGCCGAGCGAGAAATTGCCCGATTTGACGATGCGCGCCCCGGCCGCCCCGGCCGCCTCGATGGCGCGGTCCTCGTCGCGGCTGCACCCGGTGGTGCCGATGACGTCGACCAGCCCGCGCGCCGCCGCCAGTTCGGCCAGCATTACGCTCACCGCCGGCGCGGTGAAGTCGATGAGGATGTCGGCGCCGGCCAGCGCCGCCTCGGCGTCGTCGCCGATCGGCACCCCGAGCGCCCCGGCCCCCGCCGTCTCGCCCGCGTCGCGCCCGATGACGGCGGCGCCCGGCCGCTCGAAGGCGGCGGTGAGCACCAGCCCCGGCGTCGTCGCCACGGCACGGATATTGGCGGCGCCCATGCGCCCGCCCGCCCCGGCGACGACCACCCGCAACTCAGCCATTCCGCATGTCCTCAGGCAAGCTGGTGTCCCTGCATTTCGCCGCGGATCGCCCGCGCCGCCGCCGCCGGATCGGCGGCCAGGGTGATCGGCCGGCCGACGACGAGATGGCTCGCCCCCGCCGCGATCGCCGCCGCCGGGCCGAGCACGCGCTTCTGGTCGTCCCGGGCGCTGCCCGCCGGCCGGATGCCGGGGGTGACCAGCGCCATGTCGGGGCCGATCAGCGCGCGCACCATCTCGGCCTCGCGCGGCGAGGCGACGAGCCCGGCGAACCCGGCCTCGCGGGCCTGCCGGGCGCGCAGCGCCACCAGCCCCGCCGCGTCGCGCCCATAGCCGGCGGTGGCCACGTCGGCATCGTCCATCGAGGTCAGAACGCTCACCCCCAGCAGGCCGAGCTGCGAGCCGGCCGCGCCGCGCCGCGCCGCCGCCATGGCCCTCGGATAGGCGTGGACGGTCAGGAAATGCGCGCCGCTCGCCGCGACGGCCGCGACGCCCTTTTCCACGGTGGTGTCGATGTCGAGCAGCTTGAGGTCGAAAAAGACGCGCTTGCCGGCAGCGATCAGCGCCCGGCCCAGCGCCAGCCCGTCGCCGCCATAGACCAGTTGGTAGCCGATCTTGAAGAAATCGGCTTCGCCATCCAGCGCCGCGACCAGGCGTTCCGCCTCGGCACGCGTGTCGAAATCGAGGGCGACGATGAGCGTTCCGGCCATTGCGCGTCTCCAGTCGGGGCGGCTTTGCCATGCTTTGGCCGGCCTCGGCAAGACCCGCCGCCGCCCGCCCCCTGTTCCGGGGCCAGAGCAGCGCCGGAGGCCGGGCCGCCGGGCGCGTTTGAAACCCGGCTGCGGGGCCGGGCGTTCGAGGGGCATCGAATCACCAAGGAGCCCGCCATGGCCGCCAAACGCATGTCCCCGCTGCAAAAATACGGCTTCGCCTGGGTCACGCTGGGGTTTTTCGTCATCAGCATCGTCGGCCACTGGCTGTTCGGCTGGTTCGCCTATGTCGGCGCGCAGCAATTGCACAACGCGCCGATCGAGACCTCCGGCTATGTCGTCGAGATGATGCGCGACACGCTGGAGAACTGGCAGTCCGAATTCCTGCAGCTGTTCTGGCAGGTGGTCGGGCTGACGCTGTTGCTCTATGTCGGCTCGCCCCAGTCCAAGGACAGCGAGGATCGCTCCGAAGCCATCCTCGAGGCCATCCTCGAGCATGTCGATCCCGAGGGCGCCAGCGCCACCCTCGCCGCGCTCGAGGAGAAATACCCCAGGCAATAAAGCGTTTCCGGACGGGGGTTGCCGCAAGCTGCTATGGTGTCATAATACATCCATGCAGCAACAGGCTCTCTCCGCCATCGTCGCCTGGGTCCGGCTCGACCAGGCGCTCCAGGCCCTCAATCTCGCCCTGCGGCGCGAGTTCGGCATCACCGGGCTGCAATTGGCGGTGCTGCGCCTGCTCTGCGAGCGGCCCGCCCTGCCGCTCGCTGCCCTGCGCAAGACGCTGGTGATGCATCCGGCAACGCTCGGCCAGTCCATCGACGCCCTGCGCACGCTGGCGCTCGTCGAGGTGCGCCGCGACAGCCGCGACCGGCGCGCCCGCCTCGTCGCCATCACCGCCGCCGGCCGCGCGCTGGTGGCCCGCGCCCCCCTCGCCGGGCCCATCCGGCTGCGCGAGGTCGCTGCCGAGCCGGCCCGGCTCGACCGGCTGAAGCTCGCCTTCGAGGACGCCATCGAGCTCTTCGGGCTCGCCGAGCCCGCCCCCAGCACGGCCGACGAGCCGTGAGCCGGCTCGAAACGCTGCCCAATATCGGCCCCGTGCTGGCCGGCCGGCTGCGCGAGGCGGGCATCGGCAGCGCCGAAGATTTCCTGCGCCTCGGCGATGCCGCCGCCTTCGCCCGGCTGCGCGCCGGCCTGCCCGACGACGCCTGCGTCCACACCCGCCTCGCCCTCGCCGGCGCCGCCCGCGGCATGCGCTGGCACGATCTCGACGCGCCGCTGCGCGCCGACCTCGCGGCCGCCGCGCGGTGACGGTCCTGATGCTGGATGTCGACGGCGTTGTGGTCCGCGGCCCGCCCGCCTTTGCCCGCCTCGAGGCCGATCTCGGCCTCGCGCCGGCGCTGCTGCAGGCCGCCTTCTTCGACGTCTACTGGCCGCAGATCGTCATCGGCCGCGACGCGCTGGCGCCCCGGCTGGCCGCCGTGCTGGCGGATATCGCGCCGGGCCTCGCGGCCGAAACGCTCATCGCCTACTGGTTCGAAAACGATGCGGAGCTTGATGCCGCCCTGCTCGCGGCGGTGGCGGATTTGCGCCGGCGCGGCCACCGCGTCCTGCTCGCCACCAACCAGGAGCACCGGCGTGCCCGCTATCTGATGGACGATCTGGGGCTGGGCGCGCAGGTCGACGGCATCGTCTATTCGGCGGCGCTGGGCTGCCGCAAGCCCATGCCCGAATTCTATCGCCGCGCCACGGCCGCGGCCGGCGTGCCGCCCGACCGGATCGTGCTGGTCGACGACCTTGCCGCCAATGTCGACGCCGCCCGCGCCGCCGGCTGGCAGGCGCATCTGTGGACCGCCGCCGAGCGGCTCGAGACGCTGCTGGGCTGGTGAGGCCCCCGAATCACCGCGAGGGGGGAGAGGCGAAGAGGCCCGGCCTAGATGCCGCCGCGGGAAAAATGCGTGAGCTCGCGCACCATCTGGCCGACTTTCCACTGGATATTGGCTTCGTTCGGCGCGCCGTCGGCGTCGAACACGTCGGGATAGGGGCCGACGCCGAGCAGCGTCGGCACCACCAGCGCGCCCAGCTTGCTCAGCGAATCGCGCAGATGGCTGAGCGCGAACAGCGTCGCATATTTGCCGTTGGAGACCCCGCCGATACCGAAGACGGCATGGCGGAACGGGCTCGGCTTCTGCCGCGACAGCCAGGCGATGGTGTTGCCGACGAGCGGGGTGATGCCGCCATTATATTCGGGGGCAATGAGAAGCACGATGTCGTGGCCGCGAAAGGCCTCGGCCAGCCGCGCCGCGCTCGCCGGCGTGTGCGCCGCCTCGAGATCCTCGTTGAAGATCGGCATCTCGAAATCGGCGAGGCTGAGATCGGTGACGGCGACGCCGGCGGCGCGCAGCCGCGCCGACATGTGCCGGCGCAGCACCTCGTTGATCGAGCCCGCGCGCAGCGAGCCGCACAGCGTGATGGCGGTCCGTGGCGCGGCGCTCCCGGTCACGTCGTCTCCTGCAGCAAATGAGGGGCCATGGCGCTCAGCTCTCGAACAGGTTCTTGAGCTTGGCGAAGAACCCCTCCGAGGTGGGCGAGGTCTCCTTGGTCGTGGCGCGGTGGAACTCCTCGAGCAGCTCGCGCTGGCGCCGCGTCAGGTTCTGCGGCGTCTCGACGTCGAGCTGCACATAGAGGTCGCCCGTGTCCTTGGCGCGCAGCACCGGCATGCCCTTGGCCTTGAGGCGCACGCGCTGGCCCGGCTGCGTGCCAGCCGCCACCTTCACCTTGGCGCGCGCCCCGTCGAGGGTCGGCACCTCGAACTCACCGCCCAGCGCCGCCGTCGTCATGGCGATGGGCACGCGCGCATAGAGGTCGGCGCCGTCGCGGTGGAAGAGATCGTGCGGCCGCACCGAAATGAAGATGTAGAGATCGCCGGGCGGCCCGCCGCGCAGCCCCGCCTCGCCCTCATTGGCGAGCCGGATGCGGGTGCCGTCCTCGATGCCCCTGGGGATGTCGACGCTGAGCTTGCGGTTCTGCTGGCGCCGCCCCTGGCCGCCGCAATCGGTGCAGGGCTGCTCGAGGATCTGGCCGCGCCCCTGGCACACCGGGCAGGTCCGCTCGATGGTGAAAAAGCCCTGCGCGGCGCGCACCTTGCCGTGCCCGTTGCAGTGCCGGCAGGTCGACATGCCGGTGCCGGGCTTGGCGCCCGAGCCCTCGCAGGTGGTGCAGCCGACAAGCGTCGGCACGTCGATCTCGACGGTCTGGCCGGCGAAGGCCTCCTCGAGGCTGATCTCGAGATTGTAGCGCAGATCCGAGCCGCGCAGCCGCGACTGGCCGCCCCGGCCGCGCCCGCCGCCCATGAAGTCGCCGAAGATGTCCTCGAAGATGTCCGACATCGAGGACGAGAATTCCGGCCCGAAGCCGTTGGCCCGCGCCCCCATGCCGCCCGGCTCGAAGGCGGCGTGCCCGAACCGGTCGTAGGCCGCGCGCTTCTGGGGATCCTTCAGCGTGTCATAGGCCTCGTTGATTTCCTTGAAGCGGTGCTCGGCCTCGTGATTGCCCGGATTGCGGTCCGGGTGGAACTGCATGGCGAGCTTGCGGTAGGCGCCCTTGAGGGCGGCCTCGTCCGAGCCCTTGGGCACCCCCAGCACATCGTAGAAATCACGCTTGGCCATAGCGTCCCGGCCCGAAGATAAGCCTGTCGATCATGCCCGCCATTGCTCTGCGATAATCGGCTTCGGCCGAGGGGGAAAGGGGCCGTGCGGGAACGGCGCCGCGGAAAAATCCCGCAGCGCCGGTGCACAGAAGGAGGGCCGTTGGCGCCGTCATGGCTCAGGCCGACTTCTTGTCGTCCTTCACTTCCTCGAAATCGGCGTCGACGACGTCGTCCTCGGCCGGCGCGTCGCCGCCCTCGGCCTTGGCCTCGGCTTCCGCCTGGCTGGCCTTGTACATCGCCTCGCCGAGCTTCATCGAAACCTCGGCCAGGGCCGCCGTCTTTTCCTTGATCGCCTCGGCGTCCTCGCCCTCGACCACGCCCTTGAGCGCGCCGATCGCCGCCTCGATGGCGCCCTTGTCCTCGGCCGAGACCTTGTCGCCATAGTCCTTGAGCGACTTCTCGGTCGAATGGACGAGCGATTCGGCCTGGTTCCTCGCCTCCACCGCCTCGCGCTTCTTCTTGTCGGCCTCGGCATTGGCCTCGGCTTCCTCGACCATGCGCTCGATGTCGGCGTCGCTCAGGCCGCCCGAGGCCTGGATGCGGATCTGCTGCTCCTTGCCCGTGCCCTTGTCCTTGGCCGACACGTTGACGATGCCGTTGGCGTCGATGTCGAAGGCCACCTCGATCTGCGGCACGCCGCGCGGCGCCGGCGGAATGCCGGCCAGGTCGAAATTGCCCAGGAGCTTGTTGTTGGCCGCCATCTCGCGTTCGCCCTGGAAGACCCGGATGGTCACCGCGCTCTGGTTGTCCTCGGCGGTCGAGAACACCTGGCTCTTCTTGGTCGGGATCGTCGTGTTGCGGTCGATGAGCCGGGTGAACACGCCGCCCAGCGTCTCGATGCCGAGGCTCAGCGGCGTCACGTCGAGCAGCAGCACGTCCTTGACGTCGCCCTGCAGCACGCCGGCCTGGATCGCCGCGCCCAGCGCCACCACCTCGTCGGGGTTGACGCCCTTGTGCGGCTCCTTGCCGAAATATTCCTTCACCACCTCGACGACCTTGGGCATGCGCGTCATGCCGCCGACGAGCACCACCTCGTCGATCTGGCCGGTCGACACGCCGGCATCCTTGAGCGCCTGCTTCACCGGCTCGACGGTGCGCTGGATGAGGTCCTCGACCAGCTGCTCGAACCTGGCGCGGGTGAGCTTCATCGTCAGGTGCTTGGGGCCCGACGCATCGGCCGTGATGAAGGGCAGGTTGATCTCGGTCTGGGTGGCCGAGCTCAGCTCGATCTTGGCCTTTTCGGCCGCTTCCTTGAGCCGCTGCAGCGCCAGCTTGTCGGCGCGCAGGTCGATGCCCTGCTCCTTCTTGAACTCGTCGGCCAGGTGGTCGACCAGCCGCATGTCGAAATCCTCGCCGCCGAGGAAGGTGTCGCCATTGGTCGACTTCACCTCGAACACGCCGTCGCCGATCTCCAGCACCGAGATGTCGAAGGTGCCGCCGCCGAGGTCGTAGACCGCGATGGTGCCGGTGTTCTTCTTGTCGAGCCCGTAGGCGAGCGCCGCCGCCGTCGGCTCGTTGATGATGCGCAGCACCTCGAGCCCGGCGATCTTGCCGGAATCCTTGGTGGCCTGGCGCTGGGAATCGTTGAAATAGGCCGGCACGGTGATGACCGCCTGCGTCACCTTCTCGCCGAGGAAGGCTTCCGCCGTTTCCTTCATCTTGGTGAGGATCATCGCCGAGATCTCGGAGGGCGAGCTCTTCTTGCCCTCGACCTCGACCCAGGCGTCGCCATTGTCGCCATTGACGATCTTGAAGGGCACGAGGCCCTTGTCCTTGCTGACCATCGGATCGTCGTAGCGCCGGCCGATGAGCCGCTTGACCGCGAACAGCGTGCCTTCGGGGTTGGTCACCGCCTGGCGCTTGGCCGGCTGGCCGACGAGGCGCTCGCCGTCCTTGGTGAACGCCACCATGGAGGGCGTCGTGCGCGCGCCCTCGGAATTCTCGATGACCTTGGGGGTCGCCCCGTCCATCACCGCCACGCAGCTGTTCGTGGTGCCCAGGTCGATACCGATAACTTTAGCCATGCCTTGCCTCTTTCCTAAGCGAACCCGAACCCGAACTCCTCATCGCTTCGGCAGTTCGACGGGACCCCGCGAGGGGTGTCGGGTTCCTCGCTGAATTTGGGATGTAGCCGGCATGCGCCAGCCCTGGGCGCTATATAGGGTCGGGGTTTTGGGGCTGCAAGCGCCGCGAGGCGCTATTTTCCGGGGCTTTGGAGCCGTCGGCGGCGCACCGCGTTACGCCCTGGCACGGGGTCGGCCGCCATCCTTGGCGCGTCGGCCTCGATATGCTCTAACACGCCCCGCAACAGGAACCCCATCCGATGATCAGGCTCATTTCCGCGCTCGCCCTCGCGCCGGCGCTGCTCACCACCGCCGCGCTGGCGCAGACGGTGACCGACGACGTTTCGAGGCAATTGTGGTGCGGCACGGCGCTGTCCATCGCCTTCGGCGAGATTCCGGCCGATATCGCCCCCGAGGAGCAGGCCCAGGCGACGAGCTTCTACGAGGCCGGGCTGGCGCTGATCGCGCTGGCCGACGCCGCCCATCTCGAGGCCGGCTATACCCCCGAGGCGCTCGCCGCGCTGAAGGCCGACCTCGCCACCGAGATCGCCCCGGTGATCACCGGCGAGGTGCAGGAGGCCGCCTACAGCTTCGAGGAGTGCATCGCCATCCTGCCCGCCGACGGCGGCGACGCCTCGGCGCCCCTCTAGGAGACCGGCATGGCGGAGCGGATGCGGCCCGACGACGCGCTCATCGTCATCGACATGCAGTATGATTTCCTGCCCGGCGGCAGCCTTGCCGTCGCCGGCGGCGACGAGATCATCGCCCCCATCAACGCGCTGGCGCAGCGCTTCGCCAATGTCGTGCTGACCCAGGACTGGCACCCGGCCGACCATGTCTCCTTCGCCTCGCGCCATCCCGGCCGGGCGCCCTTCGAGACCATCGCGCTCGATTACGGCCCGCAGGTGCTGTGGCCCGACCATTGCGTCATCGGCACGCGCGGCGCCGAATTTTCGGACGCCCTCGCCATCCCCGCGGCGCAGGCGGTGATCCGCAAGGGCTATCGCGCCGCGATCGATTCCTATTCGGGCTTTCGCGAGAACGACCACACCACCGAGACCGGGCTCGCCGGCTATCTGCGCGCGCGCGGCCTGCGGCGGCTCTTCCTGGCCGGCCTCGCCACCGATTTCTGCGTCGCCTGGACGGCCGAGGACGGCCGCGCCGCGGGCTTCGAGACCATCGTCGTCGAGGACGCCACCCGCCCCATCGACACCGCCGGCTCGCTCGCCGCCGCCTGGGCCCGCCTCGACGCCCTCGGCGTTCCCCGCGCCCGCATCGCCGATTTCACCTGACGCGCGCCCTCACCCGACCGCGGCGGAAAGATCCCGACAGGGAAAGGGAAGGAGGGCGTTTCGGCTGTCCGCCGCCCTAGGCGTTCTTGTCGATGCGCGTCTCGCCGGCATCGGGCGGCGGCGTCGCGGCACCGCCCTTGGCGACGCCCACCATGGCCGGGCGCAGCACCCGCTCGCCGATGGCGTAGCCGGTCT
>PJUF01001436.1_pt1 | contig 12027 bp, 11 predicted proteins | sample 1512191 | NCBI WGS metagenome assembly PJUF01 (sample SAMN08177673, study PRJNA422409) | Feces metagenome, whole genome shotgun sequencing project. | isolation source: Chicken feces (3) enriched on wood chips | host: Gallus gallus | place: USA: Madison | collected 2015-01-15 | reverse complement strand
GATCCTCGTGGAGAGCTGATATGCCCCAAATCCTCATGCCCGCTTTGTCGCCGACGATGGAAGAAGGCAAGCTTGCCAAATGGGTCGTCAAGGTTGGCGACAAGGTAAAGTCCGGCGACGTGCTGGCCGAGATCGAAACCGATAAGGCGACGATGGAAGTCGAGTCGGTGGATGAAGGCACGGTGACCGAAATCCTCGTCGAGGAAGGCACCGAGGGGGTCAAGGTCAATACGCCCATTGCCATGGTGCTGGGCGAAGGCGAGGAAGTGGGCGAGGGCAATCGTCCTGCCGCCCAGGCCTCTTCGTCCGATCCTCAGGGCGAATCCGCCGTTGCCGAGGCTGCGCCGGTTCCTGCCGAAGCCAAGGCAGCGCCGAGCGGCGATGCGCCGAAATTCGTCGCCCAGAACGATCCCGACCTGCCGGCCGATGTCGAAATGGTCGAGATGACCGTGCGCCAGGCGCTCAATGAGGCCATGGCCGAAGAACTGCGCCGCGACAAGGACGTCTTCATCATGGGTGAGGAGGTCGCCGAATATCAGGGCGCCTACAAGATCACCCAGGGCCTGCTGCAGGAATTCGGCAAGGACCGCGTGATCGATACCCCGATCACCGAACATGGTTTTGCCGGTCTCGCCGTCGGTGCGGCCTTTGCCGGTTTGAAGCCGATCGTCGAATTCATGACCTGGAACTTCGCCATGCAGGCGATCGACCAAATCATCAACTCCGCCGCCAAGCAGCTCTACATGTCCGGTGGCCAAGTGACGGCGCCCATGGTGTTCCGTGGCCCGAACGGTGCCGCGGCCCGAGTCGGCGCTCAGCACAGCCAGGACTATTCGGCCTGGTACAGCCACGTGCCCGGCCTCACCGTCATCGCGCCCTATAGCGCGGCCGACGCCAAGGGCCTCCTCAAGGCTGCCATCCGCTCGCCCAACCCGGTCGTGTTCCTCGAGAACGAAATCCTCTACGGCTCCACCGGCCTCGTGCCGAAGATGGACGACTTCGTGCTGCCGATCGGCAAGGCCCGCATCGCCCGCGAAGGCAAGGATGTGACCATTGTCTCCTTCTCCATGGGCATGCGCTACGCCACCCAGGCCACCGAAAAGTTGGTCGCTGCCGGCGTCGACGTCGAACTGATCGACCTCAGGACGCTGCGCCCGCTCGACATCGACACGGTGCTGGAATCGGTCAAGAAAACCGGCCGCCTCGTCACCGTAGAGGAAGGCTGGCCGCAGGGCGGCATTGGCTCGGAAATCTCGGCCCGCGTCATGGAAGGGGCCTTCGACTATCTCGACGCGCCCGTCATGCGCGTCACCGGCAAGGATGTGCCCATGCCCTATGCCGCCAATCTCGAGAAGCTGGCGCTGCCCAACGTTGATGAAGTGATCGCGGCTGTGAATGCCGTGACCTATCGCTCGTAAGGAGACCCGGGATGCCAATCGATATCACCATGCCGGCGCTCTCTCCGACGATGGAAGAGGGCAAGCTTGCCAAGTGGCACGTCAAGGAAGGCGACTCTGTCTCCTCCGGGGACGTGATCGCCGAAATCGAAACCGACAAGGCCACGATGGAAGTCGAGGCGGTCGACGAGGGCAAGATCGGCAAGATTCTCGTTGCCGAAGGCACCGACAATGTGAAGGTCAATGCCGTCATTGCCGTGCTCCTTCAGGAAGGCGAGGACGCCAGTGCCATGGGGGCAGGGGGTGGCAAGCCTGCTGAAGCGCCCAAGGCAGAGGCGAAAGCGGATGCCGGCACGATCGAGCGTGCCGACGCCGCGACCCAGACGGCGCCGACGGCCAAGGCCGATCCCGCTCCGGCCAATCCTGCGCCTGCCGCCAACAGCAATACCGGCTCCAGCGCACCGGCAAAGTCGGCCCCTGCAAAGTCCGAAAGTGGCCGCGTATTCGCCTCGCCGCTGGCCAAGCGCCTCGCCAAGGAAGCCGGCATCGACGTCGCCGTCATTTCCGGCACCGGCCCAAAGGGTCGCGTGGTGAAATCGGACGTGGAAGCCGCCAAGTCGGGCAAGACGCCGCTCAAGGCCGCCTCCTCTGCCACTTCCTCGGCTCCGTCTGCCGCCGCCGCTCCGGCGACAGGCATGAGCAAGAACCAGGTCATCGCGCTTTACGAGGAAGGCTCCTACGAGCTCGTGCCGAACGATGGCATGCGCAAAGTCGTAGCCGCGCGCCTGACCGAGAGCAAGCAGACTGTCCCGCATTTCTATCTGACGCTCGATTGCAAGATCGACGCGCTGATGGCCGCGCGCGAGCAGATCAACGCCACTGCCCCCAAGGGCAAGGACGGCAAGCCGGAATTCAAGCTTTCGGTGAATGACTTCATCATGAAGGCCTGGGCCATCGCCCTGCAGCGCGTCCCCGCCGCCAACGCCACCTGGGCCGGAGACTCGATCCTCTACCACAAGCGCAGCGACGTGGCGGTTGCCGTTTCGGTGCCCGGCGGCCTCTTCACGCCGGTGGTGAAGAGCTGCGATACCAAGAGCCTGCGCGCAATCTCGGAAGAGGTGAAGGACCTGGCGACCCGCGCCCGTGGCAAGAAGCTGGCCCCGCACGAATACCAGGGCGGTTCCACTTCGGTGTCCAACCTGGGCATGTTCGGCATCAAGCACTTCGCGGCCGTCATCAATCCGCCGCATGGAACGATCCTGGCGGTGGGTGCCGGTGAAGAGCGCGTCTATCCCGAGAACGGCCAGATCAAGATCGGCCAGTTCATGACGGCAACGCTCTCCTGCGATCACCGTGCCGTCGATGGCGCGCTGGGCGCAGAAGTGCTCGGCGTGTTCAAGAGCCTGATCGAAAACCCGGTGATGATGCTGGCGTAGGGCACGGCGATGAAAACCATCCTCGCTTACGGCGACAGCTTGACCTTCGGGGCCAATCCTCGCCCCGGCGGTCCCCGCCACGCCTATGAAGATCGCTGGCCGACCGTGCTCGAGCGCGCGCTCGGCGGCAAGGCTCGCGTCATTGCCGAGGGGCTGGGCGGGCGCACTACCGTGTCGGACGATTGGTATGCCAATGCCGACCGCAATGGTGGGCGAATCCTGCCGACGCTGCTCGAGAGCCATTCGCCGCTCGACCTGGTCATCATCATGCTGGGTACCAATGACCTGAAGCCGGCCATCTGCGGCTCGGCGCTTGAAGCGTCGTTCGGCATGCGCCGGCTGGTGCAGATCATCCGTGGTCACTATGCTGGCAAGGGCGAGACGGCGCCGGAGATCATCCTCGTAGCGCCGCCCCATCTCTGCGACAGCGACAATGCCGATATGATCGGTCATTTCGGTGGCATCGAGCATGGGCTGTCGCAATCCCGTCAGTTCGCCACGCACTATGCGAAGCGTGCCGAAGAGTGGAACACGGGCTTTTTCGACGCATCGACCGTCGCCCAGGCCAACCCGCTGGACGGTGTTCATCTCGACGCGGCCAATACCCGCGCCATAGGCGAGGGCCTCGTGCCGCTCGTCAGCAAAATTCTGGGTCTCTGACCCGAACCATTCTGGAGGCCCTATGGCTGACCAATACGATCTCCTCGTCATCGGCGCCGGTCCCGGCGGATATGTAGCTGCCATCCGCGGCGCGCAACTGGGCATGAAGGTGGCCATCGTTGAGCGCGAGCACATGGCTGGCATCTGCTCGAACTGGGGCTGTATTCCGACAAAGGCGCTGCTGCGCTCCGCCGAAATCTACGGCCATATGAGCCATGCCAAGGACTATGGCCTGACGGCGGAAAAGTTCGGCTTCGATCTCGATGGCGTCGTCAAGCGCTCGCGCGCCATTGCCGCGCAGATGAACAATGGCGTCCAGTTCCTCATGAAGAAGAACAAGGTCGACATCATCTGGGGCGAGGCCGTGATCACCAAGCCTGGTGAGGTCAAGGTGGCGCCGACCAAGAAGAAGATTGTCGAGCCGCAGGGCCCGGTGCCCAAGAACGCTCTGGGCGAGGGTACATACAGGGCCAAGAACATCATCATCGCCACCGGCGCGCGCCCGCGCGTGCTGCCCGGCATAGAGCCGGATGGCGACAAGATCTGGACCTATTTCGAGGCCATGAAGCCGGCCGAAATGCCGAAGTCGCTGGTGGTCATGGGTTCGGGCGCCATCGGCGTCGAATTCGCCTCCTTCTATCGCTCAATGGGCGCCGAAGTGACGATCATCGAGCTCCTGCCGCAGATCATGCCGGTCGAAGACGCGGAGATTGCCGGCCTTGCCCGCAAGCGCCTGGAAAAGCGCGGCATCAAGGTCCTGACCGACGCCAAGGTGGCCAAGGTCGAAAAGACCGGTAACGGCGTAGTTGCCCATGTCGAGACCAAGGACGGCAAGACCCAGCAGATTTCCGGCGACAAGCTGATTTCCGCTGTCGGCGTGCAGTGCAATATCGAAGGCCTGGGGCTCGAAACGGTTGGCGTAAAGACCGAGCGCGGCGCCATCGTCATCGACCACTACGGCAAGACCAGTGTCGACGGCATCTGGGCCATCGGCGACGTCGCCGGCCCGCCGATGCTGGCGCACAAGGCCGAGCATGAAGCCGTCATCACCGTCGAAAAGATCGCCGGGCTCAAGGTGCACGGCCTCGACAAGACCAAGGTTCCCGGTTGCACCTATTGCGAACCGCAGGTTGCATCCGTGGGCCTAACGGAAGTTAAGGCCAAGGAAGCCGGGCGCGAGATCAAGGTCGGCCGCTTCCCCTTTGTCGGAAACGGCAAGGCGATTGCCCTGGGCGAGCCCGATGGCCTGGTTAAGACCATTTTTGACGCCAAGACCGGTGAACTTCTGGGGGCCCATATGGTCGGCGCCGAAGTTACCGAGCTGATCCAGGGTTTTGTGGTCGCCATGAACCTCGAAACCACCGAGGAAGAACTGATCCACACCATTTTCCCGCATCCAACGCTCAGCGAGACGATGAAGGAAAGCGTCCTTGACGCATATGGTCGCGCCCTGAACATCTAGCCCCGTTCATTCGTTGGTCCGGTACAATCCGGGCCAGCGCGTGCGCCCGGCAATCAGGAACGTGCAACCAAAGGAGTTTTCCACATGGTCAAGGCAATCCAGATCGGTCTGGGACATTGGGGTTTCAGCTGGTCCAAGGAGGTTATCCCCAAAGTTCCCACTGTGGAGATGGTGGGATATGTGGATACCAGCCCCGAGGCCACCGAACGGATCCAGACCGAGCTGGGCATTGATCCAAAGCTCTGCTTCCACAGCCTGGAAGACGCTGCCAAGCACACCGACGCCACCCTCGCGCTCTGCACGCTGCGCACCGAGGCGCATTATCCGGTCGTCAAGCGCTGCCTGGAACTGGGCTACAACGTGCTGGTGGAAAAACCATTCACCACCACGATCGCGCAGGGCAAGGAACTCGTGGCCTTGGCCAAGGCGCAGGGTAAGGTGCTTATGGTCAGCCAGAACTATCGGCACCAGCCGGCGCCCATCGCGGCCTCCGACCTGATCGCCGAGGGCAAGTTCGGCGCGCTGAACATGGTGTCGATCGACTTCCGCCGCCACGGGCCAAGCCAGGGCTACCGCTATTGGGACATGCCCGACCCGCTCCTGGCCGACATGTCGATCCACCATTTCGACCTCATGCGGTTCGTACTCGGCGACGAGCCGGTGCGCCTCTCCTGCCGTACCTGGAATCCCCCCGGCAGCCCGTTCCGCTTCCATCCGAGCGGTGTCGCCATCATCGAGTTCGCGAAAGGCACGGTCGTGTCCTATCGCGCCAGCTGGATGAATTCGGGCCCGGTAACGCCTTGGGCTGGCGAATGGGTAATGGATGGCGCCGAAGGGCAGATCGCCTGGAGTTCGCGCGACCATTTCCGCGACAAGTCGGGTCCCGATGTGCTGACGCTGCTGCCGCTCGACGGCAAGCCGGAAAAGATCCGGATGGATCCGGTGAAATTCCCGGATCGTACCGGCACGCTCAACGCCATTGCCGGCGTGCTCGACACCGGCACGGTGCCACGGGGCTTCAGCTCGGGCGAAGACAATCTCGGCTCGCTGGCCCTGGTGCAGGCGACGATCCTGTCGGCTTCACGCGGTGGCGACTGGGTGGAGATGAAGGAAATTCTGGGATAGGCGGCGCATGGCTGCCCATCACCGCATAAGGTCGGGTTGAACCGGCCGGCCAAGGGAGCGATATAGGGGCAGAACCCCAGTCAGGACTGACATGGTCACGCTCATCGACACTGCGGCCCGGCCGCGCCACCCCGAAAAGGCCAACCGGCCCGACAGCATCGTGCTGCGCAAGCCGGACTGGATCCGCGTCAAGGCACCCGGTTCGACGGTCTATAAGGAAACCCAGCAGATCGTGCGCGAGAACAATCTCGTCACGGTCTGTGAAGAAGCCGGCTGCCCCAATATCGGCGAGTGCTGGAGCAAGAAGCACGCGACAATGATGATCATGGGCGAGATCTGCACCCGCGCCTGCGCCTTCTGCAATGTGCGCACGGGCCTGCCGACGGCGCTCGATCCGCATGAGCCGGAAAATGTGGCCAAGGCGGTCGAAAAGCTGGGTCTCGAACACGTGGTCATCACCTCGGTGGACCGTGACGACCTGGCCGATGGCGGGGCGCAGCATTTCGCCGATGTCATCCTGGCCATCCGCGCCCGCAATCCCCGGACCACGATCGAAATCCTGACGCCCGACTTCCTGCGCAAGGACGGGGCGCTCGAAATCGTGGTGGCCGCCAAGCCGGACGTCTTCAACCACAATCTCGAAACCGTGCCGTCGAAATATCTCAAGGTGCGGCCCGGCGCCCGCTACTTCCATTCGATCCGGCTGCTGCAGCGGGTCAAGGAACTCGATCCCACCATCTTCACCAAGTCCGGCATCATGGTCGGGCTGGGCGAGGAGCGGAACGAAGTGCTCCAGCTCATGGACGACCTGCGCTCGGCCGATGTGGATTTCCTGACCATCGGCCAGTATCTGCAGCCGACCAAGAAGCACTATCCGCTGCAGCGTTTCGTGACGCCGGAGGAGTTCAAGTCCTTCGCGACCGTGGCGACGTCCAAGGGGTTCCTGCTGGTATCATCGAGCCCGCTGACGCGCTCCTCGCACCATGCCGGCGAAGACTTCGCGCGGCTGCGCGACAACCGTCTGGCAAAGCTCGGCCACTAGGATGAAGCGCTTCTACGAACGGCATGTGCCGCATCTGCCCGAGCGGATGTTCAATATCGTCTCCGACCTCGAGGACTATCCGCGCTTCGTGCCCAACTGCCAGGCCATGCAGGTCCGCTCGGACCCGTCTGCGCCTCAGGGCAAGGATGTGAGGCTGGCGCGGATGACGATCTCGTTCGGGCCGATCACCCAGGCCTATACCAGCCGCGTAACAGTGGATTCCCAGGCTCGCACGATAGCGGCGAAGGCCGTCGACGGGCCGTTCGCCTATCTCGACAGCATCTGGAGTTTCGAGCCCGAAGGGCAGGGGACGCGGGTGCGTTTCGAGATCGACTTCAAGATTTCCAACCCGCTGCTAGCGGCGGTGGCCGAGCCAGCCTTTGCCGCTAAGCAGGAGGAAATCATGCGCGCCTTCTGCGACGAAGCCGACCGACGCTTCGGAGACTGAACCACCCCGACAGATTCGCAGGTGAACCGAATGACTGACGTGCTCGACGCAGGACCATTCTATCACGGTACGATCGCCGATCTTCGGAATGGCGACCTGCTGACGCCGGGGCGCATGTCGAACTACCGCCCGGACGTGGTGATGAACCACATCTACTTCACCGCGCTCGTCGACGGCGCCGGGCTTGCGGCAGAAATCGCAGCCGAGTTGATCAAGAAAAATTCGGTGCCGCGCGTCTATCGCATCGAACCGACGGGGCCCTTCGAGAACGACCCCAACGTCACCGACAAGAAATTTCCCGGCAATCCCACGCGCTCCTACCGCAGTGCGGCGCCTTTGCGGATCGTCGAGGAAATCACGCAATGGACGCGCCTGTCGCCCGAAGCATTGCAGGTCTGGCGTGAGCGCCTGATCGACATCCGCCCCGATCAGCGGGGCGAAATCATCAACTGATCCGGCCTGACCGAGTTATATTGCCGGCCAACCGCGCTTCAGGCGTTGGACATGTCGCTGGTGAGCACCTGCAGCACGAGGTCGAGTGCGGCATCGACAGTCGCCCGCCGGATGGCATCACGGCCCAGATCGCCGAAGCGATGCTCGATGACCACCGTGGCAAGTTCGGACGACACGGCGACATAGACGAGGCCTACCGGCTTCTTCTCGCTGCCCCCATCGGGGCCGGCAATGCCGGTGACTGCCACCGCATAGTCGACGCGCGCCGTGTTGCGGGCGCCATCGGCCATGGCGCGAGCCACCTGATTGCTCACCGCGCCATAGTCGCGGATGAGGCGCGGCTGCACCTGGATCATGCGGGACTTGGCGGAATTGGCATAGGTTACGTAGCCGCCATAGATGGCCGCCGACGCACCGGGGATATCGGTCAGCGCCGAGGCAATCATGCCGCCAGTGCAGCTTTCCGCGGTGACGAGCGTCTGGTTCCGCTCGGCCAGGAGGTCGATGATCTGCTTGCCGACCGAGGGCGTTTCCTTTGCTGCCATCAGTCGATCCTCGGCACTTCCACGCTGGCGCTTGCCATGGACACGATACCTTCCTCCCGCCCGATAAATCCGAGCTTCTCGTTTGTCGTCGCCTTGACGGCCACGCGGTCCGGCGAAATGCCGAGCGTGTCGGCAATCACGGCACACATGGCGGGGACGTGCGTCGCAATCCTCGGCGCTTCGGCGACAATTGTCACGTCCAGATTGACGATGCGGGCGCCGCGCTGCTTCACAAGATCGCCCGCGTGGCGCAGGAACACGGTGGACGCTGCGCCTTTCCACTGCATGTCGCTGGGCGGAAAATGGGTGCCGATGTCACCCTCGCCGATAGCACCCAGAATGGCATCGGTCAGCGCGTGCAAGGCGACGTCGGCGTCCGAGTGGCCCTGCAGCTTGGCCTTGTGCGGGATTTTGACGCCGCATAGCCACACTGCGTCGCCGGGCGCGAAGGGATGGACGTCGTAACCGGTGCCGATACGGGTCTCATAGGCATGGTTCGGCATCAGGATGCGCTCTGCACGGGCAAAATCCTCGGGATGGGTGATCTTGATATTGTTGCGCTCGCCCGCGACCATGGCGACACGGAGGCCCGCCCATTCGGCGATTTCGGCATCGTCGGTGAATTCCCGTCGGACCGTGCCGGCGCGCATATGCGCGGAAAAAATCTGGCCGAAGCGAAAGCCCTGCGGCGTCTGCGCAGCGAACAACTGGCGGCGGTCTTCGGTCGTGGCGACGTCGTGACCATCGAGCGAACGCTTGATCGTATCAGTGACAGGCAGGGTCGGCAGAGCGCCATCGTGGTGATCGAGCGCTGCAAGAATGCGGTCGATTAGGGGACTCGTCACGAAGGGACGGGCAGCATCCTGGATCAGCACACGATCGGGCCGGAGTGGGGCCAGAGCCTTGAGACCCTCGAGCACCGAGGATTGCCGTGTGGCGCCGCCCGATACGGCCGGCATCAGGCGATCGTCCGTCAGCTCGAGTGCGGCATAGCGTTCGGCATGATCGGCGTGGATCACCGGCAGCACGAGCGATACGGCGTCATTTGCCAGGAATGCGTCGATAGTGCGCGCCAGAACGGCCGTTCCCGCAATCTGCCGATATTGCTTGGGCTCAAAATTGCCGTCGGCACCCGCTCGCTCACCTTTGCCGGCGGCGACAATAATCACGGCTATGGATTTTCTACGCATAGGTTTATAGGCACTTCGCAACCGAAACCGTCCTTGTTGAGGGTCTAGCCGCCACGCTGCCATGCGGCAAGAGCAGGGCTGATTTCCGTATCGACGGCGCCTCCAACCGGTTGCGCGCGGATCAAAAATGACTATTGTGCAGGCACAGTTCTGAAATTGTACATTTCTGGTGCAGTCTTTGGTTGATAGTGCCTGCGCATTGAGCATCGGAGGGCATGCCGTTCGCAATCGCGCCTTCCTGGCGCCGATGGCCGGCATAACCGACCGACCATTCCGCGAAATCGCCGAGCGCTTCGGGGCAGGGCTCGTTGTTTCGGAGATGGTCGCCAGTTCCGCGTTGACCACCGGGCATGAGGGCATGGTTCGCAAGCTCGGGCGCGCCGGCTCGCTACCCCATGTCGTGCAGCTTGCCGGATGCGAGGCCCGCTGGATGGCGGAAGGCGCGCGCATTGCCGAGGCGGCTGGCGCGGATATCATCGACATCAATTTCGGTTGTCCGGCAAAGCGCGTCACCAATGGCTATGCCGGGTCCGCACTGATGCGCGTACCCGACCAGGCGCTTGCCATTGTCGAAGCCGTGGCTGGTGCAACCGCGCGGCCCGTGACCGTCAAGATGCGCCTCGGCTGGGACGACGACGCTCTCAACGCGCCGCAGATCGCGCGTCTCGCCGTTGATGCGGGCGCGCAGATGATCACCGTCCACGGGCGCACGCGGCAGCAATTCTACAAGGGCACGGCGCGCTGGGGCCTTGTGCGCAGCGTGGTGGAGGCGGTCAATGTGCCCGTGGTGGTCAATGGCGACATCGTCGATCTCGCTTCGGCACAGCAGGCGCTCTCAGAGTCGGGCGCGGCGGCGGTGATGTTGGGGCGGGGCGCACAGGGGCAGCCGTGGCGGGTCGGACAGATTGGTGCCGGCCTTGCTGGCGAGACGCCGCAGTCGGCGCCGAAAGGGTCCGAACTGGTGGCGCTGGTCCAGCAGCACTACGAAGAGATGCTTCTCGACTACGGTACCGAAGTCGGGCTGCGCGCGGCCCGCAAGCAGCTGGACTGGTATGCGGAAGCGGCCGGGCTCGGACTCGACAAGCCCACGCGCAAGGCACTGCTCGATAATGACGATACCAGATCGGTGCTGGCCCTGATCGGCACCCTGTTTTCCGGCGAGTGGAGGGCTGCGGCGTGACGAGTGCCGTGTTGACCGATGTGGATTCCCTTCCGGCCCGAGCCGTGCTGCAGGCCCTGCCGCAGCCGATCATCGTGCTCGACGAAAAACGCGGTATCCAGTTCGTCAACTATGCCGCGGAGGCCTTTTTCGGCGCATCGCTCAGCGTGCTGACGCGGCAGACGCTGGATGACCTGATCGCCTTCGGCTCGCCGATCATTTCGCTTGTCGAAACCGTCGCGCAACGCCGCGCTCCAATGACCGAATACCGCGTTCGTGTCGGCTCGTCGCGTTTCGGGGACGAGCGGATTGCAGACGTCTTTGCCACCCCGATTTCCGATACGGACGGGCGCGTTGCCGTGCTGATCCAGGAGCGGACCATGGCCGACAAGATCGACCGGCAGATGGTGTCGCGCGGGGCGGCGCGATCCGTCACCGGCCTCGCTTCCATGCTGGCGCACGAAATCAAGAACCCGCTCTCCGGCATCAGGGGTGCGGCGCAATTGCTCGAGCAGACGATCCCGCCCGAGGAAGTCCCGCTGGCGAGGCTGATCCGCGAAGAAACCGACCGCATCGTCCACCTGATCGACCGCGTCGAGGTTTTCGGCGACGAGCGGCCGATGGAGCGCGAACCGATCAATATCCACGTGGTGCTGGATCGGGTGAAGCTGCTGGCCCGCAATGGCGTCGCGCGCGGCATCAGCTTCTATGAAGAGTATGATCCGTCGCTGCCGCCAGTCTACGGCAATCGCGACCAGTTGATCCAGATCTTCCTGAACCTGATCAAGAACGCCTCGGAAGCGCTTGAACGGACACAGAAACCCGAGATCAAGCTAACCACTGCTTTCCGTCCCGGCATTCGCATCAGCGTCGCCGGAGTGGCCGAACGCATCTCGCTGCCGCTTGAAATCGTCATCGAGGATAATGGTCCGGGCGTGCCGCCCGATATCCTGCCTTTCCTGTTTGATCCGTTCGTGACCACCAAGACCAACGGCTCCGGCCTGGGCCTTGCGCTCGTCGCCAAGATCGTGGGCGACCATGGCGGCGTGATCGACTGCGACAGCCGGCCCGGCCGGACCCGTTTTCGCATCCTGCTGCCGGTGGCCAGCG
>PJUF01001432.1_pt1 | contig 12065 bp, 14 predicted proteins | sample 1512191 | NCBI WGS metagenome assembly PJUF01 (sample SAMN08177673, study PRJNA422409) | Feces metagenome, whole genome shotgun sequencing project. | isolation source: Chicken feces (3) enriched on wood chips | host: Gallus gallus | place: USA: Madison | collected 2015-01-15 | reverse complement strand
TAAAGATTTTTACCGCAGAAACAGAGACCTGGCTATTCTTGGTTTTTTGGCATTTCACTCCCTGCAAATGATTGATGCCTATATAGACGCCCGTTTAGCTACTTTTGATGTAAGCGATAATCTTTCTATTAAAGTGCAACCTTCTATTTATACGCCGCCAATGTATGCCTTTGGGAATACAGCATTACAAGCACCGGTTCCTATGCTCAAATTATGTATTAATTTACATTAGCCTTCGTTTTCTGGTATCACTATAGAAAATAAAATCAAAAAAATAGTAAGTTTACAGCACCGGATTAAAAATTAAACTCCAAATGAAGATAGCATTACTAGGATACGGAAAAATGGGGAAAATGATAGAAAGCATTGCCCTGGACCGTAACCACGAGATAGTTTTAAAAATAGACGAAACTAATATAAACGAACTTACCGTTCAAAATCTGAAAGAAGCAGACGTTGCTATAGAGTTCAGTACTCCAGATACAGTTATAGAGAATATTTATAAATGTATAGAAGCGGGGGTGCCGGTAGTTGTAGGTACAACCGGTTGGTACGGTCAGCTGCAAACAATAAAAGATGCCTGTATTGCTTCCCGTTCCACGGTAATGTACGGTTCAAACTTTAGCGTTGGCGTAAATATCTTCTTTCAGCTAAGTAAGCTTGCCGCTAAAATGATGAATAAATTTTCTGATCAATATGATGTTTGTATGGAAGAAATTCATCATATTCATAAATTAGATTCGCCAAGCGGTACAGCTATTACCATTGCAGAAGACATTTTAGAGGAGTTTGAAGCAAAAAAAGAATGGGTTGATGTTAATGCAGCTAATAGCGGAGATGTAACATTACACAAACCCGAGAATCTGATTATTAATTCGTTTAGAGAAGGCGAAGTGCCGGGTACACACGTAGTATTGTACGACTCTGAAGTGGATAGAATAGAGTTAAAGCATATTGCACATGGCCGGCAGGGATTTGCCTTAGGCGCAGTAATAGCAGCAGAGTGGCTTCCCGGAAAAACAGGGTTTTACTCGGTAAAAGAAATGTACGATTTTAAAGTTTAACATAACCTGATAACATGAAGTTAAAATTTTGGCAGAAAGACAATAAGCCGAAAAAAGATAAAAAGAAAAAGAGTGCCGGAAGAGAATGGTTGGATGCCATCGTTTTTGCGGTAATAGCAGCTACAATTATCAGGGGTTTATTTATAGAAGCTTATACCATCCCAACAGGGTCTATGGAGCGCTCTCTATTAGTGGGCGATTTCCTTTTCGTAAGTAAAGTTAATTACGGAGCCCGTACGCCCATTACGCCAATTGCTTTTCCCTTTGCACACCATACTATGCCCATTACTGGTACAAAGGCCTATTGGGACGGCTGGCAGTTGCCTTACTATCGCTTACCAGGATTGCAGAAGATAAAGAGAAATGATGTAGTGGTGTTTAATTATCCCATGGATGCCGATGCGCCTTTAAACAGGCCGATAGACAAAAGGGAAAACTATATCAAGCGGTGTTTGGCCATTGGCGGAGATACGCTCTCTATTAACGATGGGGTAGTATATGTTAACGGTCAGATTGCCGATGAACCAGAAAGAAGCCAAACAGAATATTACGTTAAAACCAATGGAAACGATTTTAATCCCATGGCTTTAAAAGAGCTGGATGTGGATGTGATGCAAACACCAAGCAGAGATGTATTTGTGTTTGTAATGCCTAGATCTGAAGTTGAAAAAGTTAAGGCTTTCTCTAATGTAGAAGTGGTTAAAGAAATATATTCTGACAAGGGAGAATTTAGAGAAGAGATATTCCCGCACAACGTTCAATTACCCTGGAATCAGGATAATTACGGGTCAATCATTGTTCCCAAAGAAGGCTGGACGGTTACTTTAGATAGTTTAACATTGCCGCTGTATCAAAGAGCAATTACTATCTACGAAGGCAATCAGCTAGTGGTTAAGGATGATGGTTATTACATTAACGGACAAAAATCAGATACCTACACCTTTAAGCAGGATTATTACTGGATGATGGGCGATAATCGTCATAACTCAGCCGATTCGCGTTATTGGGGATTTGTACCGGAAGATCATATTGTAGGTAAAGCTTTGTTTATTTGGATGAGCTGGAACAGTGAAGGTTCTTTCCTGTCTAAAATAAGATGGAACAGACTATTTAGGGGAATACATTAATACTATCTTCTAACGGGATTCAAACGCCGATGAGTTAAACTTATCGGCGTTTTCTATTACGGTGTAGTAATTTATAGGAGTATCGTATTTGTTAGAAATAAATTTCATGAATAAAAATTTATATACTATTTTCCACTTCTTTTCTTTGTGTTAATGTCGACATATAGATGCGAACAAAAAGCAGGCCCTCTAACAGTTGTAAAAAGGGCGAGTGGAAGACGTCTCCATTAAGGAGGGGTAGAAAATATATCTCTTCATATAATAAGAAAATCGGGCGCTTTGTCTGGAAAGTCAACTTGCGTAGATTTAGCTTCCCAGTGCTGTTTAAATTATACCGAACTGGTTATTACCAGTACCTTCCTTAAAGGTGGTATTAATCCGCTAGTTTGTAATACCAATATTTACATGTTTAATAAAGATACTTTAATCCATATTACAACCTAACTAGTGGGATTATTCAGAATTTTTTGTGCGCTATCAGAAGCAATGATTAGTCCGCCAGCCATCATAATGATGTCTTTCAAAACTAATCGTCCTGCACCAGATAAATACGGAAAACCAAATTGCGGAGTAGGGAAGTCGCCACCTAAATTAGGTACATAAACTTCTGGCGTAGTAATTAAAAATGATAGTGTAACAATAGACATTCCGAAGGTGAGTATACCACCTACTAATCCAATTTTAGGAAACCAAATACCCAGGAGAACGGTTAATCCTATCAAAAGAATAACAGTTCCTAAGCCGTAAGAGAAAACGTAAGTGCCATTATCTTGATGCCAATTGATGTTTTTTTGAACAGTTTTGCCTTCTGGATTTTTATGCAGCGTGTATTCTGCTACGGTTTCGCCTTTGTCATTTACAGCCGTGTTATTGGTGTTTTTGTAAAAGAAACTCATGAAAGGGCTGTTAATTACAAAGGGTACAATGCCGTCTGCTTCGTATTGAAAAGCTTTTAATCCGCCAATCCATGCCATTGCTATAAAAATGGCAATTCTTATAAAATGAATGAATTGATTTTGTGCCGATGCTATAAGTCTAATCATATTTCGCTAATATTTTTAAAGTTTAAAGGTAAGTACTTTAAAAGCTGTTAGTAATGGATGAAAAGGGATTTTACATAGACTTTTTTGCCACAATAGAAATACCAGCCTCTTCTCTAAACTTTTTAGGGGAAAGGCCTACTTCTTTTTTAAAGTATCTGCTAAAATAGAACTCGTCTTTAAAATTCAGCTCAATGGCTACCTCTTTAACTGATTTGTAGGTTAAATGCAACAGCTTTTTAGATTCTAATACAATGCGTTCCTGAATTAGCTTTGATGGAGATTTTCCAAACTGCTTTTTAACCTTTTTGCTTAAAGTATCTGCAGACAAGCCAAGTTTTGAGGCATAAAACGCAACGTCTTTTGCTTCTCTAAAATGTTCTTCCAGCAAAGCCTGAAATTTTAAAACACTTTCTTCAAAAGTTGGATGATAAATCGGATTAATGACGTTCTGCTGCTTTTCTTTGCTGCTTAACGCCAGAATCAATTGCAGGTAAGACCTTAGGACAGAGATATAATAATCCTCTGTTGAGCCTACAAAATTCTGCATTTTTATGGTTATATCTTTAATCTCGTTATAAACATCAGGGTTTACAGTAACAAAGGGCTGCTGGTAAATGTTGTTAAAGAGAATGCCGTTACAAGCCACTTCCTTTTTGTGGTATTCAATGCAGTAAAAATCACCATGAAATTGTATCAACGTAAGATTCAAGTTAGGATTTTTCCAATTTAATAATTGATACGGCGACAAAAAAAGCAGATTTTTGCCTTCACACTTGTACTCGGTAAAGTCTACGTTAAAAGAAGCTTTTCCTTCAAATAATAGAATAAAATAATACGGGGATTTTTCTCCCGTAGCTAAGGCTGATGAATTTATATGGTTAATGTGTATAAGTGCATTCAATTTTATGAAATCTGGTCAGTCATAAAATTAGTTTAAAATAATTCAGATTACAATTTATCGATGTTAAACTTCGCCGCAACCTCGTTTAAATCTTTAACCACCGCATCTATTAACGGAATTCCGTTTACTTTGCGCTCTCGCTCGGCTTGCAGCTCCGGTTCTCCGGGGATAATCACTTTTTGACTTTCATCAATTGGTTTAGCGTTTTTAAAGCGCTCTATCCAGTTATCCATATGAGATTTGAATTCTTCTACCGGACGGAAACCATCTACACGCATAGCACCTAAAAAATGCCCCAAACCTTGGCCGGGCTGATTGGCCAACGGCTCCATAAAGGCAACAAATGGTGGAGCCCATGGGCCATAACTGGCGCCAGATAAAACCGCAGATAAAATATCTACAGTTGCACTTAAACCGAAACCTTTGTGGCTACCATGCTCCCTGTCAGATCCTAGCGGAAGTAAAGAGCCGCCCTGTTTCAGTCCGTGAGGGTCTATCGTATCGTTCCCATTTTGGTCCTGTATCCAGCCGGTAGGCACTTCTGTTCCTTTTCTTTGGGCAATCTCCAGTTTTCCGTTAGCTGCGGTAGAGGTAGCCATATCCGTAATAAAGGGCGGGTATTTGCCGGCCGGAAAGGCGTAACAGATTGGATTTGTACCCAGCATCCTTTCTGTAGAAAAAGTGGGCGCCACCAGCGGGCTGGCATTGGTTACGGCAAAGCCAATCATATCTTGTTCTACCGCCATTAATGCGTGGTAGCCTGCAATACCGAAATGATTGGAATTTTTCACCGCTATCCATCCAGAACCTGCATTTTTAGCTTTTTCAATAGCAACCTTCATGGCAAAAGGAGCTACAACTAATCCTAAACCGGCGTCTCCGTCTATAGTAGCAGTACTTGGTGTTTCATGTACAATTCTAATGTTTGGATTCGCATTTATTCTTCCTTTCTCCCAAAGTCTCACATAACCCGTAAGGCGGGCAACCCCATGCGAGTCTATTCCTCTTAAATCTGCTTTAATTAAAACATCGGCAGCTAAAACAGCATGCTCCTCAGAACAGCCCATAGATTGGAATACCTGTTCTGTAAAACTTCTTAACTTGGTTTCTTCGAAAGTATAAAATTCCATCAGGATAGTATTGTGAATTTAAAATCAAGTGGTTTAAAATGTTCTATCAACTGGGGGATAAAATTGTCGCCGTATTTCACATAAAATAAACCGAAGTTTTCTTTTCTTTCCTGCAGACCATTACCCGGAAATAGAACTTTTTTAATGTTGGTGATGTTGGATAAAGATTGACTATGTTTCTTCTTTTCGGCTTTTAACAGCTTCTTCTCTAGGTTACGCATGGCTTTTTCCAGTCTCACCTGAATAGCCTGTGTGCTTGGTGCAAGAGACGGATCTATTTTATGAGCTCTTAATTTGAGCTTTTGGAAAATGCAATCCATTTCTCGTACCTCATCATTTATGCTTAATTCGTGTTCTGTATTTTGCTTAACCCAGATGTTTTTAAGGTGCTCCTCGTTCTGAAAAATATCTTTATAAGAGAAATGTAGCAGATTGATCTTCCTGTCTATATTTTCATTGGAAAGCATGGCAGAATTCCTTAAAATTAATATGGGGAAATCGATATTATAATGCTCGAAATTTGATTTTAGCTGTAACCAATAAACAATTTCTGCGCCGCCACCAATGTAAGCTAAATTGGGTAATATCACTTCCTGATAGATTGGCCGCATCACTACATTTGGGCTAAAGCGTTCAGGATGCATTTTTATCTCTTCTTTCAGTTCTTCTTCGCTAAAAGAAATATCAGTATTGAGAACCTCATACCGCCCATTTTCAAATACAATGCGCTCTCTCAGTTTTTCCGTAAGATAAAAGAAATTGATTTCTCTTGGGTTTACCTGCGGAGTTATGCCAATTTCCTCTAATCTTTTATTAGCATCTGAAATATAATTGAAACTGTGCTGATGAATAATATCCTGTTCGGTAATAGCTGCAAACTGGGCTTTAAAATCGCGATGATCTCCGTCAATTATTACCAGTCCGAAATCACCAAACAATTCATTAACCAGATAACGGGTAGCATCAGCCAAGGTGTTTAAAGAATAAGCTTTATCCAAAATAGAGCTTAACTTTTGTGCGTTTTCAGAAAAACCTAATATTGATTGATATTCATTTAAGGCGGCTTTTATAGATTCTGTATTTAGTCTTCCGGTCGCTCCAGGTATATTTTCTTGCCAGCTTATTTTTTCGGAATGAATGTAAGTATGGTTTATCTCTGCAAAGTCATGGTCTTCTGTTGCCATCCAATAAACTGGAACAAAGTCTTTCTCTGGAAATTCCTTTTTTAAATCTTTGGCTAGTTTAATGGTGCTTACTATCTTAAAAATAAAATATAGCGGACCGGTAAATATATTGAGCTGATGCCCTGTTGTAATTGTAAACGTGTTGTTTTCTTTTAGTAATGCTAAGTTTTTGGAAACAATTGCTGTTTTATTAAGCGGCCTATACTGCTCTTCTAAAACTTGCGAAAGCAAAGCCCGGTTTATATTTGCCTTTTTTTGAGAGATTAATTTGCCGAAGCCTTCTAAAGTAGGAGGTTGATTATAAAATTGTTGCAAAGATTCATCATTTCTGATGTATCTGATTACCGCTGGAGAAAAAGAGCCGGTTTCTTTATAATCAATATACAAAGCTTTCATTCGGAATCAAAATAGAGGAATTTTGCGCAATTCCCCTATAAAGTATTTTTTATTTTACAATTGTTCCATAAAGATCAAAATCTTCTGCCCGGTCTATTCTTACATTTACAAAAGAGCCAACCGTTGCATAATTGTCTTTGCTATGTAGCAAAACTTCGTTATCTACTTCCGGAGAATCAAATTCGGTTCTGCCTACAAAATAATCTCCCTCTTTTTTATCTATGAGAACTTTATAAATATTCCCTGCTTTCTGTTGATTAAGCTCAAAAGAGATACCTTGCTGGATGTCCATAATCTCTTCTACACGTTGTTCTTTTACGTCATCAGGAACATTATCCTCTAAATCAAATGCGCTTGTTTTTTCTTCGTGAGAATAAGTAAAGCAGCCCAGCCTGTCGAAACGGGTTTCTTCTACCCATTCTTTCATTTCTTCGAAATCTTGTTCTGTTTCTCCCGGATATCCGCAAATAAGTGTTGTGCGAAGCGCTATATTGGGAACTTTATCCCTAATCTGGTTTACCAAATCGATGGTTTTTTGCTTGGTAGTTCCTCTGCGCATAGATTTTAGCATGTTATCTGTAATATGTTGAAGAGGCATATCCAGATAATTGCAGATGTTAGAGCGTTCGTTCATCACATCCAATATTTCCATCGGGAAACCGGAAGGATAGGCATACTGTAACCTTATCCATTCTATACCGTCTATATCAGAAAGATGGCGCATTAAGTCTGCTAATTTTCTTTCGTTATATAAATCTAAACCGTAGTAGGTGAGGTCTTGAGCAATAAGAATTAATTCTTTAGTGCCGTTTTGTGCCAGCCGCTTAGCGTTTTTTACCAGCTCTTCAATAGGGAAAGAAATATGCTTGCCACGCATTAAAGGGATGGCACAAAATGAGCATGGGCGGTTACAGCCTTCGGCAATTTTGAAATATGCGAAATGAGAAGGAGTGGTTAATAAACGCTCGCCTAACAGTTCGTATTTGTAATTTGCACCAACAGATTGTAACAGATTTTGCAAATCATTTGTACCAAACCAGGCGTCTACGTTGGTAATTTCGGCAGATAATTCCGGCGTATATCTTTGCGATAAACAACCGGTTACAATCACTTTTCCTACCTTTCCCTGCTCTTTAAGATCGCTGTATTGTAATATAGTATCAATAGACTCTTGTTTGGCATTGTCTATAAAACCACAGGTATTGATGACTACGATGTCATTTTCCCGAACGTTGTTGGCTTCATGAACAACATCTATCTGATTGCCTTTTAACTGGCCCATCAGGATTTCAGAATCATAGGTATTTTTAGAACAACCCAGGGTTACTACGTTTACCCTTGCTGGGGCTGAATTTTTTTTAATTAAATTGTCTTTTACTCTCATATCGTATGGCTAGGCTTACGGGAAAAACTTGTAAACCTCTTTTCGGTGGAGCACTCTTTCAAAAGAAAGTAGGTCGCCATCTATTTTAATTCCTATCCTGTAATTTCCAACTCTTATTTTATAATAGATTGCATATCCCTTAAGCTTTTCTAATTTTCCTGATTTATGAATGTTCTCCTGAGAATGAAATTCTTGAAAAACTAGTTTTTCTATAATAGCCCGTTGTTTGCTTGGGATGTCAGCAAGATCCTTTAAAAACTTTTTATTATAATGAACGGGCATTAAACTAATGCTTTTTGTCTAAGCTCTTATAGTATTCGATAGCTTCCTGTAAGGTGAAACTCTCAGTTGGATTATTTTCTTGTATAGCATGTACAAGCCCAATATCCTCTTTGTCAGATCTTGAAAGAACCTCAGTTTTGAACCCCATTTTGCTAGCAATAGCTTTAATGAGATCTAGTTCTTCTTTGTTTTCTGTATGTATTAGAATGCTTTCCATATCAAATTTACTTAAACAAACTATCAACAAACTCTTGCTTGTTGAAAAGCTGCAAATCAGTCATTTTCTCTCCAACGCCAATATACTTCACCGGTATTTTAAACTGATCAGAAATGCCAATAACAACGCCTCCTTTTGCGGTTCCGTCTAATTTGGTTAAAGCAAGGGCATTAACGTCTGTTGCCTGCGTAAATTGCTTACATTGTTCTATTGCATTCTGACCGGTTGATGCGTCTAATACCAATAAAATTTCATGTGGTGCACCCGGAACAATTTTATCCATTACATTTTTGATTTTGGAAAGCTCGTTCATCAAACCAATTTTATTGTGTAGTCTTCCGGCAGTATCTATTATGGCAATATCTTCGTTATTGGCAACAGCAGATTGTAGGGTGTCAAAAGCTACAGAGGCAGGGTCGGCATTCATCCCCTGCGAAACTACGCGTACACCAACACGCTCGCCCCAAAGTTTTATCTGGTCAACCGCAGCGGCCCTAAAAGTATCAGCCGCACCTAAAACCACTTTGTTGCCAGCTTCTTTAAGCTGATGGGCTAATTTTCCGATAGTGGTAGTTTTGCCAACGCCATTAACGCCAACCACCATAATTACGTAAGGCTTTTTACCCGTATAATTAAACTGGTCAAAATCAGAAGAGTTGTTTTCTTCTAATAAAGCTTGAATTTCCTCTCTTAAGATTTGATTGAGCTCGGAAGTTCCCAGGTATTTATCTCTGGCAACACGCTTTTCTATTCTTTCTACAATCTTTAACGTAGTGCTTACGCCAACATCAGAAGTAACTAAAATTTCTTCCAGTTCGTCTAAGACGTCATCGTCAACAGTAGATTTTCCAACTACTGCTTTGCTGATTTTAGAAAAAAAGCTGTCTTTGGTCTTTTCCAGACCTTTGTCCAGAGCCTGTTGCTCTTCTTCAGTTTTTTCTTTTTTCTTGAAGAAATCAAATAATCCCATATGCAGCTAAAAATAAACAAAAAAAGCCATTCCGAGTACGGAACGGCTTCAATATCATTGAAAATTAATTATGCACCTTTTTGTGCTGCTGCAATAGCATCTTTAACGTGGTCGTTATGTGCTATGCTTTCTTTAAAAGAGTAAGCGCCTGTTTTAGGAGATTTTACCATAGTAATAACTTTTGAATATTCTTTACCCGTTCCGGTTTTTAATGTTGCAACTACTTTCTTTGCCATGCTAAATATATTTTATGCTAACAGGGTAGCTTTTTATTACTTAATTTCTTTGTGTAAAGTTACTTTTCTTAAGACAGGGTTGAATTTCTTCATCTCTAATCTTTCAGGAGTATTTTTACGGTTTTTAGTAGTAATATATCTAGAAGTGCCAGGTTGGCCGCTTTCTTTGTGCTCAGTACACTCTAATATTACCTGTACTCTGTTTCCTTTTCCTTTCTTAGCCATTTCTATGCGGTGTTAAAAGTCCTTAAATTAAATAGATCCTTTTGTAATGAATCTGTTGATAGCCTCGGTAATACCGATTTTGTTAATGGTTTTGATCGCTGAAGTGGACACTTTTAAAGTTATCCAACGGTCTTCTTCAGGGATATAAAATTTCTTCAATTGAAGGTTAGGATAAAACTTGCGCTTAGTTTTCACGTTAGAGTGAGAAACATGATGTCCCTTAAGTGCTGCTTTTCCTGTTAAATCACAAATTCTTGACATGACTATATCGTGTTTTCTATTTTAAAACTCAGTTTTACAAAGAGTTTGCAAATATCATAAATAAAAACTAAATCGGCAATAGATTGAGTGAAAATATTTTTTAAAAGTTTTTTTGTAGGGAATCTGGATGAGTGGTTTAGAATTGAATGCTGTCAAAACTTATTCACAATTTACGTTTTACTTGAGCTAATTAATCTGCCACAAGGCTTGACAGACCAAGAAATTGCAGAAGTAAAAAGCGCTGTCAAACTAAAATCGATAGTGTACTGATGCGAATAGATTTGTGATTTCGCTGCATATATCTTCCTGGTTTCAGAGTTCGCTAATAGCGGCCTCTGAAATCTTTATTAGAAACTGAGGACTCTGTTCCGGCAAGTAGTAATAACTTAGAATCATGGAGTAATATTGGTTAAAAAAGATGCTAATAGTAATACTTTTAATAAAATAAGCGCAGAAAAAGTTTCTACCTCAACAGGTAATAGTTATCTTAAATCAGATTGTAAATAAAAAATTATGAAGAATTTTATCTTAATATTATCCTTTCTTTTTTTTGGATGTGGCAGTGTATCCAAAAATATCTTATCCAATTCAAAAACTATTATTAAAAATGAATATATGCCTTTATCACAGTTTAAAGGAGATACTATTGCTTATATAAAGAAGAATTTTATAGAAAACAAAGACAAATATTTAGGTGAAAAAATGAAAGTACTTTTAAATGAATTGGAATTGCCCATATTAAAATATAACGTGGGTATAACAGAAAACTTGAAAGAGGTTTATTGTATCTCCTTTATATTTTCTACAGACTCAGAAATTGATAAAAAGATAAATTCAGGGACCATTCCGTCTATAATCAATGTTTTTATAGATCAACCTGTGGAAATAAGTAAGCCCTTGTCTCTATTAAAAGAAAGTAAGCAACAATGGAAAGAAAAGGAAATACTTTTTTGGGGTAGTCAGAAAATAAAGGATATAGGGATTATAGATAATTCCATCCCTAAATTGTAATAAACTTCTGTTAAAGCGAGTATGCAGCTTAAACCATGTGTTGCTGTGTACTTATTCTTTGCTTGCTTTAATAAAGCAGATATATTAAATACCCCCCTGGTTTAAGTTTAAACAAAGCGACTCTTAAATCATCAATGAAAAACTAAGGACTCTGTCCGGAAAATTGCAGTAGAGCTATTTCGGACGGAGTCTTTGGTTTTTAAATAGCATTTCAGTCACCCGTTGGAAGACTGAAACGAGGGAGGTGCTTTATTATAGTTATTAAAATTTTTAAAAAGAATTTATAAGTTAGTGAATTCTTTGTTTATTTAGCCTGTGAAATAAAGAATGAAATAAACCTAAATAACTGAAAATGGAATTTCTAAACGGAATTAATGCGCTAACCCTTGTGTTTGTTGCTTTATTGGTGTTTGCAATTGCTTACAGATATTACGGCCTTTTTATGGCCAATAAAGTTCTGCGTTTAAACGCAAATAATGTAACGCCAGCTATCGAGTTTGCAGATGGCAAAGATTACGTAGCAACAAACAGAAATGTATTATTTGGTCATCACTTTGCTGCCATTGCTGCGGCAGGTCCTTTAGTTGGTCCGGTCTTAGCTGCGCAGTTTGGGTATTTGCCCGGAGCGTTGTGG
>PJUF01001431.1_pt1 | contig 12066 bp, 8 predicted proteins | sample 1512191 | NCBI WGS metagenome assembly PJUF01 (sample SAMN08177673, study PRJNA422409) | Feces metagenome, whole genome shotgun sequencing project. | isolation source: Chicken feces (3) enriched on wood chips | host: Gallus gallus | place: USA: Madison | collected 2015-01-15 | reverse complement strand
TTTAGGAGGTGGAGTACATGATATGGTGGTGCTCTTTGCTTCTATAAGACACAAAGGCGAAAGCCTGGCGACTATTGCCAGCAAAGAGATTGGAAAGACAACCGGTGTAATTGCAGGCTTAGCCATTCTATTTATACTAATACTTACGCTTGCCGGACTTTCTTTAGCTTGTATAAGTGCTATGCATGAAGCTTCCTGGTCTTTATTCACGGTTATAGCAACCATGCCAATTGCTATTATTATGGGATTGATTATGCGCTTTAAGAAGAATAGCGTTACACTTGCAAGTATCCTTGGTGGTGTCTTGTTAGTAGTTGGAATTGTTGGAGGGCATGAGTTAATGCAATTCAAAGAAATCAGCAATCTATTTCACTGGCGAGTAGAAACAATTTCCGTTGCTATTACACTATATGGCTTTTTAGCTTCGGTATTGCCGGTTTGGTTGCTTTTAGTTCCCAGAGACTACCTATCTACTTACTTAAAAATTGGTACAATATTGATGTTAGCAGTAGGGGTGATATTTGTTCACCCAACTTTGCAAATGCCTGCAATCACTCAATTTATTTACGGTGGCGGTCCTGTAATCGGTGGTCCGGTTCTGCCATTTATATTTATCGTAATAGCGTGTGGAGCGATATCCGGTTTCCACGCAATAATAGCTACCGGAACAACACCTAAAATGCTAACAAACGAGAAAGAAATTCTGTTTGTAGGTTACGGGGCAATGCTGGTAGAAGGTTTTGTAGCGCTAATGGCTCTAATTGCAGCTTGTACGCTGGTGCCTGGCGACTATTTCGCTATCAATACGCCTAAAGAAATGTACGGCGCTTTTATGGCTCAGAATCCGAATTTGTTGCCAGTAGATCTCGATCATTTTAGTGAGAAGATTGGCGTTGATTTGTATGGTAGAACCGGAGGGGCCGTGTCACTAGCGGTTGGTATGGCTCACATATTTAACAGCATACCCTTTATGGACGACGTGATGGCTTATTGGTATAACTTTGCTATAATGTTTGAAGCCGTATTTATTTTGACAGCAATTGACGCCGGTACAAGGGTTGGAAGATTCTTTTTGCAGGAAATGTTAGGCGGCGTAGTTCCAAAGTTTAATGATAAAAATTGGATGCCCGGAATATTAATCAGTAGTTTCATCTTTACCTTCTCCTGGGGCTATCTGGTGTATACAGGAAATGTAAGTAGTATATGGCCCCTTTTTGGTATCAGTAATCAGCTGCTGGCGGCCTGCGGACTTATCGTTTGTACAACCATGCTTATCCGGATGAACCGTAAAAAATATGCCCTATGTGCAGCTATACCCGGTGTGTTTATGGCTTTGATAACTTTTTGGGCAGGCTATGAGCAGGTTGTGAATATTTATTTGCCTAAAGAACAATATTTATTAGCTTCTCTGGCGTTGTTTGCTATGCTTTTAATGCTAATAGTTTTTATAAGTACTTTTAAAAGATGGTATAGCTTATTAAAGATGAAAGCAGATAAAGTTGATTACTACGGTGATACCGTGAAGGAGCTTGTAGAAAGATAGTATTTGCTAAAATAATATATATTTGCTAAAATGATATAGTTAATAATGGAAGCCCAAATTGAACAACCTTCAGAATGCCCCAAATGCCTGTCAGAGGATATTGTTAAAAGCGGCTTAATAAACAATAAGCAACGATATAAATGTAAAAACTGTAATTATTTTTTTACGGTAAATAAGCTGGGAAAAAAAATAGATAGTTATTATATTATAAAAGCATTACAGTTATATATAGAAGGAGTTTCTTATCGGGAGATAGAACGCTTATTAGGGATAAGTCACGTCACGGTAATGAATTTAGTGAAGCAATTTAAAATAAATCGGCCGATTTCTGCTAAATATAAACCTACTTATAAGATATTGAACCATAAAGATTTAGTTGATTTTTATGCTAATCCTGATAATCTAAAAGGAAACGGGATGATTGTGACAGAGTTAGGAGATAAATACATGCTGATTAAATGGGAACGCTTTAAATAAGTAATGATTGTGTATATATTTAGCAGATATATATATGTGTTTTTGATTTACACAATCTTATTCTAAAATTTAGGTATGGTTTAGACTAACCAATTGTTCTAAATCTAGAAATTAAAACCAAACCTAAATTAAATTTTATGTCAGAAACACTTCCAAAACAGAAGGTTGATAAGAAAAACCTTTGGAAAGTAATTGGTGTCTCTTCTGCGGGCACATTAATAGAATGGTACGACTTCTATATTTTCGGTAGTTTAGCCGTAATTATTGCAACTAAATTTTTCCCGCAAGACAATCCTACAGCGGCATTTCTTTCAACTTTGGCAACCTTTGCTGCGGGCTTTGTAGTAAGGCCATTTGGCGCATTGTTCTTTGGTCGTCTAGGAGATATCATTGGCCGTAAATATACTTTTATGGTGACGCTATTGCTGATGGGCCTCTCTACTTTTGCCATTGGTCTGGTTCCGGGCTATGAAACCATCGGTTTTGCGGCTCCTATTTTAGTGTTGGTACTGAGGTTGCTACAAGGTTTGGCATTAGGCGGAGAATACGGTGGTGCCGCAACTTATGTTGCAGAACATTCTGAACCGGATAAAAGAGGATTAAGAACTTCGTGGATACAAACTACAGCAACTATCGGACTTTTTGTTTCCCTTTTGGTGATTCTGATTACCAGAAACTCAATGGATAAAGGCGCTTTTGAAGATTGGGGCTGGCGGGTTCCATTCCTGTTGTCTATCGTTATGGTAATTATCTCGTATTTCATCCGCAGAAATATGGATGAATCTCCTCTATTTAAAAAAGCCAAAGCCGAAGGGAAAACCGTATCCAATCCTTTAAAAGAGTCTTTTGGCAAAAAATATAATTTCAAATTTGTGCTGCTGGCACTGTTTGGCGCCGCAATGGGGCAGGGGGTAATCTGGTATACCGGGCAGTTTTATGCACTTTCTTTTCTGCAAACGGTTTGCCATGTAGAGTTCGACCAGACGAATTACATCATCGCCACTGCATTATTGATGGGAACGGGGTTCTTTGTGTTTTTTGGATGGCTTTCTGATAAAGTAGGAAGAAAAGGAATTATGCTGGCGGGTATGTTGATAGCCATTTGTACTTACCGACCTATTTACGATAAAATTTATAACACGGCCAGCGTAGCTAACAAAACAGAAGTGGCCGGAAGTGAAAAAATAGAAGTAGCTTTCCAGAAAGAAGGCAGTGCCGATGCAGTAAAGCTTACTACCCTTACCAGGACTTATACAGATGGAACAATTTATCAGGAAATTACAAGCCTTGATGTCTTATCCGGAAAGAAAACGCTGAAAAAAATTACCGATTTAGGTACCGGTTCTTACTGGACTCTGGTATTTCTGGTCTTCATTCAGGTCATCTACGTGGCAATGGTTTATGGGCCAATAGCTGCATTTTTAGTAGAGATGTTCCCGGTAAATATCAGATATACTTCCATGTCGTTGCCTTACCACATAGGTAATGGTGTTTTTGGCGGGCTGTTACCGGCAATTGCAACCTATCTGGCTACCAAAGCAGAAGCTGCAAACAGCATTGCTGCAGCATCCGGTCAGGCTTTGCCTTATGATAGGCCTTATTTAGAGGGCTTATGGTATCCTATAATTATAGCGGGCGTTTCCTTTATCATAGGAGTGCTCTATATCAATAATAACCAAAAAGCTAAAGAATAATTGGCGGACTGAGGCTCTCGATTTGTCAGGCTGAGGCTCTCGAAGTCCCCAACGATAGAAAATGTTAAAAGAAAAAAGGTAAAAAAGTAGAAAAGAACACTGCCTCAAACTGAGGATGTTTAAAAAGCACTGTCTTTGTCAGGCTGAGTGGAGTAGAAGCCTCTTCAATGCTACTCAGTAACACATTTTGACGAAGCTTGTATTGACCTTGTCGAAATAATCAATATGGCAACTCTGCTTTTTAGAAATCCTCGGGGTGAGGCAAAAAACATAAAAATATGAATTCAGTAAGAAAAATTTTAGGCATAGTTTGGATTTTAGTCGGGCTTATAGCAGGGTATTACCTGCTGGTAAGCCAGGCAATACCAAAATTTGGGACAGGTAGTACAGAAGATCTGGTTCCGGCAATTATTTACACATTTATTCTGGCGCCAATTATATCGGGCGGAATGTTTGTCTTCGGGCTCTATTGCTTGCAGGGGGAGTACGATTTTAAGGAATAATTCAGTTAAGCAAATTGAAAGAACGGTTAAAAAACGAACGCTTTATATTTTACAGTATGTTTTTTTGCATACTTACGGTATATCCTATGCTCTCTATTTTTAACCGTCCTGTTTTCCTTTTCGGGATACCGCTCTTATATCTGTACTTTTTTACGATATGGTTCTTAATGGTTCTGTTTGTATTTCTTTTAGTAAATAAGAGGTTTAAGTAGCATGGGGATTGGGATATTAGCGGCAAGTTCATTCGGATATTTACTTCTTCTTTTTGCTGTAGCTTATTGGGCAGAAAAGAAATCAGGTAAAAATCTGGCTTTGCAGCCTTACATATATTCTTTTTCTATAGCTGTTTACTGTACCGCCTGGGCTTTTTACGGAAGCATAGGTCGGGCAGCAGAAAACGGACTGGATTTTTTAGCTATTTATATAGGGCCAACCATTGCCGCACCCTTAATCTTCCTGCTACTCAGAAGAATTATTAGAATATGCAAAGTACAACGCATAACATCTATTGCAGATTTTATATCTTCCAGATACGGAAAAAGCACTGCCTTAGGTACGCTGGCGACTATTGTTTGCATTCTCGGGCTAATACCATACATCGCTCTGCAAATAAAAGCCATAGCTATTACATTTGATTTTTTAGCACATCCGGTAAGAGAGAGTGTAGGATATTCTTTCGCCCAGGTAAATTTTCTAAAAAGCACACCGTTTTGGATTACTGTATTTTTGGCAGTTTTCATCATTATCTTCGGTACCAGAAAAATAGACTCGTCTGAAAAACATGAAGGTATGGTAACCGCTGTAGCTTTTGAGTCTATCGTAAAATTGATGGCTTTTTTAGCTGGCGGAATATTTATTGTCTATTTTTTGTTTGATGGATTTGCAGACGTTTTTATGCAAGCCAATGCAATGGCTCCATTGCAGCAGGCTTTTACGCTAAACGAAAATACTGGTTATGCCGACTGGTTTGTGATGATTCTTTTGTCTGCACTGGCTGTAGTTCTTTTGCCAAGGCAGTTTCAGGTAGCGGTAGTAGAAAATATATCAGACAAGCATCTTCGGAAATCCTTATGGATATTCCCGCTATATATGCTGGTGTTAAACTTTTTTGTGTTTCCGGTGGCTTTGGCCGGTAAAATCTATTTTCAGAACAATCCTATCGCTGCAGATTATGCCATACTGTCTTTGCCTTTTCATAACGGACGAGAATATTTATCACTATTCGTCTATATCGGCGGTTTTTCTGCCGCCACAGGGATGATTATTGTAGAAACCATAGCTTTAAGCACCATGTTGAGCAACAACCTGTTGCTGCCTATTATTTTAAAGGTAAATGTGCTGAAAAAGAAATTTATAGAAAGTGCAGAAAGCACTGTAAAGTTCATTCGTCGTCTTTCTATTGTGCTTATTCTGTTATTGGCTTACGCTTATTTTGCAGAAGTAGCAGAAAGCTATTCCCTGGTATCTACCGGATTAATTTCCTTTGCTGCCGTAGCCCAGTTTGCACCAGCAGTTTTAGGTGCTATGTTTTGGCGAAATGCTAATAAAAACGGAGCAGTTGCCGGTATTGTAGGCGGTATTATCATCTGGTTTTACACACTTATTATTCCCACTATTGTAGGTGTTGGCTTACTTGCGCCGGGTATTTTAGAGAACGGACCTTTTAACATTGCTGTACTAAAACCGCATGCTCTGTTGGGTTTATCAGAATTATCTCCTTTAAGTCACGCCTTTTTTTGGAGCATGCTGGTAAATGTATTTTTATATATAAGCGTATCTGTTTTAACTAAAACAAGCAAAGCCGAAGAAATCCAGGCCGAACTTTTTGCCAATGTTTTTAAATACCATACCAGTTACGAAGAATCTGTGCTCCGTAAAGGAAGGGCAAAATTTCAGGACATTAAATACCTTCTCGAGCAATTTTTAGGCATAGAAAAAACAGCACAGCTGATAGCCGTTTTCAACAAAAATTATCAGGTAAGTATTGTTGCTGATGGCGTGTATGCCAATCAACTATTCCTTTCTTATTCAGAAAAGGTGCTTTCTGGTGTTTTAGGAGCTGCTTCTGCTCGCATCCTGATGGAGTCTGTTGTTAAAGATGAGGAAATTACACTTAACGAAGTGGTAGAAATCATCAAAGAATCTCAGCAACTCATCAGTTTAAACAAGCAGCTGCAAGAGAAAACCCGCGATTTAAAAAAGGCTTCCGATGCGCTGGCAAAAGTTAACCGACAAATGAAAGAGGCCGAAGTTCTCAAAGATGAATTTCTGTACACCATTACCCACGAGCTAAGAACGCCGCTAACTTCTATTAGAGCATTTTCAGAAATACTGTTCGATAACCCCTCTATAGAAGAAGCGCAAAGGCAAGAGTTCTTAGCAACCATGATTAAAGAAATTGAGCGTTTAAGCAGGTTAATTACGCGGGTGTTAGATTTAGAAAAATTAGAATCAGGAAAGCAGAGTTTAAATCTTACCAATATCAATATTAACAACCTGATAGAGGAAGCCATCAGCCCCCTGGCACCGCTAATCAACGAAAAAAATGTAGCTCTGAAGAAGGATTTTTCGCAGAGCGGATGGGAAATAACGGCAGATAAAGAGTTGCTTTCCAGAGTGATATACAATCTGGTGTCAAACGCCATTAAATATGCCGATATGAATGGGGCTGTAATAGACTTATTGGTAAACCAACAGGGAAACCATTTGAAAATAAGCGTACAAGATAACGGCTTTGGTATAGAAGACAAGCATAAAGTTAATGTCTTTAGTAAATTTTATCAGATACAAACCCATAAAAAACATGAAGGAAGCGGTTTAGGACTAGCCATTTGCAAGAAAATTATAGAATTGCATGAAGGCCAGATCTGGATAGAAGACGCAGCACAGGGAGGTGCCCGTTTTGTTTTTACTTTACCCTTAAACAGAGCAATATGATAGAAGATGTACTCAAAGAAAAAAAGATGCTGATTGTAGATGATGATCCTTCTATTGTGATGTCTCTGGAGTTTTTGCTCAGAAAATCTGGAAGCGAAGTCTATATCGCAGTAAACGGAGAGGAAGCTATAGAGCAAGTGAAAATTAATCGGCCCGATATGGTTTTGCTGGATATTATGATGCCAGGCTTAAATGGCTATGAAGTTTGTGAATTTATCAAGCAGTATCATCAGGATATTAAAGTTATATTTATATCTGCAAAGAGCCGCGACGAAGATATCAAATTAGCCTATTCTAAAGGGGCAGATCTCTTTATCATTAAACCTTTTTCTACACGGAGGCTGATGGATAAAATTGTCAAATTAATAAGTAAATAATCAAAAAATAAACATACCAACAAAAATTAAACAAACATGGATTTAAGGATTAGGACTTTTGAAGATTATCAAAAGGCGTATCAGTACAGCGTAGAGCAACCAGAAGAGTTTTGGGGAAGTATTGCAGAGAATTTTGTATGGAAAAAGAAGTGGGACAAGGTACTTAACTGGAACTTTAAAGATCCGGATATAAGATGGTTTGAAGGAGGCAAGTTAAATATTACCGAGAACTGTTTAGACAGGCACCTGGAAGAGCGGGGTGATGAGCCGGCAATCATCTGGGAATCTAACGATCCGGAAGAACACCATAGAGTGCTTACCTATAAAATATTGCACCAAAAAGTATGTCTTTTTGCTAATGCCCTAAAAAATAATGGAGCAAAAAAGGGCGATAGAATTTGTATTTATATGCCTATGATTCCAGAATTGGTTATAGCTGTTCTGGCTTGTGCAAGAATAGGGGCTATACACTCTGTTATTTTCGGAGGCTTTTCTGCACAATCATTGGCAGACAGAATTCAAGATGCTAATTGTAGCATTGTAGTAACTGCCGATGGTTCTTTCCGTGGCACCAAAGAAGTAGTGCTAAAAGATGTGATGGACGATGCTTTGGTACAATGCCCATCCGTAAAGAAAGTAATTGTACTCACCAGAAGTAGATCTCCAATTTCTATGATTAAGGGGCGTGATGTTTGGTGGCAAGATGAAATTAATAAAGTAGAAACCTTGGGGATGTTGGAATGCCCGGCAGAAGAAATGGATGCAGAAGACCCCTTGTTTATTTTGTACACATCTGGTTCAACCGGCAAACCTAAAGGCGTGGTGCACACCTGCGGTGGTTATATGGTGTATACAGGTTATACTTTTCAGAATGTGTTTCAGTACAATCCCGGAGACGTTTATTTCTGTACTGCAGACATTGGCTGGATTACCGGTCACTCTTATATCGTTTACGGTCCATTATCGCAAGGCGCAACTTCCTTAATGTTCGAAGGGATTCCAACCTGGCCAGATGCCGGAAGATTTTGGGATATCGTAGAGAAATATAAAGTAAATATTCTGTACACAGCGCCAACGGCTATCCGCTCTTTAATGCAGCATGGAACTAAATTTGTGGAAGGAAAAGACCTTAGCTCCCTACGCGTCTTAGGTTCTGTTGGAGAGCCTATAAACGAAGAGGCCTGGAATTGGTACAATGAAGAAATTGGGAAGAAAAAATGCCCAATCGTAGATACATGGTGGCAAACAGAAAATGGTGGTATCATGATATCGCCTTTGGCTGGCATTACACCAACTAAACCATGTTACGCAACTTTGCCTTTGCCGGGCATTCAGCCAGTACTGGTTGACGAAAACGGAAAAGAAATAGAAGGAAACGGTGTGTCGGGCAATCTATGTATTAAATTTCCGTGGCCAGGTATTATTAGAACCACTTACGGAGATCATGAGCGTTGCCGTACCACCTATTTTGCAGCTTATGAAAACATGTATTTTACCGGAGATGGTTGCTTACGTGATGAGGATGGATATTACAGAATTACAGGCAGGGTAGATGATGTGATTAATGTATCCGGACACAGAATTGGTACCGCCGAGGTAGAAAATGCCATCAATATGTTTACCGATGTTATTGAATCGGCAGTTGTTGGTTACCCACATGATATTAAAGGGCAGGGGCTTTATGCTTTCGTTATCTTGTCTAAAGAACCTTCAGACCCAGAATTAATGAAAAAAGATATCTCCGTTACGGTTAGTCGTATTATAGGGCCAATTGCCAGGCCAGATAAAATTCAGTTTGTGTATGGTTTACCAAAAACTCGCTCCGGAAAAATTATGCGTAGGATATTAAGGAAAATTGCCGAAGGCGATGTGTCTAATTTAGGCGACACCTCTACGTTATTGGATCCGGCCGTGGTAGATGATATAAAAAATGGAAGGATTTAAATTAGTATTGAGTATAGAGTATTGCGTATTGAGATATGGGCTTTGAAGCCTTTGATTTTCGGTTCTCAGGTTAAAATCGTACCTCGTAAATCCAAAATCTAAAATCCGAATGGCATGATGCTTGGAATAATCAGATGGAATAAACAAATTTTTTACATCTAATTATCTAAAACATTATGGACAGACTGGAATTAAAAGGAAAATGGAACGAGCTTAAGGGCAAAGTAAAACAAGCATACGCAGATTTTACAGATGATGATTTGACATATGAAGAAGGGAAAGACGACGAACTATTAGGTAGAATCCAGCAAAAAACCGGAAAAACCAGAGACCAGGTGGTTGATTGGTTAAAAAGTTTATAATTAAGAGAGTGGCATTTAAAAAAATGCCGCTCTTTTAATTTTTGGCACAATGCTTGATGAAGATTCTATGTAAGGTTTTGTAATTATAATCTTATTCATACGTTTAGGTTTAGGTTTAGTAAAGAAAAGGGAAGCACTCTCAATGCTTCCTTTTCTTTTTGATAAGAATTGGGATCCTAATATTATAATAATCTAGGTTTGGGATAAATAAAACTTTAAATCAACCGTACCATTTCCTTCATGTACATTCCCAATAAATCGGGATAATCCTGTAGAGATCAGGTTGAGGAACTCGAAGTCTGTGCAATAGGGAGCTTTCAGATAAACCCTTCCCGGTCTACAATCAAACCTTATCTTTTTTCTTTCTTATATTTGTTTAATGAAAAAAAACAGACCAACCATTCTTGTCGTTAACGACGACGGAATTATCGCTCCCGGAATAAAGGCTTTAATTGAAGTTGCAAAGGAAATAGGAGAGGTAACGGTAGTTGCACCAGATAGCCCGCAGTCTGGCACAGGACACGCTATCACCATCAGTAAACCACTAAGATTAGACAGGGTAGAGATGTACGAAGGCGTAGAAATGTACAAATGTTCGGGCACTCCTGTAGACTGCGTTAAATTGGCGGTAAATAAAGTTTTTAAAGGCAAAAAGCCAGATATCTGCGTTTCAGGGGTAAATCATGGTTTAAATAATTCCATCAATGTTATTTATTCTGGAACCATGTCGGCAGCAGTAGAAGGTGCTATAGAAGAAATTCCTTCTGTTGGTTTTTCATTAGACGATTTATCGTGGACAGCCAATTTCGAGCCCTGCAAAAAATTCATCAGGCAGATTATATTGCAAGTTTTACAAAACGGACTTCCAAAAGGCGTTCTATTAAATGTAAACTTCCCCAACGGAGAAAATATCAAAGGATTTAAAGTGTGCCGGCAGGCCAATGCCAAATGGAAAGAAGAATTTGACGAAAGGCAAGATCCATACAGACGTAATTACTATTGGTTAACAGGAGTGTTTCAAAATTTCGATAAAGGAGAAGACTCAGATGTATGGGCTTTAGAACAAGGTTATGCATCAATTGTGCCCGTACAGTTTGATTTAACTGCGCACCACGCCATGGGATTGTTAAACACCTGGGATTGGAATGTTTAAAAAAGACAGTGTTTGGTTAGGCTTATTGTATGGAATGGGGCTGCCATCTTTAGCATTTTTAGTAGTAGAGTACGCCATGGAACATATCGAAGCGCTAAAAAAAGCAGATCTTTTGTATATAGGTTGCGTAGCACTTAATTTTATCAGTTTTAACCGGGCTTCAAAATACTATAAAGAACAAACAGCAAAAGGAATATTAGCAGCCACTTTTATCTGTGCGCTCATTTTTGCCTATTACAAATTTGTTAGTCAATAGTTCATTAGTAGAAAAAAATAAAACCCAGCCTAGTCATTATTCAACATTAAAAATCTAAAACCCGCCTAGTCATTCAACAAAAACTAAGCATTCAACATTCAAACATGAAGTATTATATAATAGCAGGAGAAGCATCTGGAGATTTACATGGTGCTAACCTGATGAAAGCTTTAAAAGAAAAAGACACAGATGCAGATTTTAGGTTTTTTGGAGGCGATTTAATGCAGGCGCAGGGCGGTACATTGGTAAAGCATTATAAAGATATGGCATTCATGGGATTTATAGAAGTACTGTTAAATCTGCGAACCATTCTAAAAAACATGTCTTTTTGCCGGAAAGATATACTGGAATATAAACCAGATGTATTGATTTTGATTGATTTCCCGGGGTTTAATCTAAAGATAGCCGATTTTGCCAAACAACAAGGTATTAAAGTATTCTATTATATTTCCCCAAAAGTTTGGGCCTGGAACCAAAAAAGAGTATTAAAGATAAAAAAAGTAGTAGACCAGATGTTCTGCATTTTTCCGTTTGAAGTAGACTTCTATAAAAAATGGGGAATGCATGTAGACTACGTAGGTAATCCTTTATTAGATGCTATTCATGATTTTCAAGCCAATCGAGGTTTTTTAAAAAAACATCAGCTCGAAGAAAAACAGATTATTGCGCTACTGCCCGGAAGCAGAAAACAAGAGTTAAACTATTTATTGCCAACCATGATTTCGGTAACGGATAAATTTCCGGAATATCAGTTCGTAATTGCCGGAGCTCCCAATTTTACAAAAGAAGACTATGAGGTTTATTTGCAGGGAAAACAAAT
>PJUF01001430.1_pt1 | contig 12068 bp, 7 predicted proteins | sample 1512191 | NCBI WGS metagenome assembly PJUF01 (sample SAMN08177673, study PRJNA422409) | Feces metagenome, whole genome shotgun sequencing project. | isolation source: Chicken feces (3) enriched on wood chips | host: Gallus gallus | place: USA: Madison | collected 2015-01-15 | reverse complement strand
GAGTTATCCAAAGAGTTATCCAAAGAGTTATCCATAGAGTTATTCCTTGAGTTATCCAAAGAGTTATCCTATGAGTTATCCCTTGAGTTATCCCTTGAGTTATCCCCTCGATTATCCCTTGAGTTATCCCTTGAGTTATCCCCTTCAGTTATGCCTTGAGTTATCCAAAGAGTTATCCTTTGAGTTATCCCATGAGTTATGCCTTGAGTTATCCCATGAGTTATTCCTTGAGTTATCCAAAGAGTTATCCCAAGAGTTATGCCTTGAGTTATCCCATGAGTTATTCCTTGAGTTATCCAAAGAGTTATCCCATGAGTTATGCCTTGAGTTATCCAAAGAGTTATCCCAAGAGTTATGCCATGAGTTATCCTTCGAGTTATCCATAGAGTTATCCAGGGAGTTACGCCTTGAGTTATCCCTTGAGTTATCCAAAGAGTTACTCAAAGAGTTATCCCTTGAGTTATGCCTTGAGTTATCCCATGAGTTATGCCCTTGAGTTATGCCCTTGAGTTATCCACAGAATTATGCCTTGAGCTTTCAAATCAAGCCGACAACAAGAATTATTTTGATATCTCTATCTCGTAATATGTTGTGGTAGAGAGAGATATATATATTTATAAATCAACTAATATATAAATAATAAAATGTCCGAGAGACAAAATATCCTCCTCTGTAGATGAGAAGTTTTGTTTTACAATGACCAAAAAAAAAAGACCTGACAGAGCCAAATTTAGTTAAAATTGGATTATCTCCGAGTATATCAAATAATGATATCTTCTTAGTGCAATCAAAAGATCAATTTCAGTTTGAAATCTCTTTTAAATATTTTGAGCTCTCTTTTAATTAATTTTTTGATTTTTTGCTAATTTAGTCCTTTCTTTTAATTTACCTTTACTATTATATTATTTTTAATTACTACTACTACTAAAGATAAATATATATAGTAGTAGTAGTATAATGGGGGAAGGTTGAAATTCGCAAAATGAATTTCTCTCTTTCTCCGAAATTTAAAAACCCCTTCCTTTTAAATAGCGAAAAAATTCATAATTATAATATCAAGAATAACCAAAAATGGATATCAAAACTGACATTCTAAAAGAAATTACAGACAAGGAAACTGATCCACCACCAAAACCTAAACCTGAAGGTCACCTTGCTCAAATGTACACCAGTACAACCCTGCAAGATGAGTTTATTCAAAAAGTTATCGAAACCAATGAAGCTGCTGAACCCCTTTCAAAATACTGCCATAGTCTCACAGGCATTCCTCCTCCTCCTTCTTCTTCGAAACCAAATCCTCTTCAACAAGCACCTTTGGCAGCATTTTGGAGACTTTATGAACCTTTATTCAAAGATGCTCATGACAAATATCTCAACATTATTGGCGCTATTTTAATCTCTCTTCTGGAGAATAATGATGATCCTCCTAAACTCAAAAAGCTTTTCGATAGCTTTGTTCAAAGAACCAAAAACCCTGATTTGCCTCCCTTCATCCAATATTTGAGAACTGGTGTTGCTGAACGTCCCTTCTCCTTCCCTCCAAATCCAATTTACAAAGACGACTATAAACTTTGTCGTATGGTTCGACTCAAAAAAGATCTGATAGAATGTTTGATTGCTGCCTATGATACTTTTTGTTACCATCACATTTGTTATACTGGATTTGATAATAACAACATTAATCCTCCTGAAGAACATCATCAAGAACAGAATAATAATAAAAACACTTGGCGCAGTACTTATAGTCAGCCGAATCAAGATTTACAGTATGCTCAAGATACTCCCTTTACAAGAACTCCTGACAATATCGACCAACTCTATGACCTCGTTTTGCTCTCTAATGCAAACAATCTGCCTAATGCTTTTGATGACACTGAACAAAGGAGTCTCCAAGCAGAGTTAAAAGGACCCAAAACCAAAATCCTTTGTTTCCCACTCTTTAGAATGCTATTTAAAACTTTTGGAACTCAACCTGCTCCAACAATGTACAGATTGGCTGAAAAGGGAAGTTATTGTAGGATTTCCAAATCTTCGCATCAAACTGTTTTCGGTTTCGGTACTACCTATACCCATTATGGACCCGCTCAGGTAGCTTCTTTCTTCCAAAAGATCCCTTCTCAACATTCCATCTTCTGTACCAAAGTCGCCCTCAAATTTACATTCAAGGGAGGAGGAGCAGGAGCAGGAGCAGGAGCAGGAACAATTCCACAAGAAGTCCTCTATCAATTGCTCAACCGAGATTCCAAACCCTATAAACTCATCTCAGGCACCTCCTCCATTTATAATTGCAAAAGAACCAAGAATGCCATTTTTGAATCCAATCTTGATTTGGGCTGGACCATGCAGAATGATCCTAAACATGCTCGTTGTTTACTTGATGACTTTTTCGAACAAGATTCATACTTAAACGTCGATCCTTCGCTTTATCTCCACAATTCACACCCTCAAGACTGCTTCCAAGTCCATTTCGAGTGGAGAGCAATTCAAGCACCTCCCAACATTCTCGGACCTTACCTTCTGGCCATTTACATCAAAAGCATCCTTGAAAAAAACTACCAAGCTCAAGCTGCTATTCTCCTCTCCAACGCCGTCAATGATAACAATCCCACAGCTCGAAGCATCATCCAAAATTACTTCCCTGATCTTTCTCTTCCTCCTCTTCCTCTTCTTCCTGCTTCCATCAATCAACAACAACCACAACGAGAACAAGAAGAAGAAGAAGATGATGATAACCTTTTTGATGAGTCGAATAATCGTCTTACAAAAGAACTTGCTTCAGGAAGTAAATAATAATTATATATTGATTGTATATATTTTTATATGATATAAAATAACAAGTCAATCAAAATAACCATACATCAATATAATAGATCAATAAACAAATCCCTTGAATTAATTAACACGACTCCCCACAAAATCTTCATTACATCTCGGTTTGATCTCCCTCCTTTCATCAAAACTTTATCCACGTTATATCATCTTCAATATTCTCGTTTCTTTCTTGTAAATGCTTTTCTTAATTAAACAATCACAGATTTTCTTGGAAACCAGTAAGCTATTCTTTTTCATCCTTTGAGGTGCTTTCAAATCACTTTCAGTGCAACTTTGTTTATAACATGTTTTTTCAAAGCATAATTTCAAACACAACATCCTCTTCTCTAGCATCTTCAAACACTTTTCTTCTTCTTTTGAGATACTCTAACAATTCTTTATTTAAAGTAATACCGCTGGCTCTCTCATCATTTCTTTCCATTATCGCCAACAACTCGGACATCACAATCATTGACTGCTGATAATCTTGCATGGAAATCCACAGTTTCTCCAAATCTTCCTTTGGAATTAAACGGCACCTTCAAATATTTATCATTCTTCTCACTGCTGTTTTCAAAATCTTTCCAGAATTAACTAGTTTTTAAATATTTCTTTTTTTTCTTCCACAACATCTTTTCCATTAGAAAACTGCTATTTTTTTTGAATCACTGCAATTTATCCCCAATTTCACTTCAAAATTAGGGTTGACCAAATTTAAATTAAAATTCTGAGTTCCATCGGCCAAATTTAATTAAAAAAATCCCCTATAGCCACCCTCCTCACTATTGGTGCAGAACCAAATCTAATTAAATTGGATCATTATAACAAGTCATTAAATTATCCTTTGAGTTGTTGAGAAAAAAATAGTTCTAAGATAACAAGGTATAAGAATGATTCAATTTCTCCTTTCTCTTAAAGGTACAGCCCGCGGATTTGAACAAGTAAATTTGGTTTTGAAGCCTTGACGTCTTCTTTGGCGCAATAGCTATGCATGTCTGCTCCGTTCCCTGAGAATCCCCATCTTTTCAATTATAAAGGGTTGGTATTTGGGAAGGAAAAAGTATTCAGAAGGGATTGTCTCAAACAGTATTATGTGGGGTTTGAAATTCTTCAGAAAATATTCTTAGAAAATTTTTTGAATTCACTAAAGATTAAAATTAAAAGGTACAATGCATATTTTGCCAAGTAAATTTGGCTTCGAAGCCTTGAGTCTTCTTTGACGCAATAGCTATGCATGTTTGTTACGTTCTATGCATCTTTTCAAGCATCCTATTAGGCTCTATAATGCGATTCTGTGGGTTCATCCAAAGACCAAATTTGAAAGGTACAGTGCGGATTTGAACCAAGTAAATTTGGCTTTGAAGCCTTAACTCTCTCCTTTTGCGCAATAGTTCCCTCGTTCCCCCTACGATCCCTGAGAATTCTTGTATAGATTCATAAAGTTTTCTAAAATGCGATTTTGTGGGAAATTTTTGATTCGGGAATCCAGAGGTCACAGGACCAAGTAAATTTGGCTTTGTAGCCTTAAGTTGCCTTTGTCTCAACGCCGGCTACGCCCTTAGGGAAATCTCATCTTTTTAAGTCTCATATGAGATGCCAGAAAGGCATTATTTCATTTAAGGATTTGGCTAAGTTCCCCCCCTTGAGAATCTCAGCCTTTCAACCCTTGTATGAGACTCATAAAGTTTCTATTTGGAGCGAAAAAAGTATTCCGAAAGATTCTTTAGAAGTTCAAATTTCAATGATATTTTTTAAAGGTTATATTCTAAATTTGGCTTTGTTGCCTTTAGTTTCCTTTGGCTCAAATGGCTATGCATTTCAAGTCTCGCCATGAAACTTATAAAAGTTGGTATAATGCATTATTTGGGAGGAATTTGGGGCTCAAACAATATTTCTTGGGCTCAGAAATTCTTTTAGATTTTTTGAATAATTCTCCCACGAGATATTTTCTGTTTTTCGGCTTTTGAAAACTTTGTTTATCACTGCAAAATGAGCACTCGGTTTCTGAGTCTCCTCTGGAATAAGAAATTATAAAGAAATTGATTATAAATTTTTCAATACTGATAATTATTATAAAATAACTTTTGCTTTTGAAAAAGAACTGTACTTTTGTTTGGAAGCACACGAAATACATACTTAGCCCTTCGTCGTCTTGTTTCGAAGCAAAAAAATGCTCCACGGGTGAATTGATAGAGTTATGACTTGAGTTATGCCTTGAGTTATGCCTTGAGTTATCCCCTTGAGTTATGCCTTGAGTTATCCAAAGAGTTATGCCTTGAGTTACGCCTTGGAGTTATGCCTTGAGTTATCCCATGAGTTATTCCTTGAGTTATCCAAAGAGTTATCCCATGAGTTATGCCTTGAGTTATCCAAAGAGTTATCCCAAGAGTTATGCCTTGAGTTATCCCTTGAGTTATCCCTTGAGTTATCCCTTGAGTTATCCCAAGAGTTATGCCTTGAGTTATCCCTTGAGTTATCCAAAGAGTTACGCCTTGAGTTATGCCTTGAGTTATCCAAAGAGTTATCCAAAGAGTTATCCAAAGAGTTATCCATAGAGTTATCCATAGAGTTATGCCTTGAGTTATCCCATGAGTTATTCCTTGAGTTATCCAAAGAGTTATCCCAAGAGTTATGCCTTGAGTTATCCCTTGAGTTATCCCAAGAGTTTATGCCTTGAGTTATCCCTTGAGTTATCCAAAGAGTTATCCAAAGAGTTACGCCTTGAGTTATGCCTTGAGTTATCCAAAGAGTTATCCAAAAGAGTTATGCCTTGAGTTATCCCTTGAGTTATCCCTTGAGTTATCCCTTGAGTTATCCAAAGAGTTATGCCTTGAGTTATCCCTTGAGTTATCCCTTGAGTTATGCCTTGAGTTATCCCTTGAGTTATCCCTTGAGTTATCCCTTGAGTTATCCCCTTGAGTTATGCCTTGTCAACACGGAATTTATGTCTTTAAATTCGTAATTCGAGAATAAATTTTCCAATTTTCAAGATCTTGGAGTAAAATTTCCTTCATTTAACTCCCCCCTTGTAACTTTAAATGTTTTTTTCCATATCCAAAAAAATTTCCATCTTCTTTATTTTGAAAATGTAATCAATAAAAACAAAGATGTTAAAACCTCCCCTCCTCCTAACTCTTCTTACTCTCAATTTTCCTGTTCAGATTGTTTATGTGATTAATGGCAAGAGCAAAGTTTATTAAATTTTTTGGGTTCATATTGTCAATATTGAACTCAAGATCTCTATTAAAAAAACCGTTGAATACACGAATCCCAAGAGATTGCCTGCCATAAGATTAGGATTAATTTCCATACAAAAATATGGGAATGATTTGGTTCAATAAAATATTTTATTGCTTTGTTATTCTTCTCTTTATGAGAGCTTGAGGTTACTCTGGAGAATAACTCTAAGGATCAAATTGCTTATTCAAGAGGGATCCTTTTGATTTATTCGAGTGATCCTTTCAAAATCAGTTTTCGAAAAATCCGCTAAAATATTTTTCTTTAATTCATTTTTGAAAATTTTGTTTTGGCTTTTGAAATTTCAAAAATGAAAAAAATTGTTTAATTGGGATTTTAATTTAATTTTTAATTCCAGCAGTGATCCTTTGAGTTATCCCTTGAGTTATCCAGGAGTGATCCCGTGGAGTTATCCCTTGAGTTATGCCCTTCCAGTTTTCCCTCTCAAGTGCTCCTCTCAATTTAACGGCTAGTTATTATCTCTTCTAAGAAGTTATCCATTCTTCCTCATCATAGAGTATATTATTTCCGCTCATCCTAAGTATCTCTTCACCAGTTCTATCTAGTTTTTACGGAATAACTCTTCTAGAAAGAAAGAAACTCTTTTAAGCTAAATCATACGAAGTCTTTTCTAAATTTGATGATTGAGTTGTCATCTTATTATATCTAGTTCTCATTGAGTTTTTCCTGGGTTACCTAACCCTTTTGGGTGAGCCTGTCCTATGTCTTAACCCAGAAATTAATGACACTATCGTGAGAGAGAGATAGATAAAGTATTGGACTCTAAAACAATTTTTGAAATTTTGAATCGTCCGGGAGGATTTTAAAGTGTCATTTTGATTAATCTCTTATAATTATTAAAATTACTTTTTGAAATGAGTCGCAACAAGAAAAAAGTCTCCCACAATACTCGCTCCTTTGTCATTAAAACTTCCGAAGCTGACAAAGAAAAAGTTCTGACTAATCTGAATGATTTCCTCAAAGGCAAGAAGTTCAATAAGTTGGAAAGGCAAGTCGTAAATCTAAAAAGATTAGAGAAAAATATTTCCATTGTCAAGGGTTCCAAATATGATTACAAGATGCCACATACCAGTGAACTGGATGATGCTAATCTGAATTATTACATTTTTCAACTCAATCCAAGTACTGCTTTGTCTGTTAAAACTCTTGCAAAAGGCCTTCAATTTGGAGAAATTATGAGGACAGACAGTTTCAGGAGTACAAATGAAAATGAAGATCCGAATAATCAACCCAGGAAACAGACGAAGAGCAACCAATTTAATCCCACAGAACAAGAACTTCGTGATTGGAAACCGCTATTAGGCGAAATGGTGATGGAAGAATTCCAAAAAACTTTTCTGACCGGAATGCAGATGCAAGACTTCCAAAAATGTTTTCTCGAATTTACTAAATTCACTGTCAATAAAGTGCTACAAAAGATAGAAGATAATAGAAAAGAAGGACTATCAGAAAGGATTTTACAAGAGAATACAGACGAGAAGGAAGAAGAGATTTTCCAAGAAAATGCAGAGAACAGTTTTGGAGAAGCTCAGATGGAACTTATCAATGTTAATTTGAGCAAAGAGAACAGTTTTGGAGAAGCTCAGATGGAACTTATCAATGTTAATTTGAGCAAAGAAAACAGTTTTGGAGAAGCTCAGATGGACTCCAATATCAATGTTAATTTGAGCAAAGAGAACAGTTTTGGAGAAGCTCAGATGGACTCCAATATCAATGTTAATTTGAGCAAAGAGAACAGCTTTGGAGAAGCTCAGATGGAACTTATCAATGTAAATTTGAGCCCAAAACCAAAAGAGAACAGTCAGATGGACTCCAATATCAATGTTAATTTGAGCCCAAAACCAAAAGAGAACAGTCAGATGGACTCCAATATCAATGTTAATTTGAGCCCAAAAGAGAACAGTTTTGGAGAAGCTCAGATGGACTCCAATATCAATGTTAATTTGAGCCCAAAACCAAAAGAGAACAGTCAGATGGACTCCAATATCAATGTTAATTTGAGCCCAAAACCAAAAGAAAACAGTTTTGGAGAAGCTCAGATGGACTCCAATGTTAATTTGAGCCCAAAGCCAAAAGAGAACAGTCAGATGGACTCCAATATCAATGTTAATTTGAGCCCAAAACCAAAAGAGAACAGTCAGATGGACTCCAATGTTAATTTGAGCCCAAAACAAGAAAATGCAGCAGAAGAAATAACTAAAGAGAATTCGAGCCAAAATCAAGAAAATACAGCAGCAGCAGCAACAAAAGAAATAACTAAGAAAAATTCGAGCCAACAACAGCGAAATGAAGAAAATGCAACAAAAGAAATAACTAAGAAAAATTCAATTGAAAGTGAATTGAATGAAAAACAGAAAACGAATCAAAGTCATAAAAGTGCTTTAAAGCGATCACTTAGAATTGCAACTCGCGATAAAGAGTTAAAAAAAAAATTTTGAACACGACAAGCTGAATGAACCCCATTTCGGGAGAAGAAGATAAGAAGAAGGCAAGGAAAGAATCCGTCTACATAAAAATTCATAGTAAAATAAATAAATGATATCTCTCTTTTAAATTATGTAAACATTTTGTGTCCATAATATTATTTTCATAGAACTAATTACTTTAATCATCGATAACTGATAACCCAAGTAACTCTGATTAGATGAAAGATCTTTCAGTTTGTTTCTAATTTATCAAAGGAAAAAGTATTCTGGAAGAGGTCCTCAAACAATATTTTATGAATAGGAAATTTTTTTTTTGTAGTTCAAGTTTGAAGAGATATCTCTGGCAGAAAATATAAAAATTTTTTGATTTTCATCTAAGATTTGAGTCTCCTTTACCGCAATATCAATGCATGTCTGCTACGTTCTGTGCAAATCTCAGCTTTCTACAAAACTCATCAAGTTTCTATAATTGCGATTATGTGAGGTTTTGGAAGAAGAATTTTTCATGGAATCCAAAGGTACAATGCAGATTTGATCTAGTAAATTTGGTTTTGAAGCCTTAGCTATGCATGTCTGCTATGTTCTATGCAAGTCTCAGCTTTGTACAAAACTCATTAAGTTTGTATAATTGCGACTATGTGAGAACAATTCCCCAGAAAATCATTATGATTAAATTAATCCATGGAATCCAAAGGTACAGTGCGGATTTGATCTAGTAAATTTGGTTTTGAAGCCTTGACTCTCCTTTGGCGCAATAGCTATGCATGTCTGCTACGTTCTGTGGAAATTTCAGCTTTGTACAAAACTCATCAAGTTTCTATAATTGCGATCATGTGAGAACAATTCCCCAGAAAATCATTATGATTAAATTAATTCATGGAATTCAAAAGTACAATGCGGATTTATTTGGTTTTAAAGCCTTGAGTCTCCTTTGGTGCAAAAGCTAAGCATGGCTGCTACGTTCTGTGGAAATTTCAGCTTTGTACAAAACTCATCAAGTTTCTATAATTGCGATCATGTGAGAACAATTCCCCAGAAAATCATTATGATTAAATTAATCCATGGAATTCAAAGGTACAGTGCGGATTTGATCCGGTAAATTTGGTTTTAAAGCCTTGAGTCTCCTTTAGTGCAATAGCTAAGCATGGCTGCTACGTTCTGTGCAAATCTCAGCTTTATATGAGACTCATAGAGTTTCTTTAATGCGAGTTATGTGGGTTTGGAAATGTTTTCAGATTATCAAAAAGGATGAACAAAAAATTTTTGATTTCATTGAATTCGAAAGTACAGTGCGGGTAACCCAAGTAAGCTTAATAGCTTTTCCCCAGTCTTATGTATCTCAGCTTTTCAAGCCCTTGTATGAGACTCATAAAATTTATCAGTGAGCATTGCCCTCGAAAATACTGATAATTATTGTTTTATAAAAATTACTTTTTGTTTTTGATATGAACTACTCTATAAAAAGTACTGTACTTTTGTTTGGAATAAAAAATGAACACACGAAATACACACATTTAATACTTTAATTCTTTTTTATTATACTTAGCAGCCCTTCGCTCTTCTTTTCCGGACTCAAAATAGTCGTCTTGTTTCGAAGCAAAATATGCTCCTCGGGTGAATTGATCAAGAAGTTTAAGGCCACGGAACGCGAAAGGTCTCAGAGCTAATCCCCAAATCTTCTCCCAATAGTTCTCAATTCTATTCAGCTTCTTTTTCTCACTGGAAGTTGCATCATCAATAGAAACAAAATCAAAATAAATTTTCTTTGTCCCTATGGTATTTAGGTACGGCTGAAATACTGATGAGAAACCGAAAAATATACAAGGCTTACTTTCATGAAATTCAAGGTCCTGGCGCCCGTGACGGTACCCTTCATTTTCAAGGCTGTCTCCAGCTCGGCTAATGACACGTTAATTTTTGAACTCTCAGAACCATCTCCCATTCCTTCATAGCCTGCGAAATCCCCAAACATAAACTTTATCCATTTTGTCGGGACTCCTTTCTCTGTGGATTCAATGGGAATTTCGATTTGGCTTATGAAATGAGTGCGAGATGATCTAACACATTTTTTAATACTTCAAAAGTTATTCGATATCTTACGTATGATTATTTCGTGTGGTTTTTGTGTCTCGGCGATCTATAAATGATGAAAAGAGGGATATCATCTCTTCGCATGTCGAGCCTTCCACTGCTTCGAGTTGAAACCAACTCCAGCCATTGACTTTGGGTTTGTCTGCAAAGGAAAGATCGTTCACGCAGTTATTAACCAGATCGATTTGACCCGTCCGGATTCTCAGATGTGGCACCCAAAGTTCTCTTAGAGTCCTAAAAATAAGACCAGAAAATTTTTCCATAAGCGTCGAGGTTTTGCCACTCCCTGAGAGCCCAGTTGCTAACATCATACAATCTACTTCCTCAAAACGGGCCATTTTGTACTCAACTATCATTTGGTCGCATACATCAGCATTGATGGAGTTCCCATCGAAAACCAAATCATAAACTTTTGTTTTCTCATACATTCTCACTTCTCTTTCGTTACTAATTTCATATTCGAAATCTAGGCGCGTTGTGGCTTTCAATTTGATAGCCTTCATAGTATCCTTATCAACAACGCTTTTTTGATGATCTTGAACAACTTGAAAACGCGTTTAACAAAAAATATAAGAAAAAGCAAAAAGAGCTTTACTTAAATATCGGAGGGCAATCTCATACTCTAAAAAGTCCCATTTCAGTATATAATCCTCTGCTTGACGAGCGCAGCTATTAAAGAGCTCACTCAGTCTCATGTTGGCAGTATTGAAATCTTCATCTAATTGTAATTGTTGCTCTGTAATCTTGCGAGTTAATTGAGTTGTCTGCAATTTTCGATTTTCAATCTCTTGAGTTAATTGAAACTTTTGTATTTCTTTATTGGTAATCTCTTGGGTTAAGAGAGATTTCTCTCCAGATAATTGAGATTTCTCCTGTATTAATAAAGATCTTTGTGATGATAGATTTTCAATCTCGAGGGCATATTGAGCTGTCTGTGAGTTTTGGCTTTCAATCTCTCGAGTTAATTGAGCCTTCTGTGTTTCTTTATTGTCAATCTCCTGGGTTAAGAGAATATTCTCCTGAGATAATTGAGATTTTCGTAATTCTTGATCTGCAATCTCCTGGGTTAATTGAGATTTTTGTGCTTCTTTATTGTCAATCTCCTGGGTTAAGAGAATATTCTCATGAGATAATTGAGATTTTCGTGATTCTTGATCTACAATCTCTTGGGTTAATTGAACTGTCTTTAACTCTTGATTTTGAATCTCTAGGGCATATTGAGCTGTCTGGAATTCTTGATTTTCAATCTCTCGAGCTAATTGAGATTTCTGTGTTCCTTTATTGGTAATCTCTTGGGTTAAGAGAGATTTCTCTTGCATTAACTTAGATTTCTGTGATCCGAGAGTTTCAATCTCTAGGGCTAATTGAGATTTTTGTGCTTCTTTATTGTCAATCTCCTGGGTTAAGAGAATATTCTCCTGAGATAATTGAGATTTTCGTAATTCTTGATCTGCAATCTCCTGGGTTAATTGAGATTTTTGT
>PJUF01001428.1_pt1 | contig 12070 bp, 10 predicted proteins | sample 1512191 | NCBI WGS metagenome assembly PJUF01 (sample SAMN08177673, study PRJNA422409) | Feces metagenome, whole genome shotgun sequencing project. | isolation source: Chicken feces (3) enriched on wood chips | host: Gallus gallus | place: USA: Madison | collected 2015-01-15 | reverse complement strand
TGTCGGTGGCGCCGATATCCCGATCATCCACCGCTTCTTCGTCGGGTATTACTACGGTGCCAAGATGGCCAACCCCGATGTCAACGTGATCGAGACCTATACCGGTTCGTTCACCGACCCGGCCGGCGGCAAGGAATTCACCCTCGCCAATGTCAACCAGGGCGCCGACATCAACTTCGCCGTGGCGGGAGCCACCAGCGCCGGCGTCATCGACGGCGCCGTCGAATCCAATACCTTCGCCATCGGCGTGGACAGCAACCAGAACTACATGGCCCCCGGCTCGGTGCTGACCTCGATGGTCAAGCGCGTCGACACCCAGGCCTATGACATGATCGCCTCGGTCGCCGACAACAGTTTCGAAGGTGGCAAGGTGCTCTACTACGGCCTCGCCGAAGACGGGGTGGGCGCTGCCATGGACGAGAACAATGCCGGCCTCATCTCCGACGAGGTCCTGGCCGAAGTCGAAGATCTCAAGGGCAAGCTGCTCTCGGGTGAAATCGTCGTGCCGAACTATTTCGACCTGACCCCGGGCCAGAAGGAAATGGGCACGCCCCCGATGGCGACACCGCCCTCGGTCGCCAACGCCAAGTAAGCAACAGGGCCGCAGTCACGTGACTGCGGCCCCACTTACAGGGAGACTGTCTATGGCATCCGACTCTTCGACACCCGTCGTGGACATGCGCAACATCGTCAAGCGCTTCGGCAATTTCACCGCGATCCACAATGCCAATATCACCATCGGGCGCGGCGAGATCCACGCGCTGGTGGGCGAAAACGGCGCGGGCAAGTCGACGCTGATGAACGTGCTTTATGGCCTCTTGCCGCGCACCGAGGGTGAGGTGCTGCTGCGGGGCAAGCCGGTTCACTTCAATACGCCGAACGATGCCATCGCCCAGGGCATCGGCATGGTGCACCAGCATTTCAAGCTCGCGCCTTCCTTCACCGTTGCCGAGAATATCGTGCTTGGCGCCGAGCCGATGCTGGCCATGGGGCGGCTCGATATCCGCCGCGCCCAAGCCGAGACGGGCGAATTGAGCCGGCGCTTCGGCCTCGATCTCGATCCGCGCGCCATCGTGGGCACGCTGTCCGTGGGCTTGCGTCAGCGCGTCGAAATTCTCAAGACGCTCTATCGCAAGGCCGAGGTGCTGATCTTCGACGAGCCGACCGCGGTGCTGACGCCGCAGGAAACGCGGGAACTCTTTGCCACGATGCGACAGCTGGCGCTGTCGGGTCACTCGATCATCTTCATCACGCACAAGCTGCGCGAGGTGCTCGCGGTGTCGGACCGTATCTCGGTGATGAAGCAGGGCGAGATCGTCGCCACGATCGAAAACAAGGATGTCACCGCCCAGGCGATAGCGAGCCTCATGGTCGGGCGCTCGGTGTTGCTGCGCGTCGCCAAGGATGAGGCGAAGCCGGGCGGCCGCACCATGCTCAACATCAACAATCTGACGGCGCTGGGCGAACGCGGTGAGCATGCCGTGAACAGGCTCTCGCTCAGCGTGCGCTCGGGCGAAATCGTGGGCCTGGCGGGCGTGCAGGGCAATGGCCAGGACGAGTTGGTCGAATGCATTGCCGGCCTGCGCAAGCCAGCCGAAGGTACGATCGAAATCTGCGACCGGCCGCTCGGCGCGAGCCCGGCCGACAACCGTGCATCGGGCCTTGCCTATGTACCGGCGGATCGCGGCGGCGTCGGGCTGTCGCTGCAGAGCGGCATCTGGGAAAACATGACGGTCGGGCACCTGCCAAAGTTCACGCGGGGGCTGTTCCTTTCCATCGGGGATGCCCGAGCCAAGGCGAGCGAGCTTATCAAGCGCTACGACGTGCGCGGGGCGACGCTCGACAAGGCGGCCGGTTCGCTCTCGGGGGGTAACCAGCAGAAGGTGCAGATCGCCCGCGAGCTGTCCCGCGAGGACGCCTCGCTCATCATCGCCGAACAACCCTCGCAGGGCGTCGATATCGGCGCGATCGAGTCGATCCACCGCATCCTCGTGGAAATGCGAGACGCCGGCAAAGCGGTCTTCGTCATCTCTGCCGACCTCGACGAGATTTTCTCCATCTCCGACCGCATCCTCGTGATCTATCGCGGTCAGATCGTCGCCGATCTCAAGGCGTCGGACACGACCCAGGAAGAAGTCGGCCGCTATATGGGCGGCCTGGAGACTTCGGCCTCGGATGTCGACGCAACAGCCAAGGAACCAGCCCGTGTCGGTTGAAATCCAGTCTGCTCCACTAACGCGTCCTCACCTCACCTCGCTGCTTTCGGCCGTAGTCGCGCCCGTCATGGCGCTCGCCATCGCGGCCATCCTGGGCGCCATTCTCGTCATGGCGCTTGGCGAAAATCCCATCGAGGTCTACTGGCTGCTGATTTCAGGCAGCCTCGTGGGCATTCCGAATATCCTCGTCACGCTGCAGATGATGACGCCGCTGCTCTTTACCGGGCTGGCCGTCGCCATCTCCTTTCGGGCCGGCCTCGCCAATATCGGTGCCGAAGGGCAGATGCTGGTGGGCGCGCTCTGCGCCGGCATTGTCGGCTACGCGGTCGACCTGCCGGCCATCGTGCATGTGCCGCTCTGTATCGCGGCCGCATTCGCCGGTGGCATGGCATGGGCGGCCATTCCTGCGCTCCTGCGGGTCAAGCTGGGGGTCAACGAGCTGGTGGTGTGCCTGATGATGAATCCCATCGCCCTGCTGCTCACCGGCTATTTCGCCACCCACGTTCTCAAGGCACCCGGGCCGACGAACAAGCTGCCCGACGTGCTGGCCAGCGCCAGGCTCGCCACATTTTCCTTCTACTCGCAGGTCAATACCGGGCTCATCCTGGCGCTGGTCCTTTGCGTGATCCTGGCCATCGTCAATGCCCGCACCGTGCGCGGCTTTGAGTGGAAGATCATCGGTCTCAATCCCAAGTTCGCCTTTTATGGCGGTATCGACGTGCCCAAGCGTGCGCTCAACGTCTTCCTGCTCAGCGGGGGCATTGCCGGCCTTGCCGGGGCGGAGCAGGTGATGGGCCAGTTCGGCGCCTATTACGACAACTTCTCGCCCGGCTACGGCTTCGACGGCATTGCCGTTGCCATGCTCGCCCAGTTCCACCCGATCGGCGTGATCTTCTCGGCTTTCCTGTTCGGAGCGCTCAACAGCGGCAGCGGCGTGCTGCAGATGATGACCGGGCTGACCAAGCATCTTGTGCAGGTCCTGCAGTTCATCGTGGTTCTGGTGCTTGCCGCCAAGATTTCCTGGGACTGGCTCCACCACTTCACCCGGCCCGCGGAGGAAACCACCATGCGCCCGCCGCGCTCAAGCACCGCATCGGAGGCCTGAAATGGATATTGTCGAAATCCTCTATTCGGCGGTGCGCGTCTCGACACCGCTGGTCTTTGCCGCCATGGGGGGGCTGCTGACCTACCAAGCCGGCATGCTCAACATTGCGCTGGACGGCTTCATGATCGTCGCCGCGTTTGCCGGCATCGCGACCGCCTATGCCACGGGCAGCCTGGAACTGGCGCTCATCGCGGCCGTCGTCAGCTCCGTGCTGCTGGCCGCCCTGATGGCGACGTTCACCTTCCGGTTCAAGGCGGACATCTTCATCGCCGGCATTGCCGTGACCTTCCTCGCCTATGGCCTGACCGCGTTGCTGCTCAAGGGCGTGCTGGGCGAGGACGGCGTCTTCATGTCGAGCACCATTCCGCGCTTTTCGCCCATCACCATACCGCTCATCGCCGACATCCCGATCCTGGGGAGAATTCTGAGCGGGCATACGATCCTTGTCTATGTCGCTTACCTCTTCATCCCCGTCATCGCCTGGGCGCTCTACAAGACGCGCTGGGGCCTGCGGGTCCGCATGGTGGGCGAGGCTGCGGAAGCGGCCGCTGCGGCCGGCGTCAAGGTCACGAGCCTCAAGTTCCAGACCATGCTGCTCTCCGGCGTGCTGTGCGGTTTTGGCGGGGCCTATCTGTCGCTGGCCTATGTGTCCCTGTTCGCCAACCAGATGACTGCGGAACGGGGACTGATCGCGCTCGCCGCCATTTTCTTTGCCAAGGGGCGACCGCTGTCTACCGCGCTTGTCGCGTTGTTGTTCGGCCTTGCGACCGCACTGTCTGTTCGACTGCCGCAGGTCACAGGCGCCGCGCCGCAATTGCTGCAGCTGATCCCTTACCTCGTCACCGTGCTGGCGCTGGTCATCGTGGGGCTGCGGACGGCCCGCGCCCGCAACAAGCATGGCGCCTGGAAGTTCTCGCTGGAATGAGGATATTGGAACGAGCGATGCGGGCGGCTAGGGCTGCCCGCGTTGCGCCATTGCAGAGGCCAGGCGCTGGCCGGCTGCAAGATAGACCAGAGCCGACAGCCGCTCGATCATAGCCGGCAGCGTGAGGCAGGCGCAGTTTCCAGGGGCATTGAGCGGACTGTCTTCGGCGATCACCAGGATGATGGCGCCATCTTCGTGCCGACGGGCCAGGGCCTGCTGCGCGCGCCGGACGCTCAGTCCATTGGGCACGATCACCAGCGTGGCGATCGAGGGATCAGATGCCATGTCGGCCAGCGCTTCGAGCCCGCACTGCGTCACCGGACACGCCAGGATTTCGCCAAACCAGTGCGCACTTGCCCCGACCACACTGCGCGCTGCGCCATTGCCGGCCACCACGATGTGCCGAGCTGCAGCAAACTGTGACGCCATGGCGCTATCCGAGGCCGTTGCCGTCAATGCCTTTTGCAATTGCCCAGGCATTTCCGCGAGCGCGGCCTCCAGCTGGGCCAGCCGGCCTGCCGCCACCCCGTTCTGCGCGCCCATTGAAAGGGCGAGCCGGTAGGCCATGGCCAGAAGCAGGCTGGGGTCGGCGATCGGATCAAGGGACGGCGCTATCCGCCAGCTCCAGGCAGCATGCTGGTCAAAACGATCGTCGGAGCCTGCCGCAAGAACGAGTGTCGTGGCACCAAGGGCTCGCGCCGCCACCATTGCTTCGAGACTGCGCCAGGGCGCTTCGGACGCGGCGAGGACGATGACGAGGCAGTCGGCGTCGACGGCCTGACGGGCGTAATAGGCGAACTCCGTGCTGTCGATCGCCTCGCAGGGCGTGCCAATGAGCATTTCCTCGAACAACGGCCGAAGCCCGCAGGCGGCGGCATAGGCCGTGTCCGTGCCCACGAGATAGGCCTTGCGGAATGTCCGGTTCAGCGCCGACCCCAGCGTCAGGTCATCGCCCTGGAGAATGTCGCCAATCCGGCTGGGCAGAAGGTCGAGGGCTAGGCGGGCGCCAGTTGCTGTCCAGCCCCGCGAAGCGATCGGTGCATTATCCTCGTCGCGCATCCATCCGGCAATCAGGGACTGGTCGGCATCGCCAAGCAGCGACGCCGGTCCGAGGAGCGGATGGGCGAAGACGAAGCTCACTTCGCCCCTGCGGCTTGCGTCAGATAGTCCGCATAAAGGCCGATGCCGCGGGCCAGCGGCACTTTCGGCGTCCAGCCCAGGTCCCGCGCGATGGCCGAAATGTCGAATTCGGTCTGTACGTCTGGCACGTCGTCCTCACCCGGCACCATTTCGATGCGCGCGCGGGGCAGGACCTGCTCGGCCGTGGCGACGATCTGCGGCATGGTCATGGCTTCGCCCCCGCCCACATTGTATCGTCGCGCGGGCAGGTGCGGCGCATCGAGCACGGTGAGGATGGCGTCGACCACGTCGTCGACATGCACGTAATGATACATGAACGCCGGATCGCAGGGGATGGTGGTCTGCGCGCCGACGAGATCGTTGCGGATGATATCGGCAAGGATGCAATTGCCGCGGCGGTGCGGCCCGTAGACCCGGCCAATGCGCAGGCTGACGCCATCGAGCCCATGTTCGACCTGGAAAGCATCGACCAGCGCCTCGCCGGCAACCTTGCTGGCCCCGTAGACCGAGGTGGGGCGCAGGGGCGTGGTCTCATCGATGCGTCCGGGCCCGACGCTGCCATAGACGCTGATCGAGGAGCAGAACACGAAGCGCCTGACGCCGTGGCGGCGGGCCTGGTCCATCAGCCGCGCGGTACCGCCGACATTGACGTCGACCACGAGGCCGGGATTGTCGCGCGCCAGCATCGGTCCCGAAATGGCCCCGCAATGGACGACGTCGGTGATGGCCTGCCTTGCGAAAAGCACCTCCAGCGCCGCCGGATCGGTCAGTTGCGCGATGATCAAGTCCGGATCGTTCCGGCCGTGGCTGACCGCGTCGGTGGCAATAACCGTCCGACCCAGGTCTGCCAGATGCTCGCGCAAGGCCATGCCCACCAGACCTGCGCCGCCTGTGACGAGAATGCTCATAGCGCCACCATGCCGCCATCGACGCTGAGGTCTGCGCCGGTAATGAAGGAGGAACCGCCCGAGCAGAGGAAGACGATCGTTTCGGCGACCTCCTCGGACTGGGCGAAGCGTCCGATCGGGGTCAGCGGCAAAAAGGCTGCTCGCTGCGCGTCGGTCACGGTGCGCTGGATGCCCGTCATGGTCGTGCCGGGAGAAACCGAATTGATCTGGATATTGTCGGGCGCATATTGCACGCCGGCCTGCCGCGTCAGCGCAAGGACGGCGCCCTTGGAGGCGCAATAGATGGCCGCGTCCCTCAGCCCGATATGGGCGGCGGTCGAGGCGACGTTGCAGATCTTCCCGCGCCCGGCGGCAACCATTGCAGGCAAGACGGCCTGCATGCCGAGCCAGACGCCCTTGGCGTTGATGCTCATGATCTGCTCCCACATGTCGTCCGTGCCGTCGATGACGCTGTCGCCGGGCAGGGCAATGCCGGCATTATTCACGAGTACATCGATGCGTCCGAACCGCGCCAACAGATCGGCGACAAGGTTGCTCCATGCCGTGGCGTCGCGCACATCCATGGTGACGCCGATAACGGCGCTTCCCCGCGCAGCCAGTTCGGCTTCGACCTCCGGCACGCCCTTGATATCGATGAGGACCAGTGTGCCGCCCAGCTCGGCAAATTGCCGCGCAGCTGCCCGGCCGATGCCGTCTCCTGCACCCGTCACGAGAACGATCTGGTCGGTGAAGTCGTGTGTCATGGCAGGATCCTCGATGGAATGAGCGGCGCAGGCGCCAAGGGGGACAGGACGGATGTCGCAAAATCGATGAGAGCGCGATCGCGACCGGGCGCCGCGATTACCTGTACGCCGATGCCTCCGCCGCCTTCGGTCCGAGCCAGCGGTACATTGAGCGCCGGCAATCCCGCGACATTGGCCCAGGCCGTGAAAATGGCGTGGCCGCGTGGCCCCACGGGCTGTCCGTCAATCGTCTCGGGATAGGGCTGGCGTGCGTCCCAGGCCAGCGCAGCGATGGTCGGGCTCATGAGCAGGTCGGCATGCTGGAACAGGTCGCGCGCTTCTGTGCGCAGCTGCTGCGCGCCGGCGAGGGCCTCGAGATAGTCCGCGCTCGAAAGCGCCATCCCGGCCTCGACCGTCTTTCGTGCATTTTCGCCGATCTCCCGGCCCGCGCGGTGGCGACCGACATGCCAGGCGAGGCCCGCCTGGGCGACGGTTTGCCAGGCAGCGCCGGCGCGGGCCGCGTCGAACGGTTCGGCCGCTCTGGTAACCGGCCAGCCAAGAGCTTCCAGATCCCGGATAAAGCGGGCAAAGGCGATCGCTACGCTCCGGTCGACGGGCGCGTCGCCGATGGTGTCGAATGCAAGGATACGGGGCAGAGCCGGCAAGGGCGCGGCCGGGCCATAGGCGCCGCGCGTGCGCGGATCGGTGTCGTCGGGACCGGCGAGGATGGCGAGTACCGCTGCGAGATCTGCCGCGTCGCGGGCGATGGGCCCGATCACCTCGAAGTCGTGCAGGATTGCCGGAAATCCGCCGGCTCGCGCAATGGTGCCGATCGACGGCTTGAAGCCCCAGAGGCCGCAATGGGCTGCGGGACGGCGCACCGAGCCACCACCGTCAGTGCCGATGGCGATGGGACCGAAGCCGGCGGCCACGGCTGCAGCGCCACCGCCGGTCGAGCCTCCGGGCGTGCGGCCGGGGGCCAGGGGGTTGAATGTCGGGCCGAAGAGGGCGTTGTCGGTATAGCCCTGGAGGGTGAATTCAGGGACATTGGTCTTGCCCAGCACGAGCAGGCCGGCGGCGCGAAGCCGGCGAACAGCCGGCTCGTCGGTGTCGGGGCGATCATGTTCGTGGGCGCGACTGCCCCAGCGCGCAGGCAGGCCCGCGACGTGGATATTATCCTTGATGGTGATGGGTACGCCGTCGAGCGGGGAGAGCGGCTCGCCTGCCTGCCAGCGCGCATCCGATGCCCGCGCCGCTTGTTCAAGAGCCTCGTCATCCTTTGCGATGATCGCGTTGATCATCGGGTTCAGAGCGCCGATGCGGTGCTGGATGGCGGTGACCGCATCGCTGGGCCGCACCTGGCCCGAGCGGTAGCGGTCGGCCAGTTGCAGTCCCGTCAGGTCCCAGAGGGGTGGCGAAGCGATCATCTTGGCCTTGGCACGTCGCGATAGAGGTGCTGAAGTTTATCAAGGAAGGCCGGCTCGAGCTTTCTGGCCGTCCCCGCGACGGGGTCTGCGCCGGCCCGCATCGTGTCGGTCGCATCGCGCGAAAAGCCGGTGACGAAGTCGATGCGCTGCTGTCGCCGGGCCGCGAATTGGGCCGGTACGTCGTGCAGTGCGCCGCCGTCGGCCAAAGCATGGCGAATTTCGTCCACCAGCACGCAGGCATCTTCGATCGACTGGGTTGCGCCCTGTCCCAGGGTCGGGAGCATGGGATGGGCGGCGTCTCCGGCCAGCACGACACGCGATGCGCCGACAAGCCGCGTGGCGCGTTCCTGAAGCCGCGCCCAATGCAGCCGGCCGCCGCTGCCGAGTATGGCGTCAAGGAGAAAGCGAACGGCGGGAGAGACCTGTCTCGATGGCGGCATGAACAGCGCGCTGATGGCCAATGGGTCCTTCATCGCATCGGTAAGGATTCCATCTCCCGGCAGCGGAAAGGCGCCGGCGCAATAGACGCGATCGCCGGGAATACGAAAGGCCAGGAGGCGGTTGGGTCCGTTGAACCACTGGCCGTAGTCGTCGATGGGGCAGTCGGCCGGGGCCGGGCAGAGAAGGCGCAGGAGTGCGACATCGGTGTATTCGGTGGGGTCCGATGCCAGGAGGCTGTCGCGCACCACCGAATAGCGGCCATCGGCGGCGATCAGCAGATCGAGGTCGTCGATGCGGTGCGTTTCGCCGCTCTCCTCGCGCAAGTCGATGAAGGGATCGTCGCCGTCCTGACCCGCAGCGATGACGTCGGTGCCGTAGCGGATGGCGGCGCCGGCCGAAGCACGAAGGCGCGTGTTGAGCGCGGCCCAGCCGATGCGGAGGCCGGGATTGTCGGCAAGCTGATCGAGTTGGAACCGGGCAAGGGGCGTGCCATCGGTCAGCGCCACGGTCCATTCGGACCAGGGCAGGGAGGCTGAGACGAGGCTTTCCGCCACTTCGGGCAGAAAGAGGCGCAGCGCCTTGACCCCGTTCGGGCCGATATTGAGCCCGGTGCCGGCATCGATCTGCATGCCCTGGGCGCTGCGCTCGCAGCAGATCACCTCGACATCGTTACGTCCCGCGAGGCCGGCGGCCACGAGGCTGCCGACGACGCCACCACCCACCACGCCGATGCGAACCCGGCGCGGCAATTCAGTTGGTCTCGCGGTCAACGATCAGGGCGACGATGCCCCCGCCGTCCGGACCCTGGTGTTCCGCGCCACCAGAGACGAAGAGGGCGGTGTCGTTGAGTACGCTGGCCACGATCGCCCCGACGGCGCCGCGAATATGGCGTTGCTGGTCGATATCGCCATCGGTGAGCATGACATGGGACCGGCCGCGGATCTGGCCGTTGCGCGATGCTTCGCACTTGATGAAACCGGCACGCAGGCGTTTTGCCTGGCGTTCGTCAAGCTGAGGGTCCGCCACCATGTCGAGTTGGCTGAGTACGGCGTGAATACCCGCGGTGTCGAGAGCATCCTTCATCACGCCATGGGCGATGGCGAGCGGGCCGGACCATTTCCGGCTCATGCCGACCACGATCACCTCGTTGCAGCGCACTTCGGTGCCGGCCGAACAGCTGCCGACCGATGTAAAGAGGGAAAAATCCTTGAGCACGGCCGCTTCCACGGCAGCATCAGCGGGAATCTCGCCCAGCGCCTTGCCGACGCCGAAGGCAGATGCTGCTCGCCCCAGGGCCATCAGGCGACCTCCATTGTCCGAAACCAGCGGGTGCCGCGCGGCGAGAATATCTTCCGTGCCAAAGGCTGGGCCCTTGATCTGCACGAAATGCACGTCCGAGGGGGAGTCTATGCCTGCCGATGCCATGGCCTCTCGGATAGCCGTGGCCGTTGTGTCGATCTGGTGCTGGCGGCCAATATCGCCGGGGTCATAATCGGGCGTAAAGGCGACGCCGATAGCCAGGGCCGGCTCTCCCGAGCCGGGTTCGGCGGCCCTTGCCGTGAATACAGTATAGTGCGCCGAGAGGACGCCTTCGACGCCCCCCGAAAAGACGAATGGTATCCGCTTGCGCACAGCCTCAGGCGTTTCGCCTGTGTGGCGAGCGATGAGCAGGGACAGCGACAGTGTTAGATAGCCCCGGGTGTAGTCGTTGACGAGGCCGTTGCCATGCGTCTTCCCGATCACGGCGACAATGTCGCCAGCCTCGATGGAGCCAGCCTTAAGCGCCTCTTCAAGCCCCGATACATCGCCCGGATTCGACAAGGCAAAGCGGATTACGTCACAGCGCATATTCATGTCCTGACCATTGACATCAGAGGTCAGACGACATGTTATAGACGAAGCGACGGCACAGGCAAGAGCGGCTGTCGGAATTTATGCATTCTGCCGTGGCGGACCCTGTCGGGCGCGGGCAGAGGTTCGGAGGATCAGATGACAAGTCAACAGGCCCAGTTCGGCGCGGGTGCCCTGGCCGGGATGCGCGTGCTCGATGTCAGCCAGGTCATGGCGGGACCGTTCTGCTGCATGATGCTGGGCGACATGGGCGCGGACGTCATCAAGGTGGAGCCGCCCCAGGGCGGCGATCAGACGCGGCGCGCCATGGGCTTCAAGCTCAAGGGCGACGACAGCCTGGGCTTCCTCAACATGAACCGCAACAAGCGTTCGATCACCATCGACCTCAAGAGCGACGAAGGCCGCGAGATCTTCTACGCGCTGGCGAGAACCGCCGACGTCATCGTCGAAAACTACCGCCCGGGCACCATGAAAAAGCTCGGTATCGACTACGACACGATCAGCAAGATCAATCCCGGCATCATTTATGCAAGCATTTCCGGCTTCGGACAGTCCGGCCCCTGGGCGGACCGACCCGGCTTCGACCTGATCGCCCAGGCGGCGACGGGCGTGATGAGCATTACCGGCCATCCCGGTGGCCCCCCGGCAAAATCGGGCGTTCCCGTAACCGATATCGGCTGCTCGCTGTTCGCGCTCTACGCCATCCTCACTGCCTATATCGGCCGGCAGAAGAGCGGGGAGGGCCAGCATATCGATGCGTCCCTTTACGACGCCGGCATCGCCTTCGCCGTCTGGGATATCTGCGAATACTGGGGCACCGGCAATGTGCCCGAGCGCATCGGCACGGCCAATCGCATGGCGGCACCATACCAGGCCGTGGAAGCGAGCGACGGCTATTTCGTCTTCGGCGCCAATAATGACCGGCTCTATCAGCGCCTCTGCGAAGTCATAGCCCGCCCCGACCTGCTCGATAACCCCGATTATGCAACCAATGCCCTACGCATGGCCAATCGCGAGGCCCTGATCGGCGAACTGGAAAAGAGCTTTACCAAGTGGACGCGCGAGGAATGCGTCGACAAGCTTCTGGCCGTCGGCATTCCGGCCGGCCCGATCAATAACTATGCCGAGGCGCTGGAAAACGAGCACGCCCGCGAGCGCGACGTGGTCATGAAGATCGACCATCCAGTCGAAGGAGAGGTCAACTCCATCGGATTCCCCGTGCGGCTCTCCGGAACACCGCAACAGGTCCGCCGGCCGCCACCGCTACTCGGCGAGCACACTGCGGAGATCCTGCGCGAACTGGGCATCGAGCCCGTGGCCGCCCAATGACCACTC
>PJUF01001427.1_pt1 | contig 12072 bp, 9 predicted proteins | sample 1512191 | NCBI WGS metagenome assembly PJUF01 (sample SAMN08177673, study PRJNA422409) | Feces metagenome, whole genome shotgun sequencing project. | isolation source: Chicken feces (3) enriched on wood chips | host: Gallus gallus | place: USA: Madison | collected 2015-01-15 | reverse complement strand
TGGAGCGCTCGCTCGCCGACCTGCACCGCAAGGAAGCGGCGCTCGTATTCACCTCCGGCTTCGTTTCCAACGAGGCGGCGCTTTCGACCATTGCACGGCTGCTGCCCGACTGCATCATCTTTTCCGACCAGCTCAACCATGCCTCGATGATCCAGGGCGTGCGCCAGAGCGGCATGGAAAAGAAAATCTTCCGGCACAATGACGTGGCGCATCTGCGCGAGCTTCTGAGCCAGGTGGATCGCAAGCGGCCCAAGCTGATCGCCTTCGAGAGCGTCTATTCGATGGACGGCGATATCGCGCCGATCAAGGAAATCTGCGACCTGGCCGAAGAGTTCGGGGCGCTGACCTATATCGACGAGGTCCATGCCGTGGGAATGTATGGCCCGCGCGGCGGCGGCATTGCCGAGCGCGATGGGCTGATGGACCGGATCGACGTCATCGAAGGCACGCTGGCCAAGGGGTTTGGCGTCATGGGCGGCTATATCGCCGCCAATCGCGCCATCATCGACGCCGTGCGCTCCTATGCGCCCGAATTCATCTTCACCACCGCCCTGCCCCCGGCCCTGTGCGCCGCGGCGCGCGCCTCGATCGAGCATCTCAAGGGCAATGGCGAAGAGCGCATGCTGCATCAACGCCAGGCGCGCCTGACCAAGGCGATCCTGGCCGATGCCGGCCTGCCGGTCATGGAGACCTCCACCCATATCGTGCCCCTGATCGTGGGCGATGCGCGGGCGGTGAAGGCCGCCAGCGACATGCTGCTCGACAAGCACAATATCTACATCCAGCCGATCAACTACCCGACCGTGCCCAAGGGCACGGAACGCCTGCGCATCACGCCGACGCCGCTGCATACCGACGAGATGATCTTCGAGCTGCGGCACGCGCTGGTCAGCGTCTGGACCAGCCTCGAGCTGCCGCGCGAGCGTGCCGATGCGGCGATCACGGCCAGCAAGCTCACGAGCGGTGACCTGACCCTGCCCAGCCTCGGGGGCTGACCGGGCGGTTCGTTCCGCGTTTCAAAAACCGTTCCGCATGCCGCAAGGCAGGCCGAAGGCCGCCCGGCCTTGCGACGTGGCGGTTGCATGATGGACGTGTCCCGAGGCGCGTGCGTCTCAGTAAAATAGTAAAATAGAGACGTCGCCGCCCCATGGGCCGTGCGCGCGTAGCGCTTATGGCCTTCTCACCTCAAATCTCTCCACTGGAGAGATTTGCCCTTCGGGACGGATCGAAGGACGCCGGGTTTTCACTGCGCAACTCAGCCCCTTTTGATCGCTCGTCGCAAGGTGACCCGCCAGGCAGCAAGGCCTTGGAGCGACCCAAGACCCAACCGGCTCCCCCCGCAAAGTTCGCTGCAGTCCGTCCACGCGGGAGTGATGGCGAGAGTATAGGGGCAGGTTTGGGGAGCGGGGATATTTTTGTCGGGGGCTGGCGCCGTTGCCGACACCAACCGGTTTGGACCCCGGCAGGGACGGGTGGGAACAATCCGCCAATGACGATATCTGAAATGCAGAGCCCTCGCGTCGGGACCGGCGCCATTGACCGCCCCTCGACCGCAGGTCTCGTGACGTTCTTGCCTGCGATCGCTTCACTGGAGCGATTGATCCTACGAACCGGCTACCGCGCCATTCGACCAGCCACTCGAGCATAGCTCTCTTGGCCTCCTCGCCTCCAGTCACGCCACTGGCGTGTCTGGTCCTACGGGACGGGTCGCAGTCTCATGACCTTCTTGACTGGCCTGGCTCCACCGGAGCCACGCCTTCGCTACGCGAACCGTCGGCGAAGTCCGCTAAAATCGCTCCACCGGAGCGATTTCTTTACGCTACCTCGCCACTCGACCGTAGGCCTCGTGGCCTTCTTGCCTTCGATCGCTCCACTGGAGCGATCGATCCTGCGGACCGGCTACCGCGCCATTCGAGCGTAGCTCTCATGGCCTTCTCCGCTAAAATCGCTCCACCGGAGCGATTTCTTTACGCTACGAAGTCAGGACGATGCGCATGAGGTCGGCGGTGTTGCGGGCGCCGAGTTTTTCCATGACGCGGGCACGGTGGACTTCGATAGTGCGGGGGGAGATGCCCAGTTCGCGGCCGGCTTCCTTGTTGGACTGGCCATTGGTGATGAGCTGGAGCACTTCGCGCTCGCGCGGGGTGAGCTGGGCGAAGCCGCGCACCTCCACGGGGCGGCTGCCCGCCTGCATGGCGCCCAGATGCACGTCCTTGCGCAGGGCGTCACGCACGATGGTCAGCAATTGCTCGCTGTCGATGGGCCGCGTCAGAACATCGGTTGCGCCCAGTTTCATGGCGGTAACGGCCGCCTCGACCTGGGGCGTATTGGCGATCATCACCACAAGCGCGCCAGTGCGCAGCGCCTTGACCCGCCGCAAGATGGCAAGCCCGCTTTCCTCGCCTTGATCCAGATTTGCGACCACGACATCGGGCTGGCGCCGGGCGAGCGCCGCAATGAAATGGGCGGTTTCCAGCGAAAATATGGTCTGGAAACCCTCAAGCCGGAAGAGAACGCTCAGCGCCTCGCAAGTGCCGGGATCGGGATCGACGATGTGGACCAGCCGGTCTCGGTTGAGGAAAGCGTGGTAATAACTATTGGTATGCGTGTTCATGCGATGGCCTCTTCCAAGTTCATTACGAACTGAACAACCGGGCATGGCCGGAGCGCTCGGCGAAGAGGTCGGTCTCCGCCGCGGCTTCACCTCTGCCCAGGTGTCCCGCAAGTGTAGTTTGCTCTAAGTGGTCGCGCCGTCCGATACGATGAATCCGTAGGATGTACTACCTAGTGATAGGCTTATTTTCTCTTTTGGCATTAGTCAATGACTTTATTCCTAAAGTTGGGACAAGAATAAGCCGGCACGGATGCCGGCTTGGTGTCAGATCTTGCTGCCCGCGCGGATGGCGTCGCGAATTTCGGTGAGCAGAACTTCTTCCTTGGAGGGGGCCGGCGTGGTCTCGACCGGCTCCTTGGCCGCTTCGCGCTTCATGGAATTGATGCCCTTGACCACCATGAACAGCACAAAAGCGATGATGGTGAACTTGACCACGGCATTGATGAAAAGGCCGATATTGAGGGTCGCAACGCCAGCGGCCTTGGCGGCGGCAATAGAGGGCACAGCCACATTGTCCGGGTTGGAGAGGACAATGAAGAGGTTGGAAAAGTCGATGCCGCCGATGATGAGACCGATCAGCGGCATGAAGATGTCGTCGACGATGGACGACACGATGGCGCCGAAGGCGGCGCCGATGATCACGCCGATCGCCAGATCGATCATGTTGCCCTTGATGGCAAAGTCGCGGAATTCCTTGAACACGCCCATGTGTGCCCCTCCTCTGCTGGCTCCGAGCGGCTCGGCTCCGGAGCAGTTAACCCAGGTTAACGATTGCAGGGGTTTGCAGGCAAATGCAATGGGTCGAATGGCGGTCTTGCGCCCGCGCCGTGCGGGGCGGATAACAGCGCTGCCGCCAAGGAGAGGCGAATTCGCCCATGACGCTGCTCGACCACGATCCCGTCCGGGCCTTTACGCTGGCCATGGACCACATTCCGCAAGGCGTCGCCGTTTTCGATGCGGGGATGCGGCTCGTCGCCTCCAACCAGCGCTATAATTCCCTGCTCGACCTGCCCTCGGACCTGGTGCGGCCCGGATCGGCGCTGTTCGACATCGCCCTGTTCATGGCCGAGCGGGGCGACCTGGGCACCGGGGATGCGGCGCAGCTGGCCATCGAGCGCATCAAGGTTCTCACCGGTGCCCCGACCACGGTGACGCAGCGCATGAGCGGGGCCGGACAGACGCTGGAATTCCAATCGAGCCGGCTGCCCGATGGCGGGCTGGTGATCAGCTTCACGGACGTGACCGCGCGCGTACGGGCCGAAGCGCAGCTCGAACAGATCAACCAGACGCTCGAGCACCGCGTCGAGGAGCGCACTTCGGCGCTCAAGCAGGTCAATCTGGAGCTCGAAGCCGCGCGCGCCAAGGCGGATGCCTCCAACCACGACAAGACGCGGTTTCTGGCGGCCGCCAGCCACGACCTGCTGCAGCCGCTCAATGCGGCGCGACTCTATACCTCGACGCTGATCGAGCGGGCCAAGTCCACCACCTTCGCAGAACTCGCCAATTCGATCGAGGCATCGCTGACGGCGGTGGAAGACATCATGTCGGCGCTGCTCGACATTTCGCGAATCGATAGCGGCGCGCTCAAGCCTGCGCCGGTGCCGATCCAAGCGCGGGACCTGCTCAAGAAGACCGAGGTGGAATTCGCGCCCATGGCCCGCGAGCGCTCGATCTCGCTGCGCATCGTGCCGACGGCGGCGACGGTGTTGGCGGACCGTTCGCTGGTGGGCCGTATCGTGCAGAACCTGGTGTCCAATGCCATCAAGTATACGCCGGTGGGCGGCAAGGTGCTGGTGGGGCTGCGCCGGCGGGGCAATCGCTTCCGGGTCGACGTGATCGATACCGGGATCGGTTTCAACCGCGACCAGCACCGGCTTGTCTTTGCCGAGTTTTCGCGGCTCGAACGCGGGGCGCGCATGGCGCAGGGGCTGGGCCTGGGGCTTTCCATCGTGCAGCGCCTGGTCGCCGCCATGGGGCTGACGCTGGAACTGGACAGTCGCGAGGGAAAGGGATCGCGATTTTCCCTCTATCTTCCGGCGGTCCGCAATGCGCGGCCGGCAAGCCAGGCACCGGCGGCGGCAAGCGAAGCTGGTTTCGGCATGCTGAACCTCAAGGTGCTATGCGTGGACAACGAGCGGGCGATCCTCGAAGCCATGGAGGGATTGCTGAGCCATTGGGGGTGCGACGTGCGCACGGCACTCTCGCTCAAGCAGATCGACCGGGAGCGGCTGCTGGAAGGCTGGTATCCGGATCTCGTGCTGATGGACTATCACCTGGACCAGACATCGGGGCTCGATGCCATCGAATGGCTGCGGCACAATCTGGGCGGGCACCTGCCAGCGGCGCTGGTGACGGCCGATCGCAGCCCGGCGGTGCGGACACTGGCCGAGGATCGCGGCATTGCCGTGGTGACCAAGCCGGTCAAGCCGGCAGCCTTGCGGGCCACGATCAGCGGCCTCGCCAACCAGAGCGGGCGTATCGGGCCGCGGGCGGGATAGCCACCGCCGATCATTGCAACCTCCTCGCGGGAGAGCAGGCGAAACAGGCCTATTTCGCCTGCACCGGTTCCGGCGTTTCCGGGCTGGCATCGGGGGTGGCCGTAGCCTTGTCCATGACCGGCGCCACCGGGGTGACGCGCGGCATGCGGTTCCAGGCGTCGAGGGCGGCGATCTTGTAGGCTTCGGCGAGCGTCGGATAGTTGAAGGTGTTTTCGACGAAATAGTCGAGCGTGGCGCCCAGGTTGAGGACGGCCTGGCCGATATGGATGAGTTCGGTCGCGCCTTCGCCCACGATGTGGACGCCGAGAAGCTTCCGCGTTTCGAGCGAGACGATCATCTTCATCATGCCCGACTGCAGGCCCATGATGTGGCCCCGCGACGTTTCGCGGAAGCGGGCCACCCCGCATTCATAGGGAATCTTCTGCGCCCGAACCTGCTGTTCGGTGAGGCCGATGGTGGAAATTTCGGGCACGGCATAGATGCCGTAGGGAAAGAAATCGGGCGCCGGAGGCATGCGGGCGCCGAAGGCGTGCAGCGCCGCAATGCGCCCCTGCTCCATCGAGGTCGAGGCGAGCGCGGGAAAGCCGATAACGTCGCCAGCGGCGTAGATATGCGGGATCTGGGTCTGGAAAGTCTCCGGATCGACCTTCAAACGCCCGCGCTCGTCCGGTTCGACGCCGCAGCAATCGAGCCCGAGATCGGCGGTCGCGCCGACGCGGCCGGCGGCATAAAGAAGCATGTCGGAGCGGATCTGGCGGCCGTCGGTGAGATGGGCGATGGCCCAGCCCTGAGCATCCCTTTCCACCCGATCGACCTTGCCTCCGAGGCGCATGGTGACGCCGCGCTGGCGCAGGTCGTGGGTGAATTCCTCGATGATTTCGCGGTCGATGAAGTCGAGGAAGTTGTCGCGCGGCTCTATGATGGTCACCGGTACGTCGAGCGCCGAGAAGATGGTGGCATATTCGATGCCGATAACGCCGGCACCAACCACGGTGAGGCTGCGCGGGACCCGCAATTCGCTGACCAGCGTATCGCTGTCCATGACCGTGTGGCCGTCGAACTCGATATTGGATGGGCGGTAGGGTGCGGTCCCGACGGCGATGATGGCGTGGGCGAAGCCGAAAGTGTGCGGTTCGCCGTCGTGGTCGGTGACGACGATATGGTGCTCGTCGCGGAAGCGGGCCATGCCGCCGAAGGTGCGTACGCCATTGCGGGCGAACTGGTGCTCGAGCACCTCGATCTCATAGTCGAGCGTCTTGCGCAGCCTGGCGCCGAGATCCTTGCCCTCGATATCCTTCTTGACGCGATAGGAGAGGCCGTAAAAACCGCGCTCGCGCCAGCCGGAGAGGTTGAGCACCGTTTCGCGCAGGGTCTTGGAGGGAATGGTGCCGGTATGGACCGACACACCGCCCAGCCGCAGCCGGTTTTCCACCACGAGGACCGACTTGCCCAGCTTGGCGGCCTGGATGGCGGCGCGGCGGCCGGCGGGTCCCGAACCGATGACGACGAGATCAAAACGTTCCACCACTCATGTCCCCCTGAACGGCTTGCCACACTAGCGAAGCAGTGTGACATCGGAGTTAAGTCCGAGGCAGGCCCCAGGGTGCATCGCGGCCCTGCGCTCACTCGGCGCGGAGGACCGGCGCGCCCATATCGGGCAGATTGTAGAACTGGCGGACTACGTCCCAGCCTTCCTCGGCGGTCTCGACTACGGTGAAGAGATCAGGATCGGTCGGGGCGATGGTGCCGGCTTCGGCCAGCGCCTCGAAATTGATGACCCGGCTCCAGAAATCCTTGCCGAAGAGCAGCATGGGAATGCGCTCCATGCGGCCGGTCTGGATCAGCGTCAGGGCCTCGAAGAACTCGTCCAGCGTGCCGAAACCGCCGGGAAAGACCGCGACGGTCTTGGCGCGCATGAGAAAGTGGATCTTGCGCGTCGCGAAATAGTGGAAATTGAAGCTGAGATCGGGCGTGACGTAGAGGTTGGGTGCCTGCTCATGCGGCAGGACGATGTTGAGCCCGATCGAGGGCGCACCCATGTCGGCAGCGCCGCGATTGCCCGCCTCCATGACGCCCGGGCCGCCGCCCGTTGTCACCACGAATTCCTTGTAATCGAGCGAGGCGGAGGTTTGCGAAGCAAGCTGGGCGAAAGTCCGCGCTTCGTCATAATAGCGCGAGGCCGCCTCGAGATTGCGGCGCTGGGTTTCATTCTTGGCAGCCCAGGCCGGCTTGCCGGGCTCTGGAATGCGCGCGCCACCGAACAGGACGACAGTGGAATTGATGCCGTGTTCGCGCAGCCGGAATTCGGGTTTGAGGTATTCGAGCTGGAAGCGGACGCCGCGCGTGTCTTCCGAGGTCATGAATTCGTCGTCGGCGAAGGCCAGCCGATAGGCGGCACTGCGCGTCTGGGGGGTGTCGGGAGCCTTGCGGGAAACGGCAATATCCTCGCCCGAGGTGCGCAAGGATGTCGGGTGGCGGCGTTTGGCCAAGTCGAACTCCTGATTGGCAGGCGCGCCACAATTCGGCGTCATTCCCTGCTGACTTTCGTGGCAAGATCCGGACGGGCAGTCTCGCCGCAAAGGCCTAAGAAGGGCATAACCAGCCGGGGTGGTTCGGGCAAGGGCGCGGCATGGCCAATCGGTTCACGAGTGTGGAAGCGGCCATCGATCACGCTGCGCACGGCATTCTGGCGCGCATGCCGCGTGGGCGGCTGGCCGATGGCCTCGTTGAATTCCTGGTCTTCGGGCTTAAACAGGCCTGGGCCTGCCTATTCGGCGGCGTGATGCTGGGAATGATCCTCGTAACGCGGCTCTGGTGGCCGGAGATCGGCATCCACCGTTACGATTTCTGGTTTCTGGCCGCGCTCGGCATCCAGGCCGGCATGATCCTGTTTCGCCTCGAAACGCTGGAAGAGGCCCGGGTGATCCTGATCTTCCACCTGGTCGGTACGGTGATGGAAATCTTCAAGACCGCAGCGGGGTCATGGATTTACCCCGACGAGGCGCTGATCCGTATCGCCGGCGTGCCGCTGTTCTCGGGGTTCATGTATGCCTGTGTGGGCAGTTACATGGCGCGCATCCAGCGCATCTTCGGCATTACCTTCACCCGCTATCCGCCGGTCTGGGTCACCGTGGTGTTGGCCTTGGCGATATACGTCAATTTTTTCTCGCACCACTATATCTTCGACTTTCGCTGGGTGCTGTTCGCGATCATCGCCATGCTCTATGGACGCAGCTGGATGCACTATCGCGTGTTCCGCTTCCGCCACAGTATGCCGATGCTGCTGGCCTTCCTGCTGGTCGCAGTGTTTATCTGGATCGCGGAAAATATCGGCACGTGGTCGCGCGCCTGGATCTATCCCGACCAGGCTAACGGGTGGTCCATGGTGAGCTGGAGCAAACTCGGCTCATGGTATCTCTTGATGCTGATCTCTGTGGTGCTCGTGACGCTGGTGCATCCACCCCGGCGTCACGAGCATCAGGCCTCCATGCGCGGGCGGCCGGAATAGGCGTCGATATTGTCGGACAGGCGCTCGGTCGGGGCCGCCAGTTCGTAAAGGATGCCGCCGGGGCGGAAATCGAGCTTGGCAGTACCCCCGAGTTCGGCGCTGGCCAGGTTTTCGACGACGCGCGAGCCGAAGCCGCGCCGGGATGGCGATGTTACCGGCGGGCCGCCCATCTCGCTCCAATGGAATTCTAGCATTTCCGGATCGCCGGGCACGAGCTGCCAGGTGATGGTGACGCTGCCGGCGTCCCGCGAAAGAGCACCATATTTGATTGAATTAGTGGCCAGCTCGTGGATGGTCAGCGACAGGGTCGATACGGCGCGCGCGCCGAGCAGGACACGGGGCCCGGCTATGCGGAAATCCGCGCCATCAAACGGGGCCAGCGACCGCTCGACCACGTCGCCAAGCGTGGCGCTGCTCCAGCCTTCCTGGGTCAGCAGGTCCTGCGCCGTTGCCAGGGAATGGATGCGGCCAATGGCGATATGCTGGGCCTCTTCCAGATCCTTGGCCGAGCGCAGCGACTGGGTGAACACGGACTGGGCGGTGGCCAGCATGTTCTTGACGCGGTGATTGAGCTCGCGTGAAAGCAGCTTGCGGTGCTCCTCGGCCTCCTTGCGTTCGGTGATTTCCATCGAAACGCCGGACATGATCGAGGGGACCTCGGTCAGATCGCGGCTGATCTGCCCGCGCACCTCGACCCAGCGGATTTCGCCGGAAGGGGTCTTGATACGGTATTCGATGGAAAATTCGTTGCCGCTGTCGATCGCCTCGGCAACAACCCGCTCCCAGCGGTCGCGGTCTTCCTCGATGATACAAGCCTTGAGGTCCTCGTAGGAAAAGGGCGCGTGTGGATCGCGGCCAAAATTGGCCTTGCACTGGGGCGAGGAAATCAGGCGGTTACTCGACAGATCCAGCGTCCAGATGCCCATGCCTGCCGCATGAAGGATGAAGCGGATACGCGTTTCATTGGCCATCAGATCGAGCATGCGACGCTCGATCTCGCTTTCGAGTTCGCTGTGCGACAGCTGCAGCTCGGATACGCGGTTACGCTCCGGCGATACGTCGAACTGGGAGGCAAAGAAATAGCTCAACTCGCCTTCTTCGTTGAAGACGGGAGAGATCAGGAGGCGGTTCCAGAAAGTGGTGCCGTCCTTGCGATAGTTCAGCAGGTCGATTTCGATCGATTCGCGCCGGGCGATGGAATTGCGGATGCGCGTGACGTCTTCGCGGCTGGTGCCGGGGCCCTGGAGGAAGCGGCAATTCTGGCCCATCACATCGTCCCGGGTATAGCCGGTGAGCTTGGTGAAGGCGTCGTTCATGAAAACGATCGGATTGTCCGGCTGGGTCGGATCGGTGATCAGCATCGGCATGCGCGTGGCGCGCACGGCCGCCGCAAAGGGGTCGTTCGAGGCCGAAATACGATGGATTTCGTTGTCGATACGGCTTTCCTGGGTCGTCACCTCAATCTCCTTGCCGTCGACACGCTGGTTGACCAGCACCAAAACCGCACTCCACCGCTTTAGGCAAGTGCACATGACGCTGAACGCATCACAATTGGCTTGGACGCGCAGCCCAAAGACTTTTTGTTTTTTGCGATGACAGGAACCAGATCACAGGAACTCGCTGGCAAACTCGTCCCAGCCCGCCAGTTTCTGGCAGCTCTGCTCATCGCGGCCGCTCTCGGCAGGGATGGGCTTCGCGGTCTTCTGTGCGCGCTTGAGCTTGGCTTTCCACGCCGCGCGGCGGCGGTTCTCGGCCGCGGTCTTGCCATCAGCCTCGCGCCAGGCTTCGATCGTGTCGCCGTTGAGCAGGTCCTCGACCATGCGTGGATCAAAGATGTGGAAGGTGATCTTCTTGGCGCGGCCACGCAGCTTTACTGTCCTTGTGCCGGCGCTGGGAAGGCGCCCGTCCTTGAGCCAGCGGTGGCGTTCGCTGGTCTTGATGGTGAGGATATCCTCGATTTCGCGAGGAATGACCGGCAGGTTCTCGATGCCGACCAGCATTTTTTCGACGGTGGTCGAGATGGCAGCAAAGTCCGCCTCTTCGCCCCCCTCCATGCCCAGCACCAGCATGGATCCGCGGATGTCGAGGGCCTTGCGCCGCTTGAGCGGCAGCTTTGCGCGGATTTCGAGTAGCAGGCCCCTGGACCGCACCGACGAGCCCAGCGTCGCCGCCGGTGGCAGGGGCCATTCGGCCACGAGGGTCAGGTTTGGCGGGGATTTTTTTGATGCGCGGGGCATGGGTCAGAGATAGCGGCGGATGGAGGGCTGCGGGAGAGGCGACACGATGAGTTGAACTGGACGGAGGCCGGGTGGTTCCGCGGCGCCGATGGGTGCGGCCCGTAACATGCTCCCATATGCCAAGCGTTAACCCGCCTCCACCAGAATGCGCCGCAGCGAAAGGGTAACTATGGCCAAGAAGAAGAAACAGAGCTCGAACCTGGTCGGATGGGTGATCCTGGGCGCCATCGGCTTCGGCATTTATCATTTCGGGATCGCGCCGGGCATGGAGCGGCCGAGTGCTGCCGTTGCGCGGCCGGCCAGTGCTGCGGCGTCGACAGCGCAGCCGAAACCGGCAGCCGTGCCGCTCGATGCGCCGCGTTTCGTCAACGTGGCCACGCTCAACGTGCGCCATACGCCGAGCGCTTCGTCGCCGCTCGTGATGACGCTGCCGCGCGGCACGGCGCTGCGCGTAATCGGCCGCCAGGATGGCTGGCTCCTGATCGACATAAACCCGACGCTCGAAGGCTGGGTGTCGGAGCAGCTGACCACGACCAGCACGCCGAAAGAGGCCTATCGCCCGCCTGCGCCGGTCAAAGCGTCGCGCTGAGGGCCAGGCCATCCCCTAGGCACGCTCACCCCCTTGCATCTCGGGTCCAAAATCCGCATATAGGCTGCGGGAGGTTGGCGCGGACGTGTTCCTCGCCAACCGGGTCAGGTCCGGAAGGAAGCAGCCCCAACGAGATCCTCACGGGTCGATGCCAGCCTCCTACTCATCTGTTCAAATGTCGGAAATTGCCACCGCTGCCGGCCTCATGGCTTTGCGGTCGGGACGGCATTGCCCTATGTTCGGGACATGAACCCAGGCAGATCGATCACGGGAAAGGATGCGGACCGGCAGCATGGCTGAGACCCAGACCACGCCCTATCTGGTGCTGGCGCGCAAGTATCGCCCGCGCGACTTCTCCACCCTGGTAGGGCAGGATGCGATGGTGCAGACGCTGGGCAATGCCTTTGCGCAGAACCGCATCCACCATGCCTTCATCCTGACCGGTGTGCGCGGCGTGGGCAAGACCACGACGGCCCGCATCCTTGCTCGCGCCTTCAATTATGAAGACGAAAGCGGCCGCCATCCGACGCTCGACCTCGAAACCGAAGGCATGCATTGCCGCGCCATCATCGAAGGCCGGCATGTCGACGTGGTGGAGATGGACGCGGCCAGCAATACCGGCATCG
>PJUF01001425.1_pt1 | contig 12086 bp, 8 predicted proteins | sample 1512191 | NCBI WGS metagenome assembly PJUF01 (sample SAMN08177673, study PRJNA422409) | Feces metagenome, whole genome shotgun sequencing project. | isolation source: Chicken feces (3) enriched on wood chips | host: Gallus gallus | place: USA: Madison | collected 2015-01-15 | reverse complement strand
GACAGTACCTGAAGCCAGGAGGATGTATGCCGGCACTAAGTCTGGAGCTTACCTGAAGGTATCTTAACCGTTACCTGAAGGTTAAATAAGCGGATGATCTCTTATTTGTAACGGTAAAAACGTCAGAATCGGGCTTTTTAGGTTAAAAGGTTCCATTAAATAGAGGTAAAGTTCATCATAATTTAGAGTCCTGCAATGGCGCAATAAGCTGAAATTTGCATTCCTTTATAGGATAGCATAGGGGGGATGTTTAAAAGACATCGCCCGTCTTAAACCAATACTGTAGATTGATGATTTTAGCCTCTTTTTTGGTGGGTTATCTCTTCTCATTCATACGCTTTCTGTGTTCATTGTGCTTAAACAATAAAAAGTCTTACTTTTGTCAAAAATTTTTAAAAACATGGGTGTACAAAGAGGTCCTATATCACAGTTTATAGAGAGAAATTACCTGCACTTTAATGCTGCAGCATTGGTAGATGCCGCTAAAGGTTATGAACAACATTTGGAAGAAGGCGGTAAAATGATGATAACCCTGGCAGGTGCCATGAGTACGGCTGAGCTGGGTATTTCATTAGCCGAGATGATTCGTCAGGATAAGGTTGCTATTATATCTTGTACAGGAGCAAATCTTGAAGAAGATATTATGAACCTTGTTGCACATTCACATTATAAAAGAGTACCTAATTATAGAGATCTTAGTCCGCAAGACGAGTGGGATTTATTAGAAAATCATTACAACAGAGTTACAGACACCTGTATTCCGGAAGAAGAAGCTTTTAGAAGATTACAGCAACACATACATGCTATCTGGAAAGAAGCAGATAATGCAGGCGAGCGCTATTTCCCGCATGAATATATGTACAAAATGTTGCTAAGTGGGGTTTTAGAGCAATACTATGAGATAGACCCAAAAAACTCATGGATGCTTGCTGCGGCAGAGAAAAATATTCCAATTGTGGTACCGGGGTGGGAAGACTCTACCATGGGTAATATCTTCACGTCTTATGTAATAAAAGGAGAAGTTAAAGCTTCTACCATGAAAAGCGGTATAGAATATATGGCATGGTTGGCAGATTGGTACACTAAAAACTCTGAAGGTAAAGGTATTGGCTTCTTCCAGATAGGTGGCGGTATTGCCGGCGATTTTCCTATATGTGTGGTTCCTATGTTATATCAGGATTTAGAAATGGAGAATATTCCTTTCTGGAGTTACTTCTGTCAGATTTCAGATTCTACTACCTCTTACGGCTCTTATTCCGGAGCGGTGCCCAATGAGAAAATTACCTGGGGCAAGCTGGATATCAATACGCCTAAGTTTATTGTAGAGTCAGATGCTACTATTGTTGCTCCGCTTATTTTTGCGTGGGTATTGAGACAATAATATAAAAAATTGAAAAAAGCAAATAATTGAAAAAGCGATAAATGAGAGTTTGCACTTAAAAAAGTGCTTACAGTCATTTGAGAATTGATTTTTTCTAGTTTAGAATGGTTTTAAATTAGTAAAAACAGTCATCAAATTGTCAGCCAAACGCTAATTAATTATACTTTTGTGGTTCGAAAATGAGGTGTAAAGAGCATTTTCAATCAGAAACATTAAAAAACTTAGTATAACAAGCTCAATATGAGAAACTTCTCATCTGATTTTAAGAAATTGGTAAGATCCCTTTTGATAGTTGCGGCTATCAGTTTTGGCGCATCTGTTGTGTCTCTGGCTCAGGATGTGGCTGAGGAACCTGCCGCTGCAGCTGAAAGTGCTGCGGTTGTAGGTGATGTTGCTTCGGGTGAAGCTCTATTTAAGGCAAACTGTACTGCATGTCACGCTGTTGATAAAAGAGTGATGGGTCCAGCCTTGGCAGGTATGGATCAGCGTCATGACAGAGAATGGTTGCATAAATGGATAAAAAATGCGCCTGCAATGGTGGCTTCCGGAGATCCTGCTGCGGTAAAAATTTACAACGAGTACAATCAGGCTCCAATGACTCCGTTTCCTCAATTGTCTGATTCAGACATTGATGATATATTGGCATACGTTAAAGCAGAAGAAAACAAAAAGGCAGAACAGCCTGCTGCTGGCGGAACCGGTGCTGCTGCGGAAGACGAAGGAATTAGTGGTTTTATGATTGCCGGTTTAATTGCGGTTATTGTAATTGCCTTAATTGTAATTCTGGTATTAAATAAGGTTATATCAACTTTAGAGCGTTTATTATTAAACAAAGGCGATAGCTTAATCATTGAAGAAGAAGAAGCAGAGGCCGAAGCCAAAGACCAGTATGCAGGACTTAAAAAGTTCTTAAAGAACAAAAAGGCTGTTTTCTTCACGGCTATCGTGTTGCTGGTAGTTGTTGGCGCTTACAGCACTTCTGTAATGTGGACAACTGGCGTTCAGCAAGGTTATCAGCCTGTTCAGCCAATTAAATTCTCTCACCAGTTACATGCCGGAACTAATCAAATTGATTGTCAGTACTGTCACTCTGGTGCGTGGAAGTCTAAAAACGCAACTATCCCTTCATTAAACGTTTGTATGAACTGTCACAAGTACGTTCAGGCTACGGATAATTACGGAGGCGAAATTTCACCAGAAATTCAGAAGATTTATACTGCTTTAGATTATAATCCTGAAACTCAGGAGTACGGAGATAATCCAAGACCAATCGAATGGGTTAGAATTCACAACCTTCCAGATTTATCTTACTTCAACCACTCTCAACACGTAAGTGTAGCGGGTATAGAGTGTCAGAAATGTCACGGTCCTATAGAGACTATGGAAGAAGTGTATCAATATTCTCCTTTGACAATGAAATGGTGTGTAAACTGTCATAGAGAGACTGAAGTAAATCATGAGCATAACTCTTATTACGATAAAGTAATTGAGGCACACGAACAAATTAAGAAAGGTGAAAAAATTACTGCTGCTGTCCTTGGCGGATTAGAGTGTGGTAAATGTCACTATTAATTGGTTAAATAAATTAGGATAAACTGTAAGTCTTATATAGCTTAAATGGAAAGCACAAAGAAATATTGGAAAGGTTTAGAGGAGCTTAATCAAACTCCTGAATTCGTTGAGAAAAGTAAAAACGAATTTGCTGAACCGCTTCCTATTGAAGAAGTATTAGAAGGTTCCGGATTGAAAGCTTCTACTCCACGTCGTGATTTTTTAAAGACAATGGGATTTGGTTTAGGTGCAGTTACTTTAGCTGCATGTAATACTGCTCCGGTTAGAAAATCAATTCCATATCTTGTAAAACCAGAAGAAGTAACTCCGGGTGTACCTAACTACTATGCTTCGTCTTTTAAAGGAACAGGTGTAATAGTTAAAACACGCGAAGGAAGGCCTATTAAATTAGAAGGGAATCCTGCTTGTCCAATCAATGCAGGTGGTCTTGATGCGCAAGGGCAAGCTTCTGTTTTAGACCTTTACGATAACTCTAAACTTCATGGCCCTTTATTAAATGGCAAAGAAGCTTTATGGGATGATGTAGATAATTTTGTAAGAGCAGAGCTGAATAAAGTTCAGGCATCAGGCAAAACCATAGCTATTGTAAGCGCTACGGTAAACAGCCCTTCTGCTCAGAAAGTAATTGCAGAGTTTACAGCACAATATCCAAATACTAAACATGTTACTTACGATGCCATTTCTTATGCAGGCATCATCAAAGCAAACGCTGATAGTTTTGGCAAAGCAGTAATTCCTCAATATCATTTTGATAAAGCTAAAGTGGTGGTAAGCTTTGGGGCAGACTTCTTGGGAAGCTGGATTTCTCCTTCTCAGTTTTCTCGTCAATACGTATCCAACAGAAATTACAAGTCTCTGGCAGGCAAAAAAATGTCGAGACATATACAATTTGAATCTGCGCTTTCTCAAACAGGAACAGGTGCCGATTCAAGAATCGTTATCAAACCTTCTCAAGAGGCGGCAGCGGTGTTAGCTTTATATGCAGAAGTTACAGGCTCATCTGTAGCCGGTGCAAATCTTTCTGCTAATGCAGCGGCAAGTGCAGCTATTAAACTAGCTGCCAAAGAATTACAAGCTGCAAGAGGAGCGGCTTTAGTGGTAGCAGGCTCTAACGATGCGGGTATCCAAACGGTAGTAAATGCAATTAACAGCGCTTTAGGAAGCTATGGTTCTACTATAGATTTAGATAATCCGAGTTTCCAATATGCAGGTAACGATACAGATTTTGTAAGCTTATTAAATGAAGCAAAAGCTGGTAACGTAGGTGCAGTATTCTTCTTAAATGCTAATCCGGCCTATAACTATGCTGACAACAAGTCTTTAAAAGAGGCTTTAGATAAAGTGTCTTTAAGGGTTTCTTTTGCAGATAGAAACGATGAAACGGCGCTTTTAGCAAATGTAGTGGCAACCAATAATAACTATTTAGAATCTTGGGGAGATGCTCAGGCAATTTCTGGTTATTATACCATCGTTCAGCCAACTATCAATCCGATATATAATACTCGCCAGGCCGAAGAGAGCCTATTAATCTGGTCTGATAATACAGTAAAAGATTATTACACTTTTGTAAAGAACAATTGGGAAACTGCTATTTTACCGGGTTCTGGCAAGGTATGGAAAGATGTATTGCAAGCCGGATTTATTTTACAACCAGCCAAAGCAAGTTCTGCTTATTCATTCTCAGGCGATATTGCTTCGGTAGCTTCGGACTTAACTTCCAGATATAAAACTACAGATGCAGTAGAATTGGTATTGTATACCGGAGTATTAGGAGACGGCGCACAGGCTAACAACCCTGTGTTGCAGGAAACACCAGATCCGATATCTAAGGTTACCTGGGATAACTATGCAGCACTTAACCCTAAATTTGCTGAAAAGTTAGGATTAGCTCAGTTTGATGTTGTTAAGGTTTCTGCAGGAGACTATTCTGTAGAGTTACCAGTACTGCACCAACCGGGGCAGGCGCATGAAACTGTGGCAATTGCTTTAGGTTACGGTCGCGAGCAAGCCGGAAAAGCCGGAAACGGTGTGGGTAAAAATGCTTTCCCTTTTTCAGGTGCTCAAACGGTTACTTTAGAGAAAGTTTCAGGATATTATGAGTTAGCTCAAACGCAAACGCACCATTCTTACGAAGGCAGAAACGTTATCAGAGAAACTTCATTTGCCGCATACCAGAAAGATGCTTCCAGCGGAAATCCTCATAACCACCACAAAACTTATGATATGTGGCAAAAGTATGAGACGCCAGGACATAACTGGGTAATGGCAGTTGATTTAAATGCTTGTACGGGTTGCGGTGCTTGTATTGTAGCTTGTAACATAGAAAATAATATCCCTGTAGTAGGTAAAGATGAGGTACGTCGCCGTCGCGAAATGCACTGGCTACGTATAGACAGATACTACACTTTCAATGAGGATGATAAAGCTATCACCAAAGAGAAAGAAATAGAAAACATAGAAGGCAGAATGGAGAATGTGTCTGTAGTACATCAGCCAATGATGTGTCAGCACTGTGACCATGCGCCTTGTGAAACAGTTTGTCCGGTATTGGCAACTGTACACTCTTCAGACGGTCTAAACCATATGGCATATAACCGTTGCGTGGGTACCAGATACTGTGCTAACAACTGTCCTTTCAAAGTTCGTCGTTTCAACTGGTTTAACTATTGGAATGATTCCCGCTTCGATAACTACCTGAATAACGAATTCACTCAATTAGTATTAAATCCAGATGTTACAACACGTTTCCGTGGAGTTATCGAAAAATGCTCTATGTGTATTCAACGTATCCAGGATGGTAAGTTACAAGCTAAATTAGATAAGAGAGAGTTAAGAGACGGAGATATTAAAACAGCATGTCAGCAAACTTGTGCATCTAACGCAATTATATTCGGAGATGCTAATGACCCTAATTCGGAAGTATCTAAAGCGCTCAAAAACGAAAGAGTTTACTACGTTTTAGAAGAGTTAAACGTACAACCGGGTGTTGGTTACATGACAAAAGTTACGAATAAAGGGTTACAAGAGGCTTAATTTAAAATATTATCAGAAATAAAATATGGCATCTCATCACGAATCGATATTAAGAGAACCGTTAATTACCGGTAAAGATATTACCTATAGAAGAATTACCGACGAAGTTCTTTTACCGGTTGAAAATAAACCAAATAAAGCTTGGTGGATAGGATTCATTGTATCTGTTGCAGGAGCATTACTTTGGCTTGTTTCTGTAAGTTATACATTCTGGACAGGAATGGGTGTGTGGGGATTGAATAAAACAGTAGGATGGGCTTGGGATATTACAGGTTTCGTATGGTGGGTAGGTATTGGTCACGCAGGTACACTTATCTCTGCGGTATTACTACTTTTCCGTCAGAACTGGCGTAACTCCATTAACCGTTCTGCAGAGGCGATGACAATTTTTGCGGTTATTTGTGCTGCTACGTATATCATTGCTCACATGGGGCGTCCTTGGCTGGCACATTTCGTGTTTCCTTTGCCAAATCAATATGGATCTTTATGGGTTAACTTTAACTCACCGCTGATCTGGGACGTATTTGCAATTTCAACTTATTTCTCAGTATCATTATTATTCTGGTACTGTGGTTTATTACCAGATATTGCAACCATCAGAGATAGAGCTACAGGCTTAAAAAGAAGAATTTATTCTGTCCTTTCTTTTGGATGGACAGGTTCTGTGAAAACATGGCAGCGTTTTGAAGCTGTGTCTTTAATACTTGCAGGTGTATCTACACCGCTGGTACTTTCTGTACACACTATCGTATCTTTTGACTTTGCTACTTCAGTAATTCCAGGCTGGCATACTACTATTTTCCCTCCGTATTTCGTTGCCGGAGCGATTTTCTCGGGTTTTGCCATGGTACAAACCTTATTGTTAATTACGCGTAAGGTGTTAGGGTTAGAGAATTATATTACTATGTTCCACATAGAATCTATGAACAAGATTATCGTGTTAACGGGTTCTATCGTAGGGGTTGCTTATCTAACAGAACTTTTTATCGCATGGTATTCTGGTGTAGAGTATGAGCAATATGCGTTCTTAAACCGTATCTCTGGTCCGTATGCATGGGCATATTGGATTATGATGACTTGTAACGTAATTACACCACAGCTTTTCTGGTTCCAAAAAATCAGAACCAATATTATGGTGTCTTGGGTTTTATCCATCATTGTAAATATCGGCATGTGGTTTGAGCGTTTCGTAATTATCGTAACATCATTACACAGAGACTATATCCCATCAAGCTGGGCAATGTTTTATCCATCCTGGGTTGATGTATCAATTTTCATAGGTTCAATAGGTGTGTTTTTTACCCTGTTCTTATTGTTCATTAGAGTTTTACCTTCAGTAGCTATGGCAGAGGTTAAATTACTGGTTAAAACATCTTCAGAGCAGAGCAAAAAAGCCTTAATTGAAAAAGGTGTTCTTAAACCCGAAGAGGTAGAGTATTACAAAGAGTCTCTTACCAAATTCGATAGTGTTAACCAAGCTGATTACGCAAAATAAAGAAAATGAGCAGCACTAAATATATTTTAGCATCTTATGCAGATCCTGACGATATGATGGCAGGTATCGATTCTTTACAAAAGAATAATATTAAGATTTATGATGCTTATACTCCTATGCCTATTCACGGTATAGAAGATAAGTTAGGAGTACAAAGAAGTCGTTTACCAATAGTAGCTTTCTTATGCGGTTTAATGGGTACAGTTACTGCATTTAGCTTAATTTATTATACTTTGGTTCACGACTGGCCAATGAACATAGGCGGAAAGCCGGCATTCGCATTTCCGGATTTTATACCAGTAATGTTTGAGCTAACTGTGTTATTTGCTTCCTATGGTATGGGCTTGGCTTTTTTCTACAGAACTCACCTTTTTCCGGGAAGAGCCCCAAGAGTGATGGATTTGAGAGCTACAGATGACCGTTTCATTTTAGCAGTAGACGCGGCAGAGAATACTGATCATGCTAAGATAGACTCGCTTTTTAGAGAAACAGGTGCAGTAGAAGTTAAGTACAATGATAGAAAATATGTTAGCTATGAATAAGACCAGTATATTAAGTTTCGCTTTTGTGGCTTTAAGTACTGTTGCCATATTAAGTTCTTGTAACGATAAAAGAAGTCCGGGAATTGAGTTTGCACCAAATATGTACGAACCAATTGCTTACAACCCGGATCAGAAAAACCCTAACTTTGCAGATGGAAAAACTGCACAAGTACCGCCAGCAGGTACTACGCCTATAGGTTATGAGCGCTTTGATTATCCTGGAACAAGAGAAGGATTTGAAGCCTCAAAAGCAGCGGTAAACCCATTAGAAGCTAACGAGCAGAATCTAGCTCAGGGAAAACAATTATACGTAGCTATGTGCGGACCATGTCATGGTGCAGATGGTTCTGGTAAAGGTTCTATTGTAGAACTTGGTAAATATCCGGCACCTCCGTCATATGCTACTGGAAATTCTTCAAGAGGTGGAGCCATGAGAGATTTAACAGACGGTCAAATTTACCATACTATCCAGTACGGATTAAACCTGATGGGCTCTTATGCGTCGCAGCTGTCGCCAGAAGAAAGATGGCAGGTAGTAATGTATGTTAAACAATTACAACAAGGAAAACAATAATTGATCAAAAAATAAAAATGGGAACTCATAATCATACGCATAATTTTTCGGAACAATTCGAATTCTCAGGAAAAGCTAAAACGTATAGTTTAGTAGCAATTTTGATCGGTATTGTTGCTATTGCATACGGATTTTTAACTGAAAACGGTTCTAACCATCATGCAGAACGCACATTTGCAAATCTATTGTTAATGGGCTATTACTTCGCTTGTGTGTGTGCCGCCGGAACTTTCTTTTTGGCAGTACAATTTGTGGCACAGGCTGGTTGGTCTGCAGGTTTAATAAGAATTCCGCAAGCTTTTTCTAAAGTATTACCTATTGCTAGTATCATATTGATAATTATTTGTGCTTTAGGTTTATATACACATAACTTGTATCATCACTGGCACTTAGAAGGTATTGATATAGAAGGACATGAAAACTACGATAAAATTGTAGCAGGAAAAACTAGTTACTTGAATGCACCTTTCTTCTTAACCAGATTGGTTTTCTTTCTGGCAATTTACAGTTTTTTCGCTCGTTTGTTACCTAAGCTATCTAATAATGAAGATTTAGAAGGCGGCTTGAATAATTACAAGAAAAGTATTAGGCATTCAGCAATATTCTTAGTGATTTTCGGTTTCACCACTCCAATCTGGTCATTTGATACCATCATGTCTTTAGAGGCGCATTGGTTCTCTACCATGTTTGGTTGGTATAACTTTGCAGCCATGTGGGTAACGGGTTTGTCGGCTATTGCCATTACCGTAATTCTATTAAAGAAGAACGGCTATTTAGGATGGGTTAACGATAACCATATTCACGATTTAGGTAAGTTTATATTTGCGTTCTCTATCTTCTGGACTTACGTTTGGTTTGCGCAGTTTCTTTTAATATGGTATGCCAATATGCCGGAAGAAACGGTTTATTTCTACAAAAGATTTGAGCCTGAGTATCTTGCATGGTTTTGGGTGAATATCATTGTTAACTTTTTATGTCCTGTGTTGATTTTAATGACCAGAGATTCCAAGCGTAAGATGAATATGATTCTGTTTGTAAGTATTTTAATTATCTGCGGACACTGGTTAGATTATTATCTGATGATTATGCCAGGGACAGTTGAGGCGCACAGAGGGTTTGGTTTAATTGAGATTGGTATATTCCTTGGTTTTGTTGGTTTATTTGCTTATCTAAGCTTGAATGCATTAAGCAAGGTAGCTTTAGCACCTAAAAACCATCCATTTTTAGAGGAAAGTATACATCATCATATTTAAGAACAGATACTACTTAGAATAAAATGAATATAAAGAAGTATTTAAATTTAAGAAGTGTGTTATCTCTTACAGCGTTAATGGGATTCTCATTAACCAATGTGGTAGCACAAACAACGGAAGCGGTTGATACAGCCTCTAAGAATGAAGGTTTAGGAAAAGTAGTTTCATACTATATTTTAATATTCCTTTTGGCATGTATTTTCATAGGAGTAATAGGAAAAGTACTTCGTGTGTATGAGCTTACCAGAAAAATACAAGGTAAAAGAGAAGGTATTGCCTGGAATAGAGTCCATGCTATATTATTCGTTGCTACACTGGTAATTGGTTTATACGGAGCATACTGGTCTTACGTTAACCACGGAGCACTTATTGTTCCGGAGGCTGCTTCAGAACATGGTGCTGAAATAGACAGTATGTTTAACGTAACTGTAATTATTACAACTTTTGTTTTTGTAGCAACTCATATTGTCCTATTTATTTTTGCCTATAAATACAGACAAAATAAAAAGAAAAAAGCGTATTACTATCCGCACAATAATACTTTAGAAAAGTATTGGACTATTATACCTGCTATTGCATTAACAATATTGGTTTTAATGGGCTTCTTTACCTGGAGGGGTATAACTAATATTTCTGATGAAGATATAGCTAAGGCAATTAAGATAGATATTACTGCACAACAGTTTGCCTGGAATGTTAGATATGCCGGTAAGGATAATGAAAACGGAAACAAGAACTATAAACTAATTGGTAGTTTAAACGGCCTTAACAATATGGGACTTGATCTATCTGATAAGAGAAATTATGATGATCTTAAAGTAGATGAGATTGTATTGCCGGTAGGAAGACCAGTTAGATTTACTTTAACATCGAGAGACGTTTTACATAGTTTTTATCTTCCGCATTTTAGAGTTCAGATGAACTGTGTTCCTGGAATGCCTACTTTCTTCCAGTTTACTCCAACCTATACAACCGCAGAAATGCAGGAGAAAACTAATGATCCAGGTTTCCAATATGTACTTTTATGTGCTAAAATTTGTGGGGGTTCGCACTATAATATGAAGTTCTCTGTGAAAGTGGTAAGTGAGAAAGAATATCAAAAATGGTTAGCTAATCAAAAGCCAATCGTTACTGAAGATATGATGAAAGAGTATCAGTTAGCTCAAGAGAAAGAGAACGGTATTGGAAGTAAAATCGCATTAAATAACTAAGAACAACAAGAAAAGATATTATGGCAACAGCTGCAATTCATAATACAGATGCACATTACGATGATCATTCGCATGAGCATCATAAAGAAACATTTCTGACTAAGTATATCTTTAGTCAGGATCATAAAATGATTGCAAAACAGTTTCTGATTACAGGTATTGTAATGGGTGTTATTGCAATGGGATTATCTATTCTTTTCAGGATCCAGTTAGCCTATCCGGATAAAGCATTCCCTTTATTGGAAGTTTTATTAGGTAAATTCGCACCTGAAGGAAGATTGGATCCAAACTTCTTCTTATCATTAGTTACCATCCACGGTACTATAATGGTATTCTTCGTATTAACAGCAGGATTGAGTGGTACGTTTTCTAACTTGCTTATCCCTCTTCAATTAGGTGTTCGTGATATGGCTTCGCCTTTCATGAATATGCTATCTTACTGGTTGTTTTTTGTAGCCAGCGTTATCATGATAGCTACTTTCTTTATCGAGTCTGGACCAGCCGGACCAGGGTGGACTATCTATCCTCCATTATCTGCTGTTCCAAAGGCAATGCCAGGGTCAGGTTTGGGGATGACGATGTGGTTAATTTCTATGGTACTTTTTATCATCTCTCAGTTAATGGGTGGTATCAACTATATTTCTACTGTACTTAATATGCGTACAAAAGGAATGGATCTTTGGAAAATGCCTTTAACCATCTGGTCTTTCTTCTTAACTGCAATTGTGGGTTTACTATCATTCCCGGTATTAGTTGCGGCAGTAGTACTATTAATTTTCGATAGAAGTTTTGGAACTTCTTTCTACTTGTCAGATTTGTATATTGGAGGAGAGGCTTTGCCAAACGAAGGTGGTAGCCCAATTTTATTCCAGCACTTATTCTGGTTCTTAGGACACCCAGAGGTATACATCGTAATTATGCCGGCATTGGGTATATCTTCAGAAGTTATTGCAACAAATTCCCGCAAGCCAATCTTTGGTTATCACGCCATGGTTTACTCTTTAATAGGTATTACGGTATTATCG
>PJUF01001423.1_pt1 | contig 12110 bp, 9 predicted proteins | sample 1512191 | NCBI WGS metagenome assembly PJUF01 (sample SAMN08177673, study PRJNA422409) | Feces metagenome, whole genome shotgun sequencing project. | isolation source: Chicken feces (3) enriched on wood chips | host: Gallus gallus | place: USA: Madison | collected 2015-01-15 | reverse complement strand
GTCCCCATTGAGAAGAAAAATAGAGTGTATACGGACATTGATACGGTGACCATGTATCTAAGTGAGCGGAATCAGGAAGAGTACTACGACTATATTTTGGCGACCAAGCCGAGGCGTATTATCTTTAATCCCGGAGCTGAAAACCCGGAGCTGGAGCAATTGGCAATGGAGAATGGTATTAAAACGGAAAGAGCCTGTACTCTGGTTTTATTGAGTACAGGGCAATTTTAATTTTTCGATTTCTGCAGCAGTTCGTCAGACAGGTATTTTGTGATAAAATAGTTCGTCAATCCGACGGTGTTGCTGTCTAGATTCAAGCTGGAGACCTTGATCTCACAATGCTCTTTTAGTATCGCCATGGTGTAGGAATTGATGGCTTGTTGTATAGGTATGGTAATCAATTCATTTGCTTTGGCTATCTTGCCGCCCAGAACGATCAATTCAGGATTGAGTAGCTGAATGAGTGAAGCAAATGCTTTTCCCAGATTTGTGCCTAACTTTGAAATTTGGTTAATGGCAAATTGATCTCCTTTGTGAGCGGCCTCAATGATATGCGAGGGTGTTAAATGATCCAGCTCTTCTTTTTTAAGTTCATTTAACTTGGTGAGTTCACCATGCTGAATTTCCTGTTTGGCATTATTGACCAGTGCTATCCCTGAAGCTACAGTTTCAAGACACCCTCTTTTTCCACAATAGCAGAGTTCGCCATTATCGATAAAAGGCATGTGGCCTACTTCGCCGGAGTAACCGTCTCTGCCCAGGTACACCTCTCCATTAGAGACTATCCCCAGACCAATACCCCAGTCCATCAGTATGATCAGGCTATTTCGGGTGTTCTTCGCTAATCCAAATTTTAGTTCAGCATAGGCTGCCCCTTTCACGTCGTTTAGTATATATACTGGTTTTTTATACTTTTCTTCAAAATAGGCCGTAATGGATTGATTATCGTCATGTAAAAATGTCTCATTGGTGCCCAATTCCGCATTGATCAAGCCGGGCATACTAATAATAATGCCCGTCAGGTTGTCCATATCTATCGATCTCTCCACAATATATTGGTCAATAATCTGCCTGATGTCATTAAGGTTGTCGGCATTACGGGAAAGTTCGTTGTCCAGTTCAACCGTTTCGGCAATGCTATTTTGATTGTTGTCCATGACACTCAGGGTAATAGAAAAGCGCTGTAGCTCAATGCACAACACCTGAAACAGTCCGTCGCACAAGCGGTAGAGATTGGGCTTGCGGCCGCCAATGGATTCCCCTTTATCGAATTGGCGGATAATGTTATCATCCAATAGTTCAGCAATGAGGCTATTGACTGTCGGAAGGCTTAAAAAAAGATTTTTTACAATGTCGTTTACTGATACAGATCCTAATTCGGCTATTAATTTTATAATAGAAATTTTATTGAGCAAATTCTTCTTCTCGGGTTTGCTTTCCAATTTCTTGTTAATCAGTAGGTTTACGGCTTTTGTCATAAAACATATATTTTGAATTAGAATCCCAGGTCGTTAATTTAATAAAAGTTTTGGATTTCGCCGGCTAACAAGCTGCTTTTTAACAAAACGGGGATAAGATGCCTTATCCCCGTTTTGTTGCAGCCATGGAGATTATTTGAGTCTTTTAACCCGTATATCTTTGAAGAATACTTCTGTTCCATGCCCCAAGAAGCCGATATGACCGCTTGTGCGTTTTAGGCCGGGGTGTTTTTTCCCATCCAAGGTTCCGTTTTTGCTTGCTTCAGCGATATCAGCATCAACGATAACGGTGCCGTTCAACGTCACTTTCACGCGGTTGCCTTTCACATAGATTTCCTCGGAATTCCATTCGCCAAGTGGTTTTAAGTGACCTTTTTTGGCGGTCACCACACCGTAAATTGAACCGTGGTACTGATAGGGTTTTAGATCCTTATATACGTCAGCTCCATCGTCAAGTACCTGTATCTCCATGGCTTCGTACGCGGCATCTCCTTCCAGAGGTGCACGGATACCTACACCATTATTGGCACCCGGTGTCAATTTGAAGTCAAAGCGGTAGATAAAGTCTGCATATTCTTCTTTTGTGTAGAGGTTGCCACCAAATTTAGCATTTGGATAGACCCATATATAGCCTTCGTCATTGACTACATATGCTTTATTTTCTGTCCATTTATCCAGATTGGTGCCATCAAACAGAACCTCAAACCCGTCCTTTCTTTCTTGCTCGCTTAATTTAAAAATCTGTTTTCTCGGAAATTCCTTGATGTAAAGATCTCGATAATAAACGACTGATCCGTGGGCTTGCAGCTCAATCTGTTCCGTTGGGAAAATGGATTGATTCCGGTCCCAGTAATTTTCGAGGGGAACGTTGTCCGTGACGAGCTGACCGTTTAGCCAGACGCTGACTTTATCACCCAGCATTTTTATTTTGAAAGTGTTCCATTCGCCAGTGGCATTATCCGCAACCTTGAGGGGTTTGCTTTCATTTTTTTGATTGTTATATAACCCGCCAGAGCCAACTTGGGCACCTACTCTTGTATTGGCAATATCCCAGATTTGTACTTGTGGAGTACCTCTCAAATAGATTCCGGCATCACCCTCTACACCACCATAGTTTTCCAATTTCCAGTCGACAAGCATTTCAAAGTCTCCATACTGTTTGACGGTGGCGAGATTATCTCCTTTGCCGTTGAAAACGATCTCACCATTGGAGACTGACCAGCCCTTTCGCATGATTTCATCTGCTTTGGCCTGTTCGGCGGCCAGTGTCTTCGCATTCATTTTACTTCTTTTTATCGGATCTGCGACCAGTCCCTTCCAACCGGTAAGATCTTTGCCATTGAAAAGCGGCACATAACCTTCTTTGGCTGGCATTTCGGATAGATAGCGAACCACTGCTTCTTTGAGGTAACCGCTTTCACTGCCGGACAATTTGCCGATCACCTGTTCCAGTACTTCTCTGACTTTGCTTCCGTAATGCTTATTGTCTATAGCAATGTTCATGGCCGTATTGGCTGCGGCTTCGCCAAGCTGCAGATCATTCATGTTGTTGGCAGCAAAAATGAACGCCTGATAAGTACCTGTCGGCTGCAGCGCTGTGAGCGCAGCTTTCTTTTGTTCTGCCGTCTTGGCGACACTAAATGCGTCCCGGAGTAAAAGTGTTTTCTGGTCGGGCGTATTTGCTGAAGAGGAAATAGATTTGATCAGTCCCCTATAGACGGTGTTGAATAAATTGGCGTCTGTTTCTGTTCTGGACAATGATACAAGTTCCGGTAATGCGTTGGCCGTTGACCAGTTTGCCAAAGAGACAATAGCTGCGGACCTTAAGTCTGGACTGCTGCTGCTGACATAGTTCTTGACAGCCTGCAGCGACTGATCGTCTCCCAGACCGGCAAAAATAGGGAAATATTTACCTGCACCCAGAGCCGCCGATTTGGAGATATTTGCAGCAAGTTTTCCGGTCAGAGATTTCGCATTGTTACTTGACTGGATGACATTGACAATTGCTTTCTGTAATAATCCTGCGGCTTTTGCATCGTTGGTGCTGTTCAGTCTATTGAAGAGCTCTTCCAGATCCGATTCTTGTGCCACGTTTGGCACGGCTTTATAAATAGCTTCTTCTACAGCTGGATTTGTTGTTTTTATGGCTAATACTGCCTTAGACGACGCATTGTTGGATCGTTTGCTCAGAATATCGAGCAATTGAATTTTTTTATTGTCATCAACAGTCGCAAGTGCATTGTTGACCTCACTGATGGCATTCGCATCCTTTGAAGAAAGGATAAGCGCCTTGACTGAACTGTTGAATTCCTGGTCTGTATCAAGCGCCTGTATCAAGGTGTTGGTTTCCTTACCCTGTGAGAGCGTGTGTATCGCATTTAAGCCGGCGAGCTTCGTGGCGGGGGATGTTGTCTTAGCGACCAACGCCTGTATCTGGTTTAGGCTAGCCGCCGAACCATTATGCGCCAGGTAGTTCAATACACTTTCCTGTACGTCCGGGCTAGCCTTACTAGCGAGTGACAGCAGGCTTTTTGCATCTCCGCCATTGCCGTATTTTCCGAGCAATTGTAGTGCAAGATTACGGTAGGCGCCGTTGTCACTTTTTACAGCGGTCAATAAATTTTTTTTCTGCTTTTTAGAATCAATAGCGGCTAACAGTTTTAGAGACGCAAACTGCCCGTTGACCGATTTTGCTTTTTGTGATTCCTGGAAAAATTTATTCAGGAATTTAACCGCTTCCTTTTCGTGCTGATTATCGATCAATGACTGTGCATAATCAATACCCAGTCCTACCGCATCGAATTTGTCGTAGCCATAGGCTGCGTCGTCTAATTTATGTTCAAATAGAGACGCAGAAGCTGTTCCGCCGATCTTACTTAGGGCGATCAGGGCAGTACGCTGGAAGCTATCTGAATTATATTTCTGGGTGAGCTCCAAAATAGTGTTTTCGGTGCTTTTAACTTTTAAGTCGCCAAGAGCAGTGACAATAGCGATAGCGGTCTTTTCTGTAGCGGAAGTGGTCAGTGCTTTTTCTAAGGCAGCAGCAGATTCATTACTGCCTATGGAAACGAGCGTTCTTGCGGCGGCATCTGCCAGATAATCGTTGGTAAGGCAATTTGCGACAGCGGGGATAGCCGAATTGTCAGCACATTGACGTAATAGACGTAATGCAAACACCTGGTTTGTGGGTTCGCTGAGCTGCGACAGTGCTTTAGCAAGCCCTTCGACAAATACTCTTTTTTGCTGTTCCTTCCCAGGTTGGTTCACATAGAAGGAATAGCTGTTGGCAGCAAATTCAATTGGCGCGTTGTTGCTGCCGGGGGCTTTTAGCCCTTTTAAGAAAGCGACAATATCGTCGGATGTAAATCCTTCTAGCTCATGCATGGCCAGCAGAAATTTTTCTTTTTCTTCAGCGGGTTGCTGGGCTAAAACATCAGCTATTTTTGTGGCTGTGGTTCTATTTTGTGGCTGCTGGGCGTAGGAAGCTCCTGAGATGAGGAGCAAAACGGCCAGCGAGTTAAATATCTTTTTCATCTGGTTATTTTTTCATTTGTCGGCTCACGGGAGCGCGATATAGATATTGTTTGTCTTTTTACCTGAATTATAATGGTTAGATGGACCAAGGACCTCGCATTGGTTGATCGATTAACCGGTTTGCTGCATCATCATCGATAAACTGCTCTTTTTGGGAGTCGTATTTTAATGATCTATTCAACCGTAGTGCAGCTAATCCCATATTGACAAGTGTACAGGAACGGTGTCCATTTATTTCATTCAGTGCAAATTTTTCCCGTGCTCGTACGGATTCCAGAAAGTCGGTAATTTGCGGAGCTGGTTCGGGATATTGTGCAAGCTTTCGTTCGAGATCAGGGATATCCGATTTAAATCCTCGATATAATTTCCCGTTCGGCCCCTCGATATAAGCTGCTTTTTCATCTTTAGCCTCTCCATCCAGAATGATCTGGCATCCGTCGGCATACGTAAATGTAATGCGCCTCCAGGTTCCGACGGCGTCAGGGTGCTGCTGGGGTGCGTCCACGTCTACGCTGACAGGGCTCTCGTTATCTTTTCCAAGAAAATATTGAACGGGGTCCATATAGTGCTGGCCCATATCTCCCAAACCACCGCCATCATAATCCCAATAGCCTCTAAAGGTAGTATGTACACGGTGCTTGTTGTATGGTTTATACGGGGCCGGACCTAACCAGAAATCATAATCCAGTTCAGCAGGAACCTGCTCCTCCGGAAGATTTTCTTTGCCTACCCAGTAGAACTTCCAGTCGAAACCCGTATGCTTACTGATGGTCACCTTCAGTGGCCAGCCCAACATGCCGGTGTCAACAAGTTTTTTGATTTTGCTGACCGGTACATTCATTCCATAAAAATCATCTTTGAAGCGAAACCAAGTGTTGAGGCGAAACATGTTGCCATGTTGTGCGATTGCTTCTTTCACCTTTTTTCCTTCGCCGATAGTCCGTGTCATCGGCTTTTCACACCAAATGTCTTTACCCGCTTTTGCTGCTTCAATGGACATCAGGCCGTGCCAATGCGGTGGAGTTGCAATGTGGACAATATCCACTTCTGGTGATTTAATGAGCTCCCGAAAATCATGATATTCTGTTACGCCACCCCCGAGGTCTCTTTGAGCTGCTGCAAGATGAGTTTTGTCTACGTCACAGATGGCTACTGTTTTCGTACCTGCGTAACCGAAGTGTCCACGTCCCATATTACCGACGCCAATTACGCCTTTGGTTAGATGATCGCTTGGAGCAAGATATCCTTGGCCCCCAAGTACAAAGCGTGGTACAATAGAAAATGCCGCAGCACCTATTGCTGATTTTTTAATGAAATCACGCCTCGACGAATTCTTTTCTTTCATGTTGGTTGGATTAGTTGTTTTATAATTGATCCATCATAGCTGTTTTATAATTGATCCATCATAGCATTATAGGCTATCACAAATAACTGCATTGGATATTGATTCTAAAAATAAGTAAAAAACTGATAAAAGTAAATTGATAACTAAAATTATACTCATTCTATCTGTTTCTTTTGTTAAAAAATAACAAAAGAATGATGGTAAAGCTATTTATTTCCTGTGTTGACTTTGCATTTTCTGATATAAGGCAATATTTTGATACAGATTTGTTACAGGACGAGCTGTTTTGCTGATACGCTTTTGTATAAGGTTCTCTGAATGATCCGCTGTATTTCCACTCAATCGTTTTCGTAAAACGAGCTTGGTAATGGCCGAATAATCCAGCATCTTTATGGCTGTCTTTAAAAGATAAATAACCATTAAAATGAAGCGAAGAGTTCTGCTTTCCATTATTTATACTTTAGTTCTATATCTCAGTGCAGCTTTAAGCCAAGTCAAGGTGGCACCGCTCGGCAGGACGATTTATGAGGGAATCTTTACAGGCAATGGCCTGCTGGGAACCATGACTTATGTAGCGGACCAGAATTCATTGCGAATTGATATTGGCCTAACAGATGTTTACGATCATCGTCCTCATTCTGCCGATAAGTTGTTTGACAAGGCTCGTATGTCATTGGGACATTTTAAACTGGATTTCGGAACTGCGATCCGGGGAGCTGAGGGGCGGGAATTTAGTATCCGCAAATCGACGGAACGGAAAGACTGAACGTGTTCAGATAAAAAGTCAGTATGGAGGCACTGTCGTTTTGAAAGTAGACTTACAGGATCCTATTGTAAAACTGGATCGTAAAGGTCAGTACACGATACAGGAAAATGGCTTCATTCGACTGAATCTGAGCAAGGGCACTACCGCGCTTATTTACGAACGGAAATAACCGACCAAACGTAATCATTGATTAAAAGGAATATATAATGAAATTAAGAACGCAATTTTTGATGATGCTGTGGACGGCTTTGGGAACAAGCACAATGGTCCATGGTCAGGTAGTAAAACCGAAGCTATCCAAAGAATTTATTCAGCAGCAGCTTGATGGAGCTGCCAAACAGATCAAGGTACTGGCGGAGCAGACACCGGCGGACAAATTTCCAAAGACTTTTGAGCATAACAAGGAAGTTTTCTCCTCATCGAGCTGGTGGTGTTCGGGTTTCTATCCGGGAACATTGCTCTACCTGTACGAGGGGACCAAAGATCAGGATCTTTTGAAAAAGGCGGAGGAGAAACTGACCTATCTTGAAAAAGAAAAGAATAATAAAGGAACACACGATTTGGGTTTTATGCTGTTCTGCAGTTTTGGCAATGCCCTCAGGATAACCGGTAACACGGCGAAATACGAACCCGTACTAACCACGGGAGCAGGTTCATTGGCATCCCGTTATAATCCGCAGACGAAAACCATCCGTTCCTGGGATCATGGGGCGTGGCAATATCCCGTGATTATAGATAATATGATGAACTTGGAGTTCCTGACACAGGTATCTAAATTGACCGATAATAAAAAATATTACGATATTGCTGTCGCCCATGCTGAAACGACATTAAAAAATCATTTCCGCAAAGATTATAGTTCGTATCATGTCATTGACTATGACAAAAATACCGGTAAGGTCATGGGCAAAAAAACACATCAGGGTGCATTTGATGAGTCTGCCTGGGCAAGGGGACAGGGCTGGGCCTTGTACGGCTATACCATGATGTACCGTGAGACGAGGAAAAAGGAGTTTTTGGAACAGGCTCAGCATATAGCGCAATATATTTTAAACAACCCCAATCTACCTTCCGATCTCATTCCTTACTGGGACTTTGATAAGGATAAGATAGCAGCGTCGGATAAGATGTATCCCAATAAAGATCTTCGGGATGTATCCGCAGCGGCTTTGTACGCTTCGGCTTTCCTTGAACTTTCTCAATATAGCCAAGGAAGCGAATCTGGAAATTACTTTGCAAAGGCCGAAACCATCATTAAAAACTTAGCTAAGGCGCCTTATCTGGCAGCGTATGGCCAAAATGGCGGATACATTCTCCAGCACAGTGTCGGCGCACTACCGTTGAACTCCGAAGTGGATGTGCCGCTTACTTATGCTGATTATTATTATGTGGAGGCTCTGGTACGCTATCAGCGTCTACTGGCCGGCGAACCCATGGTTAAGGAACTAGCAAAATAAATGAGAGCCGGAGCTGCTTGCTTTTGAGTAACTTGCGGCTCCGGCTTTTTTACTCGATTAATCCCGGCGTAGCGTCTCTCCGATGGATTGTATCCAAACTGTTTTTTAAACTCCCTACTGAAATACTTTCGCTCAGAGAATCCCACCGCGTAGGCCACTTCACTAATATTCATGGAGGTTTTTAAAAGTTCTTTCGCCTTCTTTAGTCGATAGATTTTGACGTAATTATTGATCGAAAGATTGGTTATGGCTCTCAGTTTTCGGTAAAGTACCGGTGCGCTCATTCCCATCTGTCGTGAGATAAAGCTGACATCGAAATTATCCGACTGCATGTTTTCTTCGATCAGCTGATCTAATGATGCGATGAACTGTTGGTCAAGATCATTGTCGAACTCCACTTCTTGAAGCTGGAATTCGTGGCTTTTTTTGTTGGTCCGAGCAGCATTGACGTCGGTGCTCAGACATATTTATACCGATAAGACGTTTGCGCCGTCCGGATGGCTTCGCATGGGAGTAGTCGGCGATAAGCAATCAAACCTTGCTGATTATTATACCAATGCGGGTTCGATGTATGTTGCATCGTTGTCTTTTCTGCCGCTGGGTTTACCGGCGGACGACGAATTCTGGACTTGTGCTCCCGAAAAGTGGACCTCGCAGAAATGCTGGGATGCAGAACCGTTTCCAAAGGATTATTACGTCAATTACTAGGTCAAAATAAAATGTCTCACTCCTCAATACTCATTAATCAATATTCATGATGAAGATACGAAACTATATTACAGGAGCTTTGCTAGCTGGATTTGCATTGCAGGGGGTGTCCTGCTCCAGCCAGCAGAATTTAGGGCCAAGCTGGGGCTTGACAAAGAATTTGTGCATTCCAATTTAGAAGACGCCCGAAAACAGATCGCTTACTTGGCTAGATCGATCAATGAATCGGATATGCCAACAACTTATAAAGATGGAAAATACATAAACTGGGGGACCGACTGGTGGTGCTCAGGCTTCTATCCGGGGACGGTACTCTATCTGTATGAATATACTAAAGACGAAAAGCTGCTGGATGAGGCCAGGCGAAAATTAAAGTACCTGGAAAAGGAGAGGTATAATAAGGGAACTCCATGATCTCGGTTTTATGCTCTACTGCAGTTTCGGAAACGCCCTGCGTTTGACAGGTGATTCGGCTGCCTATAAGGAAGTGCTGAGCACGGGTGCGGCTTCGCTGGCAACGCGTTTCCACGAAGCCCCTAAAACAATCCGTTCGTGGGACGGTGGTAAAAACTGGGATGGGCAGCCCTGGACATATCCGGTTATTATCGACAAAATGATGAACTTGGAGTTTCTGACCGAAGTTTCGAAAATCACCGGCGATAAAAGATATAAGGATATTGCTATAATACACGCTAATACAACCATGGTGAACCACTACAGAAAGGACTACAGTTCTTACCACGTCGTGGATTATAATCCAGAGGATGGTAGCATTATTTCCAGAAAGACTGCGCAAGGTGCATATGATGAGTCTGCATGGTCGAGAGGCCAGGCCTGGGGTTTATATGGTTATACGATGATGTACCGTGAAACAGGTGACAAGAAGTATCTGGAACATGCGCGCAAGATTGCTAAATTCTACTTGAATCACCCCAATCTGCCCAAAGATCTGATTCCTTATTGGGATATGGATCAAAATAAGCTGACCAAGGAAAGTAAGTACTATAGCCAAAAGGATCTACGCGATGTGTCTTCCGCTGCCGTTACGGCTTCTGCACTGTTGGAATTGGCTCAATATACAAAGGACAATGAAAGTCAGTTGTACATTTCCAAAGCTGAGCAGATGTTAAAGTCACTTTCTTCGAAACCTTACAAAGCAGATTACAAAGAAGCCGGTGGTTACATATTAAAACATAGTGTAGGTTCTATTCCGCATAAGACTGAGGTAGATGTGCCGCTGACCTATGCTGATTACTATTACGTTGAAGCACTGGTCCGGTATAGCCGGTTACTTAATGACGAAAAGGTAATTAAACAATAACGTTGGTACAGAAGGTAGGTATGAAGCAATTTTAATACCTGTGCATCAGATGTCAAAAAAATCACGATCCAGCTATTTTGAGTCGTGATTTTTGTTGTGGCTTAAGCAGTTGGCATCAGGTCACGACAGTTTATCCTGGTCAGTAAGGTCGTCCAGCCGCTTGTTGACGATTTCGGCTCGTTGGTAGCATTCTTTCGATCGTGCCTGCAGTGTATTGAAGGATTCGAACAGGACCTGGCCATATTCGTTATATCTATCCTGCAGCTTGAAAACTTCGGACAATGCCTCTTTAAATTCCTCCTGATCACGATCTAAAGATACAATATCGACCTGAGCTTCCAGATAATTGCTATAGATCTGATGGATATCGTTCCAGAGCTGTTCGTCAATCCAGCTTTCTTTTTCATAGATCATCTCAAAATGGGTATTGAACCACTGGTATGCTGCTGATACATCATTATAAAGATCCTGCATCCGCTGGTTGTGGTAAATGACTCCCTGATAGAAGTCTGCGATATCAATGCTGACTTCAATACCGTCATCGTGTCTGTCAAAAGGCAGAACAGAAGGGTCTTTGATTTTCAGAAATACTTCGAGAATATCCAGATCCTGCTCAATGGGTAATAGGAGGTATTCAAGTTCTGCTATTTCATAATCAATCTCCTCCAAAATGCGATATTGCTCCTGCAGTGCCTGTAGCATGTCCCAGGTAAGGTCGTGCATGTGATAGTGGGCATCGAGGCCTTTCTTCTCAAAATCCGGTTGCGGCTTCGCGAGGTCAAAGCGAAGGATAATCGGTCTCAATGGATGTTTTCTGACGATTTCTTTCATAATTGTGGTGTTACATCTGGAATTACCGTCATTTTCAGCTTCCTGACCGGTCTAATTTTAAGCTTTCCGGTATCAAGATAGAAAATGACGGTATTTTTTCCAAATCTGTTCATTCTTTCCGTGCAATACATACACGCTGTCGTTATTCATTTTATACCCCTGATCCAGGAGTTGAGGTTGTTCCAGAAAATTTCATGTTTCCAAGGCTATTTGTATTTTATAGTCCATGGAAAAGCATGTCGCTGTGCAACTGTACAGGCTATAGCACGTAGCTGCTTGTTAGATCACTATAATTTGGGGTTGGATTGATCCCGATATAGGTCACCCTGAACTCGTACTCCTTAAAGGTTTCCAGCCCTTCAATAATACAGGAGCTCTTTGAACAGAGCTGCGACGACCATTCCGCATTGCTCCCTTTGAGCCTGAACTGGTATTCATACATTCGTGCTCCGGTCCATGCGACGGTCTTCAGGACAATACGTCCGCTGCCTATCTGACCAGGTTCGGCAATCGGGCGCTGTGCCCTGGGGACAAAGCCGTCATAGGAAGTATTTGTTTTCCGGATATTGAATCCCGCAGCCAGTACGATAGTGTCATCATTGTTGGCAATGGTGTCCACGTATTTACCGAGCTCTTTGAGGATATACACAAGTTCCTGCCTTTTCTGCTT
>PJUF01001419.1_pt1 | contig 12129 bp, 13 predicted proteins | sample 1512191 | NCBI WGS metagenome assembly PJUF01 (sample SAMN08177673, study PRJNA422409) | Feces metagenome, whole genome shotgun sequencing project. | isolation source: Chicken feces (3) enriched on wood chips | host: Gallus gallus | place: USA: Madison | collected 2015-01-15 | reverse complement strand
GGACTCGGCGGGGGCGCCGTCCCAGGTGGTGACGACGCCGCCGGCGTTTTCGATGATGGGGATCAGGGGGGCGATGTCGACGTTCTTGAGCTGCGCCTCGCAGACCATGTCGAGATGGCCGGAGGCGACGAGGCAGTAGGCGTAGCAGTCGAGCCCCCAGCGGCAGAGCAGCGTCGCCGTGCGCAGGCGGTCGAAAGCGGCGCCCGTTGCCGCGTCGAACATGTTGGGCGAGGTGGCGCTGATCTTGGCGCGGGCCAGTTCGGTGAGCCCGGAGGTGCGGATCGGCCGGCTCTGCCCGTGGCGGAGATAGAGCGCCTCGCCGGGCAGGCCCAGCCACTGCTCGCCGGTAAAGGGCTGCGCCATGAGGCCGGCGAGCGCGCGCCCTTCGTGCATGAGGCCGATCAGCGTGCCCCACAGCGGCACGCCCGAGATGAAGGAGCGGGTGCCGTCGATCGGATCGACGACCCAGTCGAAGGCGCCGGCCGAGGCCTTGGCGTCCCATTCCTCGCCGATGATGCCGTGGTCGGGGAAGCGCTCGGCGAGCAGCGCGCGGATGGCCATTTCGGCGTCCTTGTCGGCGGCGGTGACGGGGTCGAAGCCCGTCTGCCACTTGTTTTCCACAGCCAGAGGCGTGCGGAAGCCCGCGAGGGTGCGGTCGGCGGCCGCGGCGGCGGCGTCGAACAGGGTCGCGCGCACGCGCTCCGCATCGAGACCGTGGAGATCGGGGGCTGTCATGGCAGGGCCTTCAAGGACGATTGTCGTGTGCGCGCAATGCCATAGCAGAAAGCGCGCGGCAGCGGACAGGCGTATCGTCGCCCGTGAAGTGATTCATTTCTGCAACATCCGGCGCCGCGCCGCTGTGCACGATCCACGGCCGGCTTGTATGGCAGCGCAAATCAGTTCACCCGGGAAGATGCATGATGGATAGGCGGTTCGGGGTTTCTGCCCCACCCTTGGGCGGAGTGAGCCGCCGTCGTTTCCTCCCTTGACTGGGGCCGCTTTCGAGAGCGGCCCCTTCTCTTTTCGGGGGCTATTCGGCCGCCCTGGCCGGGATGTGCTGCGGGCCGGCGAGCAGGCTCAGATCGTAGCCGATGAGCGCCAGCGTCAGCCGTTCCACCAGCTGGCGGACGGCATTGAAGCCGTCGTTCTTTTCGAGCGTCACCTCGTTCATGTAGAGGTGGCGCGAGATCTCGACCTGCAGCGTGTGGATGCCGTGCTGCGGCCGGCCATAGGTGCGGGCGATGAAGCCCCCCGCATAGGGCCGGTTGCGTGCCACGCGCAGCCCCGCGCCGGCGAACACCATCTCGGCGAGATCGACGATGCCCGCTCCGCAGGTCGTGCCGTAGCGGTCGCCGAGCACGATGTCGGGCGCCAGCCGGTCGCCGGTACGCGCGATGCGCGGCATCGAGTGGCAGTCGATCAGCACGGCCGCGCCGAAGACGGCGACGGCGTCGGTCAGCAGGCGCTGCAACGTCGCATGGTAGGGAATGTAGATGCCCTCGATGCGCATGCGCGCGTCGTCCAGCGACAGCCGCTCGCGATAGATCGGCTTGTTCTCGGCGACGACGCGGGCAATCGTGCCGAGCCCCGCGGCGACGCGCGGGCTCGTCGTGTTGAAGCGCTCCGAGAGCGGCTCGGTGAACATCTGGGGGTCGAGTTCCCAGGGCTCGCGGTTGACGTCGAGATAGGCGCGCGGGAAATGCGCGCGCAGCAGGGGCGTTCCGAGATGCGGGGCGCGGGCGAAGAGCTCGTCCACATAGGCATCCTCGGACTGGCGGATCGACAGCTGGTCGAGCCGCGTCATCGCGAGGAAGCGCTCGGGATACTCGCGGCCGGAATGGGCGGAGTTGAAGACGACGGGCGCAGTCATCCGGCGAGGCCGCACGGTCTCGAATGCCGGTTTGTCCCAATAGTCGGACCGCAAATCACGTCCCCACAAGGCAGGTATTGGCAGCATCCTGCATCCCGCCCCCGGCTTTGTCCAGAAGCGCGCATTTCACGAAAGCGGGCGTTGCCAATCGGCGAATCTCGACTAAAGATGGCGCCGGCCCAGAACAGGCGGCGAGACAGATGGCGGCGATGAAGCGAATCCTGCTGGCGGAAGACGACAACGACATGCGCCAGTTCCTCACCCGGGCCCTCAAGAATGCCGGCTATGAGGTGATCTCCTTCGACAACGGGAAATCGGCTTATGAGCGGCTGCGCGAGGAACCGTTCTCGCTGCTGCTCAGCGACATCGTCATGCCGGAGATGGACGGGATCGAGCTGGCCCGGCGGGCCACCGAACTCGACCCCGACCTCAAGGTGATGTTCATCACCGGCTTTGCCGCGGTGGCGCTGAACCCCGACAGCGAGGCGCCCAAGGACGCCTCGGTGCTGAGCAAGCCCTTCCACCTCAAGGACCTCGTCAACGAAGTCGAGCGGCTGCTGGCGGCCTGACTATTCGGCCGCGACGCCGGCGCGCCTGGGCAACACCCAGCCGGGCCGCACGAAGTGGCAGGTGTAGCCGTCGGGATATTTGACGAGATAGTCCTGATGCTCGCGCTCGGCCTCCCAGAAGGCGCCGGCCGGCGCCACCTCGGTCACCACCTTGCCGGGCCACAGGCCCGAGGCCTCCACATCGGCGATGGTGTCCTCGGCGACGCGCTTCTGCTCGTCCGAGGTGAAGAAGATGGCCGAGCGATAGCTCGTGCCGCGATCGTTGCCCTGCCGGTTGAGCGTCGTGGGGTCGTGGATCTGGAAGAAGAACTCGAGCAGCTTGCGAAAGCTTGTCACGGCGGGGTCGAAGAGAATTTCCACCGCTTCGGCGTGCGTGCCGTGGTTGCGATAGGTGGCGTCGGGGACGTCGCCGCCGGAATAGCCCACACGGCTCGAGATGACGCCGGGCTGCTTGCGCAGCAGATCCTGCACACCCCAGAAGCAGCCGCCGGCGAGGATCGCCCGCTCGGTATTGGCCATGACATCCTCCTTGATGTAAGTGTGTTCGTTAGATCGGTATCGGGGCGCTCGAGTGCAACCGGTACGCCCCGTGTGCGGGCGGACAAGCGGCGCTTTGGCGCTTGACCCTCGCGCGAGTTTCATGGTCTATCGCCGCGTCGCTCCGGCGGCGGGCGAAGGGCGCGACCGAACGCAAAAGGTCTCCTATGCCTGCCGGCCAGACGGCGCAAGGAAGATGGGTGTATAGCTCAGCGGGAGAGCACTACCTTGACATGGTAGGGGTCACAGGTTCAATCCCTGTTACACCCACCATCTCCTTGAGATACAAGCGCTTTTCAGCGCGTCCCGAACGGATGGGTGCGTAGCTCAGCGGGAGAGCATCGCCTTCACACGGCGGGGGTCACAGGTTCAATCCCTGTCGCACCCACCATCCCTTTCAGTCTCCGGCAAAGGTCCGGCCCGGCGGCAAGCGGGCGCTGGAAGCTCGACCTTCCAGCGCCGGACGGCTCACAGGGCTTCGATAGCGATCTGGCACGCCTGCGCGAGCGCGCGGTTCGGCGTTTCGGTCCCGAGCGGCGTCGCCCAGCCGGCCTTCTCGATCACGGCGCGCTTGGCCGAGGTCGTCGCGGCCGCCATTTCGGCGAGCACCGCGGCGGCATTCGAATCCGTGCGCGTGCGATCGACGCAATAGGGCGTGAGCGCCACCACGACGTCGGACGCGGACTGCTTTGTCGCCAGGTCCTTGGCGCTGCCGGCGGTCACCCAGCCGCCCCAGGCAAAGCCGATAATGGCCAGTGCGATAGCGCCAACGACAGCTCCCGAAAGAGCTGGTTTCGTCCATACGGGGATGTTCATGATTATCCGATCGTGTCGGGACAAGCGGCAGGATTGCGCGCCAGACGCCAAGCATAGCACGCGCGCCGGGGACGATCTATCGAGAGCGTCGCGCAGATACCGGCGCAGTGCATGGACCTGTTATTGCTGTCGGTCTTGAAATCCGCGGCCGGCGTTCCCATATAGGACGCGAGGGAGCGCTCTTCCGCTTAGCCGCGATTATCCGTCTTCAATGACACCATGGATCCTGTCGATCACCGCTCTCTCCAGGAGAACGGCTATGTTTGACTATAGGGGCACAGACTTGCCCACGGTACCTTTACACTTGATCGCGCGGACGGATCGTCTTGAGCTCCGTCCCGTCAATTCGGCCAGCACGCCGCTGGAGCGCTGGGAGAACGAAGGGGGCGCGCTTTACGGCGCCGCGGACCCGGCTCAGGAGAGACGTCACGATGCCGCTCTCGTCTAGCACGCCCAGCCGGCGCAGGGCGCGCGGGGCCCGACGCGACTCCCGGGACTCGGACTGGCAGATCTTTGCCGACCGGCGCGCGCGGCTCATGTTCGCCGCGCATCTCGATAGCCGGCGCGACGTGAAGCGCCGCTGGGCCGCGACGGTGCTGCATGCCGGCGAGGACCCGATGGACGACGGCGTATCGGGCGGGGCGTCCGGCGCGTAGACCGGCGCCGCGGCGCCGCAGGGATTTTTCGAAACTCGCTCGGGGGCGCGCAAGCCAGGCCATCAATGGCCGGCTGGTTAGGCTACCAGGGCGACAGGGTCGCCGGGCCGTCCGGGATACGCGCGTGTCACGGGCGGCTGGCGACCCGCCTCCACTTCGTCTGCAGGGCCATGCGGCGATCGGTGCGGAACCGGATGGCGGGCGGGATGTTGCCTTTCCGTGCCGGCGTGGCCGGCGCCACAGCGAAGGCAGGAGACGTACAATGCCCGCAAAATCCAAAGCCCAGCAGCAGGCGGCCGGTGCCGCCCTTTCCGCCAAGCGCGGCGACACCAAGGTCGGCGACCTCAAGGGCGCCTCGAAGTCGATGTACAAGTCGATGAGCGAGAAGGAACTCGACGAATTGGCCTCGACCAAGCGCAAGGGCAAGCCCGAACACGCCGCGAAATCCTGAGCCGGCTTCAGCCGGCCGGCGGCATGTCCTGCGTCAGGCGCCATTCGCGATAGCGCCGGCGCCCGTCCTCGAGATGGCGGCGCATGGCGAGGCGGGCCTCGTCGGCCCGACGATCCGAGATGGCAATGAAGATCGCCTGATGCTCGGACGCGATGGCCGCGAGGAAATCGCGCCGGCTGCCGTCATCGGCGAAGCGGGCGCCCAGCGCGCGGCGCGGGATCAGCCGGTCGCCGGCCTCGTCGACGAACAGGCGGAAGCGGCTGTTGTGCGTCGCCTCGGCGATGGCGCGGTGAAAGGCGTGATCGGCGTCCGTCGCCAGCGAGGCATCGGCATCTATGTGGCGCTCGAACTGCACCAGCGCCTGCTGCATGCGCAGCAGGGTGATCTCGGTGCGCCGTTCGGCAGCCAAGCCGGCCGCCTCGATCTCGACGCTGATGCGGAATTCCATGAAGTCGAGCACATCGCCGATCTCCTGCGGCGCGGCCATGAACATCGGCACGCCGCGGCCGGGCTCGGGCGGGGTCTCGACATAGACGCCGCTGCCCCGGCGCGAGCGCAGCCGCCCCTCGGCCTTGAGGCTGGCAATCGCCTCGCGCACGACGGTGCGGCTGACGCCGAAGCGCGCGCACAGCCTGTCGGCCGGCGGCAGCCTGTCGCCGGGCACGAGCCCTTCCGCTTCGACAAGCCGGACGATCCCGTCCTTGACTCGATCGGTGAGATGCACAGGTTCCTTCGTCAGTGCCGCCGCTGGCATGACAGCTCCTTCGCAACTTGCCCGTCCCCAAAATGTATCATACCACTTTCGAGAAGTCATAAGCGTTGCGGGGGAGGGGCGGCATGTATGTCGGCACGCAACTGGGCGGCAGCCAGTTCTCGGCGGTCGGCGACAGCTATCTGAGGCAGCTCGCACAACTGGGCGTGAAGCATGTGTGCATCGACCCGGTCGACAACCCGCATCAGTGGACGCGCGACGTGCTGGCCCGCCATATCGAGCGGCTCGACGCGGCCGGGCTGGTGCTCGACATGGTGCAGTTGCCGCTGCCGTCATCGGGCATCGACACGCATCAATCGCCGGGCATCATGCTCGGCCTGCCGGAGCGCGACCGCGAGATCGACAGTATCTGCCGGATCATCGAGGCGCTGGGGGCGCTGGGTGTACGGGGGGCGAAGTACAACCTCAACATCCTCGGCATTCCGCGCACCGAGTCTGAGCGCGGGCGGGGCGGGGCCTTGCTCTCGACGTTCCGCCACGACGAGACCAGCAATGACGACGAGCTGACGATCGCCGGACGGGTCGATGCCGAGACGTTCTGGGAGCGCATCACCTATTTCCTCGAGCGGGTCGTGCCGGTGGCCGAGGCGAACGCCGTTCGACTGGCCTGCCATCCGCACGATCCGCCGACGCGGCCGGGCTGGCGCGGCATCGACAGGGTGCTGAGCTCCGTCGACGGGCTGAAGCGCTTCGTGGGCATCTGCGAGAGCCCCTTTCACGGGCTCAATTTCTGCCAGGGCACCATTGCCGAGGGGCTGGAGGATCCGGCTGCGGAGATCGGCGACATCATCCGCTGGTTCGGCACGCGCAAGAAGATCTTCAACGTGCATTTCCGCAACATCCGCGGCGGGCGCTTCTCGTTCAACGAGGTGTTCGTGGACGAGGGCGACATGGACATGCCGGCGGCGCTGAAGCTCTACCGGGAGGTCGGCTATGACGGCATGATCATGCCCGACCACGTGCCGCAGATCGATGCCGCCTCGTCGTTCGAGACCGCCTTCGCCTTCAGCTTCGGCTATATCATCGGGCTGTTCCAGGCCAATGGCTGGGACCCCTACGGGCCTTGAGGGCCGCGGCGTTCAGCTGTTGTCGGCGATGAGCGCGGCGAGGATTTCGCGCTCGGCCTCGTCGAGCTCGACGAGCGGCGGGCGCACCGGGCCGGCGCCGCGGCCGACGAGATCGGCGCCGGCCTTGATCATCGACACGGCATAGCCGCGCCGGCGGTCGCGCAACTCGATCAGCGGCAGGTAGAAGCTTTTCAGCAGGGCATCGATCGTGGCGCCGTCGCGGGCGCGGACCGCTGCGTAAAAACGTAGCGCCAGGCCGGGCACGAAGTTGAACACGGCGGAGGAATAGGTGGTGACGCCCATCTCGAGATAGGGCTGCGCGAAAATCTCGGCGGTGGGCAGGCCGCCGATCAGCACGAGCCGATCGCCGAGGCGCCGGGCGATGCGCGTCATCAGCTGCAAGTCGCCGATGCCGTCCTTGTAGCCGATGAAGTTGGGGCAGGTGTCGGCGAGCTGCTCGAGGCCGGCGGGCGACAGGCGGGAATTGTCGCGCGCATAGTAGATGACGCCGATCTTCACCGCGGCGCAGATGGCGCGCATATGGGCGAGCACGCCCGCCTCCTCGGCGACGACGAGGTAATGCGGCAGCACCAGCAGCGCGGCGGCACCGGCAGCCTCGGCGCGGCGCGCGAGATCGACGGCGAGGCGCGTGCCGTAGCCGATGCCGGCGAGCACCGGCACGCCGTCGGCGCAGTTTTCGACCGCGGTGCGGATCACCGCCTCGTATTCGTCATGGCCGATGGAGAAAAACTCGCCGGTGCCGCCGGCCGCGAACAGGCCCGACGCGCCGAACGAGGAGAGCCAGTGCAGGCGCTCGGCATAGCGGCGCGCGTCGAACTCCCCGTCGGCGCCGAAATCGGTGATCGGAAAGGACAGCAGGCCCGCGCCGATCCGCTGCTTCAGCTCCTCGAACGGCATCTCCGGCTCCCCCCGCAGAATTAGTACGACTACTTGCTAGGCTGGCAGCCGGGGCGCTGTCAATCGCGTTGCAGGGTGCCGTTGCGGCGAGGGCGGCGTCCCCTCTTTACAGCGCAAATGTAACCGCATACAAAGCCAATGTATGCGGTTACATTGCGAGGTTCGGGGAGGAACTCGCATGGCTCGACCCACCATTGCGCTGATCGCGGAGCGGAGCGGCTATTCCGTCGCCACCGTGTCGCGCGCCTTGCACAACGATGCGTCGGTGGTGGCCGAAACGCGCGACCACGTGCTGCGCGTCTCCCGCGAGCTCGGCTATCAGCCCTCCATCGCCGGACGCCGTCTCTCCTGGGGCACCAAGGCCGTGGTCGGGCTGTCGCTGGGCGCCCACGACCATGCCGCGGGCCGCTTCGTTGCGATGATGCACCAGGCGCTGTCGGGCCAGCTCAGCAAGTCGGGCTGGTCGGTGGAGCTCATCGCCGTCGACGATTTCAACGGCACCCCCGAGATCGGCGGGCTCATCCTCGTCGGCATCGCGCCCAACGATCCGCGCCTCAGCTCGCCGCTCGTCAGGAAAATCCCCACCGTCGCCATCGGGCACGATCTCGACTGCTTCTGCGTCGCCGCCGACGACCGGCGCGGCGGCATGCTGGCGGCCGAGCATCTGCTCGCCAGCGGCCGCCGGCGGCTGGCCGTGCTGCAGGCCGCGCCGGACGGCGACAGGCCGGTGATCCGCGTCGAGGCGTTCCTCACCGCCGCCCGTGCGGCGGGGCACGCGCCGCTGCTCATCACCGCCGATGCGGGGGCGACGCCGTCGCTGCAGGGCTATCGCGCGCTGCTCGGCCCGCTCACGAACAAGGTCCGGTTCGACGGGCTGTTCTGCGAGACCGACGAGCTGGCGCTCGGGGCGATGGCGGCGATCGAGGATGCCGGGCTGAACGTGCCGGGCGACATCGCCATCGTCGGCTTCGACGACCTGCCCGATCTCGCCTCGCGGCTCACCACCATCCACCAGGATTTCCCGAAATTGGCCGAAGCGGCAATCAAGCTCCTCGCCGAAGCCAAGCGCGGCGTCGCGCCACGCAAAGTCCTCATGCCCATCGAGCTTGTGAAACGACAGACAACCTGAGCCGGCGCGGCCGGTCGAATGGAGGAACGATGACAAAGTTTGGGACCTATCTGCTCGCCGGCCTATCGGCGCTCGCGCTCGCGAGTGCCGCCCAGGCGACCGACACCGTGCGCATCTCCGGCTGGGGCGGCAGCGAAGTGGCCATCGTCAACGGGCTGATCACCGACGTGCTCGCCGACGAGCTCGAGGCGGCCGACATCGCCGTCGTCTACGAGCCGGTGGACGGCGATTTCAGCCAGTTCATCACCAACGGGCTCTCGGCCGGTACGGCGCCGGACCTGTTCTACACCGACATCTTCTGGAGCCGGGCCGTGTTCGGCAGCGGCAAGGTGGCGCCGATCACCTCCGATACGTCGGCCTTCGCCCCCAATCTCGTGCAGGCCTTCACCTATGACGGCCAGGTGATGGCGCTGGCCAAGGATTTCAACACGCTGGCGCTGCACTACAACAAGGACATCTTCGACGATGCCGGCGTGGCCTATCCCGGCGACGACGACAGCTGGGCGACGCTCGAGGACAAGCTCGTCGCGGTCCACACGGCGCTGCCCGACGTCAACGGCATCTGCGTCGTGCCCGACTATGCGCGCTTTGCCGCCTTTGCGCTGGGCACCGGCTGGACGCCGTTCAATGCCGAGGGCAAGACGGTGCTGGACGACAATTTCCGGCGCGCCTTCGCATGGTACACCGGCCTTGTCGGGGCCGGCGCGGCCGTCGCCGTGGCCGATGTGGGGCAGGGCTGGACGGGCGGCTGCATGGCGGCCGAACTGTCGGCCGTCGCCGTCGAAGGGGCGTGGATCATCGGCGCCATCCGCGACACGGCGCCCAACATGAACTGGGGCACGGCGCGCATTCCCGCCGATCCCGAGAGCGGCGGCGCGGGCAACCTCATCTTCACCGTGGGCTGGGCCGTCAACGCCGACTCGGCGGTGCAGGACTCGGCGCAGAAGGTGGCGGAACTGCTCACCAGCGAGAAGGCCCAGCAATGGGTGCTGGAGCAGGGGCTGGCGCTGCCCAGCCGCGCGGCGCTCATCGACAACGAGTACCTCAAGGGCGACTCGCCCGAGCAGGTCGCCAATCGCGTCGTCTTCGAGGGGCTCGACGATGCCCATGTGCTGCCCTTCTTCTTCGGCGATCTGGGCGGCGCCTGGATGGAGCCCATCAACACCGCGCTGAACGCCGTGCTGCTCGGCGAGGCCGATGTCGATGCCGCGCTGGCGACGGCACAGGCCGCCTTCGACCAGATGCCGGCCCAGAACTAGCCGGCGCGCGCATCGTTCCGGGGCTGCGATCCTCCGCGCAGCCCCGGATTTTCGGGGGGAGAGGCCGATGAACCTGCGCATGAAGGAAGAGCTGACGGGCTGGGCCTTCGTACTGCCCTTCCTCGTTTCGCTCGCCACGTTCTTTCTCTACGCGGCGGTGCGTACGCTGGTGTTCAGCTTCACCGACTACGATCTGTTCCGCACGCCCGCCTTTGTCGGCATTTCCAACTATCTCGCGTTGCTCACCGACGGCCTGTTCGTCCTGGCGCTTTCCAATACGCTCGCCTTCGCGCTCATCGTCACCGTGGCGCAGACGCTCATCGCCATGGTCCTGGCGGTGCAGGTGAACCGGGCGCTGATCGGGCGCGGCTTCTGGAGAACTGTGTTCTATCTGCCCTCGATCATGTCGAGCGCGGCGATGACGCTGATCTTCCTGTGGCTGTTCCAGCGCCAGGGGCTGATGACGTCGCTGGTGCAGGCCATCGGCAACGGGCGCTGGTACATCCTGGCCTTTTTCGGCATCTGGGGCGCGGTGCAGCTCGCGCTCGTTTTCAATGCGCGGCGCCGCTATGACGGCATCGCGCTGGGCGATCCGATGTTCCTGTTCATGTCGCTGGGCACCGCTATCGTCGCGACGTTCCTGCTGCGGCTGGGCGCGGTGCTGCCGATCTACAGCGAGGAACTCCTCATCTCCTGGCTCAACACGCAGGCGCGCGTGCTGTTCATGCCGCAGACGCTGTGGTCGGTGGCGCTGATGAACATCTTCACCACCGTGCCGACGCTGATGCTGCTGTTCCTTGCCGGGCTGCAATCCATCCCCACCTCGCTGTACGAAGCGGCCGAGCTCGACGGCGCCAACGCCTTCCAGCAATTTCGCGACATCACGGTGCCGGCGCTGACGCCGGTGACCTTCGCCGTGGTGACGCTGGGCATCATCGGCACGCTGCAGATGTTCGACCAGGTGGCGATCCTCGGCGATGCGGCGCCGCTGCAGAGCCGGGTGACGCTCGCCTACTACATCTACACCAACGCCTTCCCCGAGGGGGCGACGCCGCGTATCGGCATGTCGGGCGCCGCGGCGATGCTGCTCGGCGTCCTGACCATCGCCATCGTCTATCTGCAGCGCGCCTTCGGGGTGAAGGAGAGGGTGGGCTGATGGCCGAGGCTATCCTCACCGCGGGAACGTCCGGCAGCGCGGCGGCGCGCCGGCGGCTGCCGCCCGAGGCGCTGGTGCGCCGGCAGGTGTTCGGCATGGCCTGGGTCTATCTCATCGTCATCGCCATCGGCACGGTGATGATCGGCACCTTCGTCATCGCCTTCGCCGCCTCGCTCAAGGTCGATCCGCTGGAGCGGCCGTTCAGGGCGATGTTCGACCAGCTCAACCCCGTCGCCTGGGTGGCGGCGGCCGATCTCGGCCGGCAGGGCGCCGGCGATCCGCTGTGGGGCGGCTTCGCGCCGGGGGCGAAGGTGACGTTCAGCGCCACCTATACCGCCGCGCCCGGCACCGAGATCGTGCCGCCGGCGGCGGACGTGCCGCGGCGGCGGCCGGGCAGCGGCATCGCGGCGGCGCTCATCAAGCACTATGCCATCGACTATGCGACGCTGGCGCTGGTGGCCACCGACGCCGGCGAGATGGCGGTCACCGACGATGCGACGGGCGAGACCGAGCTCTGGCCGACGCGCACCTTCACCTACGAGATCGCCTTCGACCCGGCGAAGGCCGCCGACGGCGGCCCGTGGATCGAGCGCACGCCGCTCGACCTCACCTCGCCCAATTCGCAGCAGCTCGTCTCGAGCACGCTCGAGCCGACGCGCTTCGAGCGGCGCGGGCGGGTCGCCAGCTGGGACAATGTCACGCCCGGCGTGCTGGGGCTGATCTTCAACAATTATCGCCGCGTCATCACCGAGACGGCGGACCTGCAGACCGGCCAGAGCCTGTTTGCCGGCTGGATGTGGAACAGCCTCCTGATCGCCATCGGCCGCGTGGCGATGACGCTGGTCCTGGCGACGCTGGCCGGCTACGCGCTGGCGCGCATGCGCTTCACCGGCTCGGGCCTGATCTTCGGGGTCGTGCTGTTCTCGATG
>PJUF01001414.1_pt1 | contig 12180 bp, 12 predicted proteins | sample 1512191 | NCBI WGS metagenome assembly PJUF01 (sample SAMN08177673, study PRJNA422409) | Feces metagenome, whole genome shotgun sequencing project. | isolation source: Chicken feces (3) enriched on wood chips | host: Gallus gallus | place: USA: Madison | collected 2015-01-15 | reverse complement strand
GCGCCTGCGGGCTGGCACCCGCGACGGTCTCGAATGCGCTGAGCAACAAGAGCTATGTCACCGACAAGACCAAGCAGCTCGTGCTGGAAACGGCCGAGCGGCTCGGCTATCGCGCGTCGCTGACAGCGCGCAGCCTGCGTACCCAGCGCACCTATACAATCGGCATGCTGGCCAGCGACATCACCAATTCCTTCTATGCCGAAATCGTCAGCGGCATCGAGGAGGTCGCCTGGAATCGCGGCTATTCGGTCATTATCGGCAATACCGAATTCTCGAGCGCCAAGCAGTCGCGCTATATCGCCTCGATGCTCGACAAGGATGTCGATGGGCTGCTGCTGGCCTCACACAGTCTGACGCCGGAAGACGTGGCCGCGCTCGATCGCCAGGGCGTGCCGGTGGTCTTTCTCAACCGCTACGATACGCGGGTTGCGGCCGACTATGTCGGCGTCGACAACCAGATGGGTATGCAACTGGCGATGACTTATCTCATTGAACAGGGGCATAGGCGGATCGGTTATATCGGGGGCCGCGGCGTGGCGACGGCGGCGCAGGAAAGACTTGCCGGATTTCGCCTGGCACTGGTGCAGGCGGGGATTGCTGTGGACGAAAGCCTTGTGACAGAGGGGGACTACAGCGAGGAGTCCGGCCGCCAGGCCGCCGCGCAGTTGCTGAACCGGCCCGATAGGCCGACGGCGATCATGTGCGCCAATGACCTAATGGCCCTGGGTGCCATGGCCCATGCCGTGCTGAGCGGCCTCGATGTTCCCGGCGACGTTTCTCTGGTTGGTTTTGACGACATCGACTTTGCCAGCCATCCCCGGCTATCGCTGACCACGGTGCACTATCCGAGAGCCGACAGCGGACGGGTGGCGGCGGACATGCTGTTCGACCGCATCGAGCGCAAGGGCCAACCCTACCAGAATGTGCGGCTGCGACCGCATCTGGTGGTGCGCAATTCCGTCCGCGCCATCGCGCCGGTCGAGAGCGACAAAGCCCCTGCCTAGTCGTACATCAGCACCACGGTTTCGGCGATCAGGGCCGGCTTTTCCGCATCATTGACTTCGAGCACGTTCTCGCGCGTCAGCCTGATGCCATTAACCACCGGATCGACCGCGACGATGCGTGCACGCAGCCGGATGGAGGCGCCGGCGCGCACGGGTGCGGTAAAGCGGACGCGGTTGAAGCCATAGTTGAGGCCGTGACGATAGGTTTCGACACTCAGCAACTGATCAGCAAGGCGCGGCAGCAGCGAGAGGGTCAGCAGGCCATGGGACACCGTGTTGCCGAAGGCGAGTTCCTCCCGGGCGCGTTTCTGGTCGATATGGATCCAGTGACGATCCTGGGTCAGTTCGGCAAAGACGTCGATCTGGTGCTGCGTGACCAGGAGCCAATCCGTCGGACCGGCCTCCTGCCCTATATAGGCCGCGAGATCGGCGATCCGCTTCACGTGTATGCTGCGCAACGACATTGACTCCCCGTCATTCTGGCTCTAGCAATACCAGAAGAAAAACGATTTTAAAATCGTTTCTATGGAGGACTGCATGCCGAGAGTGAACCCCAACTTGCGCGAGCCCACCTACGAGACTGTCGTGGTTGGCGAGGAAATCGGTACCGACACGGTCCTGGCGGACGACCACTATATCAAGCAGGCGGCCTTTGCCCTCGACGACGACAGCGTCTGGTCGACGCGGGCCAGCACGCATCAACAGGGCCGGCTGGTGCCGCCGGGCGGGGTTATTCGCGATCTCGTGGCGCATTTCTGCAAGGTCTATGACCCCAGCCGCGTGGTCGGGCTGCACCAGCGCGAGGAAGTCTGGGTCCATGCCCCCATCCCCGAGGGCACGATGATGCATTATACCGGCCGCTACGTGGAAAAGTTCGAGCGGCGCGGCAAAGGATATGTGGTCTTCGAAGCCGAGGCGCGGGACGAAAACGGCAAGCTGCTGGTGCGCCAGATCAGTACGGAGATCATGCGCGTGCCCGACAATATCCAGCTCGGCGAAGGCAGCGCGGCGCCGCCGGTAGACCGGATAGAGGGCATCTGGCCCACCGATGTCGAGCCGGTTGCCAAGGCCCGCCTCGATCTTGCGCCCGGAACTCCGATCGCCCCGCTGGTCAAGACCATTCACCAGGACCAGATGGCGGTGTTTTCGGGCATCAACAAGCACTATTCCAACATCCATACCGACCTCGACGTTGCCGAAAGCGCCGGCTTCCCGGATACGCTGGCGCAAGGCGCGATGGAGACCTGCTGGACCAGTGAGATGCTGGGGCACTTCTTTGGCGAGAGCTGGCTGACCTCGGGCTGGATCAGGCATGTCTATCTCAAGCCCGTGTTTCGCGGCGACACGATCACGCTGCGCGGCGTGGTCAAGGCCATTGCGGGCGACGAGATCGAGCTAGAGGTCTGGGCCGAGAACCAGGACGGCGTGATGACCGCGGCTGGCTGGGCCAAGGGCAAGGTGCACTGACTTGGCCGTCTCGATCGACCTTTCCGGGCAGGTGGCCGTGGTGACGGGAGGCGCCACCGGGCTCGGCCGCGCCTCGGCTGACGCCCTCCGACGCGCCGGCGCGACTATCGTCATCGCCGGCCGACGGCAAGGCGTGCTGGACGCTGCCGCTGCCGAGCTCGGCGGCGAGGCGATCGTTTGCGATGTCAGTGAACCACAATCGATCGACAGGCTTTTCGGCGAGGTCAGGGAGCGGCATGGCCGGGTCGATATCCTGGTCAATGCTGCGGGTCTCAACCGGCGCGCGCCGGCCCTTGAGGTGACCGCGGAGGACTGGGATTTCGTCAATGACGTCAATGCTCGCGGCACGTTCTTCTGCTGCCAGGCCGCTGCGCGCATGATGCGGAAGGCGGGGGGTGGGCGGATCATCAATATCGGGTCGATGGCGAGCGAAATCGGCATCGTCAACGCCGCCGCCTATGCGGCTGCCAAGGGCGCGGTGAAGCTTGCGACCATGACCATGGCAGCCGAATGGGCGCCGCTCGGCATTACCGTCAATGCGATCCTGCCCGGCTGGTTCAAGACCGAGCTGACCGAAAAACTGTTCGCAGATCAGGCGTGGCGCGAGCGCGTATTGGCGCGCATCCCGCAGGGCCGCGCCGGATCGCCCTCGGAAATCGGCGACATGGTCCTGTTCCTGGCCAGCCCGCTTGCCGCCTATGTGACCGGCGAGGCGATGCGTGTCGATGGCGGGGCGCTGGCGTGGTAGCCTCAGGCGTCGGCCCGACCAGCAGCCTTGGCCCGGGCCTTTGCCAGGATCGGCCGGGCCGGCCCGGTCGTATCGCGAATGCGCAGGCTGGTTGGAACTATGGCCTGCTGCGGCTCGTCGCTCGACACGCTGCCATCGAGCCGGCGCAGCATCATCTGCCCGGCCAAAACGCCAATTTCGCGCTTGGACTGGTAGATCGTCGTCAGCCCCTTGGTGGGCAGCGGATAGGTCATGAAGTTGTTGACGCCCGCCGTGTCGTCAAAGCCGGTAACCGAAATATCCTGGGGAATGGCAAGGCCCTGCGCCTGTGCCGCATCGATAAAGCCGAGGGCGGAAAAATCGTTCGAGGCCATGACGGCGGTCAGCGCTGCGCCGCGCTCGACCATTTGCGCGAAGGCTTTCCGGCCCGCTTCGACGGTGTAGTCGCCATGAAACACGAAGCTCTCGTCGAACGGGATGCCGCGACTTTCCAGCGCCAGCCGATAATGCCGCTGGCGCTCGTGCGCGGTGGAGGAATTGGCGGCACCGGCTACGAAGCCGATACGCCTGTGGCCAAGGCCGACGAGATGGTCCACCAGGAATTCAACGGCCTGAGCATTGTCGGAACCGACATAGTCGTGAGGGCCGGACGACGGCCTCCGGTTGACATAGATGCAAGGCGGCCCGGAATTGAGGAGGTCGTTGAAAGCCTGGCTTTCAAGATTTTGCGAGACCAGGATCAGGCCGTCGACATTGCGGTCGATCAGCGAATTGGCGAGGGCGAACTGCCTGGCGGGATTTTCGTCGGTGTTGCACAGGAAGATGGTGTGCCCTTCGGCACTGAGGACTTCATCGATGCCTTTGACAATCTGGGGAAAGATGGGGTTGGTGATATCGGCGACCAGCACGCCGATCGACCGCGAGCGCTGGGTGCGCAGCGTCCGGGCAATGGCCGAGCTGCGGTAACCGAGCTTGCGCGCAACATCCTCGATCATCTGGCGCTTGTGCTTGTCCACATAGCCTTTGCCGGAAAGAGCCCGCGCAGCCGTGGCGCGCGAAACGCCGGCCGCCTCCGCCACATCCTCGAGAAGGGGTCGCTTCTTGCGTTCGCTGGTGATGGTCAGGCTCCTTTGCTCTTGTTGGCGAGGCTGTCGATAATTCTCGACTCTTTTCCAAATCCTAATGCGTCGCCCTTGACGCGCCAAGGGACATGTGACATCGATATCATGTGACATCGATATCACATTGGTGAGACGAGAGCCGGATCAACGGCCATCACCGGGTGAGGAGGACGAATTCGTGCAACGCCGTTCCAAGGTTTGCTCCATCGCGGATGCTGCCAGTGCCGTCACCGACGGCATGCGCATCGCCCTGGGCGGCTTTGCCATCTACCAGCGCCCAATGGCGCTCGTGCGTGAGCTGATCCGGCAGCAGCGACGAGACCTGACCATTGTCGGGGTGGTCAACAGCATCGAATCCGACATGCTGATTGCCGCCGGCGCCGTAAGCCGGATCGAGACCTCCTATGTCGGGCTGGAAAATTTCGGGCTGGCCCGCAACTTCCGCCGGGCAGCCGAAGCCGGAACGATCAAGACGGTGGACTATCCAGAACTCATCGCCTGGGACCGCTTCCGCGCTGACCAGGAGAACCTGCCTTTCTGGCCCGCCACGTTCCTCGGCGGCAGCGACGTCGCGATGCGCAATCCCGATATCGTCCCGTTCAAATGCCCGGTGACCGGCCGGCAGATGTGGGCCGTGCCCCCGGCCCGGCCGGACGTGGTTATCGTGCATGCGCTGATGGGCGACGAATATGGCAATGTCGCCTTCCCACAGCGGCGCATGTTGCCGCAAAGCGTCGACGTCACCCATACCCGGTCCTGCGACACGGTGATCGTGCTTGTGGACCGGCTGGTCAGTACCGACGAAATCAAGCGTCATCCCGAACTTACCGAAATTCCGGCCTTCCGGACCACCCACATTGTGGAAGCGCCATTCGGGGCGCATCCGACGCCGGTGCTGGGGCTCTATGATACCGACAGCACGCATATGCTTGCCTATGCCGAGGCCAGTGCCAGCCAAGAAGGTGCGTCCGCATACCTTGACCGTTTCGTCCATGGCGTTGCCGATCATGCCGGCTATCTCGAGTTGATCGGCATCGACCGGCTGCTGGCGCTGCGCAGTGTCGAGGTGCCGCGATGAGCGCCCTGCCCTATACGATCGAGGAATTGCTGGCCGTGCATATGGCGCGCAATTTCGCCAATGGCGAGGTCGGTTTTACTGGCCTGGCGACGGGCGGTCCGGCTGCGCTTTATGCCACGGGCATTCCGCTCGCGGCCATGCAGTTCGCCCGTTTGACGCATGCGCCGGACCTCACCATTCTCCTGGCCGGCTGGTTGATCAATCCTGACCTCGCGGCGCTGACGGCCATGCCGGACGCAGAATTTGCCGCGAGCCTGCTCAACCTACCCTGCGAAGCGCAGATGCAGGCCTATCCAGGCCATTATGCGGTGCGCCGCGGCGATGTCGATTTCGGCTTCGGCTCCGGCGTCCAGGTCGATCGGCAGGGCAATATCAACAGCACCTGCATCGGCGACTTCGACCGGCCCAAGGTGCGGCTCGTCGGCTCGATCCTGCTGCCCGAGCACATGACTTGTTTCGGGCGCGAATATCTGATGATGCCGCACCATCAGGTGCGCAGCTTCGTCGAGCGCGTGGACTACGTGTCGGGCGTCGGCTATCCCGGTGGCCTTGAGGGCCGCGCCGAATTGGGGCTCGACCATGGCGGTCCCCAATGGATCGTGACCCCCAAGGCGATCTTCGGCTTCGATCGGCAGACCGGCCATGCACGTCTGCAATCCATCCATCCCGGCGTGTCGCTGGACGACGTGCGCGAAAGCACCGGCTTTCCGCTCGGCAACGACGCGCCTGACGTAACACCCGAACCGACGGCCGAAGACCTGCGCATCCTGCGCCGGCATGTCGATCCCCGAAACATACTCATCCCGCATCCAGCGGCCTGAAAGCATACCGAGCAGGGAACAGATTGATGTCCGATGCCCCCATCACCGTAAAAACTCCGGCGGAGCAGAAAGGCCTCAACGGCCGCGCCGTCCTCAGTTTCGTCCTCAACTACAGCCACGTCATCACCTTCGTGGTGCTGGTGGTGGCAGCGTCGATCGCCTCGCCCTATTTCTTCAACTCCACCAATATTCTCAACGTCCTGCGCGGCGCGAGCATGGTGGGCGTGGTCAGTATCGGCATGACCATCGTGATCCTGGCCAAGGGCATCGACCTTTCGGCAGGCTCGCTGGTGGGCGTTGCGGCGATGACGGCGGCGGCGCTGGCCTCGACCGGGTCGCCTGCAGCCTGGATGGCGGCCCTGGTGCTGACCACCAGCCTTGGGGCGATCAATGGCATCATGATCACCAAGCTCAAGCTCGAACCCTTCATCGCCACTCTGGCCATGATGATCTTCGCGCGCGGCTGCATCTATCTCTATTCGGATGGCGGCGACGTCTATGCCGAAGGCGCCGATGCCATGTTCCGCGCACTGGGTTCGGGCTATCTGTGGATCATCCCCATCCCGGTCGTGGTGTTCCTGGCTCTCTGGCTGATCGCCGCCTATGTGCTCAAGCACACCAAGTGGGGCCGTCACGTCTATGCCGTGGGCGCCAACCAGGATGCGGCGCGCGTCTATGGCATCAATGTCGATGCCATCAAGATCCAGGTCTATGCGCTGTCGGGTCTTCTGGCAGGTATTGCCGGCCTGATCCTCGTCAGCCGCGTCAGCGTTGCCGAACCCAATGCCGGCAACCTCTTCGAACTCGACGCCATCGCAGCAACCCTCATCGGCGGCACGTCCTTCGACGGCGGCGTGGGCGGTGTCGTGGGGACCATTCTTGGCGTTCTGATCCTCGCCATCATCACCAACATGCTCAACCTCATGGGTGTCTCGCCCTTCGTGCAGATGCTCGCCATGGGACTGATCATCGTGGTGGCCGTGGTGATCAGCGATCTGCGCAATCGCCAGCGCTAGTTTCAATGCAACGGGCAAAGCCCACTCAGGAGGAATAACCAATGTCGATCATCAAGAAGGGACCGACCAGCTCGATCAGCCGGCGCTCCCTGCTCAAGACGGGGCTGGGCGCAGGCGCCCTGGCGGTCACCGGCTTCCCCTTCGTCATCACCAGCGCGCGGGCGCAGTCTCCGGTCGCCGGCCGCACCATCGGTTTCTCGCAGTCCTATGCGACCGATGAATGGCTGAAGCTGCAGCGCCAGGACGTGCTGGCCTATGCCGCCAACCTGGGCATGGAAGTGCTGACTACCGACGCGCGCGAAAACCCGGCGCAGGAAATCCGCAACCTCGAAGACCTGGCGGTGCGCGGCGTCGATGCGGTGATCATGATCACCTATTATGCCGAAGCCGTTCAGCCGGGCGTGCAGACGCTCAACGACGCCGGCATCCCGGTGATCGTCATGAGCTCGGCGCTTGCCGGTGACGTGCATTTCGATGCGCACCTTGCCGCCGATACGCTGGGTACGGCCCGCCAGGCCGGTCACTACTATGTCGAGGCGCTCGGCGGTTCGGGCAAGATCGCCCAGATCGAGGGCCGTCCCGGCTCGCTGGTGAACCAGGCGCGCGGCAACGGCTTCCGCGAAGTCATCGACGCCACGCCGGGCATGGAAGTCGTGGCCCAGGGCATCGCCAATTACAGCCGCACCGAGGCGCTGACGCTGATGCAGGACTTCCTGCAGGCCCAGCGCGAGATCGACGCCGTCTACTGCCACAACGACAACATGGCCAAGGGCGCCCTGCAGGCGATCCAGGAAGCCGGCCGTGCCGAAGAAATGTGGATCACCGGTTTCGACGCGTCGGCCCCCGAGACGCTGCAGATGATCAAGGACGGCCAGCTGCGCGGCAGCTACCTCTACCCCACCTTCGGTGGTGAAGCGGTGGAAGTCACCTCGCGCATCCTGCAGGGCCAGGAAGTGCCGCGCGAGATCGTCTTCGCCTCGCCCATGGTGACAGCAGAGAATGTCGACGAATTCTACGACGCCGAAACCCAGACCCGTCGCGTGCCCGCCGTCGACTTCGACTCGCTGGTCGGCGCCTGACCCTTCTGCCGGGGCGTTCGCGCCCCGGCCCTCCCCTGCATTTTCGCCTGGAGCTCCGCCATGACAGCCTCCCCCGCCGCCACCGCCGACAAGCAACCCATGATCGCCATGCGCGGCCTGACCAAGGCCTATGGCGGTCACGTGGCCAACAACAATATCGATTTCGACATCTATCCCAATGAAATCGTGGCCCTGGTCGGCGACAACGGCGCCGGCAAGTCCACCTTCATCAAGATGATTTCCGGGGTCATCCGGCCCACGATCGGTACGATCTCGATCAACGGCCAGCCGGTCGACATGCAGAGCCCCAGCGATGCCACCCGCAACGGCATCGAAACACTGCACCAGAATCTCGCGCTCGTGGATGTGTTCAACGTCCAGGAAAACATCTTCATGGGCCGCGAGCTCCAGCGGCGCATCGGCGGCGTGATCCCCTCCCTCGATCATGCCGAGATGCGTCGCCGGACAATTGCCCTGTTCGAGGAACTTGGCCTCAAGGTCCCCGATCTCAACAAGCGGGTGCGTGCGTTGTCCGGTGGCCAGCGCCAGGCCGTCGGCATTGCCCGGCTGCTGCTCGAAAGCGATCTCAAGCTGCTGATCATGGACGAGCCGATGGCGGCGCTCGGCGTCGAGGAATCGCGCCTTGTCGTCGAGCTGATCATGCGCCTCAAGGAAAAGGGCTACAGCGTCCTCATCATCAGCCACAATCTCGACCACGTCTTCCAGGTGGCCGACCGCATTGCCGTGCTCAAGAACGGCCGCATGGTCGGCGCCGTGCGGCGGGACGAAGTGGATCACGACGAGCTCGTGTCCATGATCGTGGGCGGCAAGATGCCCGCACGCACCGCCGCCTGACCAACACATATTCCAGGACGATTGATATGACCGGGCCACTCGACGGCATCAAGGTACTCGACCTTTCGCGCTTCATCGCCGGACCACACTGCACGATGATCCTGGCGGACATGGGCGCGGATGTCGTCAAGGTGGAGAAGGCCGGCTCCGGCGACGACAGCCGCCATTTCCCCCCCTTCCAAAACGGCGAGAGCCTCTATGGCATGGCGCTCAACCGCAACAAGCGGTCCATGACCCTCAATTTCCGCAATCCAAAGTCCCAGGACATGCTGCGGGAACTGGTCAAGGGCGCCGACGTGCTGGTGGAGAATTTCCGCCCCGGCACCATGGAAGACATGGGCTGCGGCTGGGACGTGCTGCACGAGATCAACCCGCGCCTCGTCATGACCCGCCTTTCGGGCTTTGGCCAGGACGGGCCCTATGCGCAGCTTCCCGGCTTCGACGGCATCGCCCAGGCGATGAGCGGGCTCATGTCGCTGGCCGGCGACCCGGAAGGCCCGCCGATGCTCGCAGGCGCCTTCTATATCGACTACATGACCGGCATGTATGGGGCCAATGCCACGTTGGCGGCGCTGTTTTCGCGCCAGACCACCGGCAAGGGCCAGATGGTCGACGTGTCACTACTCGACAGCGCCGTCTCGGTGCTGACCACCGCCATCTCGTCCCAAGTCAACCAGGGCGTTACCCTCACCCGGACGGGCAATCGCGATCGCTATTCGGCGCCCGCCAATGTCTTTGCGACCGGCAGCGGCGACCATGTGTTGATGCTGGCCGGGACGCAGGCGCTGTTCCGGCGTGCGGCGGAAGCCATCGGGCGACCTGAGCTGATCGAGGATCCGCGTTTCGATACCGTGCCCACCCGCCTCGCCAATGCGCCGGCCATCGAGGAAATCATCCAGCACTGGTGCCTGTCGCAGACGACGGAGGGCATCATCGCCACCTTCGGCAAGGCCGGCATTCCCGTGGCCAAGGTGGCAACGCCCGAGGACGTGGTCAACAATCCCCAGCTCCTCCATCGCAAGCAGATCACCAAGGTGACCCATCCCAAGGCCGGCGACGTCGCCGTGTCCGGGGTCACCATGCAGCTGTCCGGCACGCCGCTTTCCATCCGGCGGCCACCGCCGATGCTGGGCGAACACAACGAGGATGTCCTCGCCGAATGGCTCGGCCTGCCCGAGGGCGAGGTCGAAGCGCTCAAGACCGACGGCGTGCTGTAGGAAAGAGAGAAACGACGTGAAAGAAAAACTCGTCTCGCTGGAAACGGCACTGGCCCCTATTTCATCCGGTGCCTCCTTGGCACTGGGTGGGAGCCTCCTCCGCCGCCAACCCAATGCTGCCGTACGCCATCTCATCCAGCGCGGTGTCACAGACCTGACGGTCCTGACCTGGGCCGGCACCACGGCTATCGACATGCTGGCCGCGGCAGGCGCGGTGCGTCGCTGGGAAGGCATCTATGTCGGCATGTTCAACTACGGCCTTGCACCCAATTTCCGGCGCGGCGTGCAGGACGGCCGGATCGAGGTGCGCGACTTTTCGGAAACCGCCTTCGTGGCGCGCCTGCGCGCGGCCGGCCAGGGGCTGCCGTTCCTGCCGATCCGCACCCTGTTCGGTTCGGACCTTGCCGCCAACAACCCCGAACAGATCAAGCCCTTCGACTGTCCGTTCACCGGCCGCAAGCTGCAGGCGATCGCGGCAGCCGATACCGAATTCACCATCATCCACGGCTATGCCGGCGACAAATACGGCAATGTGCAGTGGCCGGTCGTGCGCGATACCGACGACGTGGATCAGCCCATGGCCGCCGCAGCCAAGCGGCTCATCGTGACAGTTGAAAAGATCGTGCCGCACGAGGAGATCAAAAAGCAGCCTTCTCGGACCTATATCCCCGGCAACTGGGTCGAGGCCATCGTCGAGGTGCCCTTCGGGGCCCATCCTGCGGCCTGCGACACGATCTATGACGAGGATGACACGGCCATGAAGGACTATCTGGCCGCCGGCCGCAGCGCCGAAGGCGCAGAGGCCTGGCTTGACCAATATGCGCGGGGGCCGGCCGACCACGCCGCCTATCTCGACATGTTCGGCGGCGCCGAGGCGCTCGCCAGGCTCAAGCTCGCCTGAGGCCGCCCATGACCTATTCGACCAACGAACTCATCACCGCCTTCCTCTCCCGCCAGATTCGCGACGACGACCTGTGCTTTGTCGGCGTCGGCACCAATGGCCGGGCCTTTACCCTCGCCGTCGGCATTCCGCTGGCGGCCGTCCGACTGGCCCAAATGCATCATGCGCCAGGGGCCGCGGTCTATTGGGGCAACCTGCTCGAACCCGATCTGTCGGTGGTGCCCGATCTTTTCACCCAGGATGCCTTTACCCGCTGGCAGGCCGCGTCATGTCCACCCGATACCGGGGCCAAATGCGACATGCTGATGCGCGGAAGCTTCGACGTGAGCTTCAATTCGGCGGCGCAGATCGACCGCTTCGGCAATCTCAACATCACCGCCATCGGCGACTACCGCAATCCCGATGTCCGGCTGGTGGGAAGCCTCGCGCAGCCCGAGCACCTCGCCTTTGTCCGCCGCCCCTATCTGGTGTGCGATCTCGACAAGCGCACCTTCGTCGAAAAGGTCGATTTCATCACCAGCGTTGGCTACCTCAATGGCGGCACTTCGCGGATCGATGCAGGGCTCGACGAAGGCGGGCCGCAACTGGTCGTCACCGACAAGGCGATTTTCGACTTCGAACCCGCCAGCAAGGCCATGCGGCTCGTATCGCTGCATCCGGGCGTGATCCTCGAAGAGGTGCTCGATCTCATGTCGCTCGATCCCATCATGCCCGACAGCATTTCCATCACCGCCGAACCGACGGCAAGCGAGCTCGCCGATATCCGCGGCACCATCGATCCCAATCGCGTGCTGCTCAAGGTCTAGGCGCGCAGCCCCTTTCAGGAAGTCTTCAATGAACGCCCCCATCGCCACGTCCAATATCAACGGCGCCCATGTCATGGCCGCCGCGCTC
>PJUF01001408.1_pt1 | contig 12194 bp, 13 predicted proteins | sample 1512191 | NCBI WGS metagenome assembly PJUF01 (sample SAMN08177673, study PRJNA422409) | Feces metagenome, whole genome shotgun sequencing project. | isolation source: Chicken feces (3) enriched on wood chips | host: Gallus gallus | place: USA: Madison | collected 2015-01-15 | reverse complement strand
TCGCCGTCAGCATCAGCCCGGCATAGAGCACGCCCTGATACGGCGTGCCGCGCGCCGCCATCCCGCGCACCGTGGGGCCGATGATCTCGTCCAGCGTGCGCTGCACGAGTTCGGGCGCCATCACGGGGGCCGGGGAATAGGCGCCCATGCCGCCGGTGTTCGGCCCCATGTCGCCGTCGAAGGCCCGCTTGTGGTCCTGCGCCGTGGCCAGCGGCAGGATCGTCTCGCCGTCGCACAGCGCGAAGAAGCTCGCCTCCTCGCCCTCGAGAAATTCCTCGATCACCACCGCCGCGCCCGAGGTCCCGAACGCGCCGCCGAAGCAGTCGCGTACCGCCCGTTCGGCCTCGGCGCCGTCGGTGGCGACCGTCACGCCCTTGCCCAGCGCCAGCCCGTCCGCCTTGATGACGACGGGCAGTTTGTGGTCCTGCAGATAGGCGAGGGCAGGGGCTTCCGCGTCGAACCGGCGATAGGCGGCGGTGGGAATGCCCATCTCGTCGCACAGCACCTTGGTGAAGCTCTTCGAGCCTTCGAGCTGGCCCGCCTCGCGGCTCGGGCAGAAACAGGCGATGCCCGCTGCCCGCACCGCGTCGCCGAGGCCCTGCACGACCTGCGCATCGGGACCGACGACGACGAAGTCGATGGCATGGGCTTTCGCCAGCGCCACCACGGCGGCATTGTCGGTGATGTCGCAGCTCAGATTCGTCGCAATCGTCTCGGTGCCGCCATTGCCCGGCGCAACGAACAGCGCGGCGAGCCGCGGCGACTGGCCGAGCTTCCACGCCAGGGCGTGCTCGCGCCCGCCCGACCCGACGACAAGTACCCGCATCGCTTCCTGTTCTCCTTCGCCGCAGTCGCGCGCCATCCGCGGCTGACTTGACCCATCGGCCCGCAAAGCGCAACAGGGGGACATGGAGCAGCCGCAGTCGAACGCCCACGAATTCTCGGTTTCGGAACTCGCTCAGGCGGTGAAGCGCACGGTCGAGGACGAGTTCGGCTTCGTGCGTGTGCGGGGCGAGATTTCCGGCTTCCGCGGCCAGCACTCGTCCGGCCACGCCTATTTTACCCTCAAGGACGATCTGGCCGCCATCGACGCTGTGGTCTGGCGCGGCACCTGGCCGCGCCTGCGCTTCAAGCCCGAGGAGGGGATGGAGGTGATCGCCACCGGGCGCCTCACGACCTTCCCCAAATCGAGCAAGTACCAGATCGTCATCGAGCAGATCGAGCCGGCCGGCGCCGGGGCGCTGATGGCCCTGCTCGAGGAGCGTCGCAAGACGCTCGCCGCCGAGGGCCTGTTCGCCACCGAGCGCAAGCGCCGGCTGCCCTACCTGCCGCGCGTCATCGGTGTCGTCACCTCGCCCACGGGCGCCGTCATCCGCGACATTCTCCATCGTCTCGACGACAGGTTCCCGTCGCATGTGCTGGTCTGGCCCGTGCGCGTGCAGGGCGACACGTCGGCTGCCGAGATCGCGGCCGCCGTCGAGGGCTTCAACGCCCTCGCGGCGGACGGGCCTATCCCCCGTCCCGACCTGCTGATCGTCGCGCGCGGCGGCGGCTCCATCGAGGATCTGTGGAGCTTCAACGAGGAGATCGTCGTCCGCGCCGTGGCGGCCAGCACCATTCCGGTGATCTCCGCCGTCGGCCACGAGACCGACACGACGCTTGTCGATCATGCCTCCGATCATCGGGCGCCGACCCCCACCGCCGCCGCCGAGGCGGCCGTGCCGGTGCGCGGCGAGCTCATCGCCTATGTCGACGATCAGGGCCAGCGCATGCGCAATTGCACGCGGCAGGCGCTGCGCCATGGGCGCGACCGCCTGCGCGCCGCCGCGGGCGACCTGCCGCGCCCGCTCGACCTGCTTGCCATCGCCCGCCAGCGGCTCGATTTTGCCTCCTCCAACCTCGCCGCCTCGCTCCGCCATCTCGGCCAGCAGAAGCGGCTGCGCCTTGCGACAGCGGCGGCCAGGCTCTCGCCCAATGCGCTGCGCGCCGACCTGCGTCACGCGCACACGCGCCTGTCGCCCTGCGCCGAGCGGCTGGAGCCGGCCCTGAGGCGCGTGCTGACCCAGCGGCGCGATACGGTCGCCGGCCTCGGCAAGCTGCTCGACTCCTACAGCTACAAGGGCGTGCTCGCCCGCGGCTATGCGCTGGTGCTCGACGGCGACGAGATCGTGCGTACGCCCGCCCAGGCCGAGCCGGGCGCGGCGCTCACCGTCCGCGTCGCCGAGGGCGAGTTCGGCGTCACCGTCACCGGTGCCCCGCCGCAGCGGCGCAAGCCCAAGCCATCCGTCGAACCGGGCGAGCAGGAGAGCCTGTTCTAGCGCCCGCCGGATTTTGGGCCTATATCCGTCTCGAAAGGCCACGCGCATGAACATCTACGACAAGAGCTTCACCCCGTCCGAGGCGGTTATCCGCTATCTCGATGGCGACTATGTCGTCGTCCGGCCGGGCAGCTTCGTGCGCTGCGCCATCACCGGCAAGCCGATCCCCGTCGACGAGCTGAGCTACTGGAACGTGGACCGGCAGGAACCCTATGCCGACGCGCAGGCCGCGCTCGAGGCCTATCACCGCCACGGCCTCTCCGGCAGATAAGTGCCGGCCCGAAAACTCCTCGTCATCTCCAACGGCCACGGCGAGGATTCGATCGCTGCCGAGATCGTGCGCCGGTTGCCCGACTCCATCGAGGCCGCCGCCTATCCCACCCTCGGCGACGGCCGCGCCTATGCCGGCGTCTGTCCCATCGTCGGCCCGCGCCGCCATCTGCCGAGCGAAGGCCAGCGCCGCCGCGGCTCGCTGCTGCGCGACGCCGTCGCCGGCTTCGGCATCCGCCCGGCCATGCGCTTCATGCGCACCGATGCGGCGGCCTATGATGCTATTCTCGTCGTCGGCGACCTGCTGGGCGTCGTCATGTGCTGGCTTGCCGGCAGGCGGGCACGCATCTATCTCGACGTCTACAAGTCGGGCTATGCCAACAGCTATTCGCCCCTCGAACGCTGGCTTCTGCGGCGGGCCGCCGACCTCGTGCTGACGCGCGACGCGATCCTTGCCGGGCAACTGGCGGCGGCGCGCGTCGCGGCCCGCTTCGCCGGCAACGTGATGATGGATACGGTCGTGACCGGACCCTATGACGCCGACAGCCGCCGCCGCAACGCCCGGGCGATCGCCGTGCTGCCCGGCAGCCGGGGCGCCCTCGCCGCCAATTTCGCGCTGCAACTGGCCGCGCTGCAGCGCCTGCCGGGCATCGAAGGGATCGACGTGTTCGCCGTGCTGCCCCGCGCCGGCGATGCCGCCGATCTCGACGGGCTGGGCGGGGCACGGCTGACGCCCGCGAGCGGCCGCGACGGCGACCTCGGCACGCTCACCGACGGGCGTGTCGCCATCCATCTCGCCACCGGCTCTCTCGGGGCCGTCGTCGATGCCTGCGATGTCGTGCTGGGGCAGGGCGGCACCGCCAACCTGCAATCGCTCGGGCTCGGTCGCCCGGTCGTCTCCTTCCTTGCCGACGACGCGCGCGAGACCCGCCGCCGCCGCATCGCGGCGCTCACCGGCGACAGCCGGATCGTCGTGCCGCGCGACCCCGATGCCCTGGCCGGTGCGCTGGCGGCGCTGCTCGCCGACGACGCCGACCGCACCCGCCGCAGCGCCATCGGCCGCGCCCGCATGGGGCCGCCCGGCGCCATCCCGGCGATCATCGAAGAGCTGACGAAGGCGTAGCCTCGCTACGGCCTCACGCTTTCCCGTCCGCCATGGCGAAGGCCTTCGCCAGCACCCGGTCGAGGCTCGCCGACAGGTCGGCGGCATAGGTCTCGTCCGCCACCGCCGCATCGATCATGTAGAACGGCCCTTCACAGGCGAAGGCGATGGTCGAGAACGGAAAATTGAGCTGCATCCTGTCCCACACGCGCTCGAGGATCTTGCGCCGCGAGGTGGCGGTGGCGATGGCGTAGACGGGCCGCCCCGTGCGCCGCGCCAGCGCGATCATGCCGAGCGACACGTTGCGCCCCGGCTCGGGCGGAATATCCGCCGTCGCGAACAGCGTCGTGCCCGACCTGAGCACCCTGACCATGTTGCGGAAGGCCGTGAGCCCCCCCGTGCCGTGTGTCTGGCGCGTGCTGGCGCCCGAGCCCTCGACGACCTGGTAGCCGAGCGACTGGGCCATGGCGCCCATCATCATGCCATCGGGGTGCATCGAGATCAGCAGCGCCACGCGCTGCGGCTCGGGCATGACCACATAGGCGAGGTTGGACTGGCCGTGCCAGCTCACGGCGATGGCGGGCCAGTGGTCGCGCCGCACGGCCTCCCAGAAATCGGGCGGGTCGGCGACGACGCGCGAGGTGGCGCGTACGAAGCGGATATAGCCGCCGATCAGCCAGGTGCCGATGAACCGGCGCACGCCCGGCCGGTCGATCCAGCGCACACGCTCGGCCGGCGCCGGCGCGCTCACGCGACGTCGATGTCCGGGTCGAGAAGCCGGTGCAGGTGCACGACGAAATAGCGCACATGGGCGTTGTCGACGGTCTGCTGCGCCTTGGCCTTCCATACGGCATAGGCGGCGGCGTAGTTGGGGTAGACGCCCACCAGGTCGACGGTGGCCAGATCCTTGAAGGTGATCCCCTCGATGTCCTCGAGTTCGCCCCCGATCACGAGGTGGAGCAGTTGCTTGTCGGCGTCAGTGCTTGGCGCTTTCACGTGATGTTCCGTTCGCGGTCCTGTTGCGGCTCGGGGCAGCCATAGACCCTGACCAGCGCCCCGCAGAGCACCTCTCTTAGCGAAACCTGGGCGAAGGCGGCAAGCGCTCCCTGCCGCACGTCCGTGCCGTTGAGCCGCATGGCGCCCGTGCAGGCGTCCTCGAAGAAGATCCCGCATTCGGCGAGCACCGCCGCCGCGCCGGCGATGTCCCAGTCCTGCGAGCCGCGCCGGACGACGGTGGCGTCGAGCTTGCCGGTGGCGATCTGCACCAGCCGGTAGGCGAGCGAGGGGTAGAGCGGGCCGCGCACATAATCGAGCCCCTGCGCCTGCAACTCCTGGTGCACGGCGCCGGGGGCGGGGATCAGCGGGGCGCGCCGGTCGGGCGGCGTATGCCGCAGCAGCGGCGCCCCGTTGAGCCGCGCCCCGCCGCCGAGGCAGGCATCGTACATTTCGTCCCGTGCCGGCGCGAACACCACGCCGGCCACCGGCCGCCCGTCCTCGACCACCGCCAGCGAGATCGTCCAGCTGTCCTCGCCGCGGATGAAGCCGCTCGTGCCGTCGATGGGGTCGACGATGAAGGTGCGCCGGTGCGCCAGGCGGCTCAGGTCGTCGGGGCTCTCCTCGCTCAGCCAGCCATAGTCGGGCCGCGCCGTCGTCAGCGCCGAATGGAGGAACTTGTCGAGCACGATATCGGCCTCGCTGACCGGCGAGGCATTGGCCTTGGTCCAGGTCTTGAGGTCGCGCCGGAAATAGCTCGAGGCGATGATCCCCGCCGTCACCGCCGCCGTGCGGAGCAGTTCGAGGTCCGTCTCGTAGCTGGAAACTGTGTCGGCCATGGTGCTCGCGATTTCGCGCGCCTTCTAGGCTGAAATGGGGAGCTGCGCAAACGCCGCCCGGCGCATCCGCGTGCCGGAAACCCCGCTGCCGCATGAGAGTGTCGTTCTATAGAAGGTGCGAACCGGCCCCGGGTTAATGCTTCCGCGCGGCCTTGCTTAACTTGCCGTTACCGGCGGTGACACCCCGTAAACCGTGCCAAAAACTACCTAAACTTAACCCAACTTCTTAAGCGGGCAAGAAAGGGGGCCGTCTAGATTGGGGGCATAAAGAGGGCGCCGAAAAGCTCTCGAGGTTGACAGGAAGGCCACTACGAAAATGGGTCAGCATGTGGGGATCGAAGGATCGTCCGTCGTCGTGATGTTCGGCATGCGCAGCGCCGCAAGGCTTGCTGCGCAGCCCTTCACGGCAAAGCAGTTCGGTCCGGCAAACGACAACGGTCCCCGCGATCCGGTGAAGACTGTGACGGTGCGCAAGCAGCTCGAGAAATCGGGCGTTGCGATAAAGATCAAGGTGCCGGTCGACGAGTTCGTGGGGGTCGCGGTCTCGACGCGCATCTCCGAGGAGGGCGTGCTGACCAGCGCCATCGAGCTCGTCCATGGCGACCCCGAGCTCAACTACAAGGTGTTCGAGGAAGCCGGCAATGACAGCGTCGTCGCCGAATGGCAGAACTGGGGCAAGAAGCTCCGCCTGCCGCTCTACATCAAGGCTGGCGACGGCTCGCTGATGCCCTATTCCCAGCAGGTTTCCGGCGTGGCCCTCGGGCCGAACGTCGCGCGCCGCCGCCTCGCCCACGATGCCCAGCGCCGCCCCCGTTTCCTCAACCGTCGTCAGCCGGGCGAGACCAGCGCCATCTGATGCAACCAATTGCGGCAGGGCCCGTTCCTGCCCGCGGCGGCGAGGCCATGCTGCTATGGCTCCGCCTCGGCTGCCCGATAGCGACCTCCAGAGCGCTGCCTCGGCCCGTCACTCCCCCCAGTGACGGGCCGGGTGCCGTTCAGACGACGAATTCGGCGAAAAAGGCCAGGCTGAGCGTCAGCCCGACCCAGTGGTTCGACCGGAAGCGCAGCAGGGCATTGTCCCCGTCCTTGGGCGCGAGCGTTGCCACCTGCCAGCCGAGGATCAGCGCCGGCAGCACCAGCAGCGGGATGAAGGCGCGGTCGCCGCCCAGCATCACCCCGGCCACCGCCCAGCACGCCACGGCGCCGCCGTAGAACAGTCCGACCAGCAGCCGCACCCGGTCGCCGAACAGCCGTGCCGTGGACTTGATGCCCACCAGCGCGTCGTCCTCCATGTCCTGCAGCGCGTAGATCGTGTCGTAGCCGATCACCCACAGGATCGATCCGAGATAGAGCAGCACCGGGGGCAGGGCGAGGCTGCCGGTCTCCGACGCCCAGCCCATCAGCGCCCCCCACGAGAAGGCGAGCCCGAGGAACAGCTGCGGCCACCACGTCACCCGCTTCATGAACGGATAGATGGCGACCAGCACCAGCGACAGCACGCCGAGCCCGATGGTCGTGAGGTTGAACTGGCACAGCACGACAAGGCCGACCAAAAGTTGCAGGCCGAGGAACACGATGGCCTGCCGGCGCGTCACCGCACCCGCCGGGATCGGCCGCGAGCGCGTGCGGGCGACGCTGGCGTCGAGCTTGGCGTCGACGATGTCGTTGAGCGTGCAGCCGGCCCCGCGCATCGCCACGGCGCCGATGAGCATGAGCGCCAGCGACCACCAGTTGAAGCCGCGGGCCGGCACTGCCATGGCCGCCATCGCCAGCGAGAAGGCGCACGGCCAGAACAGCAGCCAGAACCCGATCGGCCGGTCGAGTCGCGCCAGTCGTGCGAACGGCTTCAGCCGCTCGGGACAGTAGCGGTCGACCCAATTGCCGCGCTGGGCATCGGCGACGCTGCCATGGAGGGGTTTGGGGGATGGCATGAAGGCCGCTCCTGTGCGCTAATATGGCGGTCTTATCCCGCTCGCCCCCGGCCAAGGCAAGATGCCGCGCACCCACAAATCCCTGCCGCGCCTGTTCGTCGAGGCCGATCTTGCCGCTGGCGGCACGCTGGGGCTCGACCGCGACCAGGCCAATTACCTGGTCAACGTGCTGCGTCTCAGGGAAGGGGACACGGCCATCCTGTTCAACGGCCGCGACGGCGCCTGGCTCGGCCGGCTGGTCCATGCCGGCAAGAAGAGCGCCGTCCTCGCGCTCGACGTACAGACCGCCCACCAGACCTATCCGGCCGACATCTGGTTCGGTTTCGCCCCGCTCAAGGTCGGGCGCCTCGACTATCTCGTCCAGAAGGCGACGGAGATGGGGGCAGGCGCCGTCCAGCCCGTCGTCACGACATTCACCCAGACGCGTACCAGGCCCGGCAAGCTGCGCGCCTGGACCGTCGAGGCGGCCGAGCAGTGCGAGGTCCTGTCGCTCCCCGTCCTGCTTCCCGAGATCGGGCTCGGTCCGCTGCTCGACACGTGGCGGGCGACGCAGGGCCTGCGCCGCCTCGTCTTTGCCGATGAAGCGCTGTCCTCGAGATCGCCGGTCGAGCAACTCACTTGGCTGAAGGGCCTGCCCGTCGGCATCCTCGTCGGCCCGGAGGGCGGCTTTTCCGACGACGAGCGCGAGTTGCTCCTCGCCCAGGACTTCGTCGTGCCCATCAGCCTCGGCCCGCGCATATTGCGCGCCGACACCGCCGCCGTCGCCGCGCTGACCCTTGTCCAGGCAATCATCGGCGATTGGCGATAAAAGCATTGCTTTCGGATCGTCGCCGGATATGTTCCCGGCCAAGCCCGCCTTGGCGCGGCGGTTACTGGAGTTGTCATGGCCGGCGCCGAATCCTCGCCGCTTATCGCCTCGCGCACAGACCTCATCGATGCCATGGCCCGGGGCGGCAAGCCCAGGGCGCAGTGGCGCGTCGGCACCGAGCACGAAAAGCACGTCTATCGCAAGGATCCGCTGCGGCCTGTCGCCTATGAGGGCGACGACGGCATCGCGGCGCTGCTCGAAGGCATTCGCCAGCGCACCGGCTGGGCCTATTTCTACGATGCCGGCAAGCCGATCGGGCTACGCAATCTCGGCCCCATCGGCGGCATTTCGCTCGAACCGGGCGGGCAGTTCGAGCTGTCCGGCGCGCCGCAGGAGACGATCCACGGCGCCGCGAAGGAGCTGCGGGCTCATCTCGACGACTGCCGCAGCGTCGGCGAGGCGCTGAACATCCATTTCCTCGGCCTCGGCGTGACCCCGCTCTGGGCCGTGTCGGACCTGCCCGCCATGCCGAAATCGCGCTACGGCATCATGACGGCCTACATGGACAGGGTCGGCACGCTCGGCACCTCGATGATGTACCGCTCCGCCACGGTGCAGGCCAATCTCGACTTCTCCGACGAAGCCGACATGGTCAGGAAGCTGCGGGTGTCGCTGGCCCTGCAGCCCGTCGTCACCGCTTTGTTCGCGAACTCGCCTTTCCTCGACGGCAAGCCGTCCGGCTATCTGAGCTTCCGCGCGCAGATCTGGCGCCACACCGACGCGGCGCGCACCGGCATGCTGCCCTTCGTCTTCGAGGACGGCTTCGGCTTCGAGCGCTACGCCGACTATGCGCTCGACGTGCCGATGTATTTCGTCATCCGCGACGCGCACTATGTGAACGTCGCCGGCGAGAGCTTTCGCGCCTTCCTGCGGGGCGAGCTGCCGCAACTCCCCGGCGAAAAGCCGACGGTCAAGGACTGGGAGGATCACCTCTCGACGCTCTTCCCCGAGGTCCGGCTGAAGCAGTTCCTCGAAATGCGCGGCGCCGACATGGGCGATGCCGCCCACGTGCTCGCGCTGCCCGCGCTCTGGGTCGGCCTGCTCTACGACGACGCGGCGCTCGAGGCGGCCTGGCATGAGGTGCGCGGCTGGTCGGTCGAGGAGATGGCGGCGCTCAGCGCCGAGGTGCCGCGCCAGGCCATCCACACGCCGTTCCGCAACCACCGTGTCAGCGACATCGCCCGCGACATCGTGGCGATGGCCCGCGACGGCCTCGTTCGCCGCGGGCACGGCGAGGAGGTCTATCTCGCCCCGCTCGAGGAAACGCTGGCGCTCGGCAAGACCCCGGCCGAGCGCTGGCTCGACCGCTACAACGGCGACTGGCAGGGCGACATCACCCGCGTCTTCGACGAGGCGGAGATCTAAGGCGCCCGGCGCGCGGTCACTCCGCCGCCACCAGCACCGGATTTTTGGGTTCGAGATTGCCCATCGTCGCCACGATGTGCCGCGCCAGCGCGTCATAGATGCCGCCATAGGCGTGGCTGGCGCGCATCAGCGCGATCTCGGCGTCGCGCAGCCGGGGCAGGTTGCGATCCTCGGCGATGGCCAGCATGCCCGGTTGCAGCGCGCTCTCGGGCAGAAAGCCCACCGCGAGATCCGTCAGCACCGCCGAGGCGATGGCGAGCGCGTTCGACGACGTATAGACGACCCGGTAGTCCCGCCCGATCCGGTCGAGCACCTCGACGGCATTGTCCCGCCAGCAGCAGGTCTGCCCGCCGGCGATCGGCATCGGATCCATGTTCAGCGCCTGTCCGCCCTGCGCGGCGACCCAGAACATCTTCTCGGTGCGGAACAGTTCGCCATATTCGCCGCGGGCACCCTGGGTGAAGCAAACAAGGTCGTATTTTCCCCGTTTCATGCCCTCCAAAAGCTCCTCCGACGAGGCGCATTGGACGTCCAGCATGATGCGCGGATGGGTGCGCTGGAAGCTCGACAGCATCACCGGCAGCAGCCGCACGGCATAGTCGTCCGGCACCCCGAAGCGGATCGCCCCGCTCAGATCTTCGTCGGAGAACACGTCCATGATTTCGGCGTTGATCTTCAGCATCTTGCGCGCCCGCGAATAGAGCGCTTCGCCATGCTGGGTCAGCGTCACGCGCCGGCCGTCGCGCAGCAGCAGCGCGTGGCCGAGCCGTTCTTCGAGCCGCTTGATCTGCATCGAGACCGCCGACTGGGTCTTGTTCATCCGCCGCGCCGCCTCGGTGAAGCTGCCGCAATCGGCGATGGCGCAAAAGCTCTGCAGCTGGTCGAGATCGAGCGGCACGGCCATGTCAGTCTCCATCACGGCATTTGATGAACAGGATGATATCTATTTGCTGGACGAATGGAAGCCCAGCGCCTGGATGCATCGAACCGGGTCGCCCGCGGCGCGCGCGTCGGCCTTTGGCGCTGGTCCTGAGGACCGTCGTCGTCCTCCGGGACGGGCCGTCTGTCCGGCGTTTTTATCGGAGCCGGATCAGCCCGGCTGCGGCGGCGCCATTCCAGGCGTCGCGCCAGAGCCCGTCGATCTCGTCCTGTGCCGGGAACGGATCGAGGGCGTAGCGGATCACGGCAGGTTCTCGAACCCGTCCTTGAAGCCGTTGAGCGAGACGGGGATGCCGATGCCCTCCTCGGGCGTCTTGAACACCACGAAGATCGCCGTGCTGCCGTCCGAAAGCTGCTGGAGCAGGGCGTCGTCCATCACGACCTCGGCCACGCAGCCATTGGGCAGGCAGCGCACGAAGGCGACGCGGCCCATGTCGGTGCCGTCGATATTGAGGCCGAGCCCGTTGGGCAGCAGCACCCCCAGCGGCGCCAGCACGCGCAGCAGCCGCGCCTGCTGGTCGGCGGTCTTCAGCACGATGACGCTCAGCCCCACATTGGGCTGGTCCTCGGCGGTCACGTTCTGGATGATGGCGCACTGCTCGAAGCTCGCCCCGGGGGGCGTGTCGCAGCTCATCTGCCAGTCGCCATACTGCGCCTTGACCACGCCCTGCGCCAGCGCGGGCAGGGCCAGGGCGGCGAAGCCGAGGCCCGCCAGCGCGGCAACCGCGCGCTTCATCCTCAGGGACATCATGTGGCGCTCGTCTCCCCTGCCATGGGTCCGCCGCCCGGCGGGCCCCGCCTAGTTATCCGCCGCCTCGCCCGCTGGCAATCCGAAAGGCCCGGATCGACCCGGCCAGAACCCGGCCGGAACGCCCGAGCGGCCGGGTTTCCGGTGCATTTTGACGCATGGCCGGTGGGTGTGGCGGAATTGCGTTGCCCCCGGCGATGTGGTTTAGGGATGAACGAATTCCAGCGCTCCGAAGTTGAGTCGAGGCGGCGTAACCCAGGCCGCGCAACTGCCCTCAGCATTCGGTCCGTGGACTCGGCTCAACGGGATCTCAAGGGGGTTATAGGTGGCCGGCAAGTTTATCCGCTCTTTCGGGATCGCGCTCGGCGCGATGCTCGCCCCCGGCATCGCCCTGGCACAGGGCCAGCCGCAGCCCGGAGAGCTTGGCTTCCAGGAATCGGTCACGCCGATAATGGACTCGGTCACGGCCTTCCATAACGGCGTGCTGCTGTGGATGTGCGTGCTCATTTCGCTGCTCGTGCTCGTGCTGCTGGCGATCGTCGTCCTGCGCTTCAATGCCAAGGCGAACCCGGTCCCCTCCAAGGTCACGCACAACACGCTGCTCGAGGTCGTCTGGACGGCCCTGCCGGTGATCGTCCTCGTGATCATCGCCATTCCGTCCTTCGCCGTGCTCACCGACCAGATGACGATGCCCGATGGCGAGCGCAAATATCTCGGCGCCAATATCTTCTCGTTCGGCTCGGTCGACGTCCCCGCCCCGGCGCTCACCGTCAAGGCCACCGGCTCGCAGTGGTACTGGACCTATGAGTATGTCGACCAGG
>PJUF01001401.1_pt1 | contig 12253 bp, 10 predicted proteins | sample 1512191 | NCBI WGS metagenome assembly PJUF01 (sample SAMN08177673, study PRJNA422409) | Feces metagenome, whole genome shotgun sequencing project. | isolation source: Chicken feces (3) enriched on wood chips | host: Gallus gallus | place: USA: Madison | collected 2015-01-15 | reverse complement strand
CGCTAAAATAAAAAAACCGGAGTTTGGTTTTACCAGACTCCGGTCATAAATCTATTTTCTACTTATTAATAGAACTTAGCTCGGTTATCTTTAACCTTTGCATTTTTTCTTAAAACCTCAAATGCGGCACCATCTGCCTGCATAGCTAAATTTTGCACTAAGCTCTCTTTAACTTTTGCGGCTGTATTAAACGGAGCCGGATTGGTGAATCCTTTTACCGCAAACACGTAAATTCCTCTCTCGCCTTCTATCCCTTTAGATACTTTATTAGGCTGAGAACCGAACACCGCACCAATAACTTTGTTCTCTTGCGAATGCCCCGGAATAATAGGATTTGCGAAAACAATATTCTCTACGTTTTCTGACGTAAGGCTTAACTTTTGCGCTACTTGAGCTAAATTAGCTGCACCTGCAATTGCCTTGTCTGCTTTTTCTTTTAAAATTCTGGCTTTAACCGATCTGATAACAGCAGGCTCTATCTCTTTCTTTACATCTTCTAAAGACAAGGTTCCCTCTGGCTTAATCGTTTTAAGCGCCGCAACCACATAGGTATTTCCTACCGTAAATATTTCTTTAGAAACGTCTCCTTTATCAGCTTCGTATACCCATCTTACAATGCTTCTGGCATCGTCTAAACCTGGTAAACTTCCCTGTAAAGGCGTAACTTCTTCTGCCAGAAGTTTATTTACTCCTTCTTTTTTAACCTGTTCTTCAAACTGCTTGTAATTGCTGGCGCCAGCAAGGAAAGACTGCGCTTTTTGATAAGCCACTTGCTCTGTTTGCGAACTTGGGATTACCAATTTATCTACAACCGCTACTTTTACTACTCTGGAAGAACCTATATGTTTTTGGATTTCGATTACGTGAACACCAAACTGAGTAGATACGGTTAACACTTGTCCAACAGCACCATCAAACACCGCATTTTCAAAAGCAGCTACCATAGAACCTCTTGCAAAAGTTCCTAAGTCTCCGCCATTCTCTTTTGTACCATCTGTACCAAATTCTTCTGCCAGCTTAGCAAAGCTTGCTCCTTTTTGAATCAAGCTTTTGATAGAATCTGCTTTAGCTTTTGCCTTATCAATTCCGCCTTCTGTGGCAGGATTAATTAAAATATGACGAGCTTTAACAGAATCCGGGCTAATTCTTGAATCAATTAATTTAGCTACTTTATACGCTCCGTTAGAGAAATACGGCCCATGGATGTATCCTTTAGAAACGTTAAACATTACAGAATCTAAAGCAGGATCTAAATTCCCTCTCTTTTGGTAAGAAATTGGTTCTTTAGTATCTGCATTGATACTTACAAATAAAGAATCATTATCCGTAGTTCTTAAGCCTTCTGCAATTTTCTCTATTTTAGATTTAGCCTCTAAACTATCCTGTTTGGTAGGAGAAGCATCAAAAGCTACGTATTCAAAAGTTCTTGTTTCTGTATTGTTTTTAAACCTGAACTTATTTTTTTCGTAATAATCTTTAAAATCTGCGTCGGTAGGTTTTGCTTCCTCGTCTTTTACAGAAGCGTAATCCAGAACGATATAATCAAAATTAACCAACTTGTTTTTGTTGATATAATCGTCTTTTGCTTCTAATGAGTTTGCATAAATACCGTTTCTGATAAGCGATAGATATTTTTGGTTGGTACGCTCTTGCGAAATGCTTTCTTCTAAAGCTACCCATTGCTCTTTAAGCTGACCTGTAGGCTCAGAATCTGCACTTTTTCTGGAAGAAATAGCATTTGCCCTGTTAAACTGGCCAGTGTTAGGATCTGCAAAAATTTGCTGCATCTGCTGAGACGGATTATCAAACAACAAATCAAAAAGCTCTGTATCACCTACCGTGATGCCCAACTTTTCTGTTTGTTTTTCCAGGATGATGCCAGATAGCATCTGGTTCCAGGTATTTTCTACAACATAAGATTGCATTTGAGCATTCAGATTTCCCATTTGCGCTCTAAACTGCTGAGAGTTTTGCTCTACCCGGTCATTAAATTCCTGGTACAAGATTTTTTCACCGTCTACTACACCTACTTCGCTATTTGCTTCGGCGATAAAGCCGCTACCGCTCTGGATAGCATCGCCTAAAAGAAATGCAACAATTGCTACACCTATGGCTATCACTATGATTGCACCAGCCCGGTTTCGCAAAAAACTCATAATTCCCATATGATTCTTCTATTTTTTTATTTTTAAAGAGGGCGCAAGATACAAATTTCAATAATTAAACTACAAATTTATTAATCAGTTGAGAATAAAGACTAAAGAGGAGAGTCTAAAGTCTAAAGGTAGAAGACCGATGCCCCAGGTATTGAACATTAAAAAATGGACTACAAATGGCTTCCACACGCAATAGACACTACTAATACTTAATTCCCTACGCTATCTGTGTCTGTATTGAACTGAATAGGGCCTGCTCCTTGTTTAATTTCGTAATAGCTAAAATCTTCCAAAGCCCAGAAACTGGTTCCGGATATGGTGGCCTGTTCTGTAACTATAGTAACCAGCGTATTGGAATAGAATTTTTTTGTGTTTTCGTCCCAGAACAGTTCTTCGGATTTAAAGGTTTTTCCTTCTGCGTTTTTGGCCACTACATTTTTTCTCAGTTCTACTAGCTTTTCGTTTTCACGCCTTATCGCATAATCTGCCACTACATTGCTTGATGGCTTTAGATTATCGTCATAAAAAACAACATCTATGCCTTCGGGCATTTCGTAATAGGGGCTTTTGGTTTTGAAATACAGTAACAAAGGTGCTTTTAAATTGGCTTTAACCTTTGCCGAGTCGCTATAAATAATCTCTGCACCTCTTGTAGAATCTACCTGCACCTTTTCCTCCAAAGTTATTTGCTTTACCTTTTTAAGATCGCCGCTGCCACAGGCTAAAGAGAGCAAACTAACTATTGTAAAATACAGTACAGCTGCAGGTGATATACGCATGGTTAGTCGTATTTATATTTTTGGAACCATCTATCGTTAATAGTAAATCCTAAATAGAAATTATAGAAGTTTTCTTTAACCAAACCTGTTTTAAGTGCGCCGCGGGTTCCTATTTCTGCAGCAAAGTTTATTTTATAAAAGGCAGATCTGCTGGTTGATGCCACTAAAGGAAAACCCATCCCGAAATTTATACTTTTCACATCAATTTCGGTGTTATTTACCTGCGCATAAGTTTTATCATAATTAATACCAGCCCTATAGTCTATTAAAGCCAAATAATTGGTTACCGAGTTGATATTAGGTATAATTTGCCCACCAACAGAAAATCCCCAGGTTTTATTGAGGTTTTGCGGGGTGTTATTCATTTGAAAACCAGTCCAATCTGCCATTCTAAAATCTGCACCTACCAGCCAGTTATTTACTTTAGCAATACTAAAACCAAAATTATGGTTTAAGGGAAGTTTCACTTTCTGGTTCTCTTTGCTGCTGTTTGAAACCGTATCTACGCGATACTCGGCATCATTAACCACAAAATAGTTGGAAGTTAAATTGCTTGCATTGTTATTTAATTTCGACTCAAGCCCCGTGGTATAGCCTAAAGTAAGCCTCATTTTTTCTGATAAAGACGCTACATATTGCGTCCCAAGATCAAAACTTAAACCACCTAAGCTGTTATTAATTTCTTTCTTTGAATTGAAGAATCCTACATACCTGTTATGATATTCTACCGAGTTGGTTTGTTTCAGGTTTCCAAAAAGGTAAGACATATTAAAACCAACGCTAAAGTTTTTGCCAAGCCCGATACCGTAACCTAAATAAGCTCTTGAAAGGCCGCCTTCTCCGTTATAGAAATGGTCTGCGATGACTGCTTCGTCATCTGCTGTAGCCGGCACAACTATTGTCTCCTGCTTATAACTAAAACCCAGTGTACTGTATGGTAATAATCCAAAACTCAGTGCAGATTTTTTAGAAACTGGCACTGCTATTGCCAAGTGGCCTAAATTTGCGTTAAAGCTGTTTTCGCTTAAATTATCTCTCTTTAAAGTTTGGAGGTTTACGTTTACGCCAACATCAAAAGCTGTTAATCTTAGCTGTGAGTAAGATGCCGGATTTGCAATATTGATATTGTTGTACACACCCACTGTACTTATGCCATAAGCCAGGTTTCCCATAGACCGGTTTTGCGGAAGGTGTGTACCTTTGATATCTCCAACCCCAAATCTGGAGTATGGAGAGTTTGTAATTGTTTGCGCCGAAGCGTTATATACGCAAACTGCAGCAAACGCAGTTATTATAAGATATTTAGTTCTTTTTATCATGCTGATAATTGACAACAGTATTTAAACCTATCATCACCAAGTTTGGCTCTAATAGTATTTGGTGCGCAAAGATGCTATTTTTCAATCTAGTATCAAAAAACGTTGAATCACCTCCGCATAGTATTACTCGTAAATTAGATTGCTGATGGTTATATTTTGAAATAAACCCTTCTGCTTCAAAAAGCAAACCATTTACCACGCCAGAAATTAAAGACTCTTGCGTATTGATACCGTAAACGTTTTCGAAAGTGTTTACCGCTTCGTTAACAGCAATCTCTGGCAGTTTTCCAGTAAAATGATGCATGGCTTTGAAGCGCATATTCAAACCGGGCGAAATACTTCCGCCGGCATAAAGTCCCGCTTCATCTATAAAATCGTAGGTAATGCAGGTACCGGCGTCTATTACCAGTACGGCATTATCAGGAAATATTTTTTTTGCTCCGATAACGCCTGCAAGCCTATCGGCGCCCAAAGTTGCTGGTGTTGCATACCCGTTTTTTATAGGAATAGGAAGCTGATTGTTAAAATGAAATATTTTAAGGTCTTTAAAATGATTAAAGAATAAATTATCCTGTTTTTTTACAGAGGAAATAATTACATTTTGTACTTTATATTGATGAATAATGCCAGAAACAGACTGGTTATTTACCTCCTTTTCCTGTGAAACGAAGACGATAGAATCGTTTATAAAAACCGAAATTTTCGCAAAAGTATTCCCTATATCTATAACCAAATTGGTCATCTAAGCTTGATTATTCTTGTTAGCTACCGGTTTTACAGCAGTTAACAAAGCTAGAAAAATTTAACAGGCTTTTTTATATTTAAGCGTTAAAAAAGGTTAAACGAACCGCCTTTGTTTGCCGCACTAATAACCAATGAGCTCATGAACAGTCTGCAAATCACCTGCATATCTTCTCACATCCCAATTCTAACAGCTAAAAACTACACAAACTGAAAATAGACAATAAACCCCACGATGATTAGAAACAATGGCTCATAAAACCATCGCTTTACGGCATTTAAGAAATAATATGCAAGCAACAGTGCAATAGGAATAACGCCTAACAAGAAATGGTTTATTCTATAATCTGGCTTCAGGTAAAATGAAAACACTACCGTAACAAACAGGTAAAACAGAAAAATAAAAGTCTTACGCATTTGTATATAACTTCTGTAAAAATTCTCTCTTAACCTTAATACGCCCAGTATTAAACCAATGGTTATGGGCAATAATACGGTATAATCTGCTGGCTGTATTTTTATGAAGATGGGAAAACCTTCGGTTAGTGGTTTCCAAATCTCAAAGAAATAGCTAAGGCGGTTGTTCCAGAAATAGTAAACACCTAAAAAAGTTACAACAACCATATAGCCCAGAATAACTGCCACCCACTCTCGCCAGTTAAAACTTCTAAAAATTAACAAGGCTATCCAAAGTGCAATTACAAAGAATACAAAGGGGAAATAAATTACCGTTGCCAAAGCGGTTATCAGCCCCAAATCAAACATTGTAGCTATAAGATCTGTCTTTTTATAAGAATCCAATATCTTAAAAAAGATAAAAAGTATAAAAAAATTACCGATTAAAGGTGGTGATAAAAACAAAAAAGGAGTGAAAACCGACGACAACACAATATACATGAGCGCCGGCAAAAAAGTTGGTCTGCTTAAAATATTGTATTCGCTAATGAGTCTATTAAAGAGCAAAGCCTGGGTAAATACCACCAAGCCTGCTAAGAAAACATTTAGCCCCGGCGACAAATAATTATACTGATTATCTGCAAGCAGGAGACGTGTTCCCACCTCAGAAAAGCCGGTATTTATCATTTGCGGAAGTTCTAAAAAGAGCCCAATTCTTAAGATATAGGTAAACGCAAACAGCAGGAAGATATTTAAAAAATTTATGTTCTTAAATTGCTGAATCATGATGGTGGCCTCTTGTTTCTGGCAACAATAATAAGAATATTAAGAAGCTGTTTAAAGTTCTTGCGCTAATTTATTGTCTGAAGCTTGCCCAGCAGCTGTAAAAGCACTCTTTTGCACAATATTATCTATGATATGGCTGGTACTATCCGGAAACTCTATTTTCACCAGCAAGTCATCAGCAATCCATTTTTTTAGCGCTTCTGCAAAATTCTTCTTAATATCATAAATTACCGGAACGCCCAGTTGCCTTGCCGCTTCTGCATTACAAATTTGCTCAAACTGCCCTTTCATGGGGATAAGCATTACTTTTTTACCTAAATACAAGGCCTCTGCGGGTCCTTCAAAACCACCACCTGTAAGCAGGCCTTCGCAGTTTTCCAGACTTTTATTGTAATCCTCATTAATAATTGGCTTTACAGAAACATTACCAAAACGGTAAGGCGTTTTCTGGTGCTTACTAAATACATGCCACTGAATATCGGGGAGTTTATGAAAATGCTTAATCAACAACTTGTCGTCTACAGCTGGTAAATAAACCGTGTAATACCCATGATTTTGCGGCTTTAAGTTTCTTATCTCACTTCTGATAACTGGCGGATAAATAAAATAATCATAAGTTTTAAAATGAAAACCTATATATTCTGTTGCCGGTGCATAATATCTAAAAATTTGCTCTGCCAATAATGCTTTTCTGTTGGGACGCGGCGTTTTAGCAGAAATAAACGAAGCCTGATGGCTTAGCGCTATGCATTTTTTCTTCTTTATTTTGCAGGCCCATGCCGTTATCGGCTCAAAATCATTAATAATTAAATCGTATTCTTCTAAGGGAATAGACATCATATCTTTCCAGAAGCGGTAAAGATTTATTTGCTTAAAAGTCTTTAGAAAATCTATACCTCCTCTTTTTCCAAAAACATAGCTAAATCCATGAAATCTGTACTTTAATGGATGTGGCAAGGTAATATCTGCCTGCGTTCCACTAACCAATATATCCAGCTCGCCGTATTTTTCTAAAACCGGAATTATTTCTTTCGCTCTGCTTACATGCCCATTACCCGTTCCTTGTATAGCGTATAATATTTTCATGAGATTTATTACAGAAGCTAAAATAAGTGCTCATCTTCAATTAACATAATCTAACGCAGATTTAGATATTTTGATGACGTTTAGATGTTAAGCTAAAAATTCTTTTAAGCCCTTTTTTGTTTCAAAAAATTTGATTTTTTGGCTGAAGATTATCTTTTCTCAAAATATTCGTCCTCTTCCTCTTCTACTTCCAAATCAAATTTGCTGAAATAAAATATAACGAGCAATAAAACCCCTATTGCAATAAATAATTGTACGGTATCCATGGCATTCTTTTTTCCAAAAGAACAAATCGCACATTAACAAGCAATTAAGTTAGCGTTATATTTGTTAGAAGAGATATTTAAGTTCTGATAAATCGTGAATCTGGTGACTCACATCTTCCGGAATCTCAATTTTATTTGGATTGAAAAAAATAGCATCCATACCGAAATTCTTTGCTCCCCTGATATCTGCTTCTATACTGTCTCCAATCATCACACTTTCTGCTACTTTTCCATTAGCCAAATCAAGTGCATGCTGAAAAATTGCTTTATGGGGTTTATTTACGCCCACAATTTCAGAGATGATGATATTCTCAAAATAATTTTCCAATCCTGTATTTGTCAGTTTGCACTCGGTAGATTCCTTAAATCCGTTTGAAATTAAATGCAGGCAGTATTTTTCTTTCAAATAAGAAAGTATCTCATACGCATAGGGAAAAAGATTGGTTTTGGTAGGACAAATTCTTACGTAATCATCTTCAAAAGACGGAGGTATTAGTCTTTCATCTACGCCCATTTCTACAAAGGTTTTCTTAAAACGAGTTTCTCGTAATTGCTGCTTGGTAATTTGGCCAATATGGTATTGCGCCCAAAGCAGATGATTGTTGCGCGTATATGTTTCTATAAACGTATCGGCAGAACTGAGCCCTAAATTATCCAGTTTGTAGCTTATAAATAACTCATGGATAGTTTCTTCGGCGTTTTTATCAAAATCCCATAAGGTATGGTCCAGATCAAAAAATATGTGTTTGTATTTCATTTTTAGCCTCACCCCCAACCCCTCTCCGAAAAGAGAGAGAATTGAGCTGTGTTGTTACGTCTTTTTCTACGACTATGTTAAAGTTTAAAAACCGAAATTATAAAACTTAATGTAATAGTCTCTTAAATTTCCAAATTTTACAGTGCTTAGCGAAGTACCAAATACCCAAAGAACATTTTATATTAATTATTTTCTTGCGGAAACCCAATCTTCCTACTCGCTATTATATCTTTTCTCCATAGGCCAAATCACCGGCATCTCCTAATCCCGGAACAATGTAGGCTTTGGTTGTCATTTCTTCATCTATTGCGCCTAACCATAATTTTGCTTGCGGTAAATTTGCCCTTACATGGTCTACACCTTCCTGACTGGCAATTACGCTTACAATATGTAATTTTTTTATTTTATAGTCTGCCATAAGCTCTTTACAGCACAAAACCATACTTTGCCCGGTTGCTAACATTGGGTCTGATACAATAACTACTTTATCTGTTAGGTCTGGACTAGATAAATATTCCGTTTGGATAATAAAATTTCCACTTTTTTTGACTTTTCTATAGGCAGAAATAAATGCAGAATCTGCCCGGTCAAAATAATTAAGCAAACCCTGATGAAAAGGTAAGCCAGCTCTTAGAATAGTGGCTAAAATAGGCTGCGACGGTAATAAATCCATATTGGCGAGACCTAATGGAGTTTGTACTTCAAACTCCTCGTAAGGCAACACCTTACTAATTTCATAGGCAAAAATCTCTCCTAACCGTTCCAGGTTTCGTCTAAAACGCATGCTATCTTGCTGAATTTCAACATTTCTTAACTCGGCAAGGAAGTGATTGGCTATACTATTTTTTTCACTTAATATAAACATTCAACTATGGTTTTAAAATGTAGCGCCCGTTAAGAGCTTTTTCCCATTCTCAACAGCTCAATATAAACATTTTCCCAGTTTTTCCATACACCAAAATCAGATATAGATTCGTTATGCCAAAGGCTGATGAAGGTTCCGTTAACTCTCTTCACCTGATTCATAAGGTTTTCGATTTCCTGCAAAGCCTCATCAGGTTTTAAATTTTTATACAAACGTAAAGTTTGATCCATAACCGCTGTAGGATAAACCATTAAGTCTGTAATCGTTTCCCGCTCTAAATCATACCATAAAAAGGGCGTACAGGTTGAAGCCCTAAAGCCCGGCTCATCGGCGAAAGCCATGGTATAATCTGCTTTTAATCCATTTTCTATTAAGTTACGATACGTTTCTGGCAAACTCAACTTAAGATAATGCTGCCGCGAGACCTGTACTGCCTTACCTAAAACCTGTTCTAATAATTTCTTTTCTTTAGTTAGTTGGTATGCATTTATATTAGATTGGTAGGATGGATGCAAGCCTACCTTATGTTCTTTTTCCAGGTGCCGAATTAATTGATAAAAGGGCTTTTTGTTTTTATGAATAGTAACATCGTATGGATGCAGATTGCCCATCAGCAGAAAATAAACCGTATGCAAATTGTACTTTTTATCCCACTCTAAAACTTTTCTGTAATTATCAAAAGGGTCTTGCTGTAAAGCTTTTAAATTCCCCTTCAGAAGAAGTTTTACTGATTTTAACATTCTTCTTAACACCCCTTCAGATTTTAAATAGAAGGGCATATCTATATCTAAAGTAGGCTGGAAAACAAATTGTCTTTTTTTATAAGGGAGATCTGGATAATGAGTCAACAAAATCTCTAAAATCTCATAAGCCCAATGATCTATAATTGGTATTGCGAGGAAATTGTTTTTAAATGCCAGCGAGCTTTTACCGGAAAACCGATGATGTGCATCGCGTTCTGCTGGTAAATACTCCTCATAGCGACTGAGCAAATAAAAAGAAGCCGCAAAAATATCAAAAGGAAAAATACTATCTGTTACCGCAAAAGGAACAGAATAATATTTATAGTTGGCAAAAGTAATATCTTGCTGTTGTACACCACTGGCAGAAAGTAAGCCGGCAGATGTAAAGCGCAACTCATCCTGCAACTTAGGCCCACCGTAGCTTATTTTTGGACCTGTATAATTGGTAAATTCTTCGTTTTGTGTGGTTAATTTATAATCTATACCTAAAATGGCATCAAAAATATGTTGAAATATATAAGCTTCTCTAGAAGAAGGGTGAGCGGTATGAATGAGGAGATGCATTTTTTTGTTTATTAAAATAAAATTACTTCACAATCTTGCAATGCTGTTTCTATAAATGTCATTGAATATACAGATTTATCAATTGGAGAGCCAATTTATTTTATACCCATTATCTTAGCCTATAATAATCCAAATGTCATAAAATCAAATCTTTAGCACCAAACATAACAATTATTCGTTTCTAATTTAAAATATGCCTGCAGCATATCATAAGGTTCAAACAAAGGGATTTATCCATCGTGGTAAATCCCTTTTTTTAGCATATATACACTACATTTGTTTTAATGAAATTTGAAATCTCATCTGACTACAAACCTACCGGAGACCAACCAGAAGCTATTAGGCAATTGGTAGCGGGCGTTAATAACGGCGAACATTATCAAACATTATTGGGGGTAACCGGCTCTGGAAAAACATTTACGGTTGCCAATGTGATAGAACAAACACAAAAACCAACCTTGATATTAAGTCATAACAAAACATTAGCTGCCCAGCTTTATGGCGAGTTTAAGCAGTTTTTCCCAGACAACGCAGTTAACTATTTTGTTTCTTATTACGATTACTATCAGCCCGAAGCTTTTTTACCTACTACAAATACTTACATCGAGAAAGATCTTCAAATTAATGAAGAAATTGAAAAACTCCGACTGAGAACCACATCGGCACTGATGTCTGGCCGGAGAGACGTTATAGTTGTTTCTTCAATTTCCTGTATTTACGGTATGGGAAATCCAGAAGATTTTTCAAATTCGGTATTCAAATTTGGTGTAGGCACAAGAATCAGCCGGAATGCTTTTTTACATCGTCTGGTAGAAATTTTGTACTCAAGAACCACGGCAGATTTTAAACGCGGTACTTTTAGAGTTAAAGGAGACACGGTAGACATTTACCCTGCCTATCTGGATTTAGCTTACCGAATTTCATTCTTTGGCGATGACATAGAAGATATTTCGGCTATAGATCCCGCCTCGGGCAAAACTATAGAAAAGATGACAGCTGTTGCCATCTTCCCAGCCAATCTTTTTGTTACTCCAAAAGAGAAATTCGTAAGCGTTTTGCATGAAATTGGTGAAGACATGGAGGCCCGAAAAAAGCAATTCGAGTCTGAAGGCCGTTTTTTAGAAGCAAAGCGATTAGAAGAACGCACCAATTATGATTTAGAAATGATGCGGGAGCTTGGTTATTGTTCGGGGATAGAAAATTATTCTAGATATTTTGACGGCCGACCTCCAGGAATGCGCCCCTTCTGTTTGCTAGATTACTTTCCTGATGATTATTTAATGGTAATTGACGAAAGCCATGTTACAGTACCACAAATACGGGCAATGTACGGCGGCGACCGGTCAAGAAAACTATCATTGGTAGAATACGGATTTAGGTTACCCGCAGCATTAGACAACCGCCCTTTAAATTTTAACGAGTTTGAGGCGCTGGCTCCGCAAACCATTTATGTAAGTGCTACTCCCGGAGACTACGAACTGGAACAGACCGAGGGTGTTTACATAGAACAGGTTATTAGGCCAACCGGATTATTAGACCCGATTATTGAAGTACGTCCGGTAATTAACCAGGTTGATGATTTATTGGATGAAATTGATAAAACCATTAAACTAGGCGACCGCATTCTGGTAACTACGCTTACCAAAAGAATGGCCGAAGAACTAGCTAAATACATGGATCGCCTTAGTATTAGAGTGCGCTACATCCACTCTGAAATAAAAACGCTGGAACGTGTAGAAATTTTAAGAGGTCTTAGACTAGGTGAGTTTGATGTTCTAATAGGAATTAACCTGTT
>PJUF01001387.1_pt1 | contig 12369 bp, 6 predicted proteins | sample 1512191 | NCBI WGS metagenome assembly PJUF01 (sample SAMN08177673, study PRJNA422409) | Feces metagenome, whole genome shotgun sequencing project. | isolation source: Chicken feces (3) enriched on wood chips | host: Gallus gallus | place: USA: Madison | collected 2015-01-15 | reverse complement strand
TTAAACTGCATCGTTTACCTACGGTCGCCGCCGGGCGGCCGTGTCCATACAACCGGGCTTCGCGGGATCGTTCCAAGGCCCGAATCGATGACACGACATGGTTTCTCTGCTCAAAAAGATCATAGGCAGCCGCAATGACCGTCTGCTGAAGCAATACCGCAAGCAGGTGGTGCAGATCAACGCGCTCGAGCCGTCCATGGCGGACCTGACGGATGACGCGCTCAAGGCCAAGACCGACGAATTTCGCCAACGGCTGGCCGACGGGCAGTCCCTCAATGCTCTGTTGCCCGAGGCCTTTGCGGTGGTGCGCGAGGCCAGCAAGCGGGTCTTCGGAATGCGGCATTTCGATGTCCAGCTGATCGGCGCGATCGCCTTGCACAACGGCAAGATCGCCGAGATGCGCACCGGCGAGGGCAAGACGCTGATGGCCACGCTGGCCGTCTACCTCAATGCCTTGACCGGCCGCGGGGTGCACGTCGTGACGGTCAACGACTACCTGGCACGCCGCGACGCCGAGTGGATGGGGCGCCTCTATGGGTTCCTGGGCATGAGCGTGGGCGTGGTGGTGCCCCAGCAGGACAACGAGGAAAAGCGCGCGGCCTATCGCGCCGACATCACCTACGGTACGAACAACGAGTACGGCTTCGACTACCTGCGCGACAACATGGAGTTCCGTCCGGGCGATCGCCGCCAGCGCGGACTGGTGTTCGCCATCGTCGACGAGGTCGACTCGATCCTGATCGACGAGGCGCGCACGCCGCTGATCATCTCGGGCCAGGCCGACGACAATACCGAGCTCTACGTGCGCATGAACGCGATCCCGCCGCTGCTCACGCGCATGGCCGAGGAGCCCAAGCCCCACGAGCCCGAGCCCGAGGGCGATTTCTGGGTCGACGAGAAGGCCCAGCAGGTGCATTTGTCCGAGGCCGGCCAGGTCAAGGCCGAGCAGATCATGGCGCGCCAGGGCATCCTGCCCGAGGGCGAATCCCTGTACGATCCCCGGCACATCTCGCTGATCCACCACCTCATCGTGGCGCTGCGCGGCCACAACCTGTTCTTCCGCGACCAGCAGTACGTGGTCCAGAACGGCGAGGTCGTGATCGTCGATGAATTCACCGGTCGCCTGATGGCGGGCCGGCGCTGGTCCGACGGCCTGCACCAGGCCATCGAGGCCAAGGAAGGCGTGCAGATCCAGAACGAGAACCAGACCCTGGCCTCGATCACGTTCCAGAACTATTTCCGCATGTACGAAAAGCTCGCGGGCATGACGGGCACGGCGGATACCGAGGCTTACGAGTTCCAGGAAATCTACGGCCTCGAGACGGTCATCATCCCCACCAACCGTCCGATGGCGCGCGACGACCAGAACGACCAGGTGTTCAAGACCGACGCCGAGAAATACCAGGCGATCCTGGCCGACATCGTCGACTGCCACAAGCGCGGCCAGCCCGTCCTGGTGGGCACGACCAGCATCGAGAACTCCGAGCGCCTGTCCGAGGCGCTGCGCCGCGACGGTCTGCCGCACGAGGTGCTCAACGCCAAGCAGCACGCCCGCGAGGCCGAGATCGTCGCCGAGGCGGGCAAGCCCGGCCACATCACCATCGCCACCAACATGGCCGGGCGCGGCACCGACATCGTGCTGGGCGGCAGCGTCGAGAAACAGATCGATCTGGTGCGGGCCAACCCCGACCTGAGCCCGGAGGAAAAAGAAGCCCGCATCGCCGTGATCCGCAGCGAGTGGGCGCCGGCCAACGAGGCCGTGAAAAAGGCGGGCGGACTGCGCATCATCGGCACCGAGCGTCACGAATCGCGCCGGATCGACAACCAGTTGCGCGGCCGCGCCGGCCGCCAGGGCGACCCTGGATCCTCGCGCTTCTATCTGTCGCTGGACGATTCGCTGATGCGGATCTTTGCCGGGGATCGGGTGCGTGCCATCATGGAGCGCCTGAAGCTCCCCGAGGGCGAGCCCATCGAGGCGCGCATGGTGTCGCGCTCGATCGAGTCGGCCCAGCGCAAGGTCGAGGCCCGCAACTTCGACATCCGCAAGCAGCTCCTCGAGTACGACGACGTCGCCAACGACCAGCGCAAGGTGCTCTACGCACAGCGCAACGAGGTCCTGGAGGCCAGCTCCGTGGCCGATACCATCGCCCACCTGCGCGATGCCGAGATCACCACGGTGTTCCGGCGCAGCATTCCCGAGGAAACCATGGAAGAGCAGTGGGACGTGCCCGGTCTGCAATCCACGCTGGAATCGGATTGGTCGATCGTGCTGCCGCTGTCCGAGATGCTGGAAAAGGAGCCCGACCTGACCGACGACGACCTGCTCGAGCGGGTCCTGGCCGAGGCGCGCCGCCTCTACGAGGCCAAGGTCGAACTCGTCGGGCGCGAGGGCTGGGAGCCCTTCGAGCGTTCCGTCCTGCTGCAATCCCTGGATTCGAACTGGCGTGGCCACCTGGCGTCCCTGGACCACCTGCGCCAGGGGATCCACCTGCGCGGCTACGCGCAGCAGGATCCCAAGCAGGCCTACAAGCGCGAGGCGTTCGCGCTGTTTTCCGACATGCTCGACCGGATCCGCAATGAAACGATCCGCGTCCTGATGACGGTGCGCGTCCAGTCGCCCGAGCAGGTCGAGGTCGAGGAGCCCGAAAGCCCGGCGCTGGAAAACGTCCGCTATCACCATGCGGACTACGACGCGGCGCTGCGCGGCGAGGATCCCGGGCTGGATCAGCCGCCGGCGGCGGCAAGCGGCGCACAGGGTCGCCGCGCGGCCGCGGGCGCGGCAGGCATGGGCGGTATGCCCAAGGTGGGGCGCAACGATCCTTGCCCGTGCGGCAGCGGCAAGAAATACAAGCACTGCCACGGGCGCTTGGCTTGATGTCTGGATTCTGCGTGGATGACGGGGGCTGCGGCCCCCGTTTGCTTTTGGGCGCCTGGCGTTGAGGCTCGCGTTTGAGGCAGTTTGCTCTTGCGCCGGCCTGGATGCGCTCCCGCCCGGCGCGCTCATCGCCCGGTCCCGGCTGTGCCGGGACTGCCCGGCCGCCGGACCGGAATCGGGGCGGTCGCCAAACTCGCACGAACGGACAGCCCCCGGCTGTCCGTAAGCGCCGTGCTCAAACAGTGGCGCCCTTGCCTCCCCGATTCCAATCCTCTGGCCGGCGGGCTCAAAATCGCGCCGGGCGGGAGCGCATCCAGGCCTTGGGGTAGCGGCTGACATGGGGCGTATTTATTGTGTGGGGGCTAGAGCCGCTATCGTTTAGACTATCGTAGGGTTCAGGCACACAATTTTTTACAGACATCAAGAGCAGGCGGATGGTCGACGACATCAAGAAAACCCTGTGGGCAGCGGCAGACAAATTGCGCGCCAACATGGACGCGGCAGAATATAAGCACTTGGTGCTGGGCCTTATATTCCTGAAATACATCTCTGACACGTTTTCCGGACGCCAAGCGGAATTGCTGAAGCGTTTCGCCGACCCTGCCGATGAATACCACTTTCCCGACGCCAGTGCCGCGGACTTGGCAATCGAGCTGGAAGACCGCGATTACTACACTGCGGCGAACATCTTCTGGGTGCCCGAGGCTGCCCGCTGGGAGGCCTTGCGTGCCGCTGCTAAACAACCCGACATCGGTAAACGCATCGACGACGCGCTGACGGCCATCGAAGCCGAGAACCTGAAGCTGAAAGGCATCTTGGACAAACGCTATGGCCGCGCCCAGCTGCCCGACGGCAAGCTGGGTGAATTGGTGGACCTGATTTCCACCATCGGCTTCGGAGACGATCCGAACATCGCACGCGACATCCTGGGTCAGGTCTACGAATACTTCCTGGGCCAGTTCGCCAGCGCCGAGGGCAAGAAGGGCGGTCAGTTCTATACGCCGGCCAGCATCGTCAAGACTCTGGTGGCCGTGCTGGCTCCTCACAAGGGACAGGTCTACGATCCCTGCTGCGGTTCAGGTGGCATGTTCGTACAGTCGGAAAAATTCATCGCGGCGCACGGCGGCCGGATGGGGGATGTCTCCATCTATGGGCAGGAGTCCAACCCCACCACCTGGCGGCTGGCAGCCATGAACTTGGCGATTCGCAGTATTGATTTCAATTTGGGGAAGGAGCCGGCCGATACCTTTACCCGCAATCAGCATCCCGACCTGCGGGCTGACTTCGTCCTGGCAAACCCACCCTTCAACATCAGCGACTGGTGGCATGGCAGCCTGGAAGGCGATCCGCGCTGGGCCTATGGCGACCCGCCGCAGGGCAACGCCAACTACGCCTGGCTGCAGCACATGCTGCATCACCTGAAACCCACAGGTCGGGCCGGCATCGTGCTGGCCAATGGCTCCATGAGCTCCAGCCAGAACAATGAGGGCGTCATCCGCGCTGCCATGGTCGAGGCGGATGTGGTTGAAGTCATGGTGGCCCTGCCGGGGCAATTGTTCTTCAACACCCAGATTCCCGCCTGCCTATGGTTCCTGGCAAAGCAGAAGAAACGCATGGGCGAGGTATTGTTCATTGACGCCCGCAAGCTGGGGCACATGGTCAGCCGCGTGCAGAAAGAATTGTCGGACGAGGATATTGCCCGTATCGCCGACACCGTCGCGGCTTGGCGCGGGGAAGTGGACGCTGGCGCCACGATGACTGAATACCAGGATGTGCCGGGCTTCTGCCGCAGCGTGCCGCTGGCGGAAATCGCCCAGCATGGGCATGTGCTGACGCCTGGGCGCTATGTGGGTGTTGAGGAGGTCGAGGATGATGACGAGGCCTTTGCCGAGAAGATGGACCGGCTGACCGCCAAACTGAGTGAACAGATGGCCAAAGGTGCGGAACTGGATGCGCTGATTCGGCAGAAGTTGGGAGGGCTGGGGTATGAGTTCTGAGTGGGAGGAGACGACGTTAGGCGATATTTTGACCTTGCAACGGGGAATGGACCTCCCTATACAGAAGCGTAAAGAAGGCATATTCCCGGTGGTTGCTTCTACTGGAATCGTAGGTTTTCATAACGAGGGCCCGGTTAAGGGGCCAGGCGTCGTAATCGGTAGGAGCGGAAGTATCGGTGGAGGGCAATATCTCGAAAACGATTTCTGGCCGCTAAACACTACGTTATGGGTGAAGAATTTCAAGCAGAACAATCCGAAATTTTGTTATTACCTGTTACGTTCAATCGACTTTAGTGGTCTGAACGCAGGAAGCGGTGTCCCAACACTCAATAGGAATCATCTGCATCCTATGTGGGTTCGGAAGCCTCCGATAGACGAGCAGATTCTTATTGGCGAGTTTCTCAGCACTCTCGACGACCGCATCGCCCTCCTTCGTAAAACCAGAAAAACCCTTGAAACCATCGCCCAGGCCATCTTCAAGTCTTGGTTCGTGGATTTCGACCCGGTGCGCGCCAAGATGGAAGGCCGTCAGCCTGAAGGCATGGATGAGGAAACCGCTGCCTCGTTTCCAGATTCGTTTGAGGAGTCGGAGTTGGGATTGATACCAAGAGGGTGGAAAGCAGGCTCCCTCGATGACTTATCTAGCCTCAATCCTGAATCTTGGACAACGAAAAACCATCCAGAAAGATTGTTATATGTGGATTTGGCAAACACGAAAGATAATGTTATCTCTGAGATATCCGAGTTTGCTTTTGAAGACGCTCCCAGTCGTGCTAGACGGGTACTGAGAAGTGGGGACACAGTTGTCGGAACAGTCCGTCCAGGAAATAGATCATTTGCATTTGTTAACTCAGAACTGGAGAATTTAACGGGCAGCACGGGATTTGCTGTTTTGCGACCAATAACAGAGGCTGCTGCTGAGTTTGTGTACCTGTCCGCTACTCAAGACTCAAGCATCGAATATCTGACACACGTTGCGGATGGAGGAGCCTATCCTGCCGTTCGGCCTGATGTTGTCTCCAACTTGGCCTGCGTTATTCCATCAGAAGAAATATTAAATAATTTCCATGATATGGCAGTATTGCTCTTCGAGTCTGTTGCGAATAACCAGATGAGAATTGAAACGTTAGGCGCACTACGCGACGCTCTACTCCCCCGCCTGATTTCCGGACGAATAAGACTTCCTGACGCTGAACAAAAAGCGGAGGCCGTACTGTCATGACAAAAAGCCTGAGCAAACTTGAGCGTGTCCCCCTTCGAGCGGCATGGAAGCACGAAGCCATTGATTTCACTCCATGGTTGGCGGAGGAAGAGAACCTCACCTCCCTTGCCGATGCCTTGAATCTGCCAGAGCTAGCGGTTGTTGCCACGGAACACTGGGTGGGCGAGTTCAAGCTGGACATACTCTGCACCTGCGAAGAAGAACAGGTGGTCATCGAAAATCAGCTTGAAAAAACCAACCACAATCACCTTGGCCAGATTCTGACGTATGCTGCGGGCGTCGATGCACGCAAGGTCATCTGGGTTGCGGAGTCGTTCAGGCCTGAGCATATCGCGGCGCTGGAATTTTTGAATGAGAACACCACCGAAGATCTGAATTTCTTCGCTGTCGAAATTGAGCTCTGGCGTATTGGGGATTCCCCCCTGGCGCCAAAATTTGAAGTAGTTGTCAGACCAAATGACTGGGCCAAGGCTGGGCGGGAGCAGGCAAAAGCGGCAACACATGCAACGCCGACCAAACAGCGACAGCTACGTCTGTGGACTGAGTTGGTGGAAAAGCTCAACAAGGAAGCGCCACACATCAAGCCTCAGAAGCCACGGCCACAGCATTGGCTGAATAATTCCATTGGTCGCGCTGGATTCAACTTGAACCCGACGGCAAATTATCGGGACGATAAGCTCGGGGTGGAAATGTATATCCACCATCAAGAATCCAAAAAGATGTTCCAGTGCCTGCTGGAACAAAAGGCAGGCATCGAAGAGAACCTTGGCTTTGAATTGGACTGGCAGGAGCTGCCTGATGCGCATGCCTGCCGGATAGCGTCATGGCGGCCAGACAGTCCCCTGGAGAACGAAGCTCAATGGCCGGCGTATCTGGATTGGTACGTCCAGCGTCTAGTCAAGATGAACTCAGTGTTTAGGCCCATTATTCAAAGCCTGCCATGACCGAAGACCAACTCGAACAGGAAGCCCTGGGCTGGCTGACCGAGATCGGCTATAGCGTCCACAGTGGCCCCGACATCGCCTACGATGGCTCGGACCCGCAGCGCAGCGGCTACAGCCAGGTCATTCTGCCGCACCGCTTGCGTGCCGCCGTCGACCGCTTGAATCCCGACATTCCCGCGGTTGCTCGGGCGGACGCCATCCGGCAGGTGGAAAACCTGGATACCCCTGTTCAGTTGGCTGCCAACCGTGCTTTTCACAAGCTGCTGGTCAACGGCGTTCCCGTGCAGTATCAGAAAGACGGCGAGACTCGTGGTGATCTGGTGCGCTTGGTGGACTGGACCAATCCGACCAACAATGAGTTCTGGGCTGTCAATCAGTTCACCATCAAAGGTCCGCACTATACGCGTCGGCCTGACATCATCCTGTTCGTCAACGGGCTGCCGCTGGTGGTGGCGGAGCTGAAGAACAACACCGACGAAAACGCCGATATCTGGAAGGCCTACGACCAGATTCAGACCTACAAGGCGCAGATTCCCGACGTCTTTGAATACAATGAAATTCTGGTTATCTCGGACGGCTCAGAGGCCCGCTTCGGATCACTGTCGGCCAATGCCGAGCGCTTCATGCAGTGGCGCACCATCGATGGCGTGACGCTGGACCCGCTGGGCCAGTTCAATGAGCTGGAAACCTTGGTGCGTGGGCTGTTGGCCCCCGCCTGGTTGCTGGATTATCTGCGGTATTTCGTCCTGTTCGAGGATGACGGCACGCTCATCAAGAAAATTGCTGGCTATCACCAGTACCATGCCGTGCGCCTGGCAGTAGAACACGTCGTGCAGGCATCTCACCTGCAGGCCGGTGCAGCGGGGCGCGGCAAGGGCGGCGTGGTATGGCACACCCAGGGCAGTGGTAAGAGCATCACCATGACGTGTTTTGCGGCACGGGTGATGCAGGAACCCGCCATGCAGAACCCTACCATTGTGGTGATTACCGACCGCAATGACCTGGATGGGCAGCTCTTCGGGGTCTTCAGCCTGTCTCAAGACTTGCTGCGCGAGCAACCCGTACAGGCCACTACTCGTCAGGAACTCCGCGCCTTGCTGTCCAACCGGCCTTCTGGCGGCATCGTCTTTGCCACGATCCAGAAATTCATGCCGGGTGAGGATGAGGACGTCTATCCGCAGTTATCGGATCGCAGCAATATCGTCGTCATCGCCGATGAGGCCCATCGCACGCAGTATGGGTTCGAGGCTAGGCTAAAGGGGCGCAAGGCCAAGCCGGCCGAGGGTGTCACCACGTATCATCTAGGCGCGGGTGAGCACTCCGCCACGGCGTTGACCACAGAGCTAGCCAGGATGAACGATTATCAGGTTAGCTATCAGGTCGGCTATGCTCAGCATCTGCGCGATGCCCTGCCCAATGCCACGTTCGTGGCCTTTACTGGCACCCCGGTCAGCGGCGCCGATCATGACACGCGGGCGGTGTTTGGCGACTACATCCATGTCTACGACATGCAGCAGGCGAAAGAAGACGGCGCGACGGTCGCTATCTACTACGAATCGCGCCTGGCGAAAGTGCGTCTGAATGACACCGACCTGGAGACCCTGGACGACGAAGTCGATGAACTGGCCGAGGATGAAGAGGAACAAGACCAGGCCCGTTTGAAATCCAAGTGGGCGGCGCTGGAAAAAGTGGTCGGCGCCGAACCGCGCGTCGCCAGTGTGGCGGCTGACCTTGTTGCGCACTTCGAGGAACGCAACAAGGCCCAGGACGGCAAAGCCATGGTCGTGGCCATGAGCCGCGACATCTGCGTGCACCTGTACAACGAAATCATCAAGCTGCGCCCCGACTGGCACGATGCAGACCCAGAGAAGGGGGCCATCAAGGTCATCATGACGGGCAGCGCCAGCGACAAGGCCTTGCTGCGTCCGCACATTTATAGTGCCCAGGTGAAGAAACACCTGGAAAAACGCTTCAAGGATCCGTCCGACCCGCTGAAGATGGTTATCGTGCGCGATATGTGGCTGACTGGATTTGACGCCCCCTGTGTGCATACGATGTACATCGACAAGCCCATGAAGGGCCACAACCTGATGCAGGCCATTGCCCGCGTGAACCGGGTGTTTCGGGACAAGCAGGGCGGTCTTGTGGTGGATTACATCGGCATTGGCAACGAGCTGAAAGCCGCCATGAAGGAATACACGGCCAGCAAGGGCCGTGGCAAACCGACAGTGGACGCCCACGAAGCCTTATCGGTCATGCTGGAAAAGCTGGATGTCCTGCGCGCGATGCTGTACGGCTACGACTATTCCGGCTTTAAAACTGGTGGCCACAAGGCCTTGGCAGGGGCTGCCAATCATATCCTGTCGCTGCGTCCGCTGTCGAGTCAAAAGGATGCCAAACTGGATGGCAAGAAGCGCTTCGCTGATGCCGCGCTGGCGCTGAGCAAAGCTTTTTCCCTGTGCTGCACACTGGAAGAGGCCAAAGCCCTGCGCGACGAAGTCGCCTTCATGCAGGCGGTGAAGGTCATTCTGACCAAACGCGACATCAGTGCCCGGAAGAAATCCGACGAACAGCGCGAAGTGGCCATTCGTCAAATCATCAATCAGGCGGTCGTCAGCGAAAGCGTTGTCGATATCTTCGATGCTGTGGGCCTGGAAAAACCCAACATCGGCCTGCTGGACGATGAATTCCTGGCCCAGGTGCGCAACCTGCCCGAGCGCAATCTGGCCGTGGAGTTGCTGGAGCGTCTGCTGGAAGGCGAAATCAAGAGCCAGTTCGCCGGCAACGTGGTGCAGCAGAAGAAATTTTCTGAGATGCTGAGCAGCGTTATTACACGTTACCAGAACCGCAGTATTAGCACTGCCCAGGTCATGCAAGAGCTGAGCGATATCGCTAAGGAATACCACGACGCGGCCAACCGAGGCGAGAAATTGGGCCTGAACGAAGACGAAATCCGCTTCTACGATGCCTTGGCCAACAATGAGTCAGCCGTGCGCGAACTGACGGATGAGACACTGAAGAAAATTGCTCATGAACTGACAGAAAATCTACGCAAGAACATCACGGTGGACTGGTCGAGGCGTGAGAGCGTGCGAGCCAGCCTGCGGTTGATGGTCAAACGGATATTGCGCAAGTACAAGTACCCTCCGGATAAAGCGGATGAAGCTGTGGAGCTGGTTCTGATGCAAGCCGAGGTACTCGGCGAGGCCTGGTCGGCGTAGAGATGAATATGGGCTTCAGACAAAACTCATCAATAAATGGGGGATTATCGACCACTCCAAGGTGGGGATCAGGCTGGCGCGGCGCGATTTTGAGCCCGCCGTTCGATGGGGCGAAATCGGGGGGGCAAGGGCGCCACTGTTTGAGCGGGACGTTTGTGATCAGTCCGGGGGACTGATCACCCCGCGAGTTTGGCGACCGCCCCGATTTCGGCTCAGCGAACGGGAAGTCCCGGCGCAGCCGGGACCGGGCGGGGTAAGCGCTGCGCCAGCCTGATCCCCGCCGTGCGCAGGCAACAACTCTTTCACTGAAGGAAGGCCAACTTTCCTGAGAGCAGCAGCGGTTCCGCCTACGCCCTCACAGCAGAAAGATCGTCGCCAGTCCCAGGAACAGGAAAAAGCCCAGCGAGTCGGTCGCGAACGTTAGCAGCACCGAGGATCCCACGGCCGGGTCCTTGCCGAAGCGGTCGCGCAGCAGCGGGATCAGCACGCCCAGCGCGGCGCCGATCAGCATGTTGCCGACCATCGCCGCCATCATCACGCCGGCCACCGCGTAGGATTCCGAGATCAGCCAGGCGAAAGTCGCCGCCACCAGGCTGCCGCAGGCACCCACCAGAAACGTCACCTGCAGCTCGCGCTTGACCAACTGCCAGATATTGGCGCCCGTCACGCGGCCCGTCGCCATGGCGCGGATGATCATGGTCATCGTCTGGTTCCCCGAATTGCCGCCGATCCCCGCGACGATCGACATCAGGAACGCCAGGATCACGATGTGGCTGACCGTGTCCTCGAAGCGCGAGGCCACCAGCGATGCGATCGAGGCCGTGCACAGATTGATCAGCAGCCAGGGGGCGCGGTTGCGCAAGGCGCTGAGCACCGGGGCGAAGATGTCCTCCTCTTGCAGGCCGGCGCGCGACAGTTCCTGTTCGTGCGAGTCTTCCTGCAGCACGTCGACCACCTCGGCGATGGTCACGCGGCCGACCAGGCGGCCCTGGTCGTCGACCACCGGCGCGGACACCAGGTCATAGCGCTCGAAGGCGCCGGCCGCATCGGCGTCCGAGTCCAGCGGATTGAGGCTGAGGAAATCGGTCTTCATCACGTCGGCGACCAGCGTGTCGGGCTCGCTGACCAGCAGCTTGGACAGGTACAGCGTGCCGCGCAGGCGGTCGAGGCGATCGACCACGAAGACCTGGTCGGTGTGGTCGGGCAGTTCGTGCAGGCGGCGCAGGTAGCGCAGCACGACCTCCAGCGTGACGTCCTCGCGCACCCGCACCATCTCGAAATCCATGATGGCGCCGACCGTGTCCTCGGGATAGCCCATGGCCTCGATCAGTTGGGCGCGCTCGGCGTCGGTCAGGCCCTTCTGGACCTCGGCGATGACATCGGGGGGCAGGTCCGGGGCGATGTCCGCGATCTCGTCCGCGTCCATGGTCTCGGTCGCGGCGATCAGGTCCTCGTGGTCCATGGACTCGATCAGCGACTCGCGGACCCAGTCCTCGACCTCCAGCAGCACGTCGGCGTCGTGTTCCTGGCCGACCAGGTGCCAGACCGCCTGGCGCTGCTGCACGGGCAGGGATTCCAGGATGAAGGCGATGTCGGCGGGGTGCAGCACGTTGACGATCTGGCGGATCTCGTCCTCGTGCTGGCGTTGCAGCATGCCCTCGAGCAGGTTCGAGGCGTCCTCGTCCTCGTCCACGTTCTGGCGCTGTGCGATCGCGTCCACGACCTCCTGGCGTTTCAGGATGGCCTGGAGTTCCTGCAGCGCCAGCTGTGCATCCTCCGGATCGAGCCGGCGCGGGATGATCAGCGGGGTGCTCTCCGAACTGTGCTGTATATCCGGCATGATGGCTCCGGCATCAGATCGGTGGCAGGGGACGGCTGCGGCGCTGCTCGTCGGTGGCGACGTAGGTCAGCGTCGCCTCGGTGACCTTGACGACCTCGACCGTCAGGCGCTGGCGCTCGGCGTAGACCTCGACCGATATGGTGATCGAGGTGCGCCCCGTGCGGACGATGTCGGCGTAGAAGCTGAGCAGGTCCCCGACGAACACGGGATGCTTGAAAGTGAAGGCGTTGACGGCGACGGTGGCCACCCGGCCGCCGGCGCGCCGTGCAG